>Ga0208219_1000202_pt1 | contig 23042 bp, 13 predicted proteins | sample NGESurshal072012_7_FD_184469 | JGI IMG/M metagenome (GOLD analysis project Ga0208219, IMG submission 184469) | Arctic peat soil microbial communities from Barrow, Alaska - NGEE Surface sample 53-2 shallow-072012 (SPAdes) | ecosystem: Environmental > Terrestrial > Soil > Wetlands > Peat ... | reverse complement strand
CGAGGACACCATCCGCAGCCGCGGCAGCGGCGAGATTCCCTCGCATGAGGTCGGCCTGGCCATTCTCGGGCCGCTTCGCGAACTCGACGAGGTCGCCTATCTCAGGTTCGCCTCCGTCTACCGCAGTTTTCAGTCGCTGACCGACTTCGAGGACGAGATCGCCGCCTTGCGGTCGGCGCATCTCGGCCAGCGGCCGTCAGCGGACGCGGACCAGCAGCTTGCGGCCCCGCAGGACGCAGCGAGTCCCGCCGGGCGAGGGCAGTCCACGGCGGCCGGGCCCGGCCCGGCCGATCGGCGGCAGCCGGTACCAGACGAGCACCACCTGTCGGCACGCTGAGCCGGCCGGAGATCGAAATCGGGACAGGACCTGACCAGGTCCGCGATGGGGTCCACGCGGATTCCCGAAGGGGGCGAACATGACCGAGACGACGAGCGGGTCGGTGGCGCGCACGGGCAAGGGCGCCAAGAAGGGGCTCACCATGCGCCGCATCTACACCCGTGAAGGCGTCCATCCCTATGACGAGGTCACGTGGGAGCGCCGCGACGTCGTCATGACCAACTGGCGGGATGGCTCGGTCAACTTCGAGCAGCGCGGCGTGGAGTTCCCCGATTTCTGGTCGGTCAACGCGGCGAACATTGTCACGACCAAGTACTTCCGCGGCGCCGTCGGCACTACCCAGCGCGAGTGGAGCCTCAAGCAGCTCGTCGACCGCGTGGTCGGCACCTACACCAGCGCCGGCCGTGAGTACGGCTACTTCGCCACCCCGGCCGATGCCACGATCTTCGAGCACGAGCTGACGCACGCCCTGATCCACCAGGTGTTCTCCTTTAACTCCCCGGTGTGGTTCAACGTCGGCACGGCATCGCCGCAGCAGGTGTCGGCGTGCCAGCCCTACGATGCGCCGGTCAGCACGCCGGATGGCCTGATCCCGATCGGCCAGCTGGTGGCGGCCAACGCGGTCGGCACCAAGGTGCACGATGCGAACGGGACCACCCGGATCGTGGCGACCAAGGCCAACGGCGTCAAGGAAGTCCTGCGCCTGCACACCGAGGCCGGCTACTCGCTCGATGCCACCCCGGATCACCTGGTGTGGCGGGCCACCGACCAGCAGACCGGAGAGTTCACCGTGGCCGGCTTCATCCGGCCCGGAGACTACCTGCTGCACGTGGACCCGGATGTCGGCGGCACCGACCGGCACATGGTCCAGGTCACCAGGGTCGAGCGGCTCGGTGACATGGAAGTCTACGACATCCAGACCGAGAGCGGCGAGTACCTGTCCGGCAGCCTGCGGGTGCACAACTGCTTCATCCTGGCCGTCGACGACACGATGGACGCGATCCTCGACTGGTACCGCGAGGAGGGCCTGATCTTCAAGGGCGGCTCCGGAGCGGGCGTTAACCTCTCGCGGATCCGGTCCAGCAAGGAGCTGCTGTCCTCGGGCGGCACCGCCAGCGGGCCCGTCTCGTTCATGCGCGGCGCCGACGCCTCGGCCGGCACGATTAAGTCCGGGGGAGCGACCCGCCGGGCGGCGAAAATGGTCGTCCTGGACGTCGATCATCCCGACATCGAGGAGTTCATCGAGACCAAGGCGCGCGAGGAAGAGAAGGTCCGCGTGCTGCGCGATGGCGGCTTCGATATGGACCTCGGCGGCAAGGACATCGTCAGCGTCCAGTATCAGAACGCCAACAACTCGGTGCGCGTCTCGGACGAGTTCATGCGGGCCGTTGAGGCGGGCACCGACTTTGACCTCAATGCCCGCACGACCGGCGAGTCGCTGCGCAAGGTCAACGCCAAGGAGCTGTTCCGGAAGATGGCCCAGGCGGCGTGGGACTGCGCCGACCCCGGCATCCAGTACGACGGGACGATCAACGGCTGGCACACCTGCCCAGAATCTGGACGAATCACCGCAAGTAACCCGTGCTTCCCGGCCGACCAGCGCGTGGTCACCGATCAGGGCCTGATCCGGATCGGTGACCTGGTGGCGCGTGCGGCGGCGGGCGAGGCCTTCGCCGTCTACACCAATGATGTCACGTCGACGACCGATCAGCAGGAGCGCGTGGTGGCGACGGCCCCGACCCGCTACCTGGTGACGGGTACCAACGAGGTCGTCGAGCTTCGCTTCTCCGACGGCTCGCGGCTGCGCTGCACGCCGGGTCACCGGGTCTGGACCGCCAACCGCGGCTGGGTGCACGCCGAGGACCTGACGGCCGATGACCGCGTCGTCCGTTCCGCTCAGTATGCCGCGCGCGCCGCCGCGGACCTGCGCGTTCCCGAGCACGCACTCGCGGCCGCTCGGTCGGTGAAGTCGCGCAAGCCGCTCGACCTGCCAGTGAAGTGGGACGAGGAGTTCGCTCACTATCTCGGGTGGCTCACCGGCGATGGCTGCGTGACCGACCAGGGGGCCGTGACCGTCTACGGCAGCGACGACGACCGGGGCGAGGTACTGCCGCGGCACCGTGAGCTACTCGCGGCGATCACCGGATTCGACGCCAAGCCCAGCGTTCAGGCCAACGGCACGCTGCAGCTGCGGGTCACCAGGGACGCTTTCGTCGCCTTCATCCGGGCGCTCGGCGTGTCGTCTGACCGCGCTCCGGCCAAGCGGGTGCCCGATGCGATCTTCGAGGCGCCTGAGGAGGCGCTGACCGGGTTCCTCCAGGGCCTCTTCGACGCCGATGGCTGTGCAGTCAGCATGGCGAACGGCACTCGCTACGTCGGTCTTGGCAGCCGCTCCGAGGAGCTGCTGCTGGGAGTCCAGGAGCTGCTGCTGTCTCTCGGGATCACCAGCCGCATCTACCAGGGCGGCACAAAGTCCGACAGCTTCAGCTACACCCGCAAGGACGGCTCGGTGGTCAGCTACGGCTCCGACGGCCCGAGCTTCGACCTGCGGATCACTGGCCGCTCGCTGCGGGAGTTCGGTGCCCGGATCGGGTTCAGCCTGCCCGGCAAGGCGCACAAGCTGCTGACCATCATCGCCTCGACGACCTTCTACCACACCGACGAGACGGTTCGCCTGGCCAGCAGGATCTCCCGCGGCTTCGAGACCACCTTCAACCTCACCGAGCCGCGCAACCATTCCTACATTGTCAGCGGCACGGTCGTCGCCAACTGCTCCGAGTACGTCCACCTCGACAACTCATCCTGCAACCTGGCCAGCATCAACCTGCTGAAGTTCCTGCGCGACGACGACACCTTCGACGTCCAGCGGTTCCGCGACGTCAGCGAGCTCGTGATCACGGCGATGGACATCTCCATCTGCTTCGCCGACTTCCCGACCGACAAGATCGCCGAGACCACTCGGGCCTACCGCCAGCTCGGCATCGGGTACGCCAACCTCGGCGCGCTGCTGATGGCGACCGGGCACGCCTATGACTCCGACGGCGGCCGGGCGATCGCGGCGGCGATCACGTCGCTGATGACCGGCACGGCCTACCGGCGCTCCGCCGAGCTGGCCGCGGTCGTCGGCCCGTACGACGGATACGCGCGCAACGCCACCGCTCACAAGCGGGTCATGGGCAAGCATGCCGAGGCCAGCACGCAGATCCGGACGGCCGGGGGGATGGACAAGGAGATCATCTCCCTGGCCAACAAGACCTGGCGCGAGTGCCTCAAGCTAGGCGAGACAAACGGATATAGAAACGCCCAAGCCAGTCTGCTCGCCCCTACTGGCACAATTGGGTTGATGATGGACTGCGACACCACTGGTGTCGAGCCAGACCTGGCGCTGGTCAAGTTCAAGAAGCTGGTCGGCGGCGGCTCCATGCAGATCGTCAACCAGACCGTTCCCCGCGCCCTGAAGAACCTCGGCTACCAGCCCGAGCAGTCCGAGGCCATCATCGAGTACATCGCCGAGCACGGGCACGTCATCGACGCGCCGGGGCTGCGGCCCGAGCACTACGACGTGTTCGACTGCGCCATGGGCGAGCGCGCGATCAGCCCGATGGGCCATGTCCGGATGATGGCCGCCATCCAGCCCGCCCTGAGTGGCGCCATTTCCAAGACCGTGAACCTGCCTGAGTCGGCGACCGTCGAGGACATCGAGAAGATCTACTACGAGGGCTGGAAGCTCGGCCTGAAGGCGCTGGCGATCTACCGGGATAACTGCAAGGTCGGCCAGCCTCTGTCGATCTCCAAGAACCAGACGGCTCAGGCTGCGGCGCCCGCTGAGGTCGCCGAGCCCGTCGCGCCGCATGAGGTCCGGCCCGTGCGCCGCCGGCTGCCCCGGCAGCGCGCGGCCACGGTCACCCGGTTCTCGGTCGCGGGCGCGGAGGGCTACATGACGGCCTCCAGCTATCCCGACGACGGCGTCGGCGAGGTGTTCCTCAAGCTCGGCAAGCAGGGTTCCACCCTGGCCGGCGTGATGGACGCGTTCTCGATGGCGATCTCGGTGGGCCTGCAGTACGGGATCCCGCTGGAGTCCTATGTGGCCAAGTTCACCAACATGCGGTTCGAGCCGGCCGGCATCACCGACGACGCCGACATCCGGATGGCCAGCTCGGTGATGGACTACATCTTCCGGCGGCTCGCGCTTGACCACCTCACCTTCGAGCAGCGATCCGAGCTGGGCATCCTGACCACCGCCGAGCGCACCGCCCAGCTGTCGGGGGAGGACCCGGCGCCCGCGGTCGACGAGGACATCGACCCGGTCGAGCTGGCCCAGTCGGTGCCGGTCGAGGAGGTGCATCCGCCCCAGTCCCGCGTCCCGGAGCCGCAGGCGCCGCGCCGCGCCGACCCGCTGCCGCAGCCGCGCAGCTCCACGGAGCTGATCGAATCGCACCAGGGCCGGACCGCCGACGCTCCGCTCTGCCTCACCTGCGGGACCAAGATGCGCCCGGCAGGCAGCTGCTACGTCTGTGAGGGCTGCGGCTCCACCAGCGGCTGCAGCTGACGGCGGAGACCTGGCAACTGACGCAACCATGCCACGAGCGCCCGGCCCTCGAGAGGAGGCCGGGCGCTCGTGCATCGCAGGGACCTTCGCAGATACGAACAGGTCACCGGCTTTCAATTATCTCGAACATGCATTTGGTTAACATCGTTGTGCTGGTAACCTGACCTACCTACAGCCACGGCGGCCGGAGGTCAGACGATGCGACGTGCAGAGCTACCTGATTTCCCCGGCCGGGATCTGAGCCCGCGTCAGCGCAAGATCATCCAGGTCATCAAGGACTCCATGGAGCACGCTGGCTACCCGCCCACCTTGCGGGAAATCGGCCAGGCGGCAGGACTTTCCAGTACGTCAAGTGTCTCTCACCAGCTGTCCATGCTGGAGAGGAAGGGATACCTGAGCCGGGGCGCGGGACGACCGCGCACCGCAGTCATGCGCCCAGTCACTGGTCCGGCCACTGAGCGGCAACCCGATCAGGCGCACGGTGATGCCAGGCAGCAGAGAATCGCCCGGGTGCCGGTGGTTGGCCGTATCGCTGCGGGGAATCCCATCCTCGCGGCCGAGCTGGTCGACGACATCATGCCGCTGCCCAGACAGCTAGTCGGTGAGGGAGATCTCATCATCCTCAAGATCGTCGGTGACTCGATGATCAACGCCGCGATCGCCGATGGCGACTGGGTGGTCGTCCGCCGGGACTCGGACGTCGAGAACGGCGACATTGTGGCCGCCATGATCGAGAGCGACACCTCTGTTGAGGGCGAGGCGACCGTCAAGACACTGAAGAGAAGTGACGGTCATGCCTGGCTGATCCCGCATAACCCCGCCTATGCGCCGATCCTGGGTGATGAGGCCACGATCGTCGGCAAGGTGGTCGCCGTGCTGCGCCGGGTCTGACGGGATCCAGGACCGAACTTACTGGCCCGACGCAGCCCAGCGGCCCCGCCCGGCGGGCTCACTCGTTGTCGGTCCAGCTGAGCAGGCGGGTCGCCAGCTCGCGGTCACCCTCGGTGTCCAGGCCGCCGCGCTGCTGGCGTCCGTAGAGGGCAAGCACGATGTCGCTCGCAGTCCCGCGGACCCGCGCGGCGGCGGCCGCCGCACCCGTTCCCGTTATCTCCTCTGTGGCCCGGGCCCCGGCCGTGCCCAGGTCCACCAGCCAGGTCGGCCCGCCATCGGCCGCCAGCGCGACCCGGCCGGCCTCGTGCGGCCAGGCGCCCATCGTGGCCATCCCGACTGTCAGGAACTCACCCACCCCGTCCGCGGCCACGACGCCCGGCAGCGGCTCGGGCCGTCCGGCCGCCTCCTGGGCGTCGAACGCGTGCACGGCGGCCTCCTGCACCTGGTGCCGGGCAACCGCGCCCGAGTCAGTGGGCGCGCCGGACTCCGGCCACCACGTCCAGCAGGACCGGCCCGGTCCGGCCTCGGTCAGGGCCCGGACCAGCTCGTCAGTGGCGGCCGCTGACCACCCGATCAGGTCATCGCCGGGCTCGCGGTCAGGCACCTGGTCCTCGCCCGGCGGTCCCGCAGCCGGGCCGGCGGCCACCACGGCCGCCCAGAATCGCTGCACCTCGCCCAGGTGCGTGACCAGGTCGCGAACGGACCAGTCCGGGCAGCCCGGCACGCGAGCGTCGGGCCCGGCCCGGCCGGCGGCGGCGCGCAGCGCTGCGGAGCGGTCCTCGATCAGCTTGAGCAGGTCAGCGAAAGTTGGCGTCGGCATGCGCCCAGTCCTACCAGCCGGGACCGACAAGCCGGGACTAAAACCAGCGCCAGGGGTGTGGGACACGAATGTAGGTGACTGGCGGGTAGCTTTCGCTGGCCTGGGTCTTCTGAGTGTGGTGCCGTATCAGATGCTGTTCAGGCGGCGGGCAGCCGACGGGGCTGGGTCCAGGTTTCGTCCCATCGTCCGCTGGATTCCTGGCATCGGAGTGTGAGGATGCCGGTGGCGCCTTGCTCGGTCCATCTCATGCCGGACAGTTTGCAGCGCTGGCCGACGATCGACTTGCATCCTGCTTCGATTGCGCCGGAGCCGATGAACAGGCCCAGCTTCTTGAAGTGGGCGTAGTGCATGCGGCAGGCGTTGTGCTCGAAGTAGCCGAGGGCTGTTTTGAGCTCGCCGGCCTTGCTGCCGGTGAGGGGGAAGACGCGGGCGGCGGCGCAGATGGCGGGGATGTCGCCGGCGTCGAGGTCGGCGAGCCGGGCGTCCAGCCAGTCGGGCTTGCGGTCGCCGAGCATGAACTCCAGCAGTCGTGCTAGTTCGTGCAGGTGCTCGCGGGCGTGATACAGATCCACGATCTGGGTGGCCTCGGGGAAGTGCTGGCTGGCCAGGTTCCAGATCCAGGCGGCGCCGTCGCCCAGGATGGTGAGCTGGCGGATGTGCCCGGCGCCGCGGCGGCGGGCCTCGGCGGCCATGAGGGTCCCGAACCCGGCGGCGGGCGCGAAGGTTGCCAGGTAGGAGGAGGAGCCCGGGTCGCGGACGGGGCGGTTCTTCTCGTCGAGGCGGGTCTGGGTGAACGCGACGGCCATCTTGACCTCGCGGGTGCGTGCCCTGCCGTCCTCGGCCTTGCCGGGCCGGTCATCGGTCTCGGCCGGCACCATGGGCACGCCGGTGCCGTCGATCGCGACATACAGCTTGCCGGGCAGCGGCCCGGCCGGCGGCAGCGGGACCAGCGTCCGGGTGGTGATCGCGGCGGCCTGCGCCTCGATCCTGGCCGCGGCCGCGTTCCCGTCGGCCTCGGCACGGCGGCCCGCGCGCTTGCCGGACAGGGTGATCCCGGCTAGCTCGCCGACCAGGCGGGCTGCGGCGGCGAACGGCACCGCCGCGGCGGCCCGCGCGGTCATCTTCCGCAGCCCCGGCGACATCGTCTGCCCGGCAGTGCCCAGCTGCTCGTCCCGGGGCGCGAAGCCGTGCCCGCACTGATCGCAGTGATACCAGGAGCGGCGGATGGTGACCGGGCCGAGCACCGTGTCCACCTTCTTGTCCCGGCGGGAGACGAACTCCGCCTGGTGGCCGGCGCCGCAACCGGTGCGCGGGCCGTGGTAGCCGGGGTCGGCGGCCAGCAGGTCTTCCAGCACCCCGGCGCCCAGCCGGGTCAGCCCGGCGCGGATCGCCCGCTCCGCCGCCTCCAGGCCCGTCCCGGCGGCCAGCGACGCGGCCGCCGCCGCGGCCAGCGCGGTCACCTCGGCGGCGGCCTCCGCCGCGAGCTGCGCGGCGAGCCGGTCGCAGAGCCCCCCCTTTGCCCCTGCGGGTCAGGGGCCGCCCCGCCAGGTTCGCCTAATGCCGGGCGGGCATCGCAGATCGCCTCGTTCACCTGCTCGATCTGCCCGGTCAGCGACCGGAACCGCTCCCACTGCGCCGCTTCCCGCTCCGCTTTTTCCAGCTCCGGGCCCGGCCGCAGGTGCATAGTCACCGTCTTGCCGCCCGCCCACCGGGTCAGGTTGTGCTGCGGTCCGTGACCCCGCTCGCCCGGCTGCGCGCACCGGCAGTTCGGCTTGCCGCACTTGCGGAACACCGCGCTCAGCGTGCCCTTGCGGAAGTCACCGACGCCGCTGAGGTCGGCATACAGCCGCACGCGCTCTGCCTCCAGGCCCTCCAGGTCCGGCTCGTCTGGCATGCGGATCTCCTCCCGGCCCTCTCTGAGTATGAACCTAACTCAGGTTAGAGCCGCGAGCAGCCACGATCAACGACACCTACATTCGTGTCTCACACCCCAGCGCCAGGGGGTGCGCGACACGAATGTAGGCCGGGGATGGAAGTACAGTTCGTGACGTTACTCTGAGAGTATGAATACTCTCAGAGTGGATTGTGTCCGGTGACTGCCCAGCCGGACCTGCCGGGCCTGGAGCAGCAGCGTGCCCGGCTGCATGCCGATCTGGCCGCGGTCGGCGATTTCCGGCCGGGGACGCTGTCGGCGGTGATGCGCCGGTGCGGCAGGCCGTCGTGCGCGTGCGCTGACCCGGCTCATCCCGGTCACGGGCCGCAGCACATCCTGACCAGGAAGGTGGCGGGCAGGACAGTGTCGGCGCACCTGCGGCCGGGCCCGGAGCTGGACAAGGCGGCCGGCGAGGTGGCCCGCTGCAAGTGGTTCCGGCAGATCGTCGGGGAGATCGTGGAGGTCAGCGAGGCGATCTGCCAGGCCCGCCCGGCCTCGCCGCTGGCTGGTGAGCCCCCGGCCGGGCCGGGAGACGAAAAAAAGGGCTCTTCGCCGGGCTCGCCGCGGAGTTCGCCGCCGAGGTAGAGCAGCTGGCCGGCCTGGCGGCCCGGTCGCTGGGCACCAGCGGCGGGCTGGAGGCGGCGGAGCTGGCGATCCGGACCGCGATGACCGGGCTGGGCGCCTCGCTGCTGGAGCAGCTGCTGGCCGCCGGCGGCGGGCACCGCGGCCCGCGGGCCGGCTGCGGGGCCGGGCACCAGGCCGAGTTCGTCTCCTACCGGGAAAAGGCCATCGGCACCGTGCCCGGCCCGGTCAGCGTCCGCCGGGCCTGGTACCACCGCCGCGAGTGCGGCCGCGGCCTGGCGCCCGCGGACAGCGACCTGGGCGTGGCCGGCGTGTCCACGTCGCCGGGCCTGCGGAAGATGACGGCCCGGGTCGCCGCAGTGGCGCCGTTCGCCCGGGCCGGTGACCTGCTGGCCGACCTGGCCGGCCTGCACCTGACCGCCAGGCGCATCGAGCGGTCCGCCGAGGCCGACGGCACCGCGGCAGCCGCCGCCACCCGGGCCGCGGCGGACGCGATCCTCGCCCGCAAGCTCATCCCCATGCCCCCCGCGCCGCTGCCCGGCAAGCTGTATATCGCAGTCGACGGGACCGGGGTGCCGATGGTGCCCGCCGAGACCGCAGGCCGCCCCGGTAAGGGACCCGACGGGCGGGCAAAGACCCGCGAGGTCAAGCTCGCCTGCCTGTTCACCCAGACCACCCTCGATGCCGGCGGCCGCCCGGTCCGCGACCCGGGGTCCTCCACCTACCTGGCCACCTTCGCCCCCGCCGCCCAGTTCGCCCGGCTCGTCGACGCCGAGGCACGCCGCCGCGGATCACAGCACGTCCGCCAGCTGGTCGTCCTCGGCGACGGGGCAGCCTGGATCTGGAACCTGGCCGGCCAGATCCTGCCCGCCGCGACCCAGATCGTCGACCTCTACCACGCCCGCGAGCACCTGCACGAGCTCGCCGGCCTGGTCGCCTTCATGCTCGGCGGCCAGCACAACGACTGGCTCGCCGCCCGGCTCACCGAACTCGACAACGGCGACATCCCCGCCATCACCGCCGCCGCCCGCGAGTTCCCCCTCGCCGGCCTCAAGGCACGCGAGCTGGACAAGGCCCTCGGCTACTTCGAGACCAGCGCCCACCGGATGCAATACGCCCGCTTCCGCTCACTGGGCATGCTCGTCGGCTCCGGCATGGTCGAAGCCGGCTGCAAAGCCGTCATCGGCCAGCGCATGAAACTCTCCGGCATGCACTGGCCCGCCCGCGGCGCCGCCGGCATCGCCGCCCTCCGCTGCCAGGACGCCAGCGGCCGCTGGGACGAAATCTGGCAGCACCCAGACACTCAGATAACCGTAGCCTGACCAGGCCGCACCCCGACTACCTACAAATCTGTCGTGCACCCAGCGCCAGGGCGACGAAACATGCCCTTGACAGTCCTCCCCACCCGGGTCGGCCAGGGCGTCCCCGGCCTCCCCGCTATCCCCGGTCAAGGAGCCCCCTGTCCCTTGACCTGGCGACCGCCGACCCACACCCCCGTGATCGCGTCCGGGCGGGCCAGGATCGAGATGTCAGCGAGCGGATCGCCCGCCACGCAGAGGAGATCGGCGTCGTAGCCGGCGGCGAGCAGGCCGCTGCGCGGCGCCTGCGGCCCGAGGGTGCGCGGCGCCGTCGCGGTGGCCGCCTCAATCGCCTGCAGCGGCGTCATGCCCAGCCTGACCAGGTGTACCAGCTCGGATCCGTTCGTGCCCCAGGAGTTGGGCAGGTCCAGGCCGGTCAGGCCGATATCCGTCCCCATCGCCACGGTCACGCCGCGCTCGATGGCCAGCCGCATCGCGTCGGCGTGAATATCGGCGATGGCCACCAGCTTGGCCGCGGCGTAGGGCGGCACCTTCTCCAGGTGGAGCAGGATGTCCTCGATGATGCTGCGGGTCGGGACCAGGATCGCCCCGGTCTCCAGCATCGCGTCGCACACCTCCTCGTCCAGGTAGGTGCCGTGCTCGATCGTCGCCACGCCCGCCCGCAGCGCCGCCATGATCCCTGGCTTGCCGTGGCAGTGCGCCGCCACCACCCGGTCAGCCAGCGCCGCCACCTCGACAATGGTCCGCAGCTCGGAGTCAGTGAACTGCTGGTGCACGGGATCGTCGACCTCCGACAGCACGCCGCCCGAGGCGCAGACCTTGATCACCGCCGCGCCGCGCCGCAGCTGCTCCCGGACCGCGCGCATGCACTCGGAGGTGCCATCGGCGAGGCGGAACGTCCCGTCGTGCCGGCCGAAGTCCGCGACCCAGGCCAGCGGGTAGCAGTGCAGGTCCCCGTGGCCGCCGGTCACGCTCAGGACCGCGCCCGCGGCGTAGACCGACGGGCCGTCCAGCAGTCCTTCCCGCACCGCCTGGGCCAGGTAGACCCCGAGCCCGCCGACCTCCCGGACCGAGGTGACCCCGGCATTGAGCGCGTTGATCAGGTCCCGCGCCGACCGGGCCGCTCGCAGCTGCACCGGCTCGGCGGCCAGCTTGGCCAGGTCCATCGCCCGGCTGCCCATGAAGTGCCCGTGGCAGTCCCACAGGCCCGGCAGCACCGTCGCCGCCTGCCGCGTCGCGACGCCGGGAGCGGGCGGGGCGTCAGCGGCGGGCCCGGCATAGGCGATCCGGGCGCCATCGATCAGGACCGTGGCATCGCGCACCGGCTCCCCGCGACCGGGGATGAGCAGCCCGGCATCGATCCGCTCCATGTGTCTCCCTCCTGGGCCGGATAAGCCGGCCGCCTAGCCGCGGACTCAGACCCTTCATTCCTAACGGACCGCTCGCCAGCGCCGCCCCCGCAGCCGGCGCGGCTCGGGCGGGCTTGCATTGCGGACTCCGTTAGCCGGCCAATCCGGCAGCCGCCCGCTGGCCAATACTGTCAATCGAGCTGGTCGCGGCCAATCCGGCTCGCCCGGCTCGCCGTGATCACCGAGCCAGCCGCGATCGCCGCCAGCCCGGCGCGGGCCGCCTGGTGGTCAACAAGCCCGGCGCGGCCGAGGCTTGCGGCCTGGGCTGGGGCCCGGGCGTGCGGTGGCCTGCCGCCCGTCACCGCCGGGCGGTCCGGGCGGCAAGGTTTACTTTGTGGGGCTAGAGGGCGACACGGTGCTATTTTTTCCGCCGCATACCACTAGGGGACTCCGTCTGCAGCCGGTAATGCGCTATACAAGTCTCAGTGCGAGCGAGCGAGACGCGGTCAGCTGACAAGTCACCGTCTCTGCCCGGCCGTCGGGCCGCGCAGAACGGGCTTAGTCGCCTACGCCAAACTTTCACTGCCGCGCCCCTGCTGCTCAAGATCATCCTGGTCGTGGCGCTGTGCATTATCGCCCCGCCGCTGGCGGCCGTCGGCCTGTTCGCCGGGCTCATCTACGCGCCGTACGCGCTGTGGACGAGCAGCCGCGGCTGGCTGGCATCGCTGTCGGTGGCCTTGTGGGGCATTGCCCTGACCGCCGCCCTCGCCCACGGCAGTCAGGGACCCCGGGACGCGCTGCTGCTGCTCCCGCTGGCGGTGACCGGGGCGGCCCAGATCGGTCCGCTCGGCCGCTGGCTGGTTCCCTGCCGGACGGTCGCCTGGGCCCTGGCCTGGGCGCTGCCCGTCGGGATTGCCACGTTCCGGATCTGGCGGCACCTTGCCTACCTCGGGCCTGCGGTCGCGTGGCTGATCGCCTGCCTGGTGCTGGGCTGGCGCCTGATCGGCGCCTGGCAGTACGGCCGGGGCCAGACCCGGGAGCAGGCGCGCGGCGGCGGACCCGGCGCGCCCTTCGCCTGGTCGCCCGGCGGCCCGTACGCGCCGCCGGCGAGCTACCCGCCGGCCCGCTCCGCGGGTCCCGCGCCCGGTGGCCGCGGCGGCCAGAGCGGGCGCCCTGGGGGGCCCGTGCGGGTCGCCCAGGCCGGTGACGGCCTGCGCAGCCAGGTCGGCCCCGATGCGCTCCGGGAGCAGGCGGCCGAGCAGTGGCCGGTCATCACGATTGACGAGGCGATGGCCGAGCTGGACGCCATGATCGGCCTGGCGGCGGTCAAGGACCAGGTCCGGTCCATTGCCGCGTCGGTGGAGGCCGCGCGCCGCCGCGCCCTGGCCGGTCACGGCACCGAGAAGCCGATGCAGCACTTCGTCTTCCTCGGACCGCCGGGAACGGGCAAGACCGCGGTGGCGAGGGTGATCGCGAAGATCTTCTATGCGTTCGGCCTGCTTAATACCCCGGCCGTGGTGGAGGCGCACCGGGCCGACCTGGTGGGCGAGTACCTGGGGGCCACCGCGATCAAGACCAACGAGCTCATCGACTCGGCGCTGGGCGGAGTGCTATTCATCGACGAGGCCTACAGCCTGGTCAATGAGGGCGACGGGCAGGGCGACCGGTTCGGCAACGAAGCGGTGCAGGCCCTGCTCAAGCGCGCCGAGGACAACCGCGAGGACCTCATCATCATCCTGGCCGGCTACGAGCGCCAGATGGACGGGTTCCTGGCCAGCAACCCCGGCCTGAACTCGCGCTTCGGCAACCGGGTGAAGTTCCCCAGCTACACGCCGGCGGAGCTACTCCTGCTGGCCGACCTCGCGCTCCAGAACAAGGGCGAGCTGCTCGATCCCGACGCCCGGCCCGTCCTGCGGCGGATGTTCGAGGAAGTCGGCAGGCGGCGGCTGGTCGATGAGCTGGGCAACGGCCGGTTCGTGCGCAGCCTGCTGACCAAGGCGGGCCAGCGTCGCGATGTCCGGGTCATGGCCGCCGAGGCCGAGCCGTCCCAGTCGGCGCTGGTCACCATCCGCGGCCCCGACCTTGAGCAGGCCTTCGCCGAGCTGACCACGCGCTTCCGCGGGTACGGGCAGACGCCCACGGTGGAGAGCGCGCTGGCCGAGCTTGATGCCCTGGTGGGCCTGGAGCCGGTCAAGCGCCAGGTACACGAGATCGCCGCGCAGTTGCGCGTGGCCCGGCTCCGCGACCGGCAGGGCCTGGCCAGCCAGGCCCCGGCCCGGCATTTCGTCTTCACCGGGCCGCCGGGGACAGGCAAGACGACGGTGGCCCGGATCCTGGGCCGGATCTTCGCCGCGCTGGGCCTGCTCGTGCGGCCCGAGGTGGTCGAGGCGCACCGGGCTGACCTGGTCGGCGAGCACCTCGGCTCGACGGCCATCAAGACGAACAAGCTCATCGACTCCGCGCTCGGCGGCGTGCTGTTCATCGACGAGGCCTACGCCCTCTACAACCAGGGCTACTCCGGCGGCGACGCGTTCGGCTCCGAAGCCGTCGCCACCCTGCTCAAGCGAGCCGAGGACGACCGGGACCGGCTGGTGATCGTGCTGGCTGGCTACACCCACGACATGGACCGGTTCCTGCACAGCAACCCCGGCCTGGCCTCGCGGTTCAGTGTCCGGATCGGGTTCCCGAGCTACAGCCCGGAGCAGCTCGCCAACATCGCCGAGGTCATCGCGGCGCAGGCCGGGGACTCCTTCGCCGATGACGCGCGGCCGGTCCTGGCGGAGATCTTCCGCCACGCCTGCGACCAGGGCCGCATCGACGAGCTCGGGAACGGCCGGTTCGCCCGGTCGCTGTTCGAGCGGGCATGCGCGTCCCGGGACATGCGAGCTTCCGGCATCGGCGACGACGCCACGGCCCAGGACCTGACCACCGTGACCGCGGCCGACCTGCAGGCCGCCTACCGGGAGCTCAGCCGCTGAGCTCAGCCGCGGCCGTCACCCGCGGGCGCTGCCACCAGCTCGAAGCGGATGTGCTGGCCGGGCCGCAGCTGCGCCGCGCGGCCGATGTCGGCGGAGTGCACGACGGCGATCACGGGGTACCCGCCGGTGGTCGGGTGGTCGGCCAGCAGCAGGATGGGCTGGCCGTCGTGCGGCACCTGCAGGGCGCCCGTCACCATGCCCTCGCTCGGCAGCTCACCGGTTCGCGCGCGGGCCAGGGCCGGCCCGGCCAGGCGCAGTCCCGTCCGGTTGCTCGCCGAGGTCACCTGGTAGGCCGCCGCGGTCAGGGTCCGCAGCGCCGCGGGGTCGAACCAGTCATCCCGCGGCCCGGCCAGAATCCGGACGCTGACGACGGCCCCCTGACCCTCCGGAGCCGGCGTTACGGCCAGCCCGCCGTCATGCCGGGCCGGGCCGTCCGGTCCGACGGCCAGCCGGTCACCGCGCCGCAGGGGACGGGGGCCCAGGCTCGCGAGCAGGTCGGCGGACTTGCTGCCCAGCACCGCGGGCACCTCGATGCCGCCGCCGACGGCCAGGTAGCTGCGCAGGCCCGCGGCGGGGGCCCCTAGCCGCAGGACCGAGCCGGCCAGCACGGGGAAGGCGCGGCCTGGCGACCGTTCCGTTACTACGCCATTGCTCTTTGTAATGACGGCCGGCACGGGAGCGCCGGTCACGGCTACCAGCGCATCCGCGTGGAAGCGCAGCTCGGCCCGGCCGAGGGTGAGCTCCAGCGCGGCGGCACCGTCGGCGTTGCCGACGAGCCGGTTGGCCAGCCGGAAACTGGCGGGATCGGCGGCGCCGCTGGGCGGCACCCCCAGGTGGCCGTAACCCGTCCGGCCGAGATCCTGGATCGTGGCCAGCGGGCCGGGCCGGACGACCTCCAGCGGACCGGCTGCTGATCCGAGGGACCCGGCGACGGGGAGCTCTGGCCGATCGGGGACGGCCGCGCCCTCGGCGGTGCGGAAGCGGATCCGCATGCCGGGCGCGAGCAGCGCCGGCGGGTCCCGGCGCGGATCCCACAGCGCGGCGGCCGTCCGGCCGAGCAGCCGCCAGCCGCCGGGGGAGGCCGCGGGGTACACCGCCGCGAGGCCGCCCGCGATGGCGACCGAGCCGGCCGGGACCGACACGCGCGGGGTCGCCATCCGCGGCACGTCCGCCAGCGCGGCATCCAGGCCGGTCAGGTAGCCAAAGCCGGGCGCGAAGCCGAGCCACCCCACCCGGTACTCGGCGGCCTGATGCCGGGCGACGACCTCGCTGACCGTCAGCCCGGTCAGCTCGGCCACCTCGGCCAGGTCCGGGCCGTCGTAGCTGACCGGAATCTCGGCCAGGGTCCCGGCGTCCGCCGGGCTGTCCGGCAGCGGCAGGGCCAGGATCCGCCGGCCCAGCTCGGCCAGCTCCCAGCTGCCCGGCTCGACGGAGACCAGCACCGTGCGGGCCCCGGGTACGACCTCCAGGATGCCCGGCAGGCGGCCGGAGGTGATGGCCGAGGCCAGCCGGGCGGCGATTCCGCCGCAGTCCACCAGCAGGGCCGCGTCGCCCGCTGGCCGGATCGCCGTCATGGTGGCAGCTTCAGGCCGGGGTCACGCGAACGGCCCCAGCGTGACCCCGGCCGCCTCCAGCGCTCCGCGCACGGCCCGGGCCAGGCCGACGGCGCCGGGCGTATCGCCGTGCATGCACACCGAGCGCGCCAGTATCCGGACCGGCCGTCCCGTCGCCGACTCGACCGATCCGCTGGTCACGAGCGTGACCACGCGGCTGGCCACGACGTCCGGGTCGACGAGGACCGCGCCCGGCTGGTCCCGTCCGACCAGCGTCCCGTCGTCGTTATAGGCGCGATCGGCGAATGCCTCGGCCACCACCGTGAGGCCAGCGGCACTGGCCTCGACGGCGGCTACGCAGCCCGGCAGGGTCAGCAGCGGCAGATCCGGGTTGTAGGCGCGGATCGCCGCGACGATGGCCGCGGCCTGCCCGGGGTCCCTGGCCGCCCGGTTGTAAAGGGCGCCGTGCGGCTTGACGTAGCTCACCCGGCCGCCCTCGGCCCTGGCGATCCCGTCCAGCGCGGCGATCTGGTACAGCACCTCGGCCGTCAGCTCGGCCGCCGGCAGCGTCATCTCGCGCCGTCCGAAGCCCGCGAGATCCTGGTAGGACACCTGAGCCCCGATGGACACCCCCCGCGCGATCGCCGCCGCGCAGGCCCGGCGTATCGTCAGCGGGTCACCGGCGTGAAAGCCGCAGGCGATGTTGGCGCTGGTCACGATGGACAGCAGGGCCTCGTCGTCGCCGATCCGCCAGGCGCCGTAGCTCTCGCCGAGATCGGCGTTGAGATCAACCGCGCGCTGGCGGGTGATCACCTGGGCTCCTCCGGCGGCAGGTCAGCCAGGACCGTGGCGATGTCGTTCTCGTCCTCGCCCGCCGCGCGGATCGCATTCATCAGGGCGTGCAGCACCGAGTGCCGGTCCTCGCCCAGGTCCAGCAGGCGCTGGGCGGCATCCCATAGCTCCGGGGGATCGTCGCGCCAGAGCCGGTCGGCCAGCGCCACGTGCCGGTCCAGGTGCTGGTCGGTGACCGGCGGCCCGAACTGGTCCTCGTGGTCGGCCGCCAGCAGCGAGCGGCGGTCGGTGGCCCGCGCCGGATCCAGGCCGGCCAGGTCGATGCCGTGGTAGGTGCCCCGCAGCAGCGGGAACGCGAAGGCGCGCCGGGCGAGCGCCTCCAGGTCGCCGTCGGGAAGCAGCCGGGCCACCAGCGCGGGCTCGAGGCCGAATGAGGACGGGTCGCGGTACACGTTGGGAAACGCGCGCATCGCGTCGAACACCGCGTCGAGCGTCGCGGTGACCCCGTCCCGCGACAGGCCCGCCCTGGCGGTGGCCCAGCGGACCCAGGCCAGCAGGACATGCGGCATGGCGTCCTGCTCGGCCGGTGACAGCATCACCTTGCGCGGCAGCCAGTCGAGCAGGAACGCCTCGGCCTTGGCCGGGCTCATCCGCAGCGGCCGTCCGAAATCCCGGTCGCAGCCGTACTCCACGATGTGGTCGGCGCACCGGCTGGCGGCCTCGCGATCGGACAGGTCCTCCGCCTCATCCGAGGCCAGGAACTCGGCGACCAGCATGGCCCGGCGGTCCTTGCGCCAGACCTGCCGCCGGGTGATGGCGGCCACGGCCGGATCCTGGCCGGGCACGGCCTGCGCGGGCACCAGGCCCGGCGAGCCCTTGCGCGACGCGGGCGGCAGCGTCCGGACGCGGGCCCGGATGAAGGCGTGGTAGGAGGGGAACGAGGCGCTCACGGCCGGATCGGCCGCGCTTTCCGTCGCGGCCAGCGCCGCCGACAGCAGCCGTCGCGCCTGCGGGGGCTCGACCTGGGTGAAGGTGGACCGCGCGAGCGAGATCCCGGCCGCGGGCTGAGCCGCTTCCGGGTCCGCGCCGACGGGCTGGCCGCTGGCGTCCCGGCAGTACTCCAGCAGCTTGCCCACCTGCGAGGTGACCCAGCCATCCCGCGCGAGGCCGCCGGCGTTGTAGTCCACCACCACGACCAGGGCGTGCTGCTCCTGGCCCGCGTAACTGAAGACGCACACGACCTCGTCGCGGTCACCGTAGGCGTCGGCGTTCACGTAGCACTCGGCCGCCTCGACGGCGCCGACGTGATCAGCCCAGCCCGGCCGCGCTACCCCGCGCTCCATCAGGTCCAGGGCGGCCTGCTCGGCCAGGGCGCACTGCCGGGGGGTGCCCAGGCACGCGATGCCCGAGAGGAGGGCCAGCGCGGCGGGGCTGCCCTGCTCGGCGGCGTAGGCGACCAGGCCCTCGCCCACCAGCTCCTCGATGTCGGCGCGACGCCGGCGCGCCTCCCGCATCCCGGCGCGGCCCGGCTGCTGGCCCCACCAGGTGCCCAGCAGCTCGCTCACCATGAGCTCGGCATCGAGCGGGCTGCGCACGGCCAGCAGCTCGCGGGCGGCCCGCAGCATCTCGGCGAACAGCGCGTTCGGCGGCGGGGTGGACAGGCCGGACGCGCGGCGCTTATGGCCTGGAGGACCCGAGTTTCCGGAATGTCCGGAAGCTCCCGAGGATCCGGAAGGCTCCCTTCCTCCTGCGGGATCTCGGCGTCGGCTCTGCGGGCTCACGGGTCTAGCTTCCCAGATTCGCGGTTGGTATCGCTATGCCTCGGCCCGGCGCGCCGTCCGATTCCTTCGCTGACGGACGTATTCGCCGGGATGGTCGCACGCTCCGTTGCTGCGGAATGAACCATTAATGGGGCCAGTGGCATAGTAATACGACGGTGCTCGGTCACGGTGCTGCTGCGCGGTATTGGCCCAGCCGCCGGGTCCCGGCCGGCCGCCGGGTCCCGGCCGGCCCCGCGGGTGCCGGCGCCGCGGTCCCAGGGCCGCGGGTGCCGCGGGTGCCGGGCGGCCGCCCCCGGCGCGGTAGCTGGCCAGGAAGATTCCCGTGGTGGCGGCAAAGGGCGCGCAACCGGCATAGCCTGGCGTGAGGGCCGCGCGCTGCCCGACGATGATTGCCGACAGTTGTCGCCGGCGGCTTCTTGCGCCCGTTGTTGCCGCTAGCCTTCTTGTGTCTGCAGTGAGCGGGAAGGGGCTCTTCCATGGGACGCGCTCGCACGGGTGCACGGGGCCGGGTGTCGGGTGCGAGGAGTTAGGCATGAGGTATCGCGTGTGAGGTGTTCAGGATGAGCACCGACATGTCCGTGCCGCGCCCGCGCGCGCCCGGCCTGGATGTCTGTGACTCCGCGCTGCTAGACACGCTGCTGCGCGAGGCGCCCATCGGGTTCGCGTTCTTCGGGGCCGATCTGCGCTTCCGGCGGGTGAACGCCGCCCTGGCCCAGCTGGCGGGCATCGAGCCGGCCGGGCATATCGGGCGAACGCCGGCCGAGGTGTGGCCGGCTGCCCTGGCTGCGGGCGCGCAGGCGGCGCTGAGCAGCGTGCTGGCCGACGGCCGGCCGCTGGAGTCCGAGCCGGGCGACGACGCCCGGGTCAGCCCGCAGGCGCCCGCCGGGCACGTGCACGCGGACGGCCTCCCCGCTGACCACGCGGGCGCCGGCGGCTCGGCCGCCGGCCGGCCGGCGGCTCAGCACTGGCGCTTTTCCTGGTATCCCTCGCATGATCCCGACGGTGACCTGGCGGGCGTAGCCCTGATCGCCGTCGACCATGCTCAGCGGCGCGGCGCGGCCGAGACGCTGCGGCGCAGCCAGGAGCGTTACCGCTCACTCGTCCAGGCGGGCGCTCAGGTGGTCTGGGTGACCACGCCGGCCGGGGAGATCGCCGAGGACTCCCCGGAGTGGCGCTGGATCACCGGCCAGGGCGTCGAGGAATACCTCGCCGCGGGCTGGCTGGCGGTGATCCACCCCGACGACCGCGAGCGGATCGGTCAGGACTGGCAGGACAGCCTGCGGTCCGGCAAGGCATTCGACAGCCGCTACCGGGTGCGCACCAAGACCGGCTCCTACCGGCACTACGACGTCCGCGCGGTCGCGGTCGAGCGCGACGGGAAGATCATTGAGTGGGTCGGCGCCAGCACCGACGTCACGGGCCAGCGCGAGGCCGAGGAGATGCGGGGCCGCCTCACCGAGCAGCTGTCGGCGGCGGCGCTGCGGACTGCGCGGCTGCAGCAGGCGACCTCGATGCTGGCCGAGGCCCTGACCGTGGAGCAGGTCGTCCAGGTCATTACCGAGGTCGGCCGGTCGGCCATCGGGGCGGAGCGATCCGCCGTGGCCATGCTGGACCCCGACCGGCTGCGGCTCAAGACCATCAACCCGGCCGGCCTTCCGGGCACCCCCGGATCGGTCAGCGCGGAAATCCCGCTGGACCTCCCGAGCGTCATGACCGCGGCGATCACGGCCCGGCGGCCGCTGATGTTCGAGAACCCCGACGTGCTGCGGCGTTACTTCGAGAGCCAGGTCAACCTGGACCTGTTCCTGTCGCATAGCGATGAGCAGGCCTGGGTAGGTCTTCCGCTGCTGTCATCGGGCGCGCCGCTGGGCGCGCTGCGATTCTCGTTTACCAGGCCCCGGCAGATCACCGACGAGGAGCGGGTATTCCTGGAGGCACTCGCCGGCCAGTGCGCGCTGGCCCTGGAACGGGCTTCGCTGTTCGAGCGCGAGCACACCACGGCCGAGACGCTGCAGCGCAGCCTGCTGCCGGACCGGCTGCCCACCGTGCCGGGGATCATCCTGGAGGCCAAGTACCTGCCGGTCACCAGGAACATGGAGATCGGCGGCGACTGGTACGACGCCTTCCGGCTGCCTGATGGCAAGCTCGCGGTCGCCGCGGGTGACGTCATGGGCAAGGGCCTGACCGCGGCCGCCGGAATGGGCCGGGTCCGCAATGCCCTGCGCGCCCTGGCCCTGACCGACCCCCGGCCAGCCGCCGTGCTGGCCGGGCTGGACCGGCTGTTTATCGCCACGGAGCTAGAGGAGCAGGTCACCACGGTCGCTTACCTGGTGGTGGACCCGGAGACGGGCGACGGCATGGCCGGGAACGCCGGCCACCTGCCGCCCCTGCTGCTGTCCACCACGGCGCCGCCCCGGCTGGACAACACCGAGGCCGGGACTCCGCTGGGCTGGGCCAGCCCGCGCCAGCAGTACCAGTTCGCGCTGCCGCCCGGCAACACTGCGGTGCTTTATTCCGATGGACTGGTGGAGAACCGCAAGCGCGGCCTGGACAAGGGCCTGGACGAGCTGGTGGCCGTGGCGGCCGCGGCGCCGCCCGGCGTGGCGGAAGATCCAGCGCAGTTGCTTGCTTATCTCGTAGACCGGATGCTGGCCGGGTACGAGCAGGATGACGATGTCACCGTTCTGGTGTTGCACGTGCCGGAACGGGAAGGCCAGACGCTGGCCCACCGGCCGCGGGCGGCGGGAGTGACGAGGAGAGGGCGGGCATGACGGATGCGGGTACCATTTCCCGGGCTAAGCCCGCTGCCGTCGGCAATGCCCGGCGGCGGCCCGTAACTGTACGACCTACCCCCGGACTCCGCCTAAGGTGGTTGACGGGACTAGACCTGGCGCGGGTCTCCTGCTGCGAGTTCCTGGTTCCGGGGCCGGGCTCCGGCTCGGTCCAAGCAGCAGGGTCAGCCCGGTAAGGTCCATTTCTCGCCATCACGTTGCGGGAGAGGTGGCTGTGTCGCTTGTCAGTTCGATCGGCCGGTGGCCGGTTGCGACATCGTGGCCAGTCGTCCAGCGAAGGAAGGGGTGACCGCGATGGCAGGTGCGGCAAGCTCTGCAGCTCGGCGGCGGACTCGGCCGTCGGCTCAGGGCACACGTGTTCCGCAGCAAGCCCGTGGGGGATCCTCAGAGGGTGCTGTCGCGCTGGCGGACTCCGCTGGAACGGACACCGAGGCAGCCCCGGCGAGCCGCCGGGGCGCACGTCAGCAGCGAGGTGGCGGACCAGACGGTATGGGATCAGGCGGCGGTGGATCAAGCAGTCAATCGGATCGGCCAGGTGGGGGAAGTAATGGCGGCAACGGGCGCAAGAAGGTGACCGCGCAAGCTGACGAGTTCGCTGGCCGGGCACGCGGCGGCGTAGGCGTCGACCCGGATCCCGACCTCCCCGAAGGGGCCGAGGCTGAGCCCGACCTCTCGGCGGTCACCGAGCTGGAGGCCGATCCGGACCTGGAAGACCTGGCGGACCTGCCGGTCGAAGACATCGAGGTTGACGACGAGATCAGCCTCGATATCGAGGACAGCGGCGACGCCGCGCCCGAGGCCGTGGCGCCGGACGCCGACGAGGCGACCGAGGCCGACAGCGCGGACGAGGTGACCGTCGGCGGCGGCAAGCCCGCGGCGGCCAAGGCCGACGGCGCTCCCGCGGCCGAGAAGGAGTCCGAGGGCGACGACGAGACGTTCGTCTACGGCGATGACGATGAGGACCTGCCCGCAGCTCAGGTCGCGGTGGCCGGGGCTACCTCGGACCCGGTCAAGGACTATCTCAAGCAGATCGGCAAGGTCCCGCTGCTCAACGCGGAGCAGGAGGTCGAGCTGGCCAAGCGGATCGAGGCTGGCCTGTTCGCCGAGGAGAAGCTGGCCGAGGGCCGTGACGGCGGCCTGCGGGCCGAGGCGCGCATTGACCTGGAGTGGATCGCCGACGATGGCCGCCGGGCGAAGAACCACCTGCTGGAGGCCAACCTGCGCCTGGTGGTCTCGCTGGCCAAGCGCTACACCGGCCGCGGCATGCTCTTCCTGGACCTGATCCAGGAGGGGAACCTGGGGCTGATCCGCGCGGTGGAGAAGTTCGATTACACCAAGGGCTACAAGTTCTCGACGTACGCGACCT
>Ga0208219_1000201_pt1 | contig 23064 bp, 29 predicted proteins | sample NGESurshal072012_7_FD_184469 | JGI IMG/M metagenome (GOLD analysis project Ga0208219, IMG submission 184469) | Arctic peat soil microbial communities from Barrow, Alaska - NGEE Surface sample 53-2 shallow-072012 (SPAdes) | ecosystem: Environmental > Terrestrial > Soil > Wetlands > Peat ... | reverse complement strand
AGGTACGACGGCACCGCGATCGCAACCAGGATGCCGAGGATGACGATGACGACCAGGAGCTCGATGAGGGTGAAGCCGCTCTCCTCACGAGCCAGGCGCATCTGAATCTTGCTGATCATTCGAAGCTCCTTCCGAGCAGGATCAATGGCGGATGGCTCGGTCTCTATCGGCCGGGCCACTCAACGGCTCGTAGCCCCGTTCGGGGGATTCCTCTCACCCACCGTGGGTGAATGCATGACTGCTCAAGCCGTCCCAGCGCCGTGCCGATAGCCCCGGCGAGAGATGCCGCAACTCACCTCCATCGACGATCTGCTCGAGCAGATGGTGGGGCTGAACGCGTCGGACTTGCACGTCACGACCGACAGCCCTCCCGTCTACCGCATCCGCGGGGAGATCCTGCGCGCGGAGGGCTTCGACCCGCTCACGCAGGACGACACGCGCTCGCTCATGTACAGGATCCTGTCGAGCGAGCAGCAGAAGATCTTCGAGCAGAAGCGCCAGCTCGACTTCGCCTACGCGCTCCCAGGCGTCGCGCGCTTCCGCGTCAACGTCTACTACCAGCGCGAGTCGGTCGGTGCGGCCTTCCGGCTCATCCCGCAGGAGATCAAGGCGCTGGAGGAGCTCGGGCTCCCGGGCGTCCTGCACACCTTCGCCGAGAAGCCGCGCGGGATCGTCCTCGTCACCGGTCCGACCGGCTCCGGTAAGTCGACGACGCTCGCAGCGATCCTCGACGAGATCAACCGCAACCGTTCGGAACACATCCTCACAATCGAGGACCCGATCGAGTTCGTGCACCGGCACAAGCGCTGCATCGTCAACCAGCGCGAGATCGGGCCCGATGCGCTCAGCTTCGGCGACGCGCTCAAGGCTGCGCTGCGCCAGGACCCGGACATCATCCTCGTCGGCGAGATGCGGGACATGGAGACGATCTCCACCGCGCTCACCGCAGCCGAGACCGGCCACCTCGTGTTCGCCACGCTGCACACGCAGAGCGCGTCGTCGACGGTCGACCGGATCATTGACGTCTTCCCCGCCGAGCAGCAGGAACAGGTCCGGATCATGATCGCGAACTCGCTGCAGGGCATCGTCACGCAGACCCTGCTGCCGACCGCCGACGGCCAGGGACGGGTCGCGGCACTGGAGATCCTGCTTCCCGACGACGCCGTCCGGAACCTCATCCGCCAGGCGAAGATCGAACAGGTCTACTCGATCATGCAGACCAACACGGCGCGCGGGATGCAGACGATGGAGCAGGCGCTCGCCGATCTCACGCTGCGGCGCGTCGTCAACCCCGAGGACGCATTTGCGCACACGAACCGGCGCGACATCCTCGCCGGCATCCTCGAGCGCTCCGGGATGGACGTCCGCGGCATCATGGCCGCCCTCGAGCTCAGCGCGCCGCCCCCGCCGCCGCAGCAGTCGGCGTCCGGTCTGCGCGTCGCCGGAGGTGCAGCATGAGCGACTCGATCTGGAAGAAGGACCTCAGCTTCAAGCGCAAGAAGAACGACGATCTTCCGGAGACGGCCGAATCGCTCCGCGTCAAGGAGCTCGCGTTCCAGCGCAAGCTCGCGGAGGCGGCGCAGGCAGCTCCGCCCGCGGTCGTCGCGCCGCCCGCGCAAGCGGCCAAGCCGGCGCCTGCGAAGAAGCAATCGATTTGGAAGAAGGAGATCGGCGGACGCAAGAAGGCCGATGCGCAGCCGGCCGTCGCCGTGGAAGCACCTGCGCAGATCGTCGAGATCCCCGCGCCTGTCGTCGTCGCGCCGGCACCCGTCGCGGCTGCAACGCCGCTTGCGCCGATCGTCGACCTTGCGTCCCCTCCGCCGTCGCTGGACGTGCCGGTGGAAGGACTCCTTCCGTCGTCGCCCTTTGCATCGGGCGAGTCGATCTGGAAGAAGGAGATCAGCTTCCGTCGCAAGCCGACTTCGCCAGAGCAGCCGGCTGCCGGCGCCGTGGCGTCGACCGATGACCCGCCGGCGCCCCCGATCTCGATCTGGAAGAAGGAGATCAGCTTCCGGCGCAAAGGCGAGCAGGACGAGGAGCAGCCGAAGAGCGATTCGATCTGGCACAAGGACATCTCGCTTCGCCGCAGTCAGGCGCGGAGCGCGCAGATCCGCGCGCTCGCGGACGAGGCGCTGCGTCAGGTCGAGGCCGCTGCGCAGCCCGAGCCCTGGCTCGCCGGCCCGGAGCTCCCGCCCGCGCCCGATCCCGAACCAGAGAGAGAGCCGGTGCCTGCGGCGCAGGCGAAGCCCATCGAGGTGGCGCCGAAGACGTCCACCTGGAAGCGAGAGCTCGGCAAGCCCAAGACGCCGAAGCAGGAGAAGGCGCCGAAGGTCAAGGCCGAGCCCAAGCCGAAGACGCGGCTTCGCGACAAGAAGATCTCGCTCCCGAAGTCGGCTCCGAAGGCGCACGCCGGCGGCGGCCATGCGGTCAAGCGGCTCGTGGGTCTGAAGATCGGCGCGTCGCAACTCGCGGCTGCACGTGTCGTCAACAACGGTGCCGCCGAGCTCGTTCAGGTGGCGCGCCAGCCGCTCGAGCAGGGCGTCGTCGTCGGCGGCGAAGTGCGCGACCCCGAAGCGCTTGCCCTTGCGCTGAAGCAGTTTTTCGCCAAGAACAAGCTTCCGCGCAAGAACGTGCGGCTTGGTATCGCCAGCAACCGCATCGGCGTTCGCGTTTTCGATCTCATGGGCATCGACGACGAGAAGCAGCTCGAGAACGCGATCCGCTTCCGCGCTCAAGAGGCGCTTCCGATCCCCCTCGACGAGGCGGTGCTCGACTACCACGTCCTCGGCGAGAGTCTCGACGCGGACGGGGCTGCGATGCAGCGCGTCCTGCTCGTCGTTGCCTACCGCGAGCTCGTCGAGCGCTACGTGTCCGCGTGCAAGAAAGCCGGCATCACGCTCGCGGGCGTCGACCTCGAGGCATTCGCGCTGTTGCGCGCACTCGGTGCGCCGCGCGCAGAGGACACGGAAGCCGACTCGGCCCTCGTCGCGGTCTCGATCGGCCACGATCGCTCCACATTCGCAGTCTCCAACGGCCGCATCTGCGAGTTCACACGCGTGATCGAGTGGGGCGGCGCGACGCTCAGCGTTGCGATCGCGCGCGCGCTCGACCTTGCGCCGTCCGAGGTCGAGCAGCTCAAGCGTCTCGTGTCGCTCGAGTCGCCGGCCGTTCCCGAAGGCATCGCGCCGGAGCAGTACGCGGCCGCTGTCGACGCCGTGCGCCGCCAGGTGCAGGCGTTCGCGCGCGAGCTCGTGTCCTCGCTCCAGTTCTACCAGCATCAGCCCGGGTCGCTCGGCATCGGCGAGATCGTCATCACCGGCGGCTCCGCCGGCCTCGCCGGCCTGGCAGTCGAGCTGCAAAGCCTCATCGGCGTGCGGGTGCGCGTCGGCGACCCGCTCGCTCGCATGAAGGTGCCGAAGAAGCTCGCCGTCGACGAGGACATCGGTTCGTATGCAATCGCCATCGGCCTCGGGATCGAGGACTAGGCCCGTGCGCGCCGTCAACCTCCTCCCCAGCGAGTCCAAGGCCGCGTCCCGCGGCGCTCCCCAGCCCGCGATTCTCGCCGCGGCTATCTCCGGCGTCGTCGCGGTCGCCGTCATCGGCGGCGGCAACTTGATCCAGACGGCGCGCCTCTCGAGCGCCCAGAAGACGCTCAACGCCGCGAAGATCCAGCTCGCGGCGACGCCGCTGCCGCCGAAGACGCCGCAGGTCACGCCTCCGCCGCCCGTCGTCGCCCAGGAGATGCAGCCGCGGCTCGCGGCTGTTTCGAGCGCCCTCTCCACGCGCATCGCCTGGGACCGGATCCTGCGCGAGTTCTCACTCGTCCTGCCGAGCGACATCCAGATCAACTCGCTCGGGCTCACCGGGCCCGGCACGGCATCGGCGAGCGGTCTCCAGCTGACGGGCGTCACGTACTCGTATGACGGCGTCGCGCGGCTGCTCTCCCGGATGGCGCTCGTTCCCGACCTGACTGACGTCAATCTCTCGACGACGAGCGTCGCAAACGGCGTCGTCTCGTTCACGATCAGCTCCGGCATCAAGGGTGCTACCGCGCCGGCGGCGGTCGTCCAGCCCCCGGTCGGCACGACCACGACCTCGGGAGCGACGTCGTGAAGAAGAACGTGAGCCTCAACCTGAACCTGCAGAGGAACGGGCTCGTCATCGTGGTGGCGGTCTGCGGCGTGCTCGTGCTCGCGCTCGGTTGGCTCGTGCTGCTCGGCCCGAAGCAGAAGAGCATCGCCAACCTCAAGCTGCAGACGGCGGCCGTGCGCCAGCAGGTCGCCGACGATCTCTCGCGCGCGGCGACGGCCCGCGGCGCCACCGGCGCGCCGACGATCAAGACGGCCGACATCTACAAGCTCGAGACCGCGATGCCGTCGATCACGGACATGCCCGACCTCCTGTTGGAGCTCGACCAGACTGCGAACGCGGCTGGGGTGAACCTGCAGTCCATCCAACCCGCCGCTCCTGTCGACAGCGGCGAGGGGTACTCGACCGTGCACATCTCGCTGATCGCGGACGGCAACTTCTACACGGTCACGGACTTGCTCTACCGGCTGCGCAACCTCGTCTACGTTCGCAGCGGCGCGCTCGAGGCGAACGGGCGCATCTTCACGATCGACACCGTCAACCTCAGCCCATTCGGGAAGCAGCTGCAGGCGACCGTCACCCTCGACACGTACGTGTACGGCGCTCTCACGAGCTCGACCGCGACGCCATCGACCGCAACCACGACCGGCACGACGACAACGACTTCCTCGTCGGGGCCGACAGCTGCGGGAGCGACTCCCTGATGGCCCGCAAGGCGAAGAACGTCGCCCTCGACCGGGTGCAGGAGAAGGCGAAGAAGCAGAAGCGACTCGCCATCATCCTCTGCAGCGTGCTCGCACTCGTGCTCGTCTACGAAGTGCCGAAGACCATGAAGCTGATGAACTCCACGGCGAAGGCGCCCGTGGTCGAGACTTCCGCGGCGACGCCGCCCGCGCCGAATCCGGCCGCGCCGACGTCGTCTTTGCCTTCGGGCCCGTCCGCGGGGCTGCCGCCTTCGGCGCAGTCGACCGCCCCGACGCAGTCGCTCGTCGCCTCCGTGCAGGTTCAGCCCGACCCGGGGCAGCTGACCGAGTTTGCCAATTTCGCGAGCAAGGACCCGTTCCTCGACTCCGTCCAGAAGTCGGGCGTCGCCGCCGCGCCGACCGGCTCTGCGTCGAAGTCGTCGACGGGGCAGCCGAAGACGAAGACGACCGCGCCCAAGACCCCGCCCGCGCCGCCGCCGACGACGGCCGTCATCTCGATCAACGGCGAGCTCACAAGCGTCACGGTCGGCACCGACTTCCCGCTCGCGGGCGTGGTGTTCCAGCAGGCGGGCAACTCGGCCCTCTTCCACCTCGTGTCGCTGACGCAGAAGAGCGCGAAGGTGGCGATCGCCGGCGGCTCCTACGCCGACGGCGCGCCGGCGCTCACGCTCACCGTGGGCACACCGCTCACGCTGCAGAACACCGCCAGCGGGACGCGGTACACGCTCTTGCTCGAGCCGCAGGGCACACAGGTGCCGGTGTCGACGACACCGACCGGGACGACCCCGACCGGGACGACGCCGACGGTGACGCCGCCGGCTCCGACATCGGTCGTGCCGTCCTCAGGCGGCTGACGCAAACGCGCCGGCGCGGACGGCCATGTCCGCCAGGCGCACGCGACAGGCCGCGATGACGGCGTCGCATTCGCGCAACTCGGACGCCGGCGCGCCGCGCTCGGCGAGTAGGTGCCGTATGAGGACGAGGCCTCGGATGTGGCCGATCTCCTCGTCCACCTCGCGCTGCGGGTCCCCGAGCTTCCTGTACACGGCGGCGACCTTCGCGGCGCCGGAGTCCAGTCCTCTATCGAGAACTCAAGCCGCCGTGTGGGCGTGCCGATAGCCCTCTCGTATGGCCTCGTACTCCTATTCGGCCATCAACGCCCAAGGCGCTGAGCTCGCCGGAGAGATCATCGCTCCGGACCTCGCGGGCGCGCGCGAACAGTTGCGCCTGAAGGGACTGCTGGCCGAGTCGCTACGCGAGATCAGCGGGACCGGCGAAGGCAAGCCCAGCGTGCTCAAGATGTCGTTCGGCGCCAAGGTCAAGCCGAAGTCCCTCCAGGTCTTCTCGCGGCAGTTCGCCACCATGATCGAGGCGGGGCTCAACGTCGTCGGCTCGCTCGTCATCCTCGAGGAGCAGACCGACGATCCGGCGCTCGCGGTCGTCGTGAAGCATCTGCGGACGGACGTCGAAGGCGGCCTGCTCCTGTCGGAGGCGATGCTCAAGCATCCGCGCACGTTCTCGCGCCTGTACGTCGCGATGGTCGAGGCCGGAGAGGCGGCCGGCATCCTCGACATCGTGCTCGACCGCGTCGCGTTTCAGATCGAGAAGCAGGAGTCGATCAGGCGCCGCATCAAGAGCGCGATGGTCTACCCGACCATGGTCATCTGTTTCGCCACGCTCGTCCTCATCGGCATGCTGCTGTTCCTCGTCCCGATCTTCCAGGGCATCTTCGCGTCGCTCAATGGACAGCTTCCGCAGCTGACGCAGTACGTCGTCGATGCGTCGAACCTGCTGAAGGGCGCACCGTGGGTGATCCTCTTCATCCCGCTCGGCCTCTGGAGCTTCTTCCGGTGGAAGCGGACGGAGGCCGGACGCAAGATGTGGGACCGCTTCAAGTTGCGCATCCCGATGAAGATCGGCGACACCGTGCGCAAGGTGACGATGGCGCGCTTCTCGCGCACGCTGTCGACACTCGTCGCCGCCGGCGTCGACATCATCAAGGCGCTCGAGATCACCGGCCAGACGGCCGGTAACTGGGTGGTCGAGGAGGCCCTCGCCGGCGTCCGCCAGAAGGTGCACGAGGGCGTGCCGATCGCGCAGCCGTTGATCGAGAACCCCGTGTTCCCGCCGATGGTCAGCCAGATGGTGAAGATCGGCGAGGAGACGGGCGAGCTCGAGAAGATGTTGACGAAGATCGCCGACTTCTACGAGGAAGAGGTCGACGCCGCGGTGGGGTCGCTCACCTCGATCATCGAGCCGCTCATGATGATCGGCGTCGGGATCATGGTCGGCATCATCCTCATCGCCATGTACCTGCCGATGTTCAAGATGCTCCACCTCGTCAGCAACAGCGGCGGCTCCTAACCCTCTCGCTCGCGCCGTCCGGCCCTTCCGCGTAAGCTCTTTCCATGAAGGGCGCCGACAAGCAGAAGAAGCTCGCGAAGAAAGCTCCGCAGAAGTCGCTGAAGGAAAAGCGCGCCGAGAAGCGCGCGAACGAGAAAAACCGCCCGCTCTAGCGACTGCGGCGGATCAGGTACCGCGCCCCGGCGGCGAGCGCCAGTGCGCCGAGCACGGCCACGAGGATGATCTCCCGGTCGTGCGTGTTCTGCTGTGCGGGCGTCGTCACGTGCGTGGGGACCGCGACGTCGACGCCTCCCGCCGCGGCGAGCTGCTTCACAGCCGCTTCGGCCGCCGTCAGCAGCCCGGCGGGGCCGGACGGGATCGCGATCTTCGCCAGGAGCGCGTACTCGGCGGCGGGTGAGTGCTTGGGCCAGTTGAAGCCGAAGCCGTTCGCCATGACGACGAGCAGCCGCTGCTTGTAGACGAACCCGAGCTCGAGGCCGAGGAACTTCGCGTACGTGCGCGGCTTGCGCCAGAGTGACGTGACGGAGCCCATGTCGTAATCGCTCCAGATGACCGCGACCTTGATCGGGAACCCCGCTTTGTTCGCAGCGACGATGAGCCCCGTCAGCTCCGCGGACTGCTTGGGCGGGAACTTCGCGTCGTACGGAAGGAAGACCTTCGTCCCAAGCAGGTAGTCGCTCGCCGGGTCGCCGTCCGCGCGGGCGGACTGCGCAACGCCGGCTGCGACGAGCGCGGCCGCGAGGAGGGAGAGCGCCCTCATCCCGCTTTGGCGAGCGCCTGGACGGCCGCCGTGGCGGACGCGAGCAGGCCGGCGCCGCCGTGGGTGACGCGGAGCTTCGCGAGCACCGCGTATCCGGCCTTCGGCGAGTGCTTGGGCCAGTTGAAGCCGAAGCCGTTCGGCATGACGACGAGCAGCCGCTGCTTGTAGACGAAGCTGAGCTCGGCGCCGAGGAACCGCGCGTAGGTCTGCGGCTTCCGCCAGAGCACGGTGACGGAGCCGAGGTCGTACGCGCTGTCGATGACCGCGACACGGATGGTGAAGCCCTGCTTGTTCGCCTGCGCGACGAGCTTCGTCAACGCATGCTCCTGCTGTGGGTAGGAGGCGAGCTCGTACGAGAGGAAGACCTTCTGCACGAGCAGGTAGTCGCTCGCGGGATCGCCGTCCGCACGCGCGGATTGCGCCGCGACCGCGGCGAGGCAGCACGCGGCCAGACAAGCCAGAGCCACCCTCATCCGGCCGCGTGATCGAGGATGACGACGTCGAACGCCTGCGCGCCCGGCGGCTGCACGTCGAAGGTGAGGCCCCATCGTCCGACCATGACGAGCGCCTCGGACGAGTGCTCGTACACGCCGGGCGAGCGCTCGGCGAGGCGGTACGCCTGCGTCGGCATGTCCATGTCCAGCATCGTGAACGTCGCGATCACTGTCGCGCCGCGCACCGGCGCGCCGTTGCGGGTGAGCCGCACGGTGTAGTCGTCGGGTACCGCGACCTTGTTCGGCGTGACGCGCATGTCGACTCTGTACCCGTTCCGTTCGACGACCTCGGTCACCGGGCCGGGGCCTGCGGTCGCGGACGGGGCGCCGATGCTCGCGAGCGCCTTCGGCGGCGGCGGATAGCTCGAGAGGACCGCGGCGGCGACGATCGCCGAGGTGACGAGCACGACCTCGACGCTGACGAGCCTGCGCAGAATGATCGCTGCGCTCTCCGCGTTCTCTCCGCGTGCCAGCGCGGGCTTCGTCCGCAGGAGGTTGACGGAGGCGACGAGCATCGCGGCGAGGAGCAGCGACGCCTTGATGATGATCGTCTTGCCGTAGCCGGTCTGCCACAGCGTCGCGAGCGTGGGGAGGTGGATGACGGCCGCGCCGATCCCGGACCCGAGTAGGACTGCGACGGAGACGAAGGCGACGTTCGAGAAGCGGGGCACGCACACTGCGAGCCCGGCCGCGCGTTTTGCCGCCGGCAGCGCGGACCAGAGCACGAGGAGCCCGATGAGCCCGCCGATCCAGAGCGATCCCGAGGCGAGGTGCAGCCAGTCGAACACGAGCGAGAGCGCGCGCGGAGCGGTCTGCGCAGCGTGGCCGGCCGTTCCGGGCACGAGCAGGACGGCGCCGGCGGCGAGCAGCGCACCCCACAGGGACAGGAGGCCGGCGACCGATCGGCGCAGCTGTTCGGGCCGGTCGAGCCAGATCGCCGCAGCGCCGGCGACGCCGAAGAGCGCGAGCAGGAGCTCGAGCCGGAGGTAGCCGCGGCCGAATGCCGAGACATCCATGAGCGGAATGAGGGCGCCGAACGACCAGAACGAGCGCAGCGCGAACTGCGCGGTGGCGATCAGGACATAGATTGGCGTCGCCACGAGCGCGACGGCGAGCGTCGCGGCGAACGCGATCGACAGGCCGCGCAAACGCGTCCCCGGCACACGCGAGACGACGGGGCGCGCGATCACGGTGCGCAAGACGAAGATCCCGATCGCCGCCATCACCGACAGGAAGGTCAGCCAGCGCAGCGAGATCAGTCCCGGTGTCACCGCTGTCTCCGTCAGCGACGGGATGACGAACTTCGGCGGCGGGCCCGGGTTCGGGCCGATGCGGTAGAGGAAGGCGCCCCGCACGGGGTGTCCGTCGGCGGAGATGACGCGCCAGAAGACGAGGTACCAGCCCTCGGCGGAGTGCTTGAGCGGCGCGTCCAGCTCGTACGGGTCCGACGCCGAGCGGTGCACAGGGCCGTCCACCTGCTGGTGCGCCGCCGCATCGGTGACGGAGACGATCGCGAAGCGCGGCTCGACGACCTCGTCGTACACGAGCCGGACCTCCGTCGGCGGCGTGTCCACCTCGGCGCTCGCCGTCGGGAACGTCTTCAGCAGCGCCGCGTGCGCCCAGGCTGCGGCCGGCAGCGTGAGCGCGGCTGCGACGACTGCCGCGATGACGAGCGCGCGCCTCACCGCACCCGCAAGGTGAACGGCGCCGTGAGGATGTGTCCGTCGATGCGGCACTGCAGGAACAGTCGCCATGTGCCGGAGATGGGGACGAGGACGCCGACCTTCAGGTGGCCCGGCGTCGTCGACGTGCCCGTCACGCGCGCGGCGCCGAAGATGCTCGTGCAGCCGGACACCCCGGCCGCGCACACGTGGGTGTGGAAGTAGTCGAGCGATCCGCGGCGGAAGAAGATCGCGTGCGCGAGCGCGCCGAACCACGTGCCGAACTTGGCAGGCGCGCCGCTCGGCGTCGTGATCGTGAAGTCGAGGAACGCCGGCTCGATCGCGCGCAGGTGCGGCGTGCCGTGCAGCGTGAAGTGATAGCCGTCCACCGTCTCACTCGATTGGAAGGGCGGCAGCGGCTGTGGGTGATACGCGCCCGCGACGGTGATGTGCGAGTCGATCTGGAAGTTCGGTACCGGCCCGGACGTCTTCGGATAGACGTCGATGACGACGCGGTACGGCCCGGGTTTTGCGAACGTGATCGTGTCGCTGATCAAGCCGTTCGGCCCGACCGGCGGATGGTGGTGGATGATCGTCGCCAGGTCGCGGCGGACGATGATCAGGTGCACGCCGTTGTGGGGCCCGGCCCCGTGCTTGTACTGCGTCAGCGGCTTCCCGTCCGGCTGGAGGATGGTGAACGACACGCGCGTGGGCTTGCCCGCGATCACCGGCTGCGTCGGCGTGAAGCCCGAAAGCTCGTACGTATGGGCCGCGCCGACGGTGATCGTCGGCGCCACGGAGCCGCTTCCGCCGCATCCCGCCAGCAGGCCGACGAGCGCGATAGCCTCGAGCAGGTGCCGGTACCGACGCCGATCGGAGCAGGCCCGCTCTACCAACCGCGGCCGGCGATGCATGCGCCGTGCGCGCACGCGGGCAGTCCGGTGAAGCGTGCGCATCTGGAGCTCTTCGCCAACGGCTTCGCGATCATCATCCCCGCGCGCATCGGCGTGCGCAGCGCGCACTGCCGCGCGCACGAGTGGACGACGACGCCGACCGGGGTTGTGCGCTTCGACCGCGCGGCGACGATCGGCGACCTCTTCTCCGTGTGGGGCATGCCGCTCGGGCGGCGAAGGCTGCTGAGCTTCCACGGTGCTGTCTCCCTCTTTCGGAATGGCATTCGCGTGCGCGGCGACCCGAGATCGGTGCCGCTGCGCGACGGGGACGAGCTCGTGCTCGAGGCGGGGCCGTTCGTCCCGCCGCACCGGAGCTATCTCTTTCCGCCTCATTGAGGCCCCGGGGTCGCGTGCAGGAGCGCGATGACGAGCACGACGGCGGCGGCGCCGGCGGCGAGTGCGAGGAGCGCGGCGAGCAGGCGGACGTTCATGCGGCCTCCACCGCGGTTCGCGTCCGCATGTGCCCGAAGACGCTGCCGACGAGCGTGCCGATGCCGGCGCCGAGGGTGAGGACCTCGAGGAGCCGGGCGACGATGGTCGGCAGTGCGCTGAGCGCGATCGCGTGCGTCAGCACCGGCAGCATCGTCAGTCCCTCGTACAGAGCGCCGACGCCGACGAGGAACGCCGTGAGCACGCGCATTCCCTCATCGTGCCGGACGAGGCCGAACACGAGCGCGGCGCCGACGGCGCACGTGATCGCCACCTCGGCGTAGCCGATCGCCTGCACGTTCGGGCGCCCGTACAGCTCCCGCCCGATCCGGATCGCCCAGACCGCCGAGGTGACGGCAAGCGCGAGCGCGACGAGCGCGGCCGTCCACCGCGTCGCCAGCGCCGAGGACGCTGCGGCGAGGAGCGCGGAGAGCGCGATCCACGCCCACGCCGCGCCCGGCGGGCTGTAGTCGAGGACACCGTTCAGGGCGAGGCGGCGCCCGTCGACGACAACGGGCACCGACCACGGTCCGATCGGGCCTGCCGAGTTGCGGACGCGGGCGAGCGGCTGGAGCGCGTGCAGCCGGTGCTCGTGCCATGCATACGCGTGCCCTCCGGCCACTCGATGCCAGAGCGGCTGCGCGTGCGGGCTCGCCGACGGCCGGAGGTCGAAACGGTCGATGCCGTCCGCCTGGGCCGTCGGCGAGCGGAGGTTCAGCCAGACGCCGTGCTGGTCGAACCGGAGCAATGGCTCGCCGAGCGTCCCCGGCACGAGCACGACCGCCGCCGCGGTTGCGCGCAGCCACATCGTCTGGTCGCCGTCGACGACCCTCGCCTGCACACCGGGAATGGAGCCGGCCATGCGCGCGGTGAAGTTCGTCGCCACGGGCAGCGTCCGGCCGACGTGCGCCGAGGCGACGTCCGGCAGGGCGGCTGCCGTCACGAGCAGACCGAGGACGATCGCCAGCCTCACGTCAGCGACCGGCCTCCCCGGGCGGCGAGCGAGCCGAGCGAGACGAGCAACGCGACGCCTGCGAGCACGAGCGCGACGATCGTCAGCGTGGACGTGCCACCACCGCCGATCGAGGAGAGCGCTTCGATCGTCGGCGCCGGCGTGTCGGCGGTCTCCGGGCCGTTCCAGTCGACGACGGACCCATCCGAGTACGTCTGCTGCACTTCGAACGTGTACGTCTTCGCGCCGCTCGTCGACGCGTTGAACCGGAACACCGCGTCCTCGTCCGTCGGCACGTGGCCGCCGGTCCACGTCACCTTCTGGACGACGGCGCTATCGCCCGAGCCTGTCGCCTGAACGTTCATCTTCCAGCCCGTCGGCGGCGGCTCGAACGAGTCGATGGAAAACCCGGCGGGGACCGTGAGCTCGATCTCGGTGGTGGTGAGGTTCGCCTTCTCGGTCGGCACCGACAGCGTGAATTGCTGCAGCTTCTTGTCGAGCGCGACCGCCGGGCTCATGATCGCGTGCGCGGATGCGGCCGCCGTCGTTGCGAGCGCTGCGAGCGCGACCAGCGCGCCGAGCGCGATCCGGTGCATCATGTCTCCTCCTTCGCGGGATGTGTCGTGTGGACGTGCTAGGCCACGACGACGCGCGGAGGAGCGCGGGCAAGGCGCCGGCCGGCGAGCAGCCGGACGGCAGGTGCGACGGGTGCGACGGCAAACGGCGGCGCGGTGCGGAGCCGGGGGGCCGGCCGGCGAAGCGCGTGCCCGATGCGCTCGGCCGCGCGCAGCAGCAGGCGTGCGACCAGATACATGAGGAGCGCGACCGGGAGCTGGAGGAGTACGCCGGGGACGAACGTCGGAGCGAGCACGGCGTGCCACGCGAACGTCCCGGTGTGGAGCGACAGCTCGAGCAGCTCCTGCAACGCGAACGCGAGCGGCGGGAGCAGTGCGAACGCCCACGCAGGTAGCGCACGAGCCTTGCGGCCGCGCGCGGCGTCGAACGCGGTGACGACGAGCGAGACGAGCAGGCACGCGCCGGCAGCTGCGAGCACGAGCGGCAGCCGGATGAAGTACGAGTGGCCCGTCGCGAGCATGTGCACGACGCGGACGTGCGCTTGCGGGTACACGAGCCGGTATGCGAGCGCGTGCGCGAGCTGCGACCCGCCGAGCATCAGCGGTGCGGCGGCGAGCCAAGCGGCGCCCCGTCTCATCGCGGGAACCCTACTTGCCGCGCAGGCGGGCGGCCAACCGTGCCGCAAGCGACGGCTTGACGTTCTCGGCCGGCGGTGGGGGCGTCGGTGCCGGGGCGCGGCCCGAAGCCTGCCGCTCGCGCTGCGCGCGGATCGCCTCGTTCATCTCTTCGCGGTGCGACTGCTCCGCCATCGCTCGACCTGACTACGCCGCGGGGTCGTAGGATCCTTCCCAATGTGCTTCGACAGCGACTCGCTGCCGCCGATTCCGGTCATCTCCGGGGCGGCTGTCCCCCACGACGATCTCGTCCTCGAGGCCGCTGACGGGAACCGCTTCGCGGCGTTCGCGGCAGCCCCCGAGGAGCCCGGCGCGACCGGAGTCGTGATCCTCCCCGATGTCCGCGGCCTGTACCGGTTCTACGAGGAGCTCGCGCTCCGCTTCGCCGAGCGCGGCCACGCAGCCGTCGCGTTCGACTACTTCGGGCGCAGCGCCGGCGTCGAGAAGCGCGGCGACGACTTCGAGTACATGGAGCACGTCAAGGAGACGACGCCCGAGGGGATCCAGGCCGACGTCGGCGCCTGCGTCGCCTACCTCCGCGACCACGGCGCGACGGCGATCTTCACGGTCGGGTTCTGCATGGGCGGGCGCCAGTCCTGGCTCGCCTCCGCCGCGGGGCACGGGCTCGCCGGTGCCGTCGGCTTCTACGGGCGCCCGCCGCTCGAGGACGCACCGCACATGCGCGGCCCGCTCCTCGCCCTCCAGGCCGGGGCGGACGCGCACATCACCGCCGAGGACAACGCGGCCTTCGACGCCGCGCTCACCGCCGCAGGCGTCGAGCACGAGCTCGTCGAGTACGAGGGCGCGCCGCACAGCTTCTTCGACCGGAAGCAGGAGGAGTTCCAGGACGCCTCCGACGACGCCTGGCGCCGGACGCTCGAGCTCATCGCGAACCACCGGTAGCGTCCGCGATCGCGCGGCGCAGCGCCGGCTCGATCGGGCCGGGGCTGTAGCCGAGCTCGCGCTCCGCCTTCGCGGAACTGAAGAACATCGGCAGCCGGGCGAGCCGCACCTCGTCGCGATTGACGAGGCCGAGCGCGGCCGCCACCTGAGCGGCCGCGTACGGGACGCGGATGCGCGGTCGCGGCCGGCCCGCGAGCCGCGCGATGGTCGCAAACACCTCGCCGAGCCACATGTCGACGCCGCCGAGGAGATACCGCTCGCCTGCCCGGCCGCGCTCGAGCGCGAGCGCATGCCCGAGCGCGACGTCGTGGACGTCGACGACGTTCAGGCCGGTCGTCGGCACGTAGGCCCGGTACCGCCCGCGTGCGACGCCCGCGACCATCCGGCCCGTCGGCGTCGGCCTGGTTGTCGCCCTCGCCGACCGGCGTCGTCGGGTTCACGACCACGGCTCCGACCGCGAGCGCGAGCTTCTCCGCCTCGAGCTTCGTCCGCTTGTACGGCACGCGCAGCTCCCACGCGGGCGGGCCGTCGCTCTCCGTTGCAGGACGGCCGCCGACCGGGCCGCACGTGCCGGCCGTGCTCGTGTGGACGACCCGGCGGACGCCGGCGCGCGCCGCGGCGTCGAGCACCGTTCTCGTCCCTTCTATGTTCACGCGCGCGAGGGCGGCCTCGGTGGCGTCGTAGCTGTACAGCGCGGCGACGTGGACGAGCGCGTCGCAGCCCCGCATCGTCCGCTCGAGCCCGGCGGCGTCGAGCACGTCGACGAACTCGTCCCGGACGTCGGCGCCTCGCTCGCGGAGGACCCGGACGACGTGGCCGCCGACGAAGCCGATGCCGCCGCCGGTGACGTAGATCCGCATGCGCCGGGTTGTATAGGGCCGGAGCCGTTTTTGGCTACACTCCGCCGGCGTCCGGGCGCCGTAGCTCAGCTGGTTAGAGCGCTGCACTCATAATGCAGAGGTCGGTGGTTCGAGCCCACCCGGCGCTATTTCAACGCGTTCCCCCTTTGAGGTAAGAGAAGAAAAATGGCCACAGGAGTACGAGTCGCGATAACGCTCGCCTGCACGGAGTGCAAGCGGCGCAACTACCAGACGGAAAAGTCGAAGCGAAACTCGCCTGACCGCGTCGAGTTCAAGAAGTACTGCCGCTGGTGCGGCTGTCACACCATCCACCGGGAGACTCGCTGACCTCGCATGGCGCGGCAGACCCGTCAGCAGCGGCGTGCCCGCCGGGCCCAGTCGCAGCCGGCGCTCGCGGGCGGTCCGCCCGTGCGTCCGCCTGCGCGCCCGACGGCGAACGGCGGCGAGGAGCCGCGCCGCGAGCCACGGCCGGAGGCCGAGGAGCGGCACGCCCCGGGCTCGGGCGCTGTGCACTTCGTCCAGGAGGCCTGGGGCGAGCTCAAGAAGGTCGAGTGGCCGAACCAGCATGCGCTCGTCAGTGGCACCGCAGTGGTGCTCGTCGCCTGCCTGATCGTCGGCTTCTACCTCTGGCTGAACGACGAGCTCTGGAAGTACGTCGTCCAGCACGTGTTGCTGCGATAGGGATCGGGAGAATCTGATGTTTCGCTGGTACGTGATCAACACCTATTCCGGGCACGAGAACAAGGTGAAAGCCAATCTCGAGCACCGCATCGAATCGATGGGGCAGCGGCCGCGCTTCAGGCGCGTCGTCGTCCCGACCGAGCAAGTGATCGAGACGAAGGACGGCCAGAAGGTGCAGACCGAGAAGCGCGTCCTCCCCGGCTACGTGCTCGTGAACATGGACCTCGACGACGACGCGTGGATGGTGGTCAAGAACACCCCTGGCGTCACCGGCTTCGTCGGGGCAGGCTCGAAGCCCGTGCCGCTCTCGCAGCCCGAGGTCGACCGCATCCTGCACACGGGTGCCGGTGGCGGCGTCGCGACGCGCGCGCAGGTCGAGTTCCAGCTCGGTGAATCGGTGAAGATCACCTCCGGGCCGCTGGCAGACTTCGACGGCGAGATCACCGACGTCAACGCGGACCAGCAGAAGCTGCAGGTGATGGTGAATATCTTCGAGCGGCAGGTGCCGGTCGAGGTCGGATTCGACAACGTCAAGAAACTGGACTGATCAGATGGCAAAGAAAGTACTGACTCTCATCAAGCTGCAGATCCCGGGCGGGCAGGCCAACCCTGCGCCGCCGGTCGGCCCCGCACTGGGCCAGCACGGGGTCAACATCATGGAGTTCTGCAAGGCGTTCAACGCCCAGACGGCGGACCAGAACGGCCGGATCACGCCGGTGGAGATCACCGTCTACGAGGACCGCTCATTCACGTTCATCACGAAGACCCCGCCGGCGGCCGTCCTCATCAAGGAGGCGCTGCGGCTCGAGAAGGGCTCCGCCGAGCCGAACCGCGACAAGGTCGGCAGGCTGAGCCGCGCGCAGGTGCGCCAGATCGCCGAGACGAAGCTCGTCGACTTGAATGCGCGCGACGTCGACCAGGCGGCGAAGATCATCGCGGGCACCGCCCGCTCCATGGGCGTGGAGGTTGACCTGTAATGGCACTGCACGGCAAGCGCTACATCGAGGCGCGCGGCGCGATCGACCGCGAGCGCACGTATTCGCCCGTCGAGGCGGTGCGCATGCTGAAGGAGTCGCCGAGCGCGAAGTTCGACGAGACCGTCGAGGTGCACTTCCGGCTCGGGCTCAACGTGCGCCACGCCGACGAGCAGCTCCGCGGCACGCTGATGCTTCCGCACGGCACGGGCAAGGACGTCCGCGTGGCCGTGTTCGCCGAGGGCGACAAGGCCCGTGAGGCAGAGGAGGCCGGGGCGGACGTCGTCGGCTCCGCCGACCTCGCCAAGCGCGTCGAGGAGGGCTTCACCGACTTCGACGTCGCCATCGCCACCCCCGACCAGATGGGGAACGTCGGCCGGCTCGGACGCATCCTCGGCCCCCGCGGCCTGATGCCGAACCCGAAGACCGGCACGGTCACCTTCGACATCGGCAAGGCGGTGCGGGACGCGAAGGCCGGCAAGCTCGAGTACCGGACGGACCGCGGCGCCTGCGTCCACCTCTCCATCGGCAAGAAGAGTTTCGACGAGCGGGCGCTCGTGGAGAACTACGCCGCCGTGGTGGACGAGATCATCCGGGCGAAGCCGTCGGCGGCCAAGGGCCGCTACATCTGGCAGATCACGCTCGCGAGCACGATGGGCCCCGGCATCCATGTCGACCCGGCCCGGACGCGCGGCATCACCGAAGACCTGGAGGAAGCTACAGTTACGGCCTAACCGACTCGCGACCGCCGAAGACCACTGGCAGCCCTTCGAGGCAGAAGTCCAGTCGAGGTGGGGCAGCGAAGAGCCTGTGCTCTTCTCTTTGGCCCGCCTTTGTGCGGGCCGAGTCATTTCCGGAGGAAATGACGTGAAGAAAGAGCAGAAGGAGCACATCGTCGCCGAGCTGGCCGACCGCCTGAAGGCGGCCGACACCGTGCTCGTGGCCGACTACCGCGGCCTGACGATGCCCCAGATCGACACGCTGCGGACGCGGCTGCTGGAGAGCGGCGCGCGCTTCACCGTGGTGAAGAACACGCTCACCCGGCGGGCGGCGGCGGCGGCGGGCGCGGATGCGCTGCTGACCCTGCTCGAAGGCCCGACGGCGATCGCGTTCCTCGAGGCGGACGGAGACATGCTCGCCGCTGCGAAGGCGCTCGCCGACATGGCGCGCGAGTCGAAGGTCCTCGCGATTCGCGGCGGCGTCCTGCAAGGCCGGGTCGTGACGGCTGAAGAGGTCGAGACCCTGGCGGCGCTGCCGCCGCTCGAGATCCTGCGCGGCCAGGTGCTGGGCGCGATCATCGCCCCGGTCACGGCCCTGCTCGGTCTGGTCACGGCACCGTTGCAAAACCTGTACGGCCTTCTGGACGCGCGTATCGAGCAGCTGGGCGGCGAGGAGGTTGCTCCGGCAGCGGCCGAGCCCGAGCCGGTGGCGGAAGCTGCGCCTGCCGAGCCGGAGCCCGCGGCCGAGGAAGTCACAGACACGACCGCCACAGCGGTCGTGTCCGAAGAGGAAACGACCACTGAAGAGGAGAGCGAGTAATGGCTGGTGTAGACAGCATTTTCGATTCACTAGGAAAAATGTCCGTCCTCGAGCTCGTCGAGCTGAAGAAGAAGATCGAGGACGAGTGGGGCATCACCGCCGCCGCTCCGGTCGCCGTGGCGGCCGCCGGTGGCGCTGCTCCGGCTGAGGTCGAGGAGAAGACGGCGTTCGACGTCGTCCTCACCGGGGCGGGCCAGCAGAAGATCCAGGTGATCAAGGTCGTGCGCGCGCTCACGGGTCTCGGCCTTAAGGAGGCGAAGGATCTCGTCGACTCGGCCCCCAAGCCGGTCAAGGAGGGCGTCGCCCAGGACGAGGCCGATTCGATCAAGGCGCAGCTCGAAGAGGCCGGCGCCAGCGTCGAGATCAAGTAGCGCCTTACGTCGTCGTCGTCGTGGTCGCCGCGTCGGTCGCGGTGACCACGAAGGCGCCGTTCATCGTCTGCGGGTGCGCTGAGCACGCGTACGCGTAGCGCCCCGGCGCCAGGGTGACGGTGTACGTCTTCGTTCCCACGAAGCGGATGCCCCCGGTGAAGATCCGTCTGTTCTCGGTGATCGAGCCGAGCGCGAAGTTGTGGATCTTCGAGTAGTCGTGCACGACGATCGAATACGTCCCCGCCGGTATCGACCGGACGGGCTTCCCGTCCGGGAACGAGAGGCTGATGTGGAAGGCGTTGTGCAGCCCGACCTTCCCGACCAGCACCGGGCTCTGCGCCCGCACCGGCAGGGCGAACGCGAGCGCGAGCCCGGCTGGGATGAGGGCGACTCCGAGAAGGGTCTTGCGCACCGGCCCAATGATGGGCAGGCTGTCCGCGACCGGTCAACTGTTCTTCCGAAAAGAGGATCGGATGATCCGCATCGCGCTCTCCGAGTCTCCCGAGGAGCACGTCGCCCTCACTGTCTCGCCCGTGCTCGAGTGCGTGCTCAGCCTCCACGTCCTGCTCGGCCCCAAGCATCACGCGCTCCATCACGCCTGGGTGCGGCGGATGCGGGCCGGTCTCGACCCCACGCTCCGGCGCGAGCTCGAGCGCTTTGCCTTCGTCCTCCGCCGGCACGTGCCCGACGTCTTCCTGCCGACGCCCGACGACGAGGTCGAGTCGTTCGAGCAGGAGCTCGCGCGCTTTCGTGCCCTGCCGCCGGACCTGCTCCTGCCGGCGCTCGCCCGGCCCCTGCACGACCACGGCGGGACCGGTGTCGTCGACCACGCCGTCGTCGCGGCTCGAGGAGGCGCGGATCTGCTCGACGACCCTGCGGGCTTCGCCGAGCGCCTCGCCCGCTTCCTCGAGCGCTACTGGCTCGAGGCGTTCGCCGCCGAATGGGACCGGATCGATCCGCTGCTCGCGCAGGCGATCGTCGAGTCCGGACGGCGGCTCGCCGCCGAAGGGATCTGGCCGGTCCTCGGTCGCCTGCCGCCGCACTGCCGGGTCGACTCTGCACGGCGCGAGCTCCTGATCGACCTCCCGCACGACCACGAGGTGCAGATCGACGCCGCTAACCCGCTCGTGCTGAGCCCGAGCGTCTTCGTCTGGCCGCACCTGGTCGTCAATTGCGACGAGCCGTGGCCGACCGCAATCGTCTATGCCGCTCCCACGATCGCGCGGGACGCGGAGCCGCGCATTCCGCCGGCCGAGCTCCTGCGCGTGTTGAGGGCACTCGGCGACGACACGCGCCTGCGCGTCCTCAAGCTCATCGCGCAGCGGCCGCGCACGACGCAGGAGCTCTCGCCGCTCGTTGGGCTCTCGACCGCGGGGCTCTCGAAGAGCCTGCACCGCCTCGCCGAGGCCGGGCTCGTCACCACCCGGCGCGAGGGCTACTACGTCGTCTACTCCCTTGCTTCCGACCGGCTGGAGGCCCTCGCGCCGGCGGTCGAGCGCTTTCTCGCCTCGGAGTGACGACGACCACCTCCTGACGGCGAAACGACCGGTACCTGGTGCCGCTTGCGTGGTACCGGGTACCGAGCTACCATTCCGAGCACATTCCGGCGACGGCCGTTGGCCACGCTTGCGGTAAGGGGGTCAGTTTCGGTACCCTGACGGGTTGCGCCGACGTTCCGTCCGTCTGCCCGTCCGCACGCCTGAATTCGCCTGAGCTCGCACGTCCCCAAGGGAGGCTTCTTCTTTGACCACCAAGGTCGCTTCGCCCCGCGCGCGTAAGTCTTTTTCCAAAATCGAGAACGTCCTCGACCTCCCCAACCTCATCGACATCCAGAAGGCCTCGTTCCAGTGGTTCCTGGACGAGGGCCTCAGGGAGACGATCGACGACATCTCCCCGATCGAGGACTACACCGGAACCCTCGCCGTCGAGTTCGGCGAGTACGTGTTCGGTGAGCCCCAGTTCACCATCAAGGAGTGCCGCGAGAAGGACCTGACGTACCAGGCCCCGCTCTCGATGACCGTCCGGTTCGTGAACAAGGACACGGGCGAGATCCGCGAGCAGACGGTCTTCATGGGCGACTTCCCCATGATGACCGAGGTCGGGACGTTCATCATCAACGGCACCGAGCGCGTCATCGTGACGCAGCTCGTCCGCTCGCCGGGCGCCTACCTGATGGAGCCGAAGGACCCGACGAAGCAGGTCTTCACGGCCAACCTCATGCCGAGCCGCGGCTCGTGGCTCGAGCTCGAGATCGACAAGAAGGGCATCGCGTACGCGCGCATCGACCGGAAGCGCAAGCTCCCGATCACGACGCTCCTCCGCGCTCTCCCCGCCGAGGACCCGTCCACCGGCTTCGCGCTGGACACGTCGACGAACGAGGCGATCCTCGCCCTGTTCGACAACTCGCTCTACATCGTCAACACCCTCGAGAAGGATCCCTCCACCCGTGAGGAGGAGGCCCTCATCGAGGTGTTCAAGAAGCAGCGCCCCGGCGAGCCGCCGACGCTCGACAACGCGCGGAACCTCCTGCGTGCGCTGTTCTTCGACCCCAAGCGCTACGACCTGACCAAGGTCGGCCGCTACAAGCTGAACCAGCGCCTCGGCGTCAACGTGCCGGAGGACGTCCGCGTCCTCACGACTGAGGACATCGTGGCGCTCGTCCGCAAGCTCATCGACCTGCCGGTCAAGCTCGGCGTCCCCGAGGACTCGAAGGACTTCGCCGCCGAGGCGATCGCGCTCCCGCGTGCACCCATCGCGGCCGAGCTCGACGAGTACGAGCACTTCGGCAACCGCCGCCTGCGCACCGTCGGCGAGCTGATCCAGGAAGCGTTCCGGGTCGGCCTCTACCGCATGGAGCGGGTCGTCCGCGAGCGGATGACGACGGAGGACGTCGACACCATCACGCCGCAGACGATCATCAACATCCGTCCAGTTGTGGCCGCGCTCAAGGAGTTCTTCGGCTCGTCGCAGCTGTCGCAGTTCATGGACCAGACGAACTCGCTCGCCGGGCTCACGCACCGGCGGCGCCTGTCGGCGCTCGGCGCCGGCGGCCTCACCCGCGAGCGCGCGCCGATCGAGGTGCGCGACGTCCACCCGACGCACTACGGACGCATGTGCCCGATCGAGACGCCGGAAGGCCCGAACATCGGCCTCATCGGCTACCTCGCCTCGTACGCGACGGTGTCCGAGTTCGGCTTCATCCAGACGCCGTACCGGCGCGTCGTCGGCGGCAAGGTGACGGACGAGATCGTCTACCTCGACGCCGTCGAGGAGTCCCGGTACACGATCGCGCAGGCGACCGCGTCCACCGACAAGAACGGAAAGCTACTCGAGTCGGCGGTGCTCTGCCGCTCGGCCGAGGGCGAGGCGGTCACGGCCGCGCCGAAGGACGTCGAGTTCATGGACGTCGCGCCGGCGCAGATCGTGTCCGTGTCGACCGCGCTCATCCCGTTCCTCGAGCACGACGACGCGAACCGCGCCCTCATGGGCGCGAACATGCAGCGCCAGGCCGTTCCGCTGCTCGTGCGCCAGGCGCCGCTCGTCGGCACCGGCCTCGAGTACCGCGCCGCGGTCGACTCCGGCGACGTCGTCATCTCGGAGAAGGCCGGCAACGTCGTCGACGTCGACGCCGACAAGATCGTCGTCGAGTCGAAGGACGGCCGCGACGACTACACCCTGACGAAGTTCATGCGCTCGAATCAGGGCACGCTCATCCACCACAAGCCGGTGGTGCGCCTGGGCGACAAGGTGACGGCGGGCCAGGTCCTCGCGGACGGCAGCTCGACCGACGACGGCGAGCTCGCGCTCGGCGCCAACCTGCTCGTGGCGTTCATGTCGTACGAGGGCTACAACTTCGAGGACTCCATCGTCCTCTCCGAGCGCCTCGTCAAGGACGACATCCTCTCGTCGATCCACATCCACGAGTACGAAGTGGATGCGCGCTCGACGAAGCTCGGCGACGAGGAGATCACGCGCGACATCCCGAACCGCTCGGAGGAGTCGCTCGCACAGCTGGACGAGCGCGGCGTCGTCCGGATCGGTGCGGAGGTCAACTCCGGCGACCTGCTCGTCGGCAAGGTG
>Ga0208219_1000200_pt1 | contig 23100 bp, 23 predicted proteins | sample NGESurshal072012_7_FD_184469 | JGI IMG/M metagenome (GOLD analysis project Ga0208219, IMG submission 184469) | Arctic peat soil microbial communities from Barrow, Alaska - NGEE Surface sample 53-2 shallow-072012 (SPAdes) | ecosystem: Environmental > Terrestrial > Soil > Wetlands > Peat ... | reverse complement strand
TCGCCGCAGGACTGGGCCGAGGGCCGGGACGTCCAGCTCGAGACGGCGGTGCGGCTGGCCATGGAGGCCGTCGAGACGCGGCCGCCGGCCACCCCGCCGGACGCATCCGACCGCCCCTCCAAGCAGCGCCCGCCGCTGCCGCCCCGCCCAGGGGCAACTCCGCGGCGGAGGGGCCGCCGCCGTTCCCGAGGCTAGCGATCACGGGCCGCCCGGCGCATCATGAAGGTAGGCACTACGGGGTGCTGCGGTTCTCCTGCACCCGGATGCTGACGTGGCGAAAGAAGCGTGAATCGCATGCCCGCTGACACGCAGTTCCAGCTGCAGGCCCAGTATCCCGCCAACCTGGACCGCTGCCGGCGATGCGGTTCCCCGCGCATCCTGCACGGGGACGACGGGAGGTGCGGGCTCTCCTCGCCGGGCAGCCGGCTCCCGGCCCTGCTCGTTACACTCGGCGGCCTGCTCGCCGTGCTCGGCGGCGCGGCCTGGCTGCTCGCCACGTCCCCCGCCATGAACACGGCCTCGGTGCTCGCCTTCGGCGGCCTGGTCGTCCTGGTCCTCGCTGGCGCCGCCATGGCCCTGACCCGCCGGAGCTAACCGCGCAGGCTCCGCAGGAGGCGCTCGGCCTGGGCGTGGGTAGCGAACCCGGAGATCCGGACCTGCCCGCGGGTTATTGGGCTGATCACCGGATGAGCGATCACCCGTCCGCTGATGATTATCGCGAGCTGGTCACGGGGGCTCGGCAGGCTGGCCAGTTCGCTGGTGAGCGCCGCGAGCGGGCCCGTGTCAGCAGGCGTGAGGCTGAAGGTCAGCACGTAGTAGCCCATCCGCGGTCCGGCGATCTGCGCTGACTCAACCATGGTGACGGTCATCCCGGTGCCAGTCAGGTGGAAGCAGTCGCGTGTGGTACTTCCAGGCCGCCTCGCAGGGCCGGCCACGCAAGGCGCGGAGCCGATCGTGGCCACTTGCCGGAACTGGATCGGGGACTGCAGGCGGATAGGGGCGGCAGCTGAGCCGGCCGGGCCGGTACTACCGGAATGCGCCGGACCGCCTGACGCGGCGAGCGGCGCCAGCCGTGCCTCAGGGCTGATCGCCGGATCTCCAGCGCGCGGCTCCGGCACCTGCGCCACTGCGGGTCCACTGGCCAGCTCCCCTCTCCACCCCATAAGACGCCCGCCAGCACCGCAAGCTATGCCGCTGACGGTCACCTCCACGTGCTGCGGCCGCGCCGGGACAGGCGCGCTGCGTCCCGAACCTGGCGTGCGGCGGGACAGCGGCGCCACCCCGGATGGCTGCCCGGCTGCGGCTCAGCTCGGCCATCAAGAGCGCGGCGGTGAGTTCGTGATCTAACGATTGGTGTCGCTAAAACAAACACCAATCGTTAGATCACGTCGGCCGGATCTCCCGTGCGAGCCTGCGCCGGTAACACTGGCCGCGCAGGCCACACAGGTATGGACATCGCGGCCCCGGGGCCGCCCCCCGGCCGGGCACGGAAATGGTCGCGGCGCCGCGGCGGGGGCCAGTGCCCGGCGGGGCGGTGCTCGGCGGGGCGGTGCTCAGCGGGGCGGTGCGGGTTCGGCGTACCCGTGCGCGTAGGCATAGCGCATGGCCTGGGCGCGGTCCCGTGATCCTGTCTTGGCGAAGATGCGGTTGACGTGGGTCTTGACCGTCGCCTCGCTGACGAACAGTGTCCGCGCGATCTCCCGGTTGGACGCGCCGGCCGCGATCAGCCGGAGCACCTCGGCTTCGCGCGGCGTCAGGTCACCGTCACCCGCGGTGGCATCCGGGGACCCGGGCGTCGCTGGCGCGCGGGCCGCGGCCGACAGCAGCCGCTGCTGAACCCCGGGATCCAGCACGGCCTGGCCGGCCGCGGCGGCGAGTATCGCACGCCCGATCTCCGCCCTGGTCGCGTCCTTGGTCAGGTACCCGAGGGCTCCCGCTTGCAGCGCGCCGATGATCGATTCGTCGTCCGCGTAAGTGGTGAGCACGACGACCCGCGTGCCCGGGTGCTCGGCGGTGATGCGGCGGGTCGCGGCCACGCCGCCGGTGCCGGGCATGGTCAGGTCCATGAGCGCCACCTGGGGCTTCATCGCGGCAACCAGATCGACCGCCGCGTCGCCGTCCGCCGCCTGGCCCGCCACGACGATGCCGGGCAGCGTGCCGAGGAGCAGGACCAGGCCTTCGCGGACCGCGGACTGGTCGTCCGCGACGATCACGCTCACGGGCTCGCCCGGATTCTCCGTAGTCATGCCGGGATCCTCAGCCCTACGCGCCATTCGCCGTCCGCCGGCCCGGCCGTCAGCGTGCCTCCGCTGAGCGCGGCGCGTTCGCGCAGGCCGGTGAGCCCGTACTGGCCGCCGCTGACGGCGAGCGGCCCGCCCGCCGTCACTACCGGCGCCGGATTGACCACCCGTACCGCGATCTCCTCCGCCGCGAACTCCAGGCTGAGCCTGACGGGCTGCCCGGGCGCGTGCTTGCGCGCGTTGGTCAGCGCCTCCTGCGCGGTCCGGTAAGCGGTCAGGGCCGCTTCGGCGGCGACCGGCCGCGGCACGCCGGTGACGGTGAAATCGATCGCCACGTCACCGTCCGCGCGGTACTCCTGGGCCAGGGCTGACAGCTGATCGGCCAGGGGGGCCGCGTCATCCCGGAGCGCCATGATCGCGCGGCGGGCGTCCGCCAGGCCCTCCCGGGTGAAGACCCCGGCCCGGCCAATGCACTCGATCGCCTTGGCGAGCTCGGGGCTTCCGGCGGGCAGGGTAGCCAGCAGCCCCTCAGCGGCTTGCAGGTTCACTGAGACCGCCGCGAGCGAGTGTGCGAGCACGTCGTGAATCTCCCGGGCGATCCGGGCCCGCTCGCCGAGCGCGGCGGCCTGGGTCTCGGCTTCGTGGGCCCGGCGGCTCTCCGCGAGCATCCGCTCGGCCTGCTCGGCCCGGAGCAGGAAGGCGTGGCGTGACAGCCCGAACGCCCACAAGCCGATGAACGTGAGCGGGTAGCCCAGCAGCGTTTCAGTCGGCGCCCCGGTCGCCAGGGCGGCGGCCAGGAAGGCGGCCACAGTCTCCGCGGTGATGGCCAGCGAAGTTTCCGGGTTCAGGCGGGCACCCACGGTGGACGTGACCACGCAGCCGACGGCGATCGCCGTGCTCAGCGGGGACAGCCCGGCGAGGACGCCGCCGGCCGCTCCCATCACGGCCAGCGCCGCGATTGCGAGCCGCGCCCGGCGTCTGGCAAGCAGCCAGACAACCCAGCTGACCGTGGCGACGCCCAGGCTGACGGCGACGCCTATGCCGTCGGCGCCCGATCCCAGGTGCGGCTCGGCCAGGGGCACCGTGATGAGCACCACCACCAGGACGAGGATGCGGACGGCGTCCAGCACCGGGGGCACGTCCGTGATGCCGGTGCCAGCCGTGGAACCCCGGCCCGTGGTGAAGGAGCGAAACACGTTTTCAACGTATCTGCCGAGCCCGCGGAGGGCGCCGGCATCCGGGTTGACCCTGGGTGGACGTGACGGTCTCCACCCGCCTCCACCCGGCCGGCCGAACACCTGCACCCGGTCTGGACCCGGCATCAAGCCGCAGGCCGACGCGGGGAAGGGGCTCCCGTTTCTAGCGTGGCCAGGGTAAGCGCACCACACCGAAATACCCGGCAAGGAGTTCTCGTGGACGCCAGCGTCTTGATCCCCAACCTCGTCATCCTCTTCATGGTGCTGATCTCCGATCTGGGCCTCCGCAAGGTCACCCGGCTGCGGCTGCTCCGCCCGTTTATCGCGGCGGCCCTCATCGTCCCGTTCTTCTTCAAGGGCGTGGCCACGTCCGGTAACGGCCTGGCACTGGAAGTCGCCGCCACCGCGGCGGGGCTGGCGCTCGGGGCGCTCGCCGCAGCGCTGATGCGCGTGTCCTACGACGAGCAGGCGGGCCGGGCGATGACGTGGGCCGGCCTGCCGTACGCACTGATCTGGATCGCGGTCGTGGGCGGCCGGATCTACTTTGCCTACGGCTCCACCCACGTCTTCGGGGCACAGCTCGGGCACTGGATGCTGACCAACCAGATCACCGTGGACGCTCTCACCGACGGCCTGATCTTCCTGTCCGTGGCGATGCTGCTCGCCCGCACCGGAACCCTGGCCGCCAGGGCCCGCCGGGTCACCGCGCGGCGGGCCGCCCGCCCGGCCGTACCGGTGACCGTCCACCAGTAACACGGTCCCCTCGCGGGCCGCGGGCTGGTGCCGCCCGGCGGCACCAGCCCCCGGCTCAGGACTGATTACAGCGGACTGTTGTAGCTGCCCAGCCAGTGCAGCTGGAGCCAGAGGAGGGCGGCATTCCAGGCCCCGGTGACTTCCAGGATGCCGACCAGGACCAGCAGGCCGCCGCCGATCCGGGCGATGAGCTGGGCGTGCCGCCGGGCGAACTGGAACGCGGTCATGCCCCGCTGGAAAGCCAGGGCCACCATGATGAAGGGGATGCCCAGCCCGAGGCCGTAGATGAACGCGAGCACGGCGCCCCGTACCGCGGTACCCGAGGTAAGCGCGAGCGACAGCACGGCGGACAGGGTAGGACCGACGCACGGGGTCCAGCTCACCGCGAATAGCACCCCGAGCAGCGGGGCACCGATCAGGCCGGCCCGGGGCCGGATCGAGGGCCGGGCGATCCGGCCCGTGATCGGGAGGCGGTCGAACACCCCGGCGAACATCAGGCCCAGCACGATCGTGACCGCGCCCAGAATCTGGGTTACCCCGGCCTCATGACGCTTCAGCACCAGCCCCAGGCCGCCGAAGGCCAGGCCTTCGGTGGCGAACACCAGGGAGAAGCCGAGCACGAACAGCGTGGTACCGAGCAGGGTCCGGCCCCGGGTAGTGCCGGTGAGCCCGCTGGGCCGGGCCGCAGTCGCCGGGGGCGCGGCCGCGCGCGGCGCCGGCGCCCCCAGGGTGCTGGCCGTGTCCGCACTGGCCGGCGCCGGGCTCGCCGTGGCGTCCACGGCCACGGTGGTCCCGTCGGGAGCGACCGCCACCCGCTCGGAGGCCGCCGCCTCGGCCCGCTGCGCGTCCGTCCCGGACATGCCCGTCACGTAGGACAGGTAACCCGGGACCAGCGGCAGGACGCAGGGGGACAGGAACGTCAGCGCGCCGGCTGCCGCCGCGATCGGCGCGGCCAGGATCAGCGGTCCGGCCTGGACCAGGTGCTCGATCCCGCCACCCATCGGCATGCCTCCTGTTCGCGCCCCAAACTACCGGTTCCCGGCCGGTCGCCCGTGGGTGGCCGGCCGCCCGGGGTGGCCATTGCCCGGAGCCATCCCCCGATCTACTGTGCGGGTGGGTCCAGGCTGTTGGTTTGCGGAGAAGTGTGTTCGATCGCGTCTGGTCGTGCGCATCCACCGCCGGCCGCCGGCCTGCGGACTCATCCCCGGCGGGGCCGGGCACGCGCCCCGCCACCCTGCGCAGAACGGAGATCATCATGGATGATGTGTCCCGCCGGGTCGTGTCCCGCCTGACCCGCCGCCTCCCCTTCCGGACGCGGCGGAGCGGGTTAAGCCGCCACGGGTTGAATAGGCGCCGTGCGCTCACCGCGGCGCCCGCCCTGCTGGTGCTGCCGCTGATGGCCGGCCTGTCCGGCTCGGCGGGGTCGCCGCAGGCCGGCGATCCCGGCCCGCAAACCGTTCCCACCGTCAACTGGGCGCTGTCCGGGCAGGCCAGTGCCACCTCGACCCAGTCGGGTGACCCGGCGTCCAACGCCATCGACGGCGACGCCGGCACCGACTGGTGCACCGGGGCGTGGACCGGGAGCCTGGTGGTCGACCTGGGCCAGGCCCGCGCGCTCAGCGACCTCGGTATCACGCTGGATTCCACCAGCCCGTCGGCCAGCGCGACCATCAAAGTCGCTACCCAGGCGGGTAACTGGCAGGCGGTGCCGGCCGCCCGCAACGTGGCGCTCGATCCGGGGAACCCGATGTACGTGCCGCTGCCCCGGGGCACCCAGGCGCGGTATGCCCAGCTCACCGTCTACAGCGATACCGGCGCGGACGTCTGCGTGGGGGAGTTCCGGGCCTACGGACCCGACCCCGCGGCCGCGGGCATGGACTTCGGCGCGGACCTGTCCTTCACCCCGCAGGAACTCGCGGCCGGGGCGCAGTTCACCGATCGCGGGCAGCAGCAGAGCCCGGTGGCGATCATGAGAGAGAACGGCGCCAACTACGTCCGGATGCGGCTGTGGGTGAACCCACCTGCGGGCTATAACGATCTGTCCGTTGACCTCGCCCTGGCCCGGCAGGTGCACGCGGCCGGAATGAAGATCTACCTGGACATCATGTACTCCGACTTCTGGGCCGACCCGCAGCACCAGAACATCCCCGCCGCCTGGCAGGGCCAGGACCTGGCCCAGCTGACGTCCACCGTGCAGTCGTACACCCAGCAGGTGATCGGCGCGTTCGCGAAGCAGGGCACGCCGGTGGACATGGTGTCGATCGGCAACGAGATCCGCAACGGCATCCTGTGGCCGGTCGGCGAGGTGGACGACCCGTCTGTCCCGGCGGACTACGACAACCTGGCCACGCTGCTGAAGGCGGGCGTGGCCGGGGGCCAGGCGGCCAACCCGCCGGGCCACCGGCTGCTGATCATGATGCATTACGACCAGGGCGGCAACAACGCGCTCAGCCAGGCCTTCTTCCAGAACCTGGTGTCCGAAGGCGTGCCGTTCGACGTGATCGGCCTGTCCTACTACCCGTTCTTCCACGGCACCCTCTCGCAGATGAAGGCGAACGTGGATGCGCTGGCCGGCCAGTTCCACAAGAAGATCGTTATTGCGGAGACCCAGTACCCGTGGACTCTGGCCAACGGCAACAGCCCCCTCGGCGACAGCACTGGCAACTTCGTGTGGGAGCCCAGCCAGCTCTCCGCGGGCTACCCGGCTAGTCCCGGTGGCCAGCTGTCCTTCGTGACCGACGAGCTGTCGGTCCTGGCCCAGGTCCCCGGCGGGCTGGGCGCGGGGCTGTTCTACTGGGCGCCGGACTGGATCCCGGGCGTGCCGTGGGAACCCGGGACCGGCATCGGCACCCCCAACGCCAACCTGACGCTGTTCAACTCCCAGGGCGTGGCCCTGCCGTCGGTCGGGATCTTCCGGAACCCGGCTGCCGTCTGCCAGAGCTATGACCTCTGGGACGTGCCCTGTGTCGTGGGCGGGTGAGCATGGCGGGTGGCTGACTGTGTAAGCGGTGGCCCGGCAGCACGCTGCCGGGCCACCGGCCTGGCGGGAGCCGTGGATCAGCGTCGGGGCTGGCCAGATACGTGGTCAGGGGCGCTGAGCCGGAACAGGTTGATCAGCTGGCACAGCAGGGCCACGGCGGTGAGCAGGCCCATGACCAGGGACGCACCGTCTGATCCGTGGTTCACGAACGCCGCCCCACTGCCCGCCGCGCCCAGCACCGCGAGCAGGCTGATCGCCGAGGTCACCACGAAGAACCCGGCGCGCGCCAGTACGGCCCGGACCACCAGGACGATGGATCCGAGCAGGAGGACCAGGCCCAGTCCGGCGTGCACCGCCAGCGCCGCCGGCCCGTTCGCGAGGGTCCGGCCGACGGCCGCCAGCACCCCGCCGCCCGCATCACGGGCAGGCACGGTGACGTAGAGGTTCAGCCACAGGCCTACGGCGTACTGCACGAGCAGCGCGACCGAGAGGCCCAGGCTCGACCGGCGGACGGCCTCATCACCGCCGGCCCTGGACCGGGGTTCAGGGCGTCCGGCCAGGGAGATTTCTGACGTGCCTGCGGTCTCGTGCACCGTCGTTCACCACTTCCACCGCGAGATAATGTCGAAGGTATATCGTGCTTAACAGAGATGATTGTAGATCGCAAGTATTGCGCCCGATGATAGTGTGCAGTGGTGGAAGACGCTGCTCAGGAGTCCGCGACGGATGGCGCGGAGCGGGACGCGGCCACCCGGCCCGGCGCGGAACCAGGCGCCGGGGCTTTCGATGTACCGGCAGATCACCTGTCCTTCATGCTCGTCCAGCTCGGCCTGCATGGGGCCCGGCGGTACGGCGAGCGGCTGGCCCCGCTGGGCCTGGAGCAGCGGAACGCCGGGATGCTCATCCGCCTGGCCGCGAACCAGGGCCGGTCCCAGCAGGCCATCGCCGAGATGATCGGGGTGAACGCGACGCGGATGGTCTTCCTCGTGGACGAGCTGGAAAAGCTCGGCCTGGTCGAGCGCAGGCGCAACCCCGCCGACCGCCGCTCTCACGCCCTGTACCTGACCGACCAGGGCCTGGCCACGGTGGACCGCGTACGCGCGATCACCGCCGAGCACGAGGCGGAGTTCGGCGCCGGGCTGACCGAGGCGCAGCGGGCCCAGCTGGTCAGCCTCCTCCGCGTGGTGGCGCAGGAGCAGGGCCTGCCCGCCCGGGGGATGCCCGGCTCACCCCCGGACGCCGCGCGGTAGTCCTGCTTGACCCGGGCTATGCGCCGCCCGCTGGTCCGGGCCTGCTGGTCCGCCGCTGGCGGCGGCGGCCGGGCGGAAACGAGATGCCCCCAGGCCAGCCGTGCTGCTAGCGTGGCCGCGGCATGCTGCGGATGGATCTTTCGCCGCTGCGCGGCGCCGCGGATTTCCGTTGGCTACTGTGCAGCCGCACCGTCACCCTCCTCGGGACCGAGGCGAGCGAGGTGGCACTGCTCGTGCAGGCCAAGCAGCTCACCGGGTCGGCGTTTGCGGTCGGGCTGCTCGGGGTGGCGGAGCTGGTGCCGCTGGTCGTGTTCGGGCTCTACGGCGGGGTGCTGGCCGACCGGCTCGACCGGACCCGGCTGCTGCGCTGGGGCGAGGCCGCGCTGGGCCTGCTGGCCGCACTGCTGCTGGTCAACGCCTTGCTCCCGGATCCGGCGGTGTGGCCGCTGTACCTGCTGGCCGCCGCGATGACCACGGTCAGCGCGCTGCAACGGCCCTCATTCGACGCGGCGGTGCCCCGCACCGTGCCCCGGGACCAGCTGCCCGCCGCGGCTGCGCTCCTCGGCGTGTCGGGCAACACCAGCATGATCATCGGGACGGCGCTGGGCGGTGCGCTCGCGGCCGGCCCAGGGCCGCAGCTGGTCTATGGCTGGGACACGGCCAGCTTCGTGGTCTCGCTCATCCTGCTCACCAGGGTCCGGCCCCTCCCGGCCCCGCTGGGGGAGCTCAGCGGCCAGCTCCCGGCTAAGGCCGGGAAGCCTGGTGGCCAGCTCCCGGCCACGGCGGGGGAGCCCGGTTCGCCCATCCCGGGCCGGGCGGATGAGCCCGCTTTTCTGGTCCCGGATCCGGCCGGGGAGGGCGAGCCGCCGCCGGGGATGGCGGACGGGCTGCGCGGGGTGCTGGCTGGGTTTCACTATGCGCGTAAGCGGCCGGAACTGCTCGGCTCCTACCTGGCGGACCTGGCCGCGATGACCCTGGCCTACCCGGCCGCGCTGTTCCCGTTCCTGTCCGTCCAGCTGCACGCACCGTGGTCGGTGGGGCTGATGTTCGCCGCGCCGTCCGTCGGCGCGCTGGCTGCCTCGGTGCTGAGCGGGTGGGCCGGGCGGGTACACCGGCACGGCCTGGCCATCGCACTGGCCGCGGCGGGCTGGGGCCTCGCCGTCACCGCGTTCGGGTTCGCCCCGGACGTGTCCATCGCCCTGGCCTGCCTGCTGGTGGCCGGGGCGGCCGACGAGATCAGCGGGATCTTCCGCAGCACGCTATGGAACCAGACCGTCCCGGACCACCTGCGCGGCCGGCTGGCCGGGGTGGAGATGCTCAGCTACAGCATCGGGCCGTCGGCCGGGCAGCTACGGGCCGGCGGGGTGGCCAGCCTGACCAGCCCACGTGTCGCGGCCTGGTCGGGCGGGGCGCTGTGCGTCGGCGCGGTCGGCCTGGTCTGCCTGGCGCTGCCCGGATTCACCCGGTATAGCTCCCGGGCCAGCCTCAGCGCTGCGTCTGACGAGCCAGCCGCTAGCGGGCCAGCTCCTAAAGGGCCAGCTCCTGCAGCGCCGCCTCGATAGTCCGGTGAAACGTGGGGTAGGCGTAGATCATCTCGCGCAGCCGCTGGACCGGCACCCGCGCGTGCACGGCCAGGGTGAGCATGCTCAGCACCTCACCCCCGGTCGGCCCGGCCGAGCTGGCCCCGACCAGGATGCCCTGGCCGGCGTCGGCGACCAGCTTGATGAACCCGTCGTTGCCCGCCTTGTGGATCCAGCCCCGGGCCGATTTGGGGACCGGGTAGCAACTTGTCCGCACCTCGATGCCGTGCTCCCGGGCCTGGGCCTCGCTGAGGCCGACCGACCCGATCTCCGGGTCGGTGAAGGTTACCCGGGGCACCGCGTGGTACTCGGCGGGGGAGACATCCTCGCCGAGGAGGTCGTGCACGACGATGTTCGCCTGGTACATGGACATGTGGGTGAACGCGCCGTGACCGGTGATGTCGCCGACGGCCCAGACGCCGGGGGCGGCCCGCAGGTGGTCGTCCACCGGGATGGCCCGGGCGCTCTCGTCTACGCCCACCGCGCCGACGCCGATGCCGGCCAGGTCGGTCCGCCGCCCCGTGGCGACCAGCAGCGCATCCCCGGACACCTCGGTGCCGTCGGACAGGGCCAGGGTGAAGGCCGTCCCGTCGTGGCGGACCGACTGGGCCGTGGTGCCAGTACGCACCTCGATGCCCTCCCGTCCGAAGGCCCCGGCCAGCAGGGCGCCCGACTCGGGCTCCTCCGCCGGGAGCAGGCGCTCAGAACCCTCGATCACGGTGACCCGGGCCCCGAACCGGGCAAAAACCTGGGAAAGTTCTGCCCCGATCGCGCCGCCCCCGAGGACCAGCAGGGACGCCGGGACCTCGGTGGCCTCGATGGCTTCCCGGTTAGTCCAGTACGGGGTGCCCGCCAGGCCCTCAATGGGCGGGACGAACGGCTGGGTCCCGGTGTTGATGATGATGCCCCGCCGGGCGCGGAGCACGTCCTGGCCCACGGTGACCTCACCGGGCGCGGTGATCCGGCCGCGGCCGCGGAACAGGGTGCCGCCCTTGCCGGTGAAGCGGTCGACCGCGACCTTGTCGTCCCAGTTGTCGGTGGCTTCTTCCCTGATCCGATGGGCCACCGGGGCCCAGTCCGGGTGGACCTGCGAGCTTCCGGCCAGGCCGGGGATCCGGCGTCCTTCGGCCAGCACGTTGGCGGCGCGGATCATCATCTTGGACGGGATGCAGCCCCAGTAGGGGCACTCGCCGCCCACCAGTCGGGCCTCGACGCCCGCGACCGACAGGCCGGCCACGGCGAGCCGTTCGGCGGCGTCCTCACCCCCCGGACCCATGCCCAGGACGACGACGTCCACCTCGTGCACGGTCATCCCGCCTCCCCCTGGGGTGCATCGGTCCGGGGTCCCAGGGTATGACAGGGTGGAATTGCAGCGAGGGAGACCTGGTTTCCTAGAACGTGCCCGGCGCACAACCGACACGGACGGGGTAATCGATGACCTCTGAGCGCGGCGACGATGCTAGCTCGCCTGGACCACCACTCACCGAGCGTGAGGCGGAGGAGCAGGCGCACGGGATCGCATTCAAGACCGGTCCACCCGGACAGGTCGGGGTAGAGCTGGAATGGCTGGTCTGTGACGGCCGCGATCCTGCTCTCCCGGTCGACCAGCAGCGAGTGGCCGAAGCCCTCGCCAGCCTGGACGAGCCCGGGGCGCTCCCTGGCCGGGGCCGGCTGACTACCGAACCCGGCGGCCAGGTCGAGCTGAGCTCCGCACCCGCATCGGGCCTGGGCGGCTGTGTGGCCGCGGCCCGGAGCGACCTCACAGCCCTCCGCCAGGCCATCGCCCCCGCGGGGCTCAGCCTCGCCGGGCATGGTCTCGATCCCCTCAGACCCCCACGCCGCGTGCTGGACCTGCCGCGTTACGCGGCCATGGAAGAATTTTTCGATCGCAGCGGCCCCTGGGGCCGGGTCATGATGTGCAGCACCGCCTCCGTCCAGGTGTGCGTAGACGCCGGGCAGGAGCAAAGCGGGCCCTCCGGATTCCGGTGGCGCTGGCATCTGCTGCACGGGCTCGGCCCGGTGCTCGTGGCCTCCTACGCCAATTCGCCGTTCCAGGACGGCCGGGTGTCCGGCTGGAAGTCGACTCGGCAGGCGGTCTGGTCCCGGCTCGATCCGAGCCGGACCCGGGCCCCGGCGGACGCGGACCCCGGCGCGGCGGACCGCGGCGCGAGCTGGCCGGAAGATACCGATCCCCGCGACGCATGGGTGAGCTATGTGCTCGATGCCCAGGTCATGGTGCTCCGTGATCCCGGCTCATGCCGCTGGACCGCGCCGTCCGGCCTCACGTTCCGCGACTGGCTGCGCGGTGCGATCGGGCCCCCTCCCACCGCCGATGACCTCACCTATCACCTGTCCACCCTGTTCCCGCCGGTCCGGCCGCGCGGGCACATGGAGCTCCGGGTGATCGACGCCCAGCCGGGCGACGGCTGGATCGTTCCGACCGCGGTGGTGTCCGCACTGCTGGATGATCCGCTCGCGGCGCAGGCCGCGATGGCTGCGGTCGAGCCGCTCCAGAAGGAGGGCCGCCCCGGTGAACTGCTGCTGCGCGCGGCCCGGCACGGCCAGGATGACCCGCAGCTGGCCGCGGCCAGCCGGGAATGCTTCGCCGCGGCCGACGCTGCGCTCGGGCGGCTCGGCGCCCCGGCCCCGATCCGGGAGGCTGTCGCCCGTTTCGCCGACCGCTATGTGCTGCGTGGCCGGTGCCCCGCGGACGACCGGCTGGATGAGGCCCGGGCCACGGCCAGCCTGCTGCAAGACCCCCATAACCCCGACGCATGCCTGGAGGAGTCCCCATGACATCCACGCCGGCCACCCCCGCCCTGGGTCCGCAGGACGACGTCGGCGGGGATGAGCTGCGGGAACTGATCGCTGGGAACCTGCTCACCGCCCGGGAGCGCACCCGGCTGCTCACCGAGTCAGTGGACGACGCTGACCTGGTGCGCCAGCACTCCCCGCTGATGTCGCCGCTGGTCTGGGACCTGGCCCACATCGCTAACCAGGAAGAGCTGTGGCTGCTGCGCAACGTGGGCGGCCGGGAGCCGATGCGCCCCGAGATCGACCCGCTCTACGACGCGTTTGAGCACCCGCGCGCGGAGCGGCCCGCGCTTCCGCTGCTGCCACCCGCCGAGGCCCGCGCGTATGCCCGTGAGGTCCGGGGCCGGGTCATGGACCTGCTGGAATCGGCCAAGTTCGCCGGGGCGCCGCTGCTCACAGACGGATTCGCGTACGGCATGGTGGCCCAGCACGAGCAGCAGCACGACGAGACCATGCTGATCACCCACCAGCTGCGCCGGGGCGCGGCCGCGCTCACCGCGGCGCCACCCGGGCCGCCGCCGCCGGACGCCCTGCGCCTGCCGCCCGAGGTGCTGGTGGCTGGCGGCCCGTTCACCATGGGCACCTCCACCGAGCCATGGGCCCTGGATAACGAGCGGCCGGCGCACCAGACCGACGTGCCATCCTTCTACCTCGACACCACGCCGGTCAGCAACGCCGCGTACCAGGAGTTCATCGCCGACGGCGGGTACGACGAACCGCGCTGGTGGACCCCGGAAGGCTGGGACCACCGGCAGCGGGCCGGCCTGACCGCGCCGCACTACTGGCGCCGCGACGGGGCCGTCTGGATCCGCGACCGTTTCGGCCGCACCGAGCCAGTGCCGCCCGCCGAGCCGGTGCTGCACGTGTCCTGGTACGAGGCGGACGCCTACGCCCGCTGGGCCGGGCGCCGGCTCCCGACCGAGACGGAGTGGGAGAAGGCCGCCCGCTTCGACCCGGCCACCGGGCGCTCCCGGCGCTTTCCGTGGGGCGACGAGGACCCGTCAGCAGACCGGGCCAACCTCGGCCAGCAGTACCTCCAGCCGGCCCCCGTGGGCAGCTACCCCGACGGTGCCGCCCCCTGCGGCGCGCGGCAGCTGATCGGCGACGTGTGGGAGTGGACCAGCAGCGACTTCCTGCCCTACCCCGGCTTCCGGGCCTGGCCGTACCGCGAGTACTCGGACGTCTTCTTCGGCCCGGAGTACAAGGTGATGCGCGGCGGCTCGTTCGCCGTGGGGCCGGTGGCCTGCCGGGGTACGTTCCGGAACTGGGACTACCCGATCCGGCGGCAGATCTTCTCCGGCTTCCGGACCGCCCGGGACGCCGAAGCTGCGACGACGGCTCCCCACGTCCAGCCGGGCGGAGAGTGACGCCGCACAATGTGCCGCCATCTGGCCTACCTGGGACCGCAGGCCACCCTGCAATCAGTGCTCACCGAGCCGCCTTACGGGCTGCTCCGGCAGTCCTGGGCGCCGCGCCAGCAGAGACACGGCACGGTCAACGCCGACGGGTTCGGGGTGGGCTGGTACGCCGACGGTGACCCGGTGCCCGCCCGTTACCGCCGCGCGCTGCCGATGTGGGGCGACGCGTCGTTCGCCGACCTGGTCCGGGTGACCAGGACCCGGGCGCTGCTGGCCGCGGTCCGCTCCGCGACGGACGGCACGGCCCAGGTCGAGGCCGCCGCCGCACCGTACGCCGCGGGGTCCTGGCTGTTCAGCCACAACGGCACGCTGGACGGCTGGCCCGGCTCGACGGCCGGGCTGGCCGCCACCCTGCCTGCCGCTGAGCTCCTCGCCCTCGAGGCGCGCGCCGACTCGGCGCTGGCCTGGGCGCTCGTGCTCCACCGGCTGCAGGCCGGGGAGAGCCCGGCCGACGCGCTGGCCGGTACCGTCGGCGACCTCGACGCCGCCGGGATCACCGGCCGGTTCAACTTCCTGCTGACGGACGGGACGGCGATCGCCGCCACGGCCGTGGGCGACACGCTCTGCTACCGCTGCCAGCCAGGCCAGGTCGTCGTGGCCTCCGAACCCTTTGATGACGAGCCCGGCTGGGTCTCGGTGGCGGACCGCACGGTGCTCATCGCGCGGCCCGGCGTCGTGGATACCGGGCCGCTCAAGCCCGCTGGCTGACACGCGCCCGCGCACTCCGCACCCCAGGCCAACGACGGAACTGGCCAGCGACGGACAGGGAAGGACGGGGATCATGAACCAGCTGCATGTCGAGAGGTGCCTGCCAGACGGGTTCCTGGCCGCGGCGCTGCGCGCGGACGCCCGGGCGGGCCTGACCGCGGTACCGAAGACCCTGCCGCCCAAGTGGTTCTATGACGAGCGGGGCAGCGAGCTGTTCGAGAAGATCACCCTGCTGCCGGAGTACTACCCAACCCGGGCGGAGAGTTCCATCCTGGCGGCCGCGGCCCCCGAGATCGCGGCGGCGACCAGCGCCAGCGCCCTGGTCGAGCTGGGTTCCGGCTCGTCGGAGAAGACCGGGCTGCTGCTCGACGCGCTGCGTGAAGCCGGCTCCCTGCGCAGTTACGTGCCGGTGGACGTGAGCGAGAGCGCGCTGGTCGGCGCCGCGCACCGGGTCCTGGCGAGCTACCCGGGGCTGACCGTGAACGCGGTCGTCTCGGACTTCGAGGCCCGGCTCGGGCTGCCCGCGCCCGACGGGCCCCGCCTGGTCGCTTTCCTGGGCAGCACCATCGGCAACCTGCTCCCCTCCGAGCGTGCCGCGTTCCTGGCCCGGCTGCGCGCGGGCCTGCGGGCAGGTGACGCCCTGCTGCTCGGCACCGACCTGGTCAAGGATGCGGCGGTGCTGCTGGCCGCCTACGACGACGCCGCGGGGGTGACCGCCGCGTTCAACAAGAACGTGCTGGCGGTGCTCAACACGGAGCTGGGGGCGGACTTCGACCCGGACGCCTTCGACCACATGGCCGTGTGGGATCCGCAGGCCGACTGGATCGAGATGCGGCTGCGTTCCGTGCAGGAGCAGGTGGTGCGGGTGCCCGGCATCGGGCTGACCGTGCAGTTCGCGGCCGGGGAGCAGCTGCGGACCGAGGTATCGGCCAAGTTCCGGCGGGCTGGCGTGGCGGCCGAGCTGGCCGCCGCGGGCTTCACAATGTCCTCCTGGTGGACCGACCAGCAAGATCGATTCGCGCTGTCCCTGTCGGTGCCCGCCTGACCATCCCGCCCGCTGCGCGGTCACCGGGCTCGGCTGTCTTACCCGTGTGGCGCCCGGTCCTGCCGTACCATCTCCGGCATCTCCGGTGAAATTAGCGCTAATGCGCAGTTAGGGAAGATCACGTGGTCGGCGCCCTTCGCGGTATGGTTCACGCCAGGAACCTTGGCCGGCGCGGGGTATTCGGATTCGAGGCGGCAGGACATCACCATGGGGAAATGGAATCCGGCGGCCCGCCGTGACCTTCGTGGCGGGAGCGGCTGATGGTCACGGTTCCGTCCGCGGGCAGTGCGGACGTGTGGTGGCTCGACATCACCTCGGTCAACGTGGGCCGCGCCGAACTGGCCGAGCTCAGCCTGGAGGAGCACAAGCGCGCCGCGGCGTTCGCTTTCCGCGCTGACCGGCGCCGGTACACCGCCGCCCACGTGATGCTGCGCCGGGTCCTGTCCGGCTACCTGGATATCCCGCCGTCGAGCCTGATCTTCCACCGTGAGCCGTGCCCGCGGTGCGGGAAGCCGACCGGCCGCCCCGCCCTGGAGCTGCGCTACGGGGTGCACTTCTCCCTCGCGCACAGCGCCGACGCGGTGCTGATCGCCGTGGCCGGCCAGCAGGTGGGGGTGGACGTGGAGCAGCAGCCCGCCGGCTGCGTCTGCTCGATGTCCGCGGACATGAACGCGGCCGACGCGGAGTGGGGCCGGTCGCTCAGCGAAGCGGGGCGGCACGAGCTGGTCATCCGCTGGTGGGTGCGGTCCGAGGCGGTCCTCAAGTGCACCGGGGAGGGCATCGGCCACGAGGTCGGCGAGTTCCCGGTTCTGGGACGGCCCGGTGCTCCCTCCGGCCTGGCCGGGCCCGGCGGCCCGGATCAGCTGGTGCCCGCCACCCCCGTGCACGGCTGCTCGCTCATCTCGCTTCCGGCGCCGGTGGGCTACCAGGCCGCGCTCGCGCTGGCCGGGAACACCCGGGCCATCCGGCTTAGCGTCCAGGCGCCCTGGGCGCCAGGCGGCGTGCGCGCCGCCAGCCGGGGCGCCCCGGTCCGCTGAGCAGCTGGATCCGTCTCGTGATGCCGTCACCCGACGCTGACGGCCGGCGTGTTAAGCGGACCGGGCGGCGTCAGTCCTGCGAGTGTTCGGACATCAACGACGGGAGGACTCGGGTGGGGGTGGCTTATGACCCCGGGCAGTGGCACGATTTCGGCACTTCGTTCGCCGCCGCGGCGGGTGCCCTCCTGGGCCTGGCCTTCGTGGCCATCTCCTTCAACCTCGATCCGATCCTCAAGGTCAAAGCGCTGCCCGACCGGGCTATCGAGACGCTGGCGTTCTTCGCCTACGCACTGGCGGGGAGCCTGCTCATCCAGGTTCCAGGCCTGTCGGGCGTGGGCCTCGGTATCGGCGAGGCGGTCCTCGCCGCCGGGGTTGGCGTCCTGGTCGTCAGGAACGTGCCGCGGTGGAAGCAGGAACGGGAGGATCCGCTCAGCTGGCGCCTCACGCACTTTGCCCCCGCGGCCCTGACGGCCTCGCTGGCCGCCGTGCGGGTGACATCCGGGGCCTCTCACCACGGGCATGAGACAGTAGGGATTAGCCGGCCTGGCGCCTGGCCGGCGGGGGGAAGCGGGGACGTTCATGCGGCCGTACTTCAAGGACGATGACTTCAACTTCCTGACCGAGATCGCACTCGGCTCGGTGTACCGGCAGGCGGCAGACGTCGGCGAGGTGCTCACGACCGTCGATCGCATCCATGACGGCAAGGCGCAGTCGTGGGTCGATGAGTGGACGGCCACGGCCGATCGTCTCGCGAGTGAGGCGGCCGGTAATGTCGGGAAAGGTCACCGATCCTCCGCCGCCGGCCAGTACCTTCGTGCGTCCCTGTATTACTCGGTTGCCACGTACTCGGCGGACGGGACAGGCGATCCGACCCTGTTCGCGTCCCTCTGGGAGAAGCACCGCGCCGCGTGGGACCAGTTCGTGGACCTGGGGGACTTCGGCGGGCCGGTCGCTGAACGGGTCGAGATCCCATACGAGACCACGACCCTGCCAGGGTATTTCTTCCGTGCCGGTGCGCCTGACGAGCCACGGCGGACGCTCATCTTCAACAACGGCAGCGACGGCTCTGTCGTCGGCGCGTGGACCGACGGGATCGCCTCCGCGCTCGCCCGGGGCTGGAACGCGATGACGTTCGATGGCCCTGGGCAGAACGCGGCGCTCGTGCGGCAGGGCCTGCCGTTCCGCCCGGACTGGGAGAGGGTCGTTACCCCGGTCGTCGATTTCCTCTCCGCGCGCGCGGACGTATCCGGCGCGAATCTGGCGCTCCTCGGTGTCAGCCAGGCCGGCTACTGGGTGCCCCGGGCTCTCGCCTTCGAGCACCGCATCGGGGCCGGGGTGGCCGACCCGGGCGTGGTCGACGTGTCCACCACGGTGCTCGGGCATCTGCCGCACATGATGGTGAAGCTGCTCGAAATCGGCGAGCAGGAGAAGTTCAACCGGGACATGCAGTGGACGCTGAAGATGTCGCCCTCAACCCGGTCATTGCTCGCGCTGCGCATGCGGCCCTACGGCGTGAGCACACCCTACGAGTTCTTCTCCGCCGCCCGCGACTACGTGCTCACCGACGATCTGATCGCCGGGATCACCACCCCGATCCTGGTCACCAGCCCGGAAAACGAGCAATTCTGGCCGGGACAGTCCCAGGAACTCTTCGACAAGCTCACCGGCAGGAAAGCGATCGTCGCGTTCACCGCCGCTGAGGGAGCTGACTCACACTGCGAGCCCACCGCCTCGGGCCTACGCAGTGAGCGGATCTTCGACTGGCTCGACGAGCAGATCCCAGCCTGACCAGGGACGGCGGCGGTGTCGCTGAATCACCCGCGTACAGAGTGCGCGATACGGATATCTGTGCGGTGCGCCGGTAGCCTCGGGGGAGGCGCAGACGGCGGGCAGAGGGCAGGGTGGCTGATATGACGGCAGTGTTCGCGGTTGACGCGTGCCGGACCCCGGTGGGCAGGATCAAGGGCGCGCTGGCCTCGGTCAGGCCCGATCACCTGACCGCCGAGGTGCTCAAGGCGCTGCTGGCCCGGAACGACTGGCTGGACCCGGCGCGGATCGACGATGTCTACTGGGGCGCGGCCAACCAGGCCGGCGAGGACAACCGGAACGTCGCCCGGATGGGCGTGCTGCTGGCCGGCCTGCCGGTCGAGATCCCCGGCGCGACCGTGAACCGGCTCTGCGGATCCGGCATGGAAGCCATCGCCAGCGCCGCGCGGGCCATCGCGGCGGGGGAAGCCGACATCATGCTGGCCGGCGGGGCCGAGTCGATGACCCGGGCGCCGTTCGTGCTGCCCCGGGCCAGCGAGCCGTTCCCGCGGGAGACCGGGGTCGCCGACACCCGGCTGGGCTGGCGGCTGGTCAGCCCGCTGATGCAGGAGCTCTACCCGCCCATCAGCCTGGGCGAGACGGCGGAGAACGTGGCCGAGCGGTACGCGGTGAGCCGGGAGCGCCAGGACGAGTTCGCGCTGCGCAGCCACCAGCGGGCCGGCCAGGCCCGGGACGCGGGGCGGTTCGGGGACGAGATCGTGCCGGTGCCAACCCAGGCCGGGCCGGTCACCGAGGACGAGGGCATCCGGCCGGGGCTGACCCTCGAGGAGCTCGCGGCCAAGCGGCCCGCGTTCCGCGAGGGCGGCACGGTAACCGGGGGCAACTCCTCACCGCTGAACGACGGCGCGGCGGGCGTGCTGCTGGTCTCGGAGCGGGTGCTGGCCGGCGGGGTGACCCCGCTGGCCCGGTACGAGGGCACCGCGGCCGCCGGAGTCCACCCCGACTACATGGGTATCGGGCCGGTCCCGGCCATGGGCAAGGCGCTCGGCCGGTCCGGCTGGGACGTGGGCAGCCTCGACCTGATCGAGCTCAACGAGGCGTTCGCGGCCCAGGCCGTGGCCGTGTCCGACGAACTCAAGCTGGACCCGGAGCGGGTCAACGTGAACGGCGGCGCAATCGCCATCGGCCACCCGCTGGGCTGCTCGGGAGCCCGGATCACCACCACGCTGCTGCACGAGCTGCGCCGCCGCGGCGGGTCCCGGGGCGCGGCCGCCATGTGCATCGGCGTCGGGCAGGGCATCGCCACCCTCTGGCAGGCGCCCTGACCGGGCCAGTGCCCACCGGCGAGCCCGGATCGGGCCGAGGCCGGATCGGGGCCACGCCTTAACTGCTCGGTGCGAGTTCGCCGCCGGCTTCATGGGTCGCCCTCCCCGGTGGCTTCGTCGGCCCGGCTGTCGTCGCCAGCCCGGCCGTCCTGGGCGGCCTCCCCGGCGCTGGCCCGGCCCCTCCGGCCCAGCGCCACCGCGATCGGCGGGTAGATGAGCACCGACAGGACGCCCGCGCCGACCAGGCCAGCGGAGGTGGCGGGCAGCATGACCCCGTCCCGCTGGCCGATCTCGGCCAGCGCGATAAGCAGCGGCATCGTGGTAGCGGTGATGAACGTCATCTGGACCCGCTGCCGCATGGGCAGGACCCGCCGGTAAACGAGCAGCGAGGGCAGGCCCCTGACCGCTAGCAGCAGGACGAAGAACAGCAGCGCGCGCAGTGGATCCTCGCTGATGGCCTTCAGGTCCAGGGTCATCCCGGAAGCCACGAAAAAGATCGGGATGAAGATGCCGCAGCCGACCGCGTCGAACTTGTGCTCGAGCCCGGTGGTGTCCATGTTGATCTGCCGGGTCCAGGCGCGCAGCACGATGCCGGCCAGCAGTGCCTCCAGCACCACGTCGAGGCCGAACCGGCTGGCGATGGTGAGCAGCAGGAACAGCAGCACCGTAGTCCAGCGCAGGGTGGTCTGGCCGGTCGCGTCCTGGCCCTCGCTGAGGATGCCGCGCAGCCGGCGGTTCCTGGTCACCCGGGGCACGAAAGTCAGCACCAGGGCCAGGACCCCGACCAGGGCCACCGAGGCCAGCGCCGCGAAATGGTCATGCTGGGTGAGGAAGACCGAGATCGCGATGGTGGGCAGCAGTTCCCCACCGCGCCGGCGGCCAGCACGTAGCGGCCGAACTTTCCGGCCAGCATGTGATTGTCCTGGAGGATCGGCAGCAGGGTGCCGAGCGCGGCAGTGGTGAGGGCCAGCCCCACCGGCACGAAGTCACGGATGTACCCGGCCGACCCCAGCCCGGCCACCACCCCCACCGCGAGGACCGCCGTCACGGCCCAGCCGGTGAGCGCCAGCCGCCCCGGCCGCTGCCGCAGCAGCTGGGGGTCCAGTTCGTAGCCGGCCAGCAGGAACAGGAAGCCGAGGCCGATGTTGGACAGCAGTGTAATGCTGGCCGTGCTGGCCAGGCCGAGGCCGTGCGGGCCGATCAGCACCCCGCCAACCAGGAAGATGACGACTTGCGGGATGCGCGGCCCGGGGAGCAGTGCCACCACGAGCGGCGCCAGCGCCGCCACGATAAACAGAGTCTCGATTCCCCTGGTGACGCCCAATGCGCTGCCGCCCCGTCGCTTCCCGCGGACGCCCCGTGAACGCCGGCAGCCCAGTCCCTTCCCAGCCCTCACGAAACCTAAGCCACGTGGTATGTCCGGCATATAGCGATGGGACTGGGACGCCCGGAAGGCAGACCAGCCCGCGGGCCCGGCAGTACCACCGGGACCCGCGGGCCAGTTATCTCAGCGCGGCGGGACCCTGCCGGGCGCCCGCCGCGGGCTGCTCAGACCGCCTGCTCGGCGAGGGTGAAGGCGACCGTTCCCTCCTCGTCCACCTGCGCGTCCAGCGACTTGTCGTCCAGCGCCACCGCGGCGCCGGGCTCCAGGAAGACGCGGGCTCCCTCGGTCTCGATGACCTGGTCCCCGGCTACCGGGCTGTCAGCCAGCGTCACCTGGAACGCCGGGCCGCCCTCGTCTTGCGACATGATGCGCAGGCCGGTCTCATCGGGGAACTCCGGCTGGGCGGTCAGGTTGCGGATGGCCGTCACGGCACTATCGGTCAGTGTGAGCATGATCTGCTCCTCTGTTCCATTGGCGTGTGCAGTTGGGCGACCCCCTACCCCGTCTCGGCAGCCTCACTCCCCTCAGGGTGGGGCAACCGCCAGGCCCGCCGGACCGTGTCGAGAATCGGCCGCCAGCCCCGACACCTGGCTGAACAGCGCTACCGTGGCGCCGCCTGAACAGGGAGAATGAACCGATGCGATTCATGCTGCTGCAGAATTACGGGCCGGTGGAGTCGGACTGCCTGCCGATGCCGGAGTGGTCACCCGCCGACATCAGGGCCCACATCGAGTTCCAGCACGCGCTCAACCGTGAGCTGCTTGACCGCGGCGAACTGGTGGACGCGCAGGGGCTGGCCGGTCCCGAGCAGGCCCGGCGGGTCGTGTCTGACGGGACCGGCGCGCCGGTGATCACCGACGGGCCGTTCCCCGAGTCCAAGGAGCTGCTGGCCGGGTACCGGCTGGTGGACGTGGAGACGGTGACCCGGGCCCTCGAGATTGCCGCGCAGGCCTCCGCCGCGCCGGGCCCGGACGGGGTGCCGATCCGCCAGCCCATCGAGGTCCGCCAGGTGCTCAGCGCTCCCGACCCTGACCTGTGACCGGAGTTGCGGCGGGCGGGGCCAGTGCCACCGAGGACCTGCTGCGCGAGCTCGCGCCGCAGGTCCTCGGAGCGGTGACCCGCCGCTCCGGGGACTTCGCCGCCGCTGAGGACGCGGTCCAGGAAGCGCTGCTGGCCGCGGCCACCCGGTGGCCGGCGGACGGGACGCCGGATAACCCGCTCGGCTGGCTTATCCGGGTGGCGGCGCGCCGGCTGACCGATCAGTACCGCAGCGAGGACGCCCGGCGCCGCCGGGAGGTGCTGGCGGCCTCGTGGTCACTGAGCACCGCGGCCGGCCCAGTGCCGGGCGAGGCCGGCGCCGCCCGGGACGACACGCTGATCCTCATGTTCATGTGCTGCCACCCGTCGCTCCCCCCTGGGTCGGCCATCCCGCTCACCCTGCGCGCGGTCGGCGGCCTGACCACGCGGGAGATCGCCGCTGCGTTCCTGGTCCCCGAGCCGACCATGGCCCAGCGGATCAGCCGGGCCAAGGCCACCCTGAAAGCCTCCGGGGAGCCGTTCACGCTGCCGCCGCCGGACCAGCGGGCCGGGCGGCTCGCGTCGG
>Ga0208219_1000199_pt1 | contig 23113 bp, 28 predicted proteins | sample NGESurshal072012_7_FD_184469 | JGI IMG/M metagenome (GOLD analysis project Ga0208219, IMG submission 184469) | Arctic peat soil microbial communities from Barrow, Alaska - NGEE Surface sample 53-2 shallow-072012 (SPAdes) | ecosystem: Environmental > Terrestrial > Soil > Wetlands > Peat ... | reverse complement strand
CGACCCACCTCGAGGCGTGGCTTGATACGGAGCTTGCCTACTGGCTCTTCATTGGTTTGTCCGCCTCGCTTGACAGAAGGTCATAGGAGCGTCGGCGGTCACCCGCGGCTCGTGAGCCGCGGGCAAGGCTCACGAGCTGAAGACCGGCGTCCTCGTGGACTCGAGCGCCGCGGCGAGGTCGACGCCCAGTTCTGGTACCGACAGTCCCGTCGAGTAGCGGTACAAGATCGTGCGCAGGTAGATGCCCGCCGCGCTCGCGTACATCGCGACGGCGAGCACGCCGAACGCCCCGACGGCGACGAGCGTGCCGCCGAAGACCACCGAGGCGGGCACGAGCATCGCGCCGACTGCGACGACGGCCATCGCGGCGGCGAGCCAGACGCCGAAGAGCAGGCCGAAGCGCAGCCCACTGCGCGTGACGGTCCCGAATCGCTCCTTCACGATCGCAGAGGAGCGTCGGAGCGCCGCGACCGGCCCGAGGTCCTCGAAGGCGAGCACGGGCAGGACAAGGAAGGTCGCCACCGCCCACGTGACCGCGCCCGCGAACCCGACGAGGCGGCCGAGCAGGCCGAGCCGTCGCTCGAGCGCGCGAACGACCGTGCTCACCACCGCTGCGAGGAGCGCCCACTTGAGGATCGTCGAGCGTCGTCCCCACGCCTGGGCGAGCGACCCACGGACCGTGGGGGTCCGCCCCTCGATGCGATCGGTGGCGGCGAACACGAGTGCGACGTTGAAAAAGAGCGTCGCAGACGACGCCAGCACGCCTGCGACCATGAGCGCAACGACGATGCCAATGCGGGTGGCGCCGAGCAACGCGACGATCGGGAGCCCGACCGCGGCCAGGGTCGCGAGCGCGGCGACTGCTGCAAGGAGCGGCAGCACAACGAGATGGCGATCCTGCCTGAACAGCCCGAGTGACGCGCGCAGCACTTCCTTGCCAGTGGGATTGGAAGCCACGGGACTCCTCGGGTCGACGAAGCCACCGTAACGCCCCGGACGGCACGCCGAGAGGGTCCGACCTATCTGCCGAGCGCCGCGCGCACTGCGTCAGTCACCGCTTGGGGATCGCGCCGCGTCGCGACTGCCGCGATCGGCCAGTCGAGCGCCTCGGCGCGTCGCTGCGTGCTGGGTCCGAATGCGACGAGGGGGATCGATCGCGCAGCGCGCCGAGCTTGCTCGTCCATCGAGTGGAGCGCGTCGATCGCACTCGGCGCCATCGCGACGACGACGCCGCGGTCGAGCAGGAGCGCGACAGCGTCGGTGTCGAGCGGGACTGCCTCGACGTCATAGGCAACCACGGTCGTGACCTCGATGCCTCGAGCTGTGAGCTCGCGCGCGAGGTCCCCCCGCGCGTTCGCAGCCGCGAGGAAGAGCACCGGTCCCGCCTCGATGCTGCGCGCGAGGTCCGCCGCGGTCCCGCCAGATGCCACCGCGTCCACGCGAAGGCCGAGGGACTCGACCGCGGCGGCCGTCGCGGGCCCGACGGCCGCGACACGCGTCGTCGCGGGCCACTGCGCCGAGAACAGCGCGAGGCGCCTCGCCGCGTTGGCCGAGGTGACCGCGACCCATCCGAACTGCTCGAGCGCACCCACCGCGACGAGCACGTCTGCGTCGGCGCGGTCGACCACGTGGGCCACGCGCAGCGTCGCGACGACCGCGCCGTGTCGCTCGAGCTCGTCGGCCACGGCGTCGGGCCCCTCGCCTGCGCGCAGGATGACGACGGCTGCGCCTTCGAGCTCGCTTGCGCTCACGAACCCCCGAGTGCGTCGTCGAGCATGACCTGGAGCTGCTCGGCCATCGAGCGGCCCGCGAGCTCGGGATCGTCGTCGGACTGGAAGCCCCGCACGATCGCCACCCCGTCGTCGGACATGAGCACGCCGTTGACGATCACCAAGTCGTCCACGCACGTCGCGTACGCCCCACCTGGCAGCTCGCAGCCGACGCCGAGCTCCGCGAGGAACGCACGCTCGCAGCGCAGCGCACGGTGCGCATCGTGGTCGTCGATCGCCGCCAGTGCGTCGAGCGCGCGCGACGACTCAGCGCACTCGAGCGCGATCGCGCCCTGGCCGACCTGGGGGATGAAGTGCTCTGGCTCCAGGCGCTCGGCCACGCGGTCCTGCAGCCCGAGGCGCTCGAGCGCCGCCAGCGCGACCACGAGCGCGTCGATCCCGTCGGTCCCGAGGGCCTCGAGCCTCGTCTCGATGTTGCCCCGCAGCCCGACGACGTTGAGGTCGGGCCGCTCGGACAGGAGCAGCGCGCGGCGCCGCGGCGCACCGGTCGCCACGGTCGCCCCCGGGCCGAGCACGCGCAGCGCGACGCCCACGAGCGCGTCGGCGGGGTCTGCTCGCTCGGGCACCGAGGCGAGCACCAGACCGGGCGGCGTGAGCGACGGGAGGTCCTTGGCTGAGTGCACGGCGACGTCGGCCGCGCCGCCGAGGACCGCGGCCTGCACCTCCTTGGTGAACACCCCCTGGCCAGCGATCGTGGCGAGCGCGACCTCGCGGTGGCGATCGCCCTCGGTGTCGACCACGACGAGCTCGGTCGTGATGCCGATGGCGTCCAGCTTCGCGGCGACGATCGCGGCCTGTGCTCGCGCGAGCCGCGATCCCCTCGTCGCGAGGCGCAGGTGCTCGCTCACAGGTCGAAGAGTGTGCGGGCGGCATCTGCCAGGCGCTGGCCCCGGTCCGTGCCCGAGCTCTCGCGAAGCGCGACGGTGGGCTCGTGCGCGATCTTGGCGACGAGCGCCCTCGTCACGCGCTCTGCGATCGCGCGCTCGTCGGCTGAGAGTCCCTCGAGCTCGGCGACGCGAAGCGCCTCGAGGCGCGCGCGGAGCGACGTCACGAGCGGCGCCGCGCCACGGGCCCGGTGGCTCTCCAAGTGCCGCTCGACCTCCTCGGCGACGATCCGCTCCGCGGCGTCGAAGCCGCCGCGCCTTGTGTGCAGCGCCGCGTCGACGACGTCACGCAGGTGCGCGAGGTCGAGCAACCGCACCCCGGGCACGTCAAGGGCGTCGGGCGCGACGCACATGGGCATACCGAGGTCGATCACGAGGACGGGGCGCCCGACGCGGCCGAGGAGCTCGGCGGTGACGACTGCGTGCGGTGACTCGACCGCGGCGACGACGAGGTCCGCTCCTGTGAGGGCGTCTCCCAGCTCGTCGAGGCCGATCGCTGTGATCCGCGAGTGGTCGCGCTCGGCAAGCGCTCGCGCCGTGCCGAGCGTCCTGTTGACGAGCGCGATCCGGCTCGGTGTGCCCCGGCGACCCTCCAGCAGTCCGTCGAGCACGCCAGAGGCCAGCGCACCCGCGCCGACGACGACCACCGCGAGGCCGTCGAGCGTGCCGAGCTCGTCGGCGGCCATGCCGACCGTCGCGTGCGCGAAGCTCGTGGTGCCTCGTGCGATTGCCGTCTCGTGCCTCGCGCGCCGGCCCGCTGCGAGCGCGTGGCGGAACAGCGCCGTGAGCTCGGTGCCCGCGGTCCCCTCGTCCTCGGCGCGCTCGAGCGCGCGGCGGACCTGGCCGAGCACCTCGGTCTCCCCGGGCACCGCCGAGCGGAGCCCGGCGGCGACCGCGAACAGGTGCGCGGGGACCCCGCGATCGAAGTGCACCGTGACCGAAGGTGCGAGCTCGTCGGCCTCGACCTTCGCGCGAGCGGCAAGGACGCCCGTGATCCCGTCGAGGGCGCCGTGGAACCGCTCGATGACGGCATAGACCTCGGTGCGCAGGCAGGTGGACAGCACGACGACCTCGCCCACGTCCTCGAGCGCGGTCAGCTCGGCGATGACCTTGTGCAGGTGGTCGTCAGGAACCGTGACCTCGGCGAGCAGCCCGAGGGACGCGTGCTCGTGGTCCACGCCCACTGAGATGACCGCCATCTGCCTGACCTCCTGGGCCTGAGGCTACGGGCGCAAGCCCACGCGCACGGGCGACACCCCGAGACTGTGCAGCAGCCCCCCGTTGAGGGGCCCCCTGCCGTGCTCGAGGTGGTAGGCGAGGATCTGCAGCTCGATCGACACGTCGACGTAGCGGACGGTCACCTCGGGCGGGACCTCGAGGACGCGCGGCGAGAAGGTCATGAGCGCGCGGATCCCCATGTCGCAGAAGCCGTCGGCCACGTCTTGTGCTGCGCTCGCGGGGCACGTGAGGATGCCGATCGCGGGGGGCTCGGCGAAGCTCGAGGCGTCCTCGTCGGCCAGCAGGCGAACCGTCAGGCCGCCGACGGTGGTCCCGACGATCGACGGGTCGACGTCGTAGAGCGCGACGATCCGCGCGGTGCGGTCGCCGAACAGTGGGGAGTTGATGAGGGCCTTGGCGAGGTTGCCGATGCCCGCGATCACCATTGGGAACGTGCTCCCGCCGCCCAGCAGCTCGGCGGTGCGGTGCGAGAGGTGCGAGGTGTCGTAGCCCGAGCCGCGCGTGCCGAAGGGCCCGATCGACGAGAGGTCCCGGCGCACGGTCGCGGCCGACACGCCCGCGAGGCGGCCCAGGTCGTCAGACGAGACCGTGTCGCGTCCACGGCGCACGAGCTCCTCGGCGATCCGCTGGTAGATCGGGAGTCTCGCGATCGTCGGCTCGGGGAGCAGCCGAGGACGCCGGTGCGCGCCTGGCACGCGCGAAGCGTACCCCGAGGTCAGCTGAGCGTCCCAAAGTCACCGACGAGGTCGACCTGGTCACCAACGGCGACACCGAAGTGCTGCTCGGCGCTGCCCTGTCCGACCGCGAGTGCGACTGCGTCGTTCGCGTCGCACAAGAGACCCGGCGTGCCAGCCTCGAGGTCGGCGTACGCACCCACGACGTGGACGAGCGCGTCGACGCCGCGCACGACGATGCCGGCGGTGCTCGCGCCTGCGAGCACCCGACCGGGCAGCGACAGCTGCACGTTGCCGAACCGGTCAATCCACTGCACGATGCCGGTGAGCACCTGTCGTCCGTCGTCCAGCGTGCGGCTGGCAGCTGGCGGGTCGGCGAGCACGACGAGCGAGGCCACGTCGAGCGGCGCGCCGAGCGCCTCGAGGGTGTCGCCGCTGGCGAGCCGAGCCGCCGCCGGCGCGAAGACGTCACGTCCGTCGAAGGTCGAGGCGCGACGTGCCACGGCGCTGCTGGTGAGCTCGACGGCACGCTGCACCCCGCCGAGCACGCTCGCGGCCCAGCAGAGCAGTCCGTTGTCGGGGCCGACGAGGTAGCGGGGCGGCCCTGGCACCTCGAGCGCGACGCTGCGACGCGCGCTCGCGACGCCCGGATCGACGACGGCGCACACGACGCCCGCCCCGAGGTGCGGCGCGGCCCGCGCGAGCAGGGCAGCCCCGCCGGTCACGTCGTAGGGCGCGATGCCGTGGGACAGGTCGATGACGCGGGCATCCGGCGCGAGGCGCGCGATGACGGCGTGCAGGACGCCGACGAACTCGTCGTCCAGGCCGTAGTCCGTCGCGAGGAAGACCGAGGTCGTCACCGACCCAGCTGGTGTGACCGCTCCGTGGCGCTCGCGACAGCCTCGAGGAACGCCGAGCGAACCGCGCGCGCCTCGAGGACGCGGAGCCCCGCGGCGGTCGTCCCACCCGGGGAGGTCACCTGGGCGCGAAGGGACTCTGGGGACTGCCCGGTCGCGGCGAGCAGCGCGCCCGCCCCTTCGAGCGTGCCCACGACGAGCGTCGTGGCGATCTCGCGGGTCAGCCCCTGGAGCACGCCGGCCTCGATCAGAGCCTCCACCACGAGGTACAGGTACGCGGGCATCGAGCCTGAGAGCCCGGTCACGACGTCGAGCTGGCGCTCGGGCAGCCGGACGACCGCGCCCAGCGCCCCGAGCACACCCGAGGCCCAGTCGAGGTCGGCCGACGTCGCGTGGCTCCCGCCTGAGATCGCCGACACGCCCTTGCGGACGAGCACGGGCGTGTTCGGCATCGCCCGCACCACGGCTGCCTGCCCGGGCAGCACCGCCTCGATCCGCTGGGTGGACATGCCCGCCACGATCGACAGGACTCGGCGCACGCCGCTCGCGCCCAGCATTCGAGCGGCGCCCTCGGCCGCCTCAGGCTTGACCGCGAGGACCCCGCCTGTCTCGGCGTCGACCACATCGAGCCCCATGAGGTCGGCGATCTGCACGCCCGGGTGCAGCTCGGCCAGAACGGCACGTCGCAGCGGGTCGACTTCGACGATCCCAAGCTCGCCCGGCGTGCACCACGAGGCATCGAGCAGCCCGGCCGCGATCGCGCCCCCGATCTGGCCGCCACCGACGATCACGAGTCGCAGCGGCATGCGCCAACGCTACTGGCGACCTATGCGAGGACTCGTTGCCGAGCGCCGCTGGACACGATGCGAGCTCGGACGACTATGTTTGAGCACATGCTCAAAGCAAGTGCTCAATCCAAAGGGTGCCGGTGAGCGCGGCGCGTCGGCAGAGCGAGGCCGTCAGGGCGCGCGCGTCGGCGACCAGGGCCGCCCTCGTCGCCGCGGCCGTCGACGTCTTGCGCACCGAGGGCTTCGCGGCCGCCACGGCTCGCCACCTCGCCGGGCGCGCGGGCTGCAACCAGGGCCTCGTCTTCTACCACTTCGGCACCGTCAACAACCTCCTGCTCGCAGCGATGGACGAGGTCAGCGCCGAGCGACGCGCCCGCTACGACGCCGCCACCGCCGCGGTGCGCTCCCCCGGCGAGCTCGTCGAGCTCGCGGTGCGGATCTTCTCCGAGGACATCGCGTCCGGCGACGCGGCGCTGCTCGTCGAGATGATCGCGGGCTCGGTGTCCACACCCGAGCTGGGCGCAGCGGTCCGCGCGCGCGTCGAGCCATGGAGCGAGTTCGCGACCGACGCGCTCCGCTCCGCGTTCTCGAGCTCGCCGCTCCTCGGGCTGGTCGGTGCCGAAGAGCTGGCCGACGCTGTCGTCGCCCTCTACCTCGGCCTCGAGCTCTTGAGCCACCTGGACGGCGACACGACCAAGGCAATCGCGGTCTTCGAGAAGGCACGCAGCCTCTCCGCGCTCGCGGACCTCCTGGCTCCTGGGACCAAGACCGAGTCGCACGACGGCGCCGCACGACCTCTGCGAGACCAATGAGAAAGGCATCGACATGACCACCAACACCGAGACGCGCACGACGGCCGACCGACGAGCGGCCGACACGGGCATCGACACCGTGACGGGCGCGTTCAGCTACTCGGGCCGCTCGATCGCAGCCGAGCTCATCGCCCGAGGACGGCGCGTCCGCACCCTCACGGCGCACCCCGAGCGGGCGGACGACCCTGCGATCGAGACGCGGGCGCTCGACTTCGACGACCCACGAGGGCTCGTCACCGCCCTCGAGGGCACGACCACGCTCTTCAACACCTACTGGGTCCGCTTCGCGCACGCGACCATGACACACGAGCGCGCCGTCGAGAACACAAAGACGCTCTTCTGGGCCGCCAAAGAGGCGAGCGTGCGAAAGATCGTGCACGTCTCGATCCTGCATCCCTCGTCGTCGTCGCCCTACCCGTACTTCGAGGGCAAGGCTCGCTGCGAGCGCGCGCTCGCTGAGTCCGGCCTGCACGCAGCGGTGCTGCGACCCTCGGTGCTCTTCGACGAGCACGGCGTGCTACTCAACAACATCGCCTGGCTGCTGCGCCGGCTCCCCGTCTTCGCGATCGGCGCAAGGGGCGACTACCGCGTGCGACCGATCCACGTGGGCGATTTCGCGACCCTCGCCGTCGACGCTTCGGGCTGGGCCGATGACCGGACCGTCGATGCGGTGGGTCCCGAGCGCCCGACGTTCAATGAGCTCGTGGCGATGATCCGCACCGCGGTAAAGAGCCGCGCCGCGATCGTGCACGTCCCCTCGCCCGTGGTGCTCGTGGGGTCCAAGGTGCTCGGGCTCGCGCTGCACGACGTGCTGCTCACGCGCGACGAGTACGCGTCCATGGCAGGCGGGCTCGCGGACTCAGAGGCGCCCGCGACCGGCACGACGAGACTGTCGGCGTGGCTCGACCAGCATGGCGATGTGCTCGGTCGAACCTACGCGAGCGAGCTCGACCGACACTTCCGTCGCTAAGGCCTAGCGCTGCGGCCGGCGCCGGAAGTGCGCGGGGAACCCGAGCGACATGACCGTCGGGTAGACCTCGTCGAGCTCGGCGACGATCGCACCGCACAGCGCGTCGAGCTCGTCGACGTCGACGGTCGCGGCTGGCACGCGCGCGACGAGGTAGAGCCCCTGCTCTGCCCCGATCGCGTAGGCCGTGCCGAGCAGCGACGCGTTCCTCGCGAGCATGAGCGCGTAGATGGCGGTGGCGGACTCGTCGGGCGACGGCATGACCTCGGCCTCTGCCACGAGCGTGCGCTGGCCGAGCGTGAGCCAGATCGCGATCACGTCCTTTTCGGAGCCCTTGAACCGCAGCACCCAGCGGTCCGTCGCGGTCCGATCCGTCACGGTCCGGTGCTCGACGCCCAAGAGGTGCCCCGAGCTCTCCCAGGACTGCTCGAACGCCTCGATCGCCGCGGTGACCGTCGCGCGGTCGGCGTCCGCGGCGAGCGGCGCCTCGGGCACTACGCGCAGCTGACGAGCCGCGAGGCGCCGACGGTGCGCACGACCGTGTCGAACCTGGTCGCCGCCGCGCGCCAGGTGTAGCGCTGCGCGCGGAGCACCGCGGCCGTCGACAGGCGCATCGACCGGAGCGGGTCTGCGCTCACCCACTCGACCGCGTCGGCCCAGGCACGCGGGTCGCGCTCTGCGACGAGCAGGCCGGTCGCACCCGGGTCGACGAGGGCTGCGAGGCCGCCCACGTCAGCTGCCACGACGGGCGCACCGCATGCTGAGGCTTCGAGCGCCACCAGCCCGAAGGACTCGGCCCTCGACGGGACGAGGCAGGCGTCCGCCGCGCGGTAGTAGGTGCTCAGCAGCTCGTGCGGCTGGGGCGCGACGAACTGGATCCGGCCGTGGCCGACGTCCGCGGCCTGTTCGTGCAGCGCCGCCTCGTAGGCCGCGCCGCCTGGACCGCTTGGCCCCCCGACGATGACGAGTCGATGGCTCCCACCGCGACGTGCGAGCTCGCCGAGCGTCTCGATCGCGAGGTCGGCGCCCTTCAGCTCCTGGAGCCGTCCGGCGAAGAGGAGGAGCGGCCCGTCGGCATCGATGCCGAGCGCGCGGCGTGCCTGCGTGCGGTCGCCGGGCCCGAAGAAGGCATGGTCGACGCCGAGCGGGACGACGGCGACCCGGTCGGGGTCGACACCCAGCACGCTCGACAGCTGTGCGGCTTCGACGTCGCAGCTCGCGAGGACGGCGTCGGCGCACGCCACGATGGCGTCCTCGGCGGCAGCCCGGTCGGACGAGGCGTCCGCGTGCGCGCCCCCTTTGATGCGCTCGACGGTATGGAAGGTCATGAGGAGCGGCACGTCGAGCTCGTGCTTGAGGGCGTGCCCGGCGATGCCGGAGAGCCAGTAGTTCGCGTGGATCGCGCGGTAGCAGTCGGGACTCTCGAGCATGCGGGAGAGCACGCCCTGGGTGAACGTGTCGACGTGGTCCACGAGGTCGTCCTTGTCGAGCAGCCTCGGGGGTCCAGCGGGCACGCGGTGCACCCGAACGCCGGGCTCGACGTCGACGATCGGGGCCTCGGACGGCGCCTCAAGCCGCGTGAAGACGTCGACTTCGTCGCCGCGTCGCGCGAGCGCTGCTGCGAGCTCGCGCACGTACACGTTCATGCCGCCGCCGTCGCCCGTCCCGGCCTGGGTGAGGGGCGACGTGTGAAAGCTCAAGACGGCGAGGCGCGCCATGGGAGCGAAAGCCTACCGGCGGGCCTTTGGCTCGCTTTCGGGCGCAGGCTCCTCGGCGGGCTCGGCTTCAGGCGGCGCGCCGACGAACGAGTGGTACACGCCGAGCATTGCCTCCTTTTGCGATCGGGTGAGCCGATGGTCGTGGAAGATCGCGTCTTCGAGCCCCTCGCGGTGCTGGCGGGGATCGAGGATGCCCGCGCGGACGTAGAGCGTCTCGGCGGAGATCTTGAGGCCCTTGGCAATCTGCTGGAGGATCTCGGCCGACGGCCGGCGCAGTCCCCGCTCGATCTGGCTGAGATACGGGTTCGAGACCTCGGCGAGCTCGCTCAGGCGCCGTACCGACAGCCTCGCGTTCTCGCGCTGCTCACGGATGAACGCGCCGAGCTCGGCGAGTCGATCGGTCGTCTCCTTCGGCACCGAACGAGCCTACGCCCCGCCCCCGCGGGCGTATCTGTGAACAACGAGGTGCCGGATCGAAGCCACAGGGACGTCACCGAAGCTGCGTGAGTCCGTCGAAGCCGCCTCGTTGTCCCCCAGCACCGTGGCCCGCGCTCCATCGATGGCGCGCACGCGCTTGACGATCCGGCGATGTGGGGACGTCGGATCGGTGAGCACGACGACGTCGCCTTGGCGCAGGGGCCGCCAGCGCCGTATCGCGACCAGGCGATCTCCCGGCGCCAAGGTGGGCGACATCGAGGTGCCGACGACCTCGACGCGATCAACGCACCACGCCGCGAGCCCGGCGGCGAGCACGAGCACTCGGGTTGTCCGGGCGAAGTCTCGCCTCGCTAGCCTCTTCACGACTCCATCGAACCGCGGTCACGTGAACACCGCAACCCAACGAAAGGCCACGACCATGTCGCTGCTTGAAGCCCCGCTCCGGATGCTCGACCGCCTCGCGCCTCCACGACTCGTCCACGCGCACTGCGACCTGCCCTGCGGCGTCTACGACCCCGCCCAGGCGCGGATCGAGGCCCAGAGCGTGAAGGGGACCATGGAGAAGTACGCGGCCTCCAGCGACGCGGACTTCAAGGTGCGCGCCACGCTCATCAAAGAGGAGCGCGCCGAGCTCGTGAAGCACCACCTCTGGGTGCTGTGGACCGACTACTTCAAGCCCGAGCACCTCGAGGCGCACCCGAATCTCCACGAGCTGTTCTGGAAGGCGACCAAGACCGCGGGCGAGGCGAAGAAGACAAATGACGTCGCCGTTGCCGACCGCCTCTTGGCCGAGATCGACGAGATCGCCGAGATCTTCTGGGCGACCAAGAAGTAGCTACTCGGCGACCGTCCCGCTGTGCTCTTCACAGCGACGCCGCGTGGGCTCATCGGACAGCACGTCGTCGTTGAGCGGCGCAGCGCAGACCTCGCAGCTGCGGTAGGTCCCCTCTGCGAGCCGCCCAAGCGCGCGATCGACGTCGTCGAGCAGCGTCGTGGCCTCGTCGATGATCGCCGGTCGCGCGTCCACGGTCCGATGGTACTGAGGGTGCGTCCCTCAGTAGACCATCGGGCCTGTCTGGAGCTGCACGTACTGGGAGTCGACCGCGAGCACGTTGGCCCGGTAGGTGTCGCCGGGCGTCACGGTCGTCCCGCTCTCGGGCCCTGACAGCGCCCAGGTCGGGAGCAGCCAGCTCGTCCCGTCGGTCAGCGTGTACATCGACAGCTGCTTCGTTGCCTGGTTGATGTCGACGTTGATCACGGGCTCGGGGATCGTCGTGGTCGGATCAGTCGGCGTCGTGACCGGCGGGGAGGCGTCGCCGACCGGGCCCGATGACGGCGCACCGCTCGGCGCGCTGCCCGGTGAAGAGCCAGACGGCGTCCCCGATGCGGTGCCCGCCGCGTTCAGCGGCGACCCCGCGCCCATCGGCATGACCCCGCCGTAGAAGATGAAGCCGTTGTGCTGGATGAGCACGTTGACCGCGTCCGTCTGGGAGATCGTGGGGTACGTCGTCTGCGCCGTTGCCGTCAGGTACTCGCCGCTCGCCGAGGAGAGCACGTCGCCTGGCCCGTACGCGAGGTAGAAGGTCTGGTCGGTTGCGAGCCCGTCGACGGTGATCGGGACCGTGACGTCGACCTCGGTGCCGTAGGTCGAGACCTGTGGGGTGCCGAGGTCGTTCGAGAACCCAAGGGACCTGAGCTTCGCCACCGCCTCTTGGGAGGCTTGGACGTTGGTCGGCAGCGGTCCCGTCGGATCCGTCGGCGCTGTGGTGGTGCTGCCAGGTGTCGCGATCGCCGTGGGCAGCGTGCTCTGGAAGTACCAGTTGACGATCCCGTTGGACGTGTAGGTCGAGACGTCGGGGCCGTTGTCGGGACCGACCTGGTACGAGCCGTCGCCGGTCGAGGTCACGTCGCCCGGCACGCTGAGGCCCTGGGCGAGCTGACTCGCCGCTGCAGAGGCATCGATGCTCGACGACAGCAGGTAGGCGGTGCCCGACCCAGCGTCCGAAGAGAGGCTCGGGTCCGCGGTGAACTGGAAGGACCCGTAGGGCATCATCAAGGGCAACGAGCCGACCCCTGGCTTCGAAGCGCCCTGCTTGGCGGCGCTGCTGCCCAAGGCGAGGATCGGGAGATTCTGAGCGGCGGACTCGATCCCGAGGATGCCGGCGATGACCAGGCCCCCCGAGCCGATCAGCGCGCCGAGCGACGCGAAGCGGAAGCGACGCCACGTCCACGACTTCTGCACTGGGCTCATGGCGTGGCGCGCGACTCGATCGAGCGCGCCGTCGGTCATCGGGGCGAGCCTGGCTGCGGGATCAGCGGCCGCGATCCTCGACAGCAGCTCATCGTGCCCATTGGGACGCTCCATTGCTTCTTCCTCCTGTGCGACTACTTCGTACCTGTTGCGTAGGCAGGGAGACTTTCCTTGGATTCGTCCGAGAGGATCGCGAGCAGGTGCGACTTGGCCTTGGAGAGTCGGATCGCCGCGGCGTTGACCGACACGTCGAGCGCGACGGCCAGCTCTTCGGGTCCGAGACCTTCCCATGCCGTCAAGAGCAGCGCCTCACGCTCCTTGTCGGGTAGGCGATCGAGCGCCTCACGCAAGGCGATATCAGCGATTGCCTCGTCCTCGGCCGCCGGTGACGCCGCACGCGGTCGAATCGGCGCCGCGATCCGGTCCCGCCGAGAGCTGCGATGCAGTGCGTTCGAGAGCCGGTGCTTGGCCACGCCAAAAAGCCACGGCGCCTCGGCACCGGCGGGGATGTCGTCGAGCCGGCGCCACGCGACCGCAAGCACGTCGGCGAGGAGGTCCTCAGCGTCGTTCCCGTCGCCCACTACGTGACGACGGCGCAGGTACCGGTGAAGGGCATCGCCGTGTTCACGCACGAGCCGAGAGAATCGCGCCTCGCGGTCCGTCTCGGTCATGACCCTCACCTTCGCGAGCCTGCAGCTTCTCTATGTCCCTGTCAGCAGGTGCCAACAACTTTCCACAACGATCTTGCTGGGCCGCGGTCCCCAAGGCGGGCTCTTCGGACTACAGCGGGGGGCGGCGCTAGCGCCACTCGGCTGAACTCGATGAATGAAGACCGCCCCGCCCAACCAGCGCGCCGGGATGGGCTGTCGAGCCTCGCGTCAGCAAGACTTACGGCGTGACGCGAGGGGGCCTGCACCACGTGGAGATCTGGGTTCCTGACCTGGACCGGTCGACCGAGAGCTTGGGATGGCTCCTCGAGTCGCTCGGATACGCATCGTTCCAAGCCTGGGAGCACGGAAGAAGTTGGCGGATGAATGCGACCTACATCGTCCTTGAGGAGTCCCCCGCGCTCAGCGAGCGCCTCCACGATCGGCTCCGTCCCGGGCTCAACCATCTCGCGTTCCATGCTGGGAGTCAGTCCGAGTGCGACCAGCTCGTTTCGGACTCGCTCCGACACGGATGGACTCTCCTCTTTCCCGACCTCCACCCGCATGCAGGCGGTCCGGATCACTACGCCGGATTTCTCACGGACGGTGACGGCTTTGAGGTCGAGCTCGTTGCCGACGATCATGCCCCTGTTTCGCCCGACAGCTGGCGCCAGTCGTCACGACCGACCTCCTGAAATCCGACGTGCACCCAATCTGAGCCGTCGTCCGCGATCCCAGGCAGAGAGAACTTCGGGTACTCAGATACGGTTTGACGGGGCCGCTAGCTCATCCGGAAGAGCAGGGGACTTTTAATCCCAAGGTGCCGGGATCGAGACCCGGGCGGCCCACAAATTCGCTGATCAGCGGCATTGAGACATCATTGGCTGCATGCGGTGCAGCCAATGATGCAGCCAAAGGTGCAGCCAAAGTCTTCGGTGACACCGCGTCGTCGCCCTCGATGATGCGACGCATGGCCTCGGCCGCCTTCGCTCGAGCGCCTGGCAGCAGGTGCCCGTAGACGTCCTTCGTGACGCGAATGGACGAGTGGCCGAGTTGGTCGGCGACGACTTCAAGCGGGACCTCCATCGCGAGCAGCAACGACGCACAAGAGTGACGCAGCTCGTGGATCGACCAGTGACCGAGTCCCGCTGCCTTCGTGATCTTCGGCACGGTTCGGCCGAATGCTTCTGGGTCGAGGGGCGTGCCGATCGTGGACGTGAAGATGAGCTCGTCCTGGTTGCACCACCGCGCGCCTCGGACAATCTCCTCGGCTTCTTGGCGCACCCGGTGTCGCTCAAGCGCATCGACGGCCGGTCGCGAGAGTGGAAGCGAGCGGCGGCTGCCGTTGGTCTTGAGCTCAGAAAGCCGGACGCCCTCGTGGTCCCTTAACAGCTGCTGGCGGACGTGGACGAGGAACTGATCGCCCCGATACTCGAGGTCCGTCCACCGGAGGCCAAGGACTTCGCCGCGACGAAGTCCGAGTGTGAGCGCGAGAACGTAGGCAGCCTCCAGCCGCTCGCCGCGAACTGCTTCCATGAACGTCCGCGCCTGCTCGGGTGTGAGAGTGCGCCCATCGCGCCTCGGCACCTTGGGACCATCAGCGATGGCCGCAACATTGCGATCGACGAGCCCCTCCTGCTCGGCGGTTCTGAGCGCCCTCCGGAGGGTTGCCCTGGCCATCCTCCGCGTCGACGGGGAGTAGCCCTGCTCCTCGAGACGCGCGAGCAGGCGAGCAACGTCGGCGGGCGAGAGCTTGGCGAGACGGCGGTGGCCGAGCGTCGGCACCAGGTAGCGCTCGACCGCGTGGGCGTAGAGGTGGGCGGTGCGCACTGCGACAGTCCCGGGGACGCGATCGGTGACCCACGAGCGGAGGTACTCGGCGACCGTGAGGCGCTCCGGCGCGAGCAGCACGCCCTTGCTCGCGAGGCCGAGCGCGCTGCGCTGCCGCATGGCGACCTCACCACGGGTCTTGCCGTAGACGTAGCGACGCCGGCGCGTGCGGCCATCCGACTCAAGCTCGACAGTCCCGACCCACATGCCGTCCTGGCGGCGGTAGATCGAACCTTCTCCCCGGCCTCTACGCGACATCGCTCCTCCCACACGACCATACGCAACGGTCGTGTCGCTGCCGAGCGTGATCAGGTCCGCAGGCGAACGCCTCGAGATCACAGGCTCTGATGCGGCGTGCCCGACCGATCTGCACCGACGGCAGTGTGCCGTCGCGCAGGAGCTCGAAGAGTTTCGTCCGCCCCATCGCAAGGCTGCCCGCGGCCTCCTCGGGCGTGTAGAGCAATTTCGTCCCCGCAATGTCCCGCTGCTCTCGGACGTCGTCCTGCAGCATCGCCTCGCGTGACGCAGCGTCCAGCCGAAAGTCCATCGTCGCTCCTCTCGGTCGCGGAATATCCACTCCCAACAAGTAACGGGCAGAAATGGGGTCCAAAATCGACAAATTGCTCGTTGGGCGGCGAAAGTTATCTACCAGGAGCGCCAGGAGTGATTTTTCGCGTCACAAGCAGTGTCGTGGCGGGCGCTTCGCGCCCGCCTCAATCAAGTGCAGATGGACCCGGAGGGAGGTTGGATTGTCATCCTGTCTCTACGTTCGTCGAGGTCAACAAGACTGACGGGCGTCAGGGCTAATTGGAAGTTGCTACAACGGGAAGGTCCAAGAACCCCCCGTTCCCAGTAATCGAACCTGAACCATCGACAGTGCAGGTTGTCGAACAGGAAGAGTCGGAGAACACGACACTGAGCATCCCTGACGGTGCCGGCACATCCGTGGGCGTCCATGTCCCGCCCTGGAGGGACCAGAGTGGTCCGCCTGGGTCCGGACCGCCCTCTTCGGTTTGAGGTGTGTCCGACGTGACGAGGCATGACGATGGCGAACAGGCGGCAGAGAGCGGGCGATAGCCCTGCGGGACTACCGCCTGCAATCCCCAGCCCTGGGTTTCTTGCGAGACGATCGAGCCACCTCCAATGGCCGCACAGGTCGTTGACGTGGCGCACGTGAGCCGCGTTGCGTCGAAATGGCTCCACCCCGAGGGCACCGTTGGTCGCCACGCCGTGCCCGAGTACTGATCCAGATAACTCCGCTGGACAATCGAGCCACGCCCCGTGTCGAGCAGTGCCGCGCATTGCGTCGTCGAACTACACGCGATCGACCCCAACCGGAGCGCGTTCGGGGGTGCGAGGAACCTCGACGTGCTCTATCTCCCGGCATGGAATGTCTGAACGTACGCCCACTTGGTCGCTCCGCGTGGCGTAATTGAGACAAGTCCCATGACCCTGCAGAGGCCCCCGTCAACGCAGGAGACAGAGACGTCCGCAGCTCGCATACTGCGTTCCGGTGGGGTGGGTGGATCGCGGGACACCCACGTCGAGCCGCTGAGTTCGTAGGCGACGAGGGATCCGCCCGGGTACCGGGTCCCGACCGCGAGGCACTTGCCAACGGCCCAGCAACTCACCGACTCGAGGCCAAACCGAGTCCGGACAGCAGAAAGTGATGCGAACGTCGACCAGGACCCATTGGACTCCACAGCCGCTGCGGCAACAAACTCCGGGGTTCCATTCGAGTAGATCAGCCCCGCGGCCACACAGTCGGATTGCGTAGGGCACGAGAGATCTGATGCGATGCCCCAGGCTCCGGGAGCAATGGCGAGGGGCGTCACTGACCAAGTGGGACTAGACGCTCCTGCGACTGAGGGCAACACGACGGACGCGAGGACGGTTGCCACTGCGAACTTAAGAAGCAGCATCGTGGACGGCGAACTGCGCAACATCCTTTGGAGTGTACGACGAAGGCGCTGCCTTGAGGGGCGGATGCGGAGGCAGAGACCTTTAGGAAGCCACATCACGACGCTGGAAAAGTCGCATCTCGACTCGTGTCCCATGCTCGTCGACGATCACCAGCTCCGCGATCATGCCGGGATGCGACTGCAGCCAAGCTTGCAGCCAATCGACCGAACTCGATAGGACCTCGGCGACTGGGAGCGAACTCGACACTGGCTCTGAACTGCCAAGACGGATCGTGACGGACGAGCCCGAACCCTCCCGAGCCGGTCCCAAGGTGCCGGGATCGAGACCCGGGCGGCCCACAACATCTCCCCAGTTCAGCGCCTGTGCGGTGCGTTGTCACTCCGAACTCGAGTGCCGCGTTGCTACTGGTTGCTACTGGACTGCGAGCAGTTGCATCGCTCGGACATTGCCCGACCGTTGTGTGGTCAACGACGGGATCACGATGAAGGGCCACCTCCGAAGGCGCGGCGAAGCCTGGGAGTTGCGCGCGTACGCGGGTCGCGACCCAGTTTCGGGCAGGAGGTCTACCGAACTCGCACGTACCGTGGAGGCAAGAGGGACGCCGAGGACGCCTTGGCGAAGTTCGTCCAGGAGATGGCCGGCGGCGCGCATGCGTCCCGAGACACAACCGTCGGCGATCTCGTCGCTCAGTGGTTCGAGCTTGCCAAGGCCGATCTCTCCCCGTCGACCGTCTTCGGCTACCAGAACTACATCCGGCGCTACATCGAACCAACGCTCGGCTCAGTTCCCCTCGCCAAGCTTCGCGTTGCCCAACTCGATCAGCTCTACGCGCAGCTTCGAAAGGGGGATGGGCCAACCGGGCGTCCGCTGGCCACAGCCACCGTGCGCCAAGTCCACGCCGTGCTTCGTCGGGCTCTCCAACAGGGCCTCAAGTGGGGCTGGATCGATTCGAATCCCGCGGCCCTCGCCTCTCCCCCGCGCGTACGGAACAAGCCGGTCGAGGCACCCGAGCCAACCGTCGTCACCCGCCTCATCCAAAAGGCGGGTGACGACAACCCAGATCTGGCGGCATTCCTTCACGTCGCGGCGACGACTGGAGCACGCCGTGGAGAACTGTGCGGCCTTCGCTGGGATGCCGTCGACCTAGAGGGCGGAACGATCCTGATCTCTCGAAGCATTGTCGAAGGCGGCGACGGAAAGCTCGTCGAGAAGGACACAAAAACCCACTCGATTCGCAGAATCGCACTTGACGACACCACCGTCCAGGTCCTCGTCGAGCATCGTGAGCGGTGTCGCGAGCGTGCCAGAGCGTGCGGGACGGACGTCGGCAGCGCCGCGTACGTGTTTTCTCGGGACGTGGACTCATCACGGCCGATGACGCCCAACGACATCACACACGCATTCATCGTTCTACGAGATGGACTCGGACTGCACGGCGTCCGGCTACACGATCTGCGTCACTTCGCCGCAACGAGATTGCTGGCGGCAGGCATCCCAGTTCGAACCGTCAGCGGGCGCCTCGGCCACGCCAACGCCGCAACCACTCTCGGCGTCTACGCCCACTTTCTCGCCGAGTCGGACAGGGAGGCTGCGAACACGCTCGAGGAGATTCTGCGGAGCTCCAAAGCCCCTTTCGAAGGCGTCGAAAATGATCACTCGGGTGTTCACCAAAGTGGGGTCGTGGAGTGAACACCCTGGGTCTGGACATCGCACCGGGTTCCACCTTGCAGTTGCTGAAGATCGATTGCTGTCGTGTGAACACCCCATGGCCCCGCACCCCACCCGTTCAACGAACAACGGATGGGGTGCGGGGCCATGGGGTGTTGGTGGTGGGAGACAATCAAGAAAGAGGATCAGCAGAGGAGTCCAAGGAAAGCCTGAGGGTTTCGAAGAAGGTTTCAGATTCGGACCGGTTTACGTATCGGAGGGCCGGGTGACATCATTTATGATGTCAGAGTGGTACGTCGAAATGGAGCCGGAGGTCGAGAGGTGGCTCGGGACACTCAGCGCGAAGCAGTTCGCAAGCGCTGCGGCTCGAATCGACTACCTGGTCGAGTTTGGATCAATCGTTCGGATGCCTCGATCTCGACCTCTCGGTGCCGGCCTGTTCGAACTGCGCTTCGACGTCGACAGGGCGGCGACGCGAATCACGTACTTCTTTCCAGGGGAGCGTCGGATCGTTCTGTTGACGGTCTTTCGAAAGCAGCGACAGAACGAGCACGCTGAGGTGGAGCGAGCGCGACGGGCCATGGCGACGTGCGTGGAGCGGGGGCATACAGCCGACGAGGAGGACCAATGACGAGACGGAGCTGGGCGGATCTCAAGGACAAGAAGCTCGGAGCGATGACGCAGGCTGAGCGAGCGGAGTATGACCGGGCCTACGCAGAGTCACGTCTGGCGGCGGAGGTAGGCGAACACATCCATACCGCCCGAGAGGCTGCAGGGTTGAGCCAGCGTGAGTTGGCTCGCAGAATGGGCACGAGTCAGGCTGCCATCGACCGGCTCGAGTCAGGCGGCGTGGGAGCAACGCTGACGACTCTGCAGCGTGTGGCTACAGCCCTCGACCTTGAGGTGAGTATCGAACTCCGGCCGTCAGCATGAAGGCAAGAGCGTCGAGGATCATCGCTCCCACGTACCCACCCATCCGGCGGTCAGGGGCACGCGGTCATCCACCTTCAGCTCTGCTCGGAGTCCCGAATGCCGGTCACGGTCACTCCACCGCAGCCACGCTGCCCTCCGAGGCAAGTGTCAGCAACCTCGCGGGTGAATGCAGCTGGAAATTTGCCTTGGAGATCTACAGCTTTGGCCACCGTCTGTAACCGCCCTCTGGGTGGAAGAGAGCCGTCCGCAAGTGTCGGCCCTGATCAACCCTGGAGATCGCCCGGCCCGACGGGGACGTCCACGGCGTGCTCACGAAGAGCCTCGAGAGGCACGATCTCGAGCGCCCTCTCGTGCGTTGAGGCGAGGACCACGTATGCCGCCGCCCCGTCGTGATGGGAACGGAGCCAGTTGGCGGCGGTCACACACCAACGGTCGCCGGGCACTAGTCCCGTGAACCCGTAGTGAGGCATCGGCGTGCTCAGATCGTTGCCGATGGCCCTTTGGTGCTCAAGAAACTCGGTGGTGACCACGGCACAGATGGTGTGGCTCCCGAGGTCCTCAGGTCCAGTCGTGCAACATCCGTCACGGTAAAAGCCCGTGACGGGGTCGGTGCCACACGGCTCCAATGAGCCACCTAGGACATTTCGGTCGACCATGGGCGCAGTATCGCCGATGTGCCGCGTTGGGATAGGCAACGCCAGCAAGCACCGTTCGACCCTCTCCCTGGTTGGGGACGCAGGAGTGCCCTTGTTCGGGGGCCGAGATGGACAGAATTCGACAGGCGGATCGGCGGCTAAGTCCCCACTCCTCGCGACGGCCAGTAGAGCTCGAGCTGGATGCCGTCGGGATCCCTGAAGGTCAAGAGGTGGCTCGACGACCATGAGGGTTTCTTTATCCCCGAGTGCTCGATGCCGAGGTCATCGAAATGACGCTGCCACGATTCGAGTTCCGCGGCAGTGTCGACCAGGAACTCAAGGTGGTCGAGGCCGATCCGACGCTCGTCGAATCGCTCATCCGACGAGTCGGCGTGTCGGACCAAGCAGAGTTCGAGATTCACCTCGGGGCGGCCGAGGTTGACCTGATGCGGTTCCTCACTCGGGTACTGCCCAGTCTTGGTGAAGCCGAGAACGCGCTCATACCACGAGGCGCTGCTAACGGGATCTCTCACTGTGAGAATCGTCACGGTCTTAGCGTTCAGTCGAGGCACGCACCACATCTTGGTCCCTCCGGCAAGTGCCGTCTCCTGCGGCGAGTGTGAACCGGCGGTTCACTCACGCGGCTCAGCGGACGACCCTCATCCGGCGTTCAGGGTCACCCAACAACGGGAGTGGCGCCGGGAACTGCGCCCATCGTCAGAGATCTGACGGCATGGCGCCGTAACGTCGGAGACCGTGGCGTTCTTAGACACTCCGCTACCGGACATGGGTGCAGCCGCAGCTGAGGCTTGGGGTGTTCACAACTGGTCGCCCCAGCGATGAAGGAGCCCGAGGCGGAGACGCACTGGTTCGACCAGCACCGCGACCCGACGGAGGCTGCCGTCGTCTGGTCTCTGGCTGCCCAAGTCGTCGCCCAGCAGGGCGGTGATCTCCGCGGGATGCGGCGGGCTCTCGGGATCTCGAACGCGACCTGGGTCGGTGGTGGCCTCGCCGTGCGGATCGCGAACACGTCAGTCGTCGACGGCATGGCCGCCGAGGTCGCGCTCGTGCGCGCGCTGCCGCCTGAGGTCGGACACCCGAAGGTCCTCGGGGCGGGCACGATCGAGGGTCATGACTGGATCGTGACCGAGGAGGTTCGAGGCCAGAACCTGCACGAGGCGTGGCCCACGCTGACACCCGAGGAGCGGCGTCGAGCGATCCGCCAGCTGTGGGCGCGCGTGCGGGTCGTGCACGACGCCACGCCCTCGCTCCGTCTGCTCGTCGGATCGCACGCGGGCTTCATACCGGCAACAGCTAACGACGCCACGGCCGCAGCCGATCGCGTCAGTGCTTCGTTGGGTCTGCGGGATGTGCAGCGGTCGCGGTTCCACGACATCATCGGCGACTACTACCGAGCCGCGCCCGTCGTCGAGCAGGTCGTCAACCACGGCGACCTCGCGCTGATGAACGCGCTGTGGGACGGCGAGGTGGTCGCCCTCCTCGACTTCGAGTTCGCCGTGCTGGGCCCGGTGGAGATCGACCTGTGCCGGTTGGTGTGCGAGGCCCTCGTGTCCGAGGATGGGCAGCGGTCCGACAACCACGCCGGCGACGACGCGTTCGCCATCGCAGCTCGTGAACGGGATCCAGTCCACGGTCGCGCGCTGCTCCTGGGCGCCGCGGCGCTCGACCAGCTCCGCGATCTCGAGATCTGGCTCGGCCGCGACCAGACCGAGGACCGGTTCGAAGATTGGCGCCCGGACCGGCTGCTCACCGGCTTGCTCGAGACCGACGGCGGCTACCTCGAACCCGCGCTGACATGAGCCGCAGGTCCTCCGTCGGGCGCGGCGACCTTGAGCAGGTGGGTCAGACGGCACTCGCTACGGCGCCGCGGACTCGTAAGACCGCGAGATCGGACTCGCTGGGGTAGCCCAGAAGAGGATTCGTTGGAGGGCACTTTCATAAGTCCGCCGACGGGCGATCGCGGTTGGACTGACCGGTCACCTCGACACGCAGTTCCAGGCGAGAGCCGTCTGGACCTGTGAACAAAATAACCCCGGCGCCTCCGGATTCGGTCTTGTGTAGCCAATCGTGTAGCCAGAGAGACAGGTTCGAGAGGATCTCAGCGGACATCGGTGGACCCGACACTTGTTCTGACCAGGAGATATGGACGTCGACGGATGACGTCGTATCGTCTCGATCCCCTCCCAAGGTGCCGGGATCGAGACCCGGGCGGCCCACAGCATTCGACCCGTTCAGAGGGTGTGCACGCTTGGCGGCTCCCGCGTGCGAGTGTCCGATTGCTACTGCTTGCTACTGAATTTTGTGGAGGCGCGCTCGATTCCCATGCTTGTCCGACCGTTGCGCTGCGCACGACGGAGGATCGATGAGGGGCCACCTCCGCAGGCGAGGGGGCGCGTGGGAGCTGCGCGCCTACGCCGGGCGAGACCCTGTCTCCAATCGTGAGGTGTACCGAACGCGGACGTTTCGAGGTGGCAAGCGCGACGCTGACGCTGCTCTGGCCAAGTTTGTGCTCGAGATCGGCAGCGGCGGGCATGCCGCTCACGACACCACGGTGGGAGATCTCATCCGCCAGTGGTTCGAGCTCGCCAGGGCTGACCTCTCACCGTCGACGGTCAGAGGCTACGAGCGGAGCATCAACTCGTACATCCTGCCGACACTGGGCGACGTACCCCTCGATCGACTCCGGGTTGCCCAGATCGACCGCTTCTATGCCCAGCTTCGAGAAGGGGGTGGACAGCGTGGTGGCCCGTTGGCAACGGCGACGGTTCGTCAGGTTCACGCGGTCCTTCGCAGGGCGTTGCAGCAGGGCGTGCGCTGGGGTTGGACCGAGACGAACCCAGCCATACTCGCGTCTCCCCCGCGAGTTCGGAATCGCCAGATCGAGTCGCCCGATCCGGTGGCGGTCGTACGGCTTATCGAAGCCGCCCAAGTCGCCAACCCGGACCTAATGAGAGTGGAAGGGACGCGCTGAGTCGGCGATCCTTTCTCCGAGCCGCTGACCGGTGAGCACTTGTCTGACCAGAGCCTTCGAGCTCTAT
>Ga0208219_1000196_pt1 | contig 23384 bp, 23 predicted proteins | sample NGESurshal072012_7_FD_184469 | JGI IMG/M metagenome (GOLD analysis project Ga0208219, IMG submission 184469) | Arctic peat soil microbial communities from Barrow, Alaska - NGEE Surface sample 53-2 shallow-072012 (SPAdes) | ecosystem: Environmental > Terrestrial > Soil > Wetlands > Peat ... | reverse complement strand
CGCGACCCGGCCCACGATCCCAAGACGCGTGACCTCGTAGGAGCATGCCCTCGACGATCGAGTGGCTCGTGATTGATTTGTCCGCTGTCTTCAACCCGAACACCCTCAAGGGGACTTGACATTGATAGGAGCGTCTCCGACTGGAGGATTCGGGCGTGGCCTAGACCACTCTGAATCTGCGCCAGACCAGGCAATCGGCAGGATCAAATTTGGGCATGAGATCATTGGATCGTGCGGATCAGGCTGGTGATTGCTGGAATCGCGGCGGTCCTCGCGCTTGGCGGGGTGGTTCTCGGCTTGCATCTTGCCGGGAACACAGGAGAGAGTTCGACAAGCGCACAGATTGCCAAGATCACCGATGAGCTCCACAAGTTTTGGTGCAAGATCTTCATTGCATATGACACTGGCCCCGGGGGTGTTCAGCTGCGAATCAAGATCGAGAACGCGGTTAAGGGGTTTCGAGCACCTCTTAGCGAACTGAGTTCGACCGCTTGGCCGCCCCATGTCTCTCGGGATGCTCGCCTGTTGGGAGTGGAGGTCGTGCAAACCAAGTCAGCCGCCCTGAACGCTTTGCGTTCGGAAGCTGCAACCTCGAGATTCGAACGCATCAATATCGCGTTTCGTTCCTACGTGGATCATGCGCGGACAGACGCCGGCCTATCCGGCTTCTCGAGCGCTCGATGGGTCAGAGCTTGCTTCTTCCCGTGACTCGGAGCGGGAGTGGCGCGAGAATGCGGGTGCGTCCCCTGTGACACAGCAGCCCGCGAAACTGCATAAGTAGTTTCTCGAGGCCATAGATGACTGGTGGCGGACATGTGTGGCGCTAGGTAGCCCAAAGCTCAGTGCTCGATGTCCTCGTCCGCAGCAGAGTGACTCCTAATTGCGCTTGGTCAGTGTCGCGCGGCTCGGAAGGTCACCACGGCCAGGATCGAGCCAAGGTTGCTTGCCTTCTGCGTCCTTGATCCAGCGCTGAATCGATCCGCCGAGTGGATCACCTGCGTGGTACCGGACTCCAGCATGGATGCCAGCGGCATAGTCGTCGAGGAGCTGGGCATCGGGTGGCTTCCACCCGTTCGCCGCGGCCCACCGGCGAAGGAGATAAGGCGGGAAGGCGTAACCAGAGTGCTTCAGGTTCTTGAGCACGGAGATCGCACCCGCCCGGGCCGTCGGATCCCGCATGTTGCGCTCATGGGGGAACCTGAGGCGCATGCGGAGAGGGTCGCGGGGTACACCCAAGTGGTCAGGTCCTTGAGCGCCTCGATCACGACCGGGTCGAGAGCCGGAGGCTGAGACCTCTCGTCGCCGCTCATGCAGGAAGTGTGACACTCGCAACGCTGCACCGCGCAGTACCGATTGCTCGAAGTCAGTGTGAGACAGGGGCCTCCACTTCACGTCCTCTTCAAGGGAGTTGGACTGTAGCGGGGTGGCCCCACACCTCGGCGCTCGCTCGAACATGTTGGAGGCGTCGACATGCGCAATCACCCAAGGTCTGATGCCAGTGCGAAGGATCGCGTGGTTCAGCTGCGTGGGGCAGTGAGACCGTACTTTCTAGCCATCCAGTCTCGCACTGTCGGATCGGTGGTCATCCAGAGGGGGGTCACTCCCTGTTCGAGGCACGCCCAGTCGAACAACAGTTGTGCGCGCTCCCGGTCCTCTCGTACGCACGCGAGTCGGCACGCTGCAAGTCGGTCACCGAGGACCTCGAACCAGAAGGGCTTCTCCATGGCCTTGAATACGCCTGCGGCGGACCTCTTGGCGACGTAGGCGGCGTCTGAAGTCACAAGCTCGGCTGCAATTGTCGCCCCGACCGTCTCAGGATCATCTAGCGACCATTCCGTGGCGACCCCCAGGTGTAGGGGCGGCTCGAGGCTGGTGACACTGCCGCTGAAGCTGAACGCCGGCTCACCCGGCCGCCATGGTCCCTCAGGGTCGTCGGGGTACCTGTAGTCGACATAGATGGTCACGGCGAATCCGTGCGACTCCCGAGGGGACCAGCCCTTCTTCTGCCACGAGCTTGGCGGGCGGCCCCTCCCCAAGCCCCGCAATTGGACGCTCGCAACTGTGAGTGAGTCGAGCTCCTTGGAAAACCAGTTCTTGCTTTTCTTGTATCCGAGCTCAATGAGAACAGGGGCCACCTCGGCCAGGACCGCCTTCAAGAGCTCTGGGCGGGGCGTCGAAGCAACTGTGCTCGGCGGCACACGGGCCTCTGGATGCAACATCACCATTGCCTGAATCGCGAACTCGAGCGCGCGCCCAGGCCCTCGGACTGATTGCAGCGCAGCATCCACTTCCGTCTCGCTCGGAAGGTCAATGCCCGCGAGAACATGTGCAACCCGGACGAGCCAGCCCAGCTGCGCTGGCACAAGTGGTGGCGACGTAGGTGGCCCACCGAGGCTGCCACCCGTCTCTTCGAACGCTTCGAGATCGGACACCGAGGCACCAGATCGCCTCGCGAGCTCACCGAGACTGAAGCCCCTCTGCGTCCGCAGGTCCCTGAGCCACGATCCCTCTCGACGACGGTAGTACTCCCCGACCCGATCCCCCTCAGACTCCTTCCGGTCCTCGATGGCGTCAGCTGCCTCTTGGAGATTGTCAAGATCGATCGCCCGAGTACCTTCCGCGGGGGTGCCATGCAGCACGAACCATGGCGGCCTGCCCCAAAGGTCCAACGAGAGATAGACGGACTCGGCATGCCCGCGTGCCCAGTCGAGGGCCACGTTTAGCGGCACGTCGCTAATAGGCGTGACAGAGATCCGGTCGACGACGCCTCGGGTCTTGCGGTCCAGCACAAGTCCGTGGACAAGCCGCCACTCAGTTTGTGCGATCAGATACGCGGAGGTGCCGGAAGCAACAACTGGCGTCACATGGCAAGTCTTACGTGGTTGGGTTCTCTCGGTCGATGGAGACACGATTCGAAGCTCGTGGTGCCTCCTGATCCGGAGTCGGATTCGTTTTCGCTCTGTAAGCGTCACAAGGAGCCAGATCGTTGCAATCGCTGGGTTTGCGCGGTGCACTGGCATTCGGGCCAAGACTCTCAGGAAATTGGCTATCCAGCGGCTATCCAAAAGCCGCTGCTCTTGCCCGCCCGACCGTTGAGTTTCGTTCGGGGGTTCGGGGCCCGCGGGAGGGTGAAGGAGTTCAATCCCAGCCCCCACACAACATCTCAGCGAGATGCAGAAGTCGGCTTCGAACCGTCGACCCGTGGCTTCATGGGGGTGGTTGCTCGTGGTCGCACCCAGAACGGAGCTACGAATGCAACGAGAGCACCGATCCGAAGAGGAGTGTTGGAAAGGAGATGCAGACGGCTCCGAGGAGGGCAACCCGGCCTGCCGCTTGCTGGAGTTGCCTGCCACAGACCGAATCAGGCACATCCGGGATGCTCCTACACGGCCCAGACTCAGCGAAGCGTGAGGGCTGGGACTTCGGCAACTGACGAAGCAACTCCGAGTGGAAGGGTCACGAGGGTCCCTTCAGCCCCCCAAACCACGTCATCCACGGCCAACTTCCGAAGCCTTGAAAGCCCCGCTCAGCGTCCGTTTTCCGCACGATTCGGCACAAGTTCCCTCGGAACCCCGCCACAGGCCGGCTCACCGTCCTTCAAAGCTTCTGCGGATCACGCGCCTCCTGACTGGCCAGCGCGGATGGTGCTCGGACGAGATCAGTGACCATGTCAACGGTACCCAGCCTGCGGCTTACCGTCCTTCGGCCGGCTTGAGAGCGCTTGGGCGTGAATGATCGTTCGCCGCCGGTTGCCTGATCGACCGAATAGAAGTTCAGCGGTGCTGGGTCGGCACGTCGCCTCGAAGGAAGTGCGAGCAGCGCTGATTGTCACCCAATGGGCTACCGTGCGAGACGTCCCCACGCGCGCGGCACCTCGGAGTAAATGGTATCAAATCGGTTCACAAGGTAGAAGTGGCGTCAGCGGTGAAGGAGTAACACATCGATGAACAAGACAAGATGAACAAGACAAGATGAACAAGACAAGGAGACGTTAAATGAAGACGTCCAGTCAGAGATTTCGCCGCGCGTCTCTGTGGAGCGCGACGGGAGCTATCACGGCCGCGATGATCGTTGCCGGGTCGTCTGCAGAGGCCGCACACACGACCTCGCACGTGGGGCTTAGCAAATCGCCCATGGGTGCCACCCTCAAGGGGCCGGGTTATCCGCCCCCCAGGGGCATCTACTCACCTTTCACCAACTGCCCGCTTCTGAATCCCCTCATGAAGGAATCGGTTGGCGGAAGTGCAACCGGTTGCATCGCGGGGTATGTCCGTACGGGCTCAATCAAGATCGGCAACATCACGACGACGATCAAGTACACGACCAAGGTCGAATACCCAGTTGTTGCGCAGTTCGGCGTCTGGGATCCGCCGAACGCCACGCCCGGCCAGTTCACCGGCGGGATCCTGCCGCCGCCCGGCGGCCAATCTGGACAGCTGGTCTCCTCCGGCGAGAGCGTGCCGGGCGGGCTGCTCCAGGCGCTGGGTTGCCCGAACAGCAACACGACCGTTCAGAAGCTGTGCACTGAGGCCAAGCAGCGTGGCGGGAACTTCCTCAGGGTCTTCGCGCTGGCCCAGTCTGCCGGCCCGATCACCAACTTCAAGCTCACCACGTGGACGCAGCCTCTTAAATTCAATCTGATCAACCCGCTACTCAGCTCGCAGTGCTTCATCGGGTCTGCCGATAACCCAGTTCTGACCAACCCGACGCTCACCGGCAGCCAGGTTGAAGAGTTTGACCCACACCCCGCACAGCACCCGGATACTGCTGTCCTCAAGTTCAGGGGAGCTACGACCACGGACACCACCTTCGCCGCGCCCGGCGTCACGGGTTGCGGGCCAGGTGGCTCGGCGAACGTCGCAATTGACGAGGCAATTGACGCTTCAGTCGGCCTGCCCTCGGCTTCTGGGATCAATAGCCTCACGCTCAATGGCACCTTCTACTTCGCTGACTGCTTCGCGCCACAGAACATGGCCAGCATCCTGCTGTCCGCCTTCAAGGCGAGCGCGAAGACTCTCTCGAGCCACGTGGCCGTGCTCCGGATCTCTGTCGCCAGCCTGCGCAGCGGGCGCAGCGGGCGCAGCGGGCGCTACGGGATCAGGAAGAACTGAGGCCAACAGGCGATCGGACGACATCGCCGCTTGCCTGAGCGGTGCAGGATCGTCCCTGGTCCTTCACGAGGACCAAGATCCTCCCTACAGATGAGCTGCATCACTCCTCAGGTCCGCGAGGGGAGTTCGCTTCGCCAGCTCATCCCTGACAGGCACTTGGACATCGAACACGTAGGAGTGCGAGCTGCACTTCGGCACGTTTGAATCGACAACTCAGGTGGACGTTGAACGAGAACGACTCCTGGTGCACGGCTAAAATTCGCCGGGGACAGGGGATCGACCCAATCGAAAAGCGGAATCTTCGACTGCCCCTGATTCCGTAAGGTCCATCCACGCTGCTCGGCGGACCGTAATCCGGGAGTCAGCCCTCCGTGCGTACTTGGACGCCGTTTCATTCGGACCGCAGCCATGACCCCTCTATGTATGGGGCATGCCTCCCCCTATACCTCCCCACCGCAGGTCAAAGGGGATTTCGGTCAGATTCAGGAAGCGCCGCGACCGTTGTTACTGAGCGCCAAGGAGGCGGCCGAACTGATCGGATTGGGACGTACGACCATCTACAGGCTCATGGACAGCGGCGACCTGGAGTTCGTCCACGTCGGCAAGTCCCGCCGGATTCCCCTTGACGAAGCCCACGCCTTCGTCGCGCGCCTGTGCCGACGCAGCGAGGAAGACGATCGAGGAAGGATGAGCGAGTGAGCATTCACCAGAAGCGTCTCCGCTCTGGGAAGGCCACCTACGAGGTCAAGCTCCGCTCTCCCGATGGTCGCCAGTACAGCCGGTCCTTCCGGACCAGAAGGGAGGCCGACGACTTCGTCGCCCGCGAGCGTGCAGCGCTCCTGCAAGGCACGTGGCTCGATCCGAACGCTGGCAAGGAGATCTTTGCGACGTACGCAGAACGGTGGCTCGAGATGCGTGCTGACATCCGGCCCCGCACGTTGGAGCTCTACGACTACCTGCTCCGGCACCACCTGGTCCCGTTATTCGGGGAGATGCCTCTCAAGGGAATCTCGCCCGCGCAAGTGAGAGCGTGGAACTCGAAGCTTCTTGCCAAGTCTGGCGTGGGCCCGTCAACCGTTGCGAAGGCCCACAGGCTCCTCGCACGATCATGGCGACCGCAGTCGCGGACGAGCTGATCGTCCGCACGCCGTGCATCCTCAAGGGCGCAAGTGTCGAGCGGCCGGCTGAACGTCCGGTGATCACCGTCGCTGAGGTGGCGGTGCTGGCTGACTGCATCGAACCTCGCTTTCGATGCATGGTGCTGCTTGCAACCTGGGCGGGAATGCGGTTCGGCGAGCTCGCCGGACTCACGAGAAACGACATCGACCTTGTTGCTCAGACTGTCTGTGTGTCAAAGCAACTTCAGGAGCTTCGAGGCGGAGTACTGGTCGTCGGCCCGCCAAAGACCGATGCGGGCAACCGAACCATCTCCCTGCCGCCCCATGTCGTTCCGGAGATCGAGTCGCACATGCATGACTGGGTAGGCATTGACGCGGATGCGCTGATGTTCAGCGGATCCGAAGGAGGTCCACTCCGTCGGAGCAACTTCAACCGTCGAGTGTGGCATCCCGCGTGTGCAGCGTCAGGACTCCAGGGGTTCAAGTTCCACGACCTTCGTCACACCGGGAACACGCTCGCCGCGGCCACTGGCGCGAGCACGAAGGAGCTCATGGCCCGAATGGGGCACTCAAGCTCCAGGGCTGCTCCCATCTACCAGCACGCGACGCTCGAGCGGGATCGCGTCCTCGCAGACGCGCTCTCAAAGCTTGCTGAGTCGATCGACAGGGCGCCCGCACGGCTGCGGATCGTGGGGGACGCCGAAACCGAATGTTCGACAGATGTTCGATCGCCCGAGAAAACCAAGCCATCCAGAGGTCCGACCGGAAGCATTCGCCCTGATCGGACGGCGCGGTGGAGACGATGGGACTCGAACCCACGACCCCCTGCTTGCAAATTTGACCGCGGCGTACCTGGGCGAACGACATGGCGCGTATGACCTAATCAGTGGCGCTTGTGGCGCAGGCTGAACTCAGGCGGACTGCGGCGGATGTTCCCAAAATGTTCCCATTTTCGAATTCGTGCCTCAACTTGGACCGCCGAGACATGACTTAATCGCGGGACTTCGCTGTCACACACGGGCGTCCTCAGCCGTTCCGCCTCAAACGGCGTCAGGCGAAAACCGAGTGCGGCTCGCGGGCTCTTTGCGGGACTGCTCAGTGGCTCCAGATCTCGGTCACCGAGGCGCCGGTGGCGTTCGTCACCCACAGGTGGGTGCCGTCGAAGGCGATGCCGTCGGGGTCGTTGAACCCGCTCGAGCCGACCGAGAGGGTCCGCACCCAGCTGCCGGCCGAGGCGTTGAGCTCGGTCACCGAGTTGCCGCCATTCGTCACCCACAGGTGGGTGACGTTGATCGTGATCGGGATCGTGACCGACGTAGCAGGGTCGACCTCCACGGGATTGAGGGCCGCGGCACCAGTCGTGAACGCCCCGACCGTGTCAGCATCTGGCGAGGACACGGTGGGGTCGAACGCGAGGGAGATCACGCTCACCGACGTGGTCTCCGACCCCGTGGGTGCGGGGGCCGCACCGAACGCACCGGCCTCGATGTCGGCGGTGAACCAGACCCCCGGGCTCAATTCGGTCGACGGCGTGTACGAGAGCGACGCCGACAACGCATGGTCCCCTGACCGGAGAAGTCGACCTGGTTCTGGATCACGGGGCTGCCCGCATGCGGTCCGGGTGACGCGAACTGCGGACTCCGCTGGAAGTTGTCGCTCAGAAGCTCGAGTCCCACGTCTCCGAGAAGGCGCCGTGGATCGGCGAATCCATATGGCAACCACTGGGAACCAGCAGCAACTGTCCAGAGGGCCCGCTCTGTCCCGGACAGCTCAGGAAGTAACCCTGTGAGTCATCGATCATGGCGATGTCGTAGACGGTGCCTGGGTAGTTCTCGATCGACGAGGTCGAGCCACCTGCCGACACGGTCCCGTTCGCGAATGCGGTCTGGCCGTAGTCCGCCTGCGGGAGGATCTGGGGGCCGAACGACTCTCCGAACGCAGGTCGCTCGACGATCCACTCGGCACTCGAGTTCACGCACGTGGTCGCCGCACACGTCGCCGAGACCGAGAAGCCCTCGTCTGGCCGCGAGAAGTCGTTGAGCGAGAGCGTGTAGTCGTTGTTCCCGTCGGTTCCCGGCGTCGACGTCACCGATGCCTTGACCTGGTCGCCGGGACGCGCGCAGCGCACGCCTTCGTTGATGCACTGCGTGGTGCCCTCTACCACGGGGCCGTTCGGGTACATCTCGTACCAGTCGTAGTAGTACTCGCCACCCTCGTAGCACTGCGTTGCGGTGCCCAGCTGCTCCACGGTTCCATCAGTGAGACCGTCGAGGCCGACCCAGTTTGCAAGGAACGCGTCCTGGTTGCGGTACTGCCCGGTGAGGCAGTTGACCTTCGGAATCGTCCAGCGTCCGCTCACCGACGAGATGGGCGTGGACCCGGTCTGGGAGTCCGCGAAGCCAGACCAGTTGAACGACCCGAGCTCGGTCACGGCCGAGTTCGAGTGCAGCGTGGCCGCGCGACCGGTCGCACGCATCATCGTCGCGTGTGACGACAGGTACTCCACGAATGCTCGGTGCGCCGCAGCGGCCTGCGCCTCTTGTCTCCCCGTCGCCCCGAGCGCGCTGCTCGTCGACGCCAAGCCCGGCAACATCAGCGCTGCAAGTGCGACACCAAGCATCGTCGCCACGGACAGTGACAGTGTTTTTCTCATCTGCTCCTCCTTAGGGTTCGTAGTAAACCTGCGCCATCGCAGGATCGAGCTCGAGAGATTCGGCGCACCACAACTGCGTCGTTCACGCGTCACTCACGTCGGGGCCCGAAGCCCGATGACCACATGGCGCCTGGCGCCGGTCGTGATCGAGCGCGTCGGTGACCTCATGAAGATGAGGTACGTGCGAGAGGCGCGGCGCCGCGGACGTGGCCGCGACGGCAGGTGCAGCTGGGATCGCGAGCGCCGCGACAGTGCGGGGCACCGCGCCGGCGGTGGCGGTGGCGACGGGGAGTAGACGCAGGAACCGGCGTTGGATCACGCCGCCGCGCAAGGTTGCCACCCCGAGTCTTACTAACTGCCGGGAATGCCTCATGTCACTACTCCTCAATTCATTGGGCCGAGCGGCACTGCCGTTCGTGTCGCGTGCAGCCCGGCCTGGCGTCACTCGATCGCGCGTCACTCGGCCCCCTGGTAGAAGTACGGGTCGAGCACATTCACTTCCGTGATGCGATCGACGGGAAGGTGATTGTTCCGGGCGCTCAGGCGAATCGCCTCGGGGCTCGGGGCGTCGCAGATGCAAAACGACTTCGACCTGTCGGACGTGACATAGGAGTGCACCCACGTCACCGCCGCCTCGCCGTTGACCTGGACCATCTCAGCGCACACGTCGACACCCCTGTCGGCGATTGGGATGTGCAAACCCCCGGGATACGTGCGCTCCACGATGTATCTCGGCATTTCGTCCTCCGGCTTCGCCACGCGATAGCCGGAACTGTAAGGAGCGCCGATCGGTGGGACATCGGTGGCCGCTACCCAGATTGGACACCGGGACTACCCAACTTGGGCAATGCGAGGGGGTGACACAGCGGCACGGGAGCACGGTGCCTCGTGAGGGTGAACTCTCGGGCACGGGCATGGCGATTGATGGCCAAGCCAGCCAGGGGCATGATGGAGCGCCGTGAGCGGAGCTGAGATCGTCACCCTCCCCGAGAGGTCCCACGACTTCCTCGAGCGGTCCTTGGAGCTCGCGGCCCTCGGAGAGTCCCTGAACGCTGTGCAGAGCAACTCGCAGGGCCACGTCGTGCTCGTTGGCGGCGAGGCCGGTGTGGGCAAGACCGAGCTCCTGCAGCGGTTCTGTCAAGCGCACGGCGGATCGGTCCGCATCTTGTGGGGATCGTGCGATCCCCTGTTCACGCCCCGTCCGCTCGGACCCCTGATGGCCATCGCAGAGGAGGCGGGTGGAGAGCTGGAAGTCGTCCTGCGGCAAGAATCGCGACCGCACGAGGTTGCGACGGCGCTCGCGCGCGAATTGGCGACGAGGGCTCCGAGCGTCTTCGTGCTCGAGGACCTCCACTGGGCGGACGAGGCCACGCTCGACGTGCTGCGCCTCCTCGTGCGCAGGATCGAGGGGATCCCGACACTCGTCGTCGCCAGCTACCGCGACGACGAGCTTGAGCGCGATCATCCGCTTCGGGCCGTGCTCGGAGAGCTCGTAACCACGAGCCTCGTGAGGCGTTTGATGTTGGCACCGCTCTCACAAGCTGGTGTCGCGCAGCTTGCCGAGCCACACGGTGTCGATGCGGACGACCTCTACGAGAAGACGTCAGGCAACCCGTTCTTCGTCACCGAGGCGCTCCTCGCCAGCGGGGAGGAGATCCCCGCCACGGTGAAGGACGCCGTGCTCGCTCGATACGCGCGCCGCAGCGACGACGCGAAGACGGTGCTCGATGCCGTGGCCGTTGTGCCGCCGCACGCAGAGCTGTGGCTTTTGGCGGAGCTGGTACAGCAGGCGGCTCAGGGTCTCGATGAGTGCCTCGCCTCGGGCATGTTGTACTCCAAGCCCGAGGGAGTGGCGTTCCGGCACGAGCTTGCGCGCCTCGCGGTTGAGGGATCCATCGGGCTCAGCCAGAAAGTCGCGCTGCACCGAAGCGCCCTCGCAGCACTCACCACTCCCCCAAGTGGCAACCTTGACCTGGCCCGTCTTGCGCACCACGCCGAGGCAGCGGGAGATGCGGACGCGGTGGTCCGCTTCGCGCTGCCAGCGGCCGACCGGGCAGCGTCACTCGGCGCGCACCGCGAGGCGGCCGCCCTATTCGCACGCGTCCTGCGCTTCGGGGATCGGCTTCCACTGGCCGACCGGGCAGAGCTCTTCGAGCGCCGCTCGCGTGAGTGCTACTGGACGGATCAGAGTGACGAGGCGATCGAGGCGATCGAGCAAGCGATCGACTGCCGTCGTGCACTCCGCGACCGACTTAGAGAGGGGGACGATCTTCGGTGGCTTTCCGAGGTGCTCTGGTGCCCCGGCCGATCCCTGGAGTCCGAGCGAGCTGCCTGGGAAGCCGTCACCCTGCTCGAGGATCTCGAGCCAGGTCGCGAATTGGCGAGTGCGTACTGCAAGCTCGCCGCAACGTACGAAGCCGCCGCGCGTTTCGATGAGGCGATCGAGTGGGCCAGCCGTGCGCTCGAGCTCGCCGAACGGCTCGGTGATGTTGAGGTCGCCACCGTCGCGCTCGCGACGATCGGCAAGTGCCAGTCACCAGACGAGGGAATCGAGACGCTCGAACAGTGCCTCGAGCGCGCACGGCGCGCCGGTCTCCCCGACTTGGTGGGATATCTCCTCGAAAGTCTTGCCATGATCGCCGTCGAGTCGCACCACCATGCCGCAGCGAGCCGCTACATCGACGAGGGGACCACCTACTGCAGTGATCGAGGTCTGGAGCTTTACCGCTACTACCTGCTGGCCTATCGTGCCCGCCTTGAACTGGAGACGGGACACTGGGATCAAGCAACTGCCTTCGCGTCGGCCGTCCTGCGCATTCCTCGTACGTCGACGACGCCGCGCATCATCGCCCTCGTCGTGCTTGGGCTCGTCCGGGCAAGGCGCGGCGATCCGGGGCAGTGGGCCGCTCTGGACGAGGCATGGGAGCTGGCACAGCCGACGGGCGAGCTACCGCGGATCGGACCAGTCGCGGCCGCGCGAGCCGAGGCTGCCTGGTTGGAAGGCAACAGCGAGGAGGTCGCGTCGGCAACGGCGACGGCGCTCCCGCTCGCGATCGAGCGGAGGTCGACGTGGCGCGTCGGTGAGCTGGCCGCTTGGCGCCGCCGCGCCGGAATAGACGGTGGGATCCCTCCCGGGGCCCCGGGGGGACCGTTCGAGCGGGAGCTCGCTGGGGACTGGGCGGGAGCCGCGCGGCTCTGGACCGAGATGGGCTGTCCCTACGAGGCCGCACTCGCGCAGGCCGACGCTGACCGCGATGACGCGCTCCTCCAGGCACTGGAAGTGCTTCAACGCCTCGACGCTCGTCCGGCTTCGGCCGTCGTCGCGCGGCGGCTCCGCCAACGCGGGGTGAACAGGCTGCCGCGCGGACCTCGTCCGCCGACGCGTCAGAACCACTACGGCCTCACGCGGCGCGAGTTGGAGGTCCTCGGATTGCTTGCCGAGGGGCTACGCAATCGGCAGATCGCCGATCGGCTCGTGCTCTCGGTGCGGACCGTGGATCACCACGTCGAAGCCATCCTGCGCAAGTTGGGAGCACGCTCACGTGACGAGGCCCGCACGACGGCGGCGCAGTTGGGCTTAGGTGGCGACGTTCCCTAGTAACACAATGAGCCGGACTGGGTTTGACGGAGGCTCTTTGTCGCCGTCCGTTTGATGCTCCTCAACTGCCGTTCTCTCTAGGGAGCGGAAGTTCCGCGACCCAGAGGGGAGCAGCCATGCGTTTGCCCATCGACACCCGGACTGTCAACTATGAGTGGGCCGGTCCGCTCGAGCCGGCGTCCGCTGACACACCCGCTGACGGAGGCGGTACACGCGACCGTTGTGCAAGTGCACAGAGCCAAGTCAGGTCTGAAACTTCCTTGAGCATCCAAGATCGGCGACTGAAGTCTGGACTCGTGGCCTACGACGTCCATCTTCGTAAGCCAAACGGCGTCCAGTACAAGCGAACCTTCCGGTCGCGCCAGGATGCGGAGGTCTTCGAGGCCAACGAGCGCGTCACTCGATCGCAGGGGACGTGGATCGACCCTGCGGGCGGAAACATACGCCTCGAGCAGTGCGCGTCCGAGTGGCTCGACCTTCGCGTGGATCTGCGACCGCGTACTCTGGAGCTCTACGAGGGCCTGCTGCGCCTCCACATCCTCCCGGCACTCGGCTCCTCGCAGCTTCGAATGCTCTCTCCCGGCACAATCCGCCGCTGGCATGCCGGGCTGCGTGCCTCGAGCTCGATCGGACCATCAACGGCTGCCAAGGCCTATCGCCTCCTTCACGCAGTGCTGGCAACCGCCGTGGAGGACGAGCTCGTGCGCCGCAATCCCTGCACGATCAGGCGTGCCGGTGCGGAACGACCAGCCGAGCGACCGATTGCCACGATCGCCCAGCTCTCGGCGCTTGCAGATGCCGTACCGCCCCGCTTCCGAGCGCTCGTGATCCTTGCCGCGTGGGGAGGTCTCCGCTACGGAGAGCTCGCGGGTCCCACCTCATGTCTTGGGTGATCTGGTCACACACCTGGCTACGTTCGTTGGTGTCGCTCCTACGAGTCCCGTCTTCACGCCACCTGAGGGATCGACGTTGCGGAGAAGCAACTTCAACCGGCGCGTCTGGCAGCCCGCCTGTCGAAAGGTTGGGCTGGTGGACTTCCGATTCCACGACCTGCGTCACACGCATAACACCCTTGCCGCCATGACCGGCGCGAGCACGCGCGAGCTCATGGCGAGAGTGGGCCACTCAAGCCCGCGTGCTGCCCTCATCTACCAGCACGCGACCAGCTACCGCGACCGGACACTGGCTGACGAGCTTGCGGTGCTCGGCGGCGAGGACACCCCCTCGGCATCTGCCGCCGAAGGCGCGAGGTAACAACGATGTTCCATCGTCGGTTCCATCGGGCCGACTCACCGGCGTTCCGCGCTGGTCTCGCGGTTCAGGCAATCGACAAAGTGCCTAATCAGACGGGTCGCGAACTTGGTGGAGACGATGGGACTCGAACCCACGACCCCCTGCTTGCAAAGACGCCCGAGCCGGACGAAGGCGAACACTGACGGACGGTTACGGCTGGTCGGACTGGCGAAGCGGACGGTCGCGAACAGTGGCGAACGGCTGCGGGTGGTACATGAATGATCCATCATCTCTCCGCCGGCTGTGGTATTGACCCGCCAGCCGGTCGTCGGGCGGAGGTGTCCGGAAGGCTCCTCGGCTCCAAGGTCGAGCAACCTCGAGATTGAGCGCGAGCAGCTACGTGATGATCTTCTCCAAGTCACCTGTCGCCGCGCTGAGTTCGATCAAGGAGTTGGCTTGGTTGTTGGCGATCCACACGTGATTGCCTGCGACAGCGATCACTTCCGGTAAATTGAATCCGTCTGCGGCGCTACCAATAGCGCGGACCACTGCACCCGTAGATCGATCGAATTCCGTGACGCCGCCGTTGCCCACATTCGGACTTCCGTTGACCGTCACCCACAGGTCTTTCCCACCCACGGCCAAGGAGTTGGGTGGGTAGTAGGCACCGTAGGTGGTGTTGAAGGTCCGGATCGGAACATCCGTAGCTGCATTGAGGATCGTCACTGGGTTGTCGGTTGGCGCGTTCCCGCCGTCTGCGACCCAGACGAGGTTGCCCGCTGCGACGATGTCCACCGTTCCCGAGCTCGCATGCGACGCGGCTGGATAGACGACACGGATGAGCCTTCCCGTCGTCGCCGCTAACGTCACTTCGGAAATGGTGAGGCAACGGTCCATGAGTTGAGCACGTGGGCGTACCAATCTGTTGGTTCCTACAGCCTTCAGAGTGGAGAGCCCCGTGTTCAGGAAGCCTACGTGCTTCTGCGACCTGTTCGCTGGCTACAACGACGTCGCACTGCTTGCGCTGCGCAGCCATGACGACGGCAATCCTCGTCATGCGGATCGAGACGCACTCACGGATCGTGGGTGCAAGGCGCTTCGGATTTGAGAGGTCGGGTGTGATGCCCCGGCCATGCGGTTGCTGCTGAGAGTGAGGGCTGCCAAACTTCTTGTGGCACGGCGGTTAGCCGCGCGGGGAGGACGCCGAGATGCGGCTACGGAAGAACCAAACAAACGAGGGCCAACCGAGCGGAGATGCAGGGAAGCGGCAAGGGCGTGAGGGCAGGGGCTTGGGACCATTCAGTGGCGCTCAGTTGACAATCATCGTCGTGACCTTCGCAGTGCTATTGATGTTCCCAGTGGGCGCGTGGGCGATCACCGGAACCACTGTGTTCTTGACCGACCACGCCACGGGCAAGACCGCGACTGTGAGCAGTGTCGGCGCTCTCACGGTGGCGGGCTCGGTGACCGCCGCCTTGACGCCCCCGAGTCTCACCTACAACGTCGTCGAATCAGCGAGCGGAACCTGCTCCAACTTGACGCCCGCAGTACCGGCTGGCAAAGCACTGGTGGTCACCTCCTTGACCATCTGGGTGACCTCTGTGACCACTGGGCCCGTCGTTGTCGACATCGACGCTGGCACGCCTGCATCGCCGTGCAGCGCCAGCAACAATCTCAACAATCTGTCACTTCCGAACAGCGGCTCCTCGGTGATAGTCCCGTTCCCGTCAGGACTCGCATTCAAGACCGGGCACACAGTGTCGGCAGCGCTTTCGTCAACCTCCGGGGACGCACACGTTGAGGTAAGTGTCCATGGCTACCTAGTCCCGTCGACCCAATGCCAAACCTCCTCAGGCGGACCCGTCGGCTGCCACTAGCTATAGCTAGAGACCTTTTGGTAATACTTCGGTGCTGGGCATGGGAAACTGCTCTTACGGCACCTGCAGCTGGCTCAGCGGTTCGTAGTCCGTCGAAGAAGACACCGGCGCGCATCAGGCCGCGCGGACTTCAGGTCTCTCGAACAGCGACGATTGCGGGCCGGTGCAATGTGGTATTTGGCTGGCCAGGTGGCCCCAGTCTTGCGTCACAGTCAGTTGCAGCTCAGATGTCGACCTTGTGCCTTCCACGAGCCAGACGGTCGGTCCACGACCCCTTGCTTACCTGGCAAGGAGTCGGGCCGGACTTGAGCCTCGAAGGCTCCGAAGTGCCTGATCACGGCTGCTGCTTTGCCTGATCAGTCGAGGTTCGCGGACAATGGCGAACGGCTACGGATGGTGGCGGATGTTCGACAGAAGTTCGATCGTGCCAGGTATCCAAGGTCGAGCCGTGCCGCCCATTTAGTCCAACTAATGGGAGTGTCTAGCCGCCGGTCGAGATCAGTAGCTCACATGCCTGGGCCACCCCGCAGCTGGCCAGCGACTCGAACTGATGAACCAGCGAGATGAACCACTCGGGCAAGAACGGCGATGAACTGGCGGACGATGCCACGTCCGCCTCGTTCGCCAGCGTCAGATCGACGAATGCCTGGAGCTGCTCTTTCGATGGAGAAAGACCTCTCTCGTGAAGCGATCGCGGAAGGCAGTCGAATCGCCTGCTCCGATCTGTGGGTAGAGGAAGTCCCGATCACAGGAGGCATACAAGTAGACGACGGCCTCCACGTCATATCCAACGATAGAAGTCAGTACTGGACGCTCCTCCAAGCTGAGAAGCGCGGGGGCGAATCCATCGGTTCCGTATGCGGCATGGCACAACCCAGCGGCCGCGAGCGCATCTGTGGAACCCCATGCCAGCAGGAGCCGCTCGGTGCGCTCCAGATGGTCGAGGAGAGCACCATTGAGGTGATTGATGGAATCCGCATGCCGGTCACGGAGGAGTTGCTGCGCGTTACTCCGGTAACTTCCGCACTCTGAAGGGCTGCTCGTCTCGATCAGTCAAGACCGTCCCCGCTTCGTCCCGGGCTCTTGGCTCCGGGCGAATGGGGAAATGGTAGCAACTCAGACTCAGATGAACGTCAGACTTGTGCGAGAGGTGTCACCAAGACGCCACCTTGCCCTCTACGAAGGCGACGATGCGTTGCCGTGCATCTTGAGCAGATCCCAACCCGATCCAGGCGCGAGGATGTCCGTGGCCATGAGAAAGTCCCCGCTGGTGGCCACGTGAGGTCCCCGGTGGTGGCCACCCGCGTGTACGCACTGGCTGCCCGGAGCTCGGCATGTGCTGCCCCGTGCTCTTCACTGATGCAAGGACCGCCTACGGGCTCGGCTCCGAGTGCCCGAGGGAGTCATCTACGAACTCGTAGGCGGGGTTGAGCAGCGACCGACGTCCCCGGAACGTCACGAGGCGACCAGTGACGCGGAGCCGCCGGCCCTCGACGAACCCGGGAATCGTGGGGCGTCCGAGGAACTGGCACAGGAGCCTCCCGGAGCCGTCGTCGACGACGACGTCGAGCATGAGCACGGGCCGCCTCACGACGTGCACCGACACGATGGAGCCGACGATGTCGCAGCGAGCCCGCAGCACCAGGGACCCGATCGTGTGCACCCACTCGTCCTCAGGAGTACTCGGAGCGTCTGAGGCGGGGTCGCCGCGCGTCACCTCAGTGGTGAGAGGCAGCGAGCGCAGCGAGCGCCACGTTGAGCTCCAGCACGTTGATGTACGACGAGCCGAGGAAGCCGAGCTGCGCAGAGTTCGTGTGCTCCGAGACGAGGGTGCGCAATTCCGCCTGCGAGAGGTGGCGTGCTTTGGCGACCATCGGGATCTGCACCTGGGCGTCGAGGGGCGAGATGTCCGGGTCCAGTCCCGAGCCCGACGTCGTGACCAAGTCCGGCGTGGGGTTCACACCGACCTTCTGCCACTCGGCGATCATCGCCTGGACATCGGACACGAGGACCTTTGACCTCGGACCGAGGTTCGAGGACCCCGAGCTACCGGAGGTGCCGTTCAGCACGAGGGGGTTGTCAGCGTCTGGGCGGCCGTTGAACCACATCGGGTTGATGGACTTGCCGTTGTTCCAGGGCTGCCCGATGAGCGTGGAACCATGCGCCGTGATCGAGCCGTTGGCCTGATGCGGGAAGAACAGCTGCGCGACGCCGGTTCCGGCGAGGGCGTAGACGAAGCCGAAGAAGACCGTGAAGACCACGATCGAGATGGCGGAGCGGCGGAGGTGAGTGAGCATCAGAGTCTCTCCATTAGTAGGCGTGGAGGGCGACGAGAATCAGGTCGATGAGCTTGATGAAGATGAACGGCGCGATGACACCGCCCACCCCGAAGATCCAGACGTTGCGCCGGAGCATCACGGTTGCGGACGTCGGGCGGAACTTCACGCCGCGCAGGGCGAGCGGGATCAGCGCGACGATCACGAGGGCGTTGAAGATGACCGCGGACAGCACCGCGGAGTTCGCGCTGTGCAGGTGCATCACGTTGAGCGACTTCAGCTGCGGGTAGGTGACGATGAACAGCGCGGGGATAATCGCGAAGTACTTCGCGACGTCGTTCGCGACCGAGAACGTCGTGAGCGATCCCCGCGTGATCAGCAGCTGCTTGCCGATCTCGACGACATCGATGAGCTTGGTCGGGTTCGAGTCGAGGTCGACCATGTTGCCGGCCTCCTTGGCCGCTGTGGTCCCCGAGTTCATCGCGACGCCGACGTCGGCCTGGGCGAGCGCGGGCGCGTCGTTGGTGCCGTCACCGGTCATCGCCACGAGCTTGCCGCCCTCTTGCTCCTGGCGGATGAGGCGCATCTTGGTCTCGGGCGTCGCCTCGGCCAGGAAGTCGTCGACGCCGGCCTCCTGGGCGATCGCCGCGGCGGTCAAGGGGTTGTCGCCGGTGATCATGACGGTGCGGATGCCCATCGCGCGCATCTCGGCGAATCGCTCGGCGATGCCCTGCTTCACGATGTCCTTCAGCTCGACGACGCCCAGGATGTCCGTGCCGTCCGAGACCACGAGCGGCGTCGAACCCGACCGCGCGATGCCCTCGACGACGCCCTCGAGCTCGGGAGGGATGGTCCCGCCGAGGCTCTGCACCCAGGTGCGCACCGAGTCCGCCGCCCCCTTGCGGATCTGGCGCGTCCCCATGTCGAGTCCGGACATCCTCGTGAACGCCGTGAACGGGACGAACTCGTGCTCCGGGCCCAGGTCACGCTCGCGGATGTTGAACTGCTCCTTGGCGAGCACGACGATGGACCTGCCCTCGGGCGTCTCGTCGGCGAGCGAGGCAAGCTGTGCGGCGTCGGCGAGATCTTGCTCGGTGTGGGCGCCAACCGGCACGAAGCGCGACGCCATCCGGTTCCCGAGGGTGATCGTCCCGGTCTTGTCAAGGAGCAGTGTCTGGACGTCGCCCGCGGCCTCGACCGCGCGCCCGCTCATCGCGAGCACGTTGCGCTGGACGAGCCGGTCCATGCCGGCGATGCCAATGGCACTCAGCAGCGCCCCGATCGTCGTCGGGATGAGGCAGACGAGCAGGGAGACAACGACCACGATCGAGACCGTTGCACCAGCGAAGTTGGCGAATGGCACGAGGGAGACGACGACGGGAATGAAGACGATGGTGAGGACGGCAAGCAGGATCGTGAGGGCGATCTCGTTCGGGGTCTTCTGGCGGTTCGCGCCCTCAACGAGCATGATCATCCGGTCGAGGAACGTCTGGCCGCGCTCCGCGGTGATCTCGACGACGATCCGGTCCGAGAGCACGGTCGTGCCACCGGTAACCGCCGAGCGGTCGCCGCCTGACTCGCGGATGACGGGTGCGGACTCGCCGGTGATCGCGGACTCGTCGACCGACGCGATGCCCTCGATGATCTCGCCGTCCGAGGGGATGACGTCGGAGGCCTCGCAGACCACTCGGTCGCCCTTGTGCAACTCGGCGGCGGCGACCAGGGTCTCGGTGCCGTCGTCGTTCAGCCGGCGAGCCGCCGTCTCGGAGCGCATCCGTCGCAGCGCGGCGGCCTGGGCCTTGCCGCGGCCCTCTGCCATCGCCTCAGCGAAGTTCGCGAAGAGCACGGTGAGCGCCAGCCAGATCGTGATGGAGATCGTGAACGTCGACGGCTGGGAGACCGCGTAGCAGAGGCACACGATCGTGCCCACGTAGACGACGAACATGACGGGGTTGCGGACCTCGATCCTCGGGTCGAGCTTCTTGAACGAGCCGACCACTGCCTGGGCGAGGATCTCGCGGTCGAAGAGGCTTCGCCGCTCCGCGACGCCGTGCGGGGCAGGAGACTGCTGGCTGTAGGTGTCAGCGGTGAGTGTCATCTACCAGAACTTTCCGTGAGAGAGCTGCTCGACGATGGGCCCGAGCGCAAGCGCCGGGAAGAACGTGAGCCCGCCGATGACGACGATCACACCGAGCAGCAGCCCGACGAACATGCCGTTGTCCGTCCTGAACGTGCCCAGCGACGCCGGGACCACGTTCTTCGCCGCCAAGGAGCCGCCCAGGGCCAGCGCCGGAATGAGGATGCCGAACCTGCCCAGCAGCATGTCGATACCCCCGATCACGTTGTAGAAGCCCGTGTTGCCCGTGAGTCCGGCCATGGCCGACCCGTTGTTGTTGCCCTGTGAGGTCAGCGCATAGAGGATCTCGGTGAATCCATGGGGCCCCGTGTTGAGTGGGCCGGCACGGCCCTGGTGCACCGAGACCGCGATGGCGGTGACAATGAGCACGGTGATCGGCATCACCAAGGCGGCAAGGCCGGCGAGTTGGACCTCGCGCTTCTGGATCTTCTTCCCCAGATACTCCGGCGTTCGCCCGATCATGAGCCCGCCGAGGAACACGGCGATGATGGCGTAGATGAGGATCGTGTAGAGCCCGCTTCCCACGCCACCAGGCGTGACCTCGCCCAGCATCATCCCGGTGAGCGCGCCGAACCCCCCCATCGGGTTGTACGAGTCGGTGGCGCTGTCGACGGCACCGTCGGATGTCTGCGTCATCGTTATGTTGAACAGGGCACTTGACGTGGCGCCGAAGCGCACCTCTTTGCCCTCCATGTTCCCCATGGGCTGGGTGACGATCCCGGCTTGGGCGACGGCGGGGTTGCCCTGGTGCTCGGAAAAGCTGGTGAAGCCCACCCACACCCCGAAGATCAGCACCATGGCTGCGAGGAGGGCGGCCCCGTGCTTCCTGCTGCCCACCATCTTGCCGAAGGTGTACGTGAGCGAGAACGGGATGGCCAGGGTGAGCCAGACGTAGAGCAGGTTGGTGAGCCCGGTCGGGTTCTCAAATGGGTGGATCAGGTCGACGTTGAAGAAGCCGCCTCCGTTGGTCCCGAGCTGCATGATCGGGCCCATGAATCCCGCTGGGCCGCGAGGCAGGGTCTGGGTAACGCCGTTCAGCGCGTCGTGGATGGTGGCCGGTCCGGCCAGGGTCTGCACGGCGCCGGAGGCGACGGTGATGATGCCGGCGACGAAAGCGATGGGAAGCAGGATGTAGAGCATGCAGCGGGTGATGTCGACCCAGAAGTTGCCGATCGTGGGTGAGTTCCGGCGAACGAATCCCCGCGTCATGGCGATGGCCACTGCGATCCCGACGGCCGCACTCACGAACTGCTGCACCGTGAGCACGCCGATCTGGGAGAAGTACGACATGGTCGTCTCGCCGCCGTAGTTCTGCCAGTTGGTGTTGGTCATGAAGGACACGACCGTGTTGAAGCTGAGCGCTGGCGCCACCGCCCCGAAGTGCTGCGGGTTGAGCGGCAGCGATCCTTGGATCCTCAGCAGGAGATAGCCCACGCCGACGAACGCGGCGGAGAAGACGACTGTCGAGCCGGCGTAGCGCTTCCAGTTCTGCTCGCTCTCGGGTCCGGTCCCAAGGAGGTTGTAGAACGGTCGCTCGGCCCAGGCCAGGAAGTGCACGCGTCCGTCGAAGACGGCCGCCATATACGAGCCCAAGAAGCGCCAGGTGATCCCCAACGCGACGACCAGGACGACGATGGTCCAGAAGAAGCCCATCAGAACCTCTCAGGCTTGAACATGGCCACGCCGAGGTAGATGAACAGGAGGACGGATACGGACAGGAGGATCCCCTCAACAACGGTCATACGCGATCAAGCCCCCAGATCAGCCCGAGCATCACCACCGCGAAGAGGACGACGCCGAGCACTGACAAGAAGTCACCCATGCCTAGAAATCTGCCCCGGGCGGCGTCAACAGGTTGTTAACGGCTCGAGAGAAGCCGTTAACAAGACGTAAACGGGCCTCGAACCCGCGAGTACCGCGGTACGCCGCGGCAGTGCACCGCTGCAACGATCTGCCGGCCGCCGACATGCCCATCGCGAGTGAGCTGCCGTCGCCTGCTAGTCCGAAACCGGCATACGCGCCATACGCGCCACGAGTGACCAGGAGCGCTACTTACAAACTGCTTACACCTCCTGGTCCAGAAGTCAGAAGGCCAATCTCCCCAGGCGTCAAGCCACGCAAGCCGGGGGCTTGAAGGAGCATCTTGTTCGTTGCCCTGAGTGCGCCTTGAGCGGTTCAGCGTCCCGGGTCGAATCCTTCGGAAGGCGTTGCGAGCGCGGCGCCGACCAGATCGACGAGCGCCATCGCCACAAGTCGCTCCTCGCGTTCGACTGGCTCACCGGGCGTCGGAACGATGACGAACCTGCCCATGGTTCGTCCCCGCCACCGCGCGGGGACCTCCGCACTTCGCCCCGGGATGCCGATGTCCTGGGCAGGCCACTCGAACACTCCGTGCACGACCGTCCCGTCGAGGTCGATCCAGGTCGTCGGCTCGGCACTCTCGCCAAGCTCGAAGTGACAAGAGCGAAGTCGCAGGAGGCTCGTGAGGGAGTCCTCGACGTCCTCGACGAGACGCGACGTTGGACCGCCCGAGCCCGCGGCCAAGCTGGCGGCCCGGTGGATCTGTGCGACGAACTGGGACTCGTCGATGGACGACTGGTGATAGCGACGGCTGCGGGCTGCCAGCTCCGTCACGACCATGCCGACGAGAAACAAGCAGACCGTCGTCTCGACATCACGGCGATGATCGATCACAAGCCGCATGTACGGGGTCGTCAGGAAGAAGTCAAACCAAACGGCTGCCGAGACGCTCGCGACGAATCCGGACGCTCGGTTGCCAAACACGGCGGTCGCGGCGATGACCCCCACGAGCACGAGCGCCGCAGCCGTGTCTGCGAATGTTGCCCGGAAGGGAACAAGCGCCGCCGAGACGAGCAGTGGCGCGATGAACCCGGCAGCCAGGGCCAACTGCTCGCGATGGTCTCGCGCATAGGTCATGTCGCCTCCTCAGTGGGTCAAGCGTCGCACGACGTGGAGTCGCGGGCGGAATCGGGGCCGACCCAAGGATCTGACGAGGGGAAGTGCGGTGGATAGCAGGGTGAGAGCCCTGCCCCAGCTCAGATAGCTGTGGCTGACCGTCACCGGCAACCTTCAGATCCGTAGTCGGATTCGTTCACGTGTCATGCCTGTCAGCAAGAGCCAGGTCGTTGCAATCTCAAGGCTTGAGTAGCTCACTAGCGCCACCAGAGCCGCAAGAGTTCAGGAAATTGGCTATCCCGTGGCTATCCAGAGCCGATGACACTCAGGTAGACAGAGGCAGCCACGCGAATCTGGAGCTGGAACGACCTAATGAGAGTGGAAGGGACGCGCTGAGTCGGCGATCCTTTCTCCGAGCCGCTGACCGGTGAGCACTTGTCTGACCAGAGCCTTCGAGCTCTATGG
>Ga0208219_1000195_pt1 | contig 23417 bp, 24 predicted proteins | sample NGESurshal072012_7_FD_184469 | JGI IMG/M metagenome (GOLD analysis project Ga0208219, IMG submission 184469) | Arctic peat soil microbial communities from Barrow, Alaska - NGEE Surface sample 53-2 shallow-072012 (SPAdes) | ecosystem: Environmental > Terrestrial > Soil > Wetlands > Peat ... | reverse complement strand
AGGTCGAGGACGCGGCACCGCGCCGATCCAGCGCACCATCTGCGACACAGCCACTATTCCGCCAGGCCCTCCTATTAGCGGGCTGTCCAGCCGAGGTCGAGCACGAAGGGCGTGCCCGTCACCGCCCGGCCGTCCGGCCCGAGCAGCCAGGAGGCGGCCGCGGCGACCTCGGACGGCTCGAGGAACCGCTTGACCGCCTGCGGCGCGAGCAGGTCTTCGAGGGATCGGTCCTCGAGCTGGCGCTCGACGATCTCGGTGCGCACGTACGCGGGGCAGAGCGCGGCGGCGGAGATGCCGACCTCGGCGCCCTCGAGCGCGAGCACCTTCACGAGCCCGACGACGCCGTGCTTCGCGGCGACGTATCCCGCCTTGAACGGCGAGGCGACGAGGCCGTGCACGGACGCGACGACGAGGAAGCGCCCATCGCCGGAGGCCGCCAGCGAATCCCACGCGTATTTCGCGAGCAGGAACGGGCTCGTCAGCAGGAGCGCCACGAGCGCGTCCCACTGATCCTCGGGGAAGTCCGCGAGCGGCGCGACGTGCTGGAAGCCGGCGTTCGCGACGACCGCGTCGAGGCGCCCGTCGAACCGCGCTAGCGCCGCGTCCACGACGGCGCGATTGCCCTCGCGCGTCGTGAGGTCGCCGTCCTCGACGTCGACCGCGTGCACGTTCCAGCCGTCGGCGGCGAGGCGTTCCGCGATCGCCGCGCCGATGCCGCGCGCGGCGCCGGTGACCAGCACGTTCACTTGTAGTAACGAAACACGAGCTCGGCCACGCAGACGGGCTTGTCGCCGCCCTCGCGTTCGATCGTCGCGGCCATCGTCGCCTGGAAGCCCCACTCGGCCTCGTCGACGGCCTCCACCCGGAAGGTGCCGCGAACGCGCGATCCGGACGGAACCGGTGCAGGGAACCGAACCTTGTTGAGGCCGTAGTTCACGGCCATGCCGCCGTCCTGCCGCGGCACCACCTCGTACGACATCACCGGCAGGAGCGACAGCGTGAGGTAGCCGTGCCCGATCGTCCCGCCGAACGGGCCCTCCTTCGCACGCGCCGCGTCGACGTGGATCCACTGGTGGTCGCCGGTCGCGTCGGCGAACGTGTTGATCCGGTCCTGTCCGACATCGATCCAGGACGAAGGCCCGAACTCGCTACCGGCCTCGAGCATCGCCCCACCGTACGACACTCGCGGCCCACGTGTATCCGGTACCTGCGGCGAGCAGCAGCACGAGGTCGCCGTCCCGCAGCTCGCCCGTGCGCGCGGCACGGTCGAGCGCGAGCAACGGGTCGACGCCGCTCATGTGGCCGGTGTCGTCGAGGTACGCGGCGCGCGACTCGTCGATGCCGAGCTCAGCGAGTAGCGCCCGGTGCATCGACGGCTTCATGTGGATGCCGCACAGGTACCCGACGTCCTCGAGCGTCGCGCCGCTTCGCTCGAGCGCGCCGCGCGCGGCCGCGACGAAGTTCTGCAGGCTCACGCGGTCGAGGGTGTCTTTCATCACGGCCGGATCGGCGACGTCGAGATACCGGTAGCCGCCGTTCGGCGAGACGCTGCCACCCGACGGCACCTTCACCTGCAGCGACAGCGATCCGTCGGTGATGCCGTGGCAGCCGAGGAGCTCGTTGCGATCTCCATCCTTCACGAGCAGGCCGGCGACCGCTCCGTCGCCAAAGTTGAACATGAAGCGCGAGCGTTCGTTCCCGTAGTCGAGGAGGTACGACTCGCGGCAGGCGGCAACGACGAGGACGGTCTGCAGCTCATCCTCGGCGAGGAGCATGTCGCGCGCGATGCGGAGCGCCACCGGCGTCCCGCACGAGACGTTGTCGTACTCGACCGCGTACGCGCGGGTGGCGCCGATCCGGTGGGCGATCCACGGCGCCGCCTGCCAGACGGCGTAGTCCTTCCACATCGAGCCGAAGTACATGACGACGTCGAGCGCCTCCGGATCCACCCTGGCCTCGCCCAGCAGCTGCTCCGCGGCGCGCACGGAGAGGTCGCTCGCGTGCTCGTCCTCGGCGGCGATGTGCTTGCCGCGCAGGCCGAACTTCTCGACGATCACCTGCTCGGGGATGGCGCTCCGTTCGCCCACTTCGGCCGCGGTCATCCATCGCTCCGGCAGGTACGAGGCCGTGGCGGCGATCCCGATGCGGGTCACGACGGCGGGTCCAGGACGCGGCGGATGATCCGGCCGAGCTCTTCGAGGACGTTCTCCGGCACGTCGCCGTCGCCCCAGACGATCCACCGCATGCCGACCATCTCGCCGATCGCCATCAGCGCCCACGCGGTGACGTCGGGGTCGATCGCCCCCGCCTCGCCGGTCGCGACCGCGTCGCGGAGAGCGCGCGCGTACCCCGCCCAGATGCGCTCGTAGTGGTAGAGGAACGTCTCCGGCGAGACGAATGCCGACTGGCGGATGATGCTGTACAGGTCCGGGTGAGCCGCCGTGAACTCGAAGTAGCCCCGGAAGCCCAGCAGCTCCGCCTCGATCCGGTCCTTGCCCTTCGACGACTCCACCTTCATCGCGTGGCGGATGCGGCTGTTCAGGTCGCGGACGAGCTCGTCGAAGATCTCCTTCTTCGACGAGAAGTAGAGGTAGAACGTGCCTTGGCCGACGCCGGCCGCCTCGGTGATCTTGACGATGGACGCGTCGTAGAAGCCGAGCTCGCCGAACACGCGCTCGGCCGCGTCGAGCAGGCGCTGCCGCGTCTCCACGCCTTTCGGCGAGAGCGCGCGGCCGCCGACACCGGTGATGACGTCGCTCATCGTGCGAGCTCCCGCTCGCCGAGCTCCTGCTTCTGGACCTTCCCCATGCTGTTCCGTGGGATCTCGCCGACGAAGTCGATCGACTTCGGGACCTTGAACCGCGCGAGCCTCGATTCGCACCACGCGAGAAGCTCGTCGGCGGAGACGCCGTCTGCGACGACGTACGCGGCGCCGACCTCGCCCCAGCGGTCGTCCGGCACGCCGACGACGGCGGCGTCCGACACGTGCGGGTGCTCGTGCAGGGCCGCCTCCACCTCCGCCGGGTAGACGTTCTCGCCGCCCGAGATGTACATCTCCTTGAGGCGGCCCTTGATGCGATAGAAGCCCTCGTCGTCGCACTCGGCGACGTCGCCGGTGCGGAGCCGTCCGTCGTCGGTGAACGCGGCCGCCGTCGCCTCCGGGTTCCGCCAGTAGCCGGGAAAGACGTTCGGCCCGCGGACGAGCAGCTCGCCGTCGGAGGACAGCCCGACGTCCACGAAGGGATACGGCTTGCCGGCGAAGCCGATCTTCCGTGCAGCGTCCTCGGGTGGCAGACAGAGGACGTTCGGCGCCGCCTCGGTCAGCCCGTAGCCCTGGACGACGGTGATCCCCCGTTCGGCCCAGGTCTCGAGCAACGACTCAGGCATCGGCGCCCCGCCGACGACCGCGCGCCGCAAGCTGGACAGATCGGCGTCGGCGAAGCGCGGATGTTGCGCGAGGAAGAGGTAGATCGCGGGGACGCCCATGACCGTCGTGACCCGTTTCCGTTCGATCAAGTCCAGCACGCGCCCTGCGTCGAAGCCGCGCTCCAGCACGACGCGCGCGCCCTTCCACCAGGCGAGCAAAGGTTGGACGTTCCAGCCTCCGCAATGGAACTGAGGAAGGACCTGCAGAACGACGTCGTCCTCGGCCATGGGCGTGACGAGGTCGAGGCTCAGGTTCGTCCAGAAGCAATTCGCGTGCGTCAAGACCGCGCCTTTCGGCTTCCCGGTCGTGCCGGAGGTGTAGATGAGCAGGAGACCGTCCTCGTCGAGAACGTCCACAGCAGGTACCTGGTTCGGCGAAGCCGTACCAGGTACCGGTCTTTCAAAAGGCCACGACGTCTGCTGAGCCAGCTCCACGAAATCGTCCTCGACGAGAAACAGCGCAGGGTCGGCGTCGGCGAGCTGGTACTGCAATTCGGGGGCAGTCAAACGCCACGACAACGGAACCAGGATCAGTCCTGCCTTCGCGCAGGCGAAGAAGACCTGCACGTGCTCGGGCGCGTTCCCCGTCAGCGTCGCAATGCGGTCGCCCCGGCGGAGCCCGGCCTCGTGGAAGCGCGCCGCGAGCGCGTCGGACCCGGCGTCGAGCTCGCCGTACGTGACGAGCCGGTCCTCGTAATCGACGGCGACGCGTCCGGGCGTCGCCCGCGCGCGGTCACGGATCCAGCGCCCCACCGTATGCCGGCCTGCTTCGCTCACGACCGGAGGAACTCTCGCACGATCGGCGCGAGCATCTCCCCCTCCTGCCAGATGACGAGGTGGCCGCGCTCCGGGACGAGCACCAGCCGCGCGTCCGGGATCCGTTCCACGAGCAGGTCCGCGTTGCGCGGGTCGATCACTGCGTCGCCGCCTCCCTGGATGACGAGCGTGGGCGCCGCGATGCCGGGGATCCGCTCGTACGCGTCGAAGGTCGCGCCCGCGTAGGCCTGTGCCTGCCAGCCCGCGAGTGTCGGCGCGCGGTCGAGCCGGTAGCGGTAGATCTCCTCCACGAGCTCCGGCCGCTCACGGACGCCGTGCTCGCCGAGCGAGTTCTCGACCATGAGCCGCAGGCCTGCCTCGCGCTCCATCGTCGGGAAGCGCGAAAACGCGTCGACGCCGCGCTGCGGCATGGGATACGACGGGGGCACGCTGCCGGCCGCGGTCGAGCAGAGGACGAGCTTGCGCACCCGCTCCGGGTGCGCGAGCGCGAGCTCCTGCGCGATGAATCCGCCGAGACTCACGCCGAGGACGTGCGCCGTCTCGACGCCGGCCGCGTCGAGGACTGCGATCGCGTCGGTCGCGAGCTGCGTCACCGAGTACGGCCCCTCCGGCACATCGCTGTCACCGACGCCGCGATTGTCGAACACGATGACACGGAAGTCGTCCGCGAGCAGCGCCGGCAGCGGGCCGAAGCCGTTGCGGTCGTAGCCGAGCCCCTGTACGAAGAGCAGAGGCTCACCGTCACCGCGCTCCTCGTAGGCGAGACGGACTCCGTCACTCGTTGCGTACGTGCTCATGCATCCTCCTGTGGCGCGGTCAGCGATGGCTCCGGGCGGATGGCCTCCTGCAGTCGGCGCAGCCCGCTCGGCCGTCCGCGCCCGACGATGCCGGCGAGCCCGCCGGGCAGGAAGAAGACGATGAGGATGAAGATGACGCCGAGCAGGAACAGCGGCTGCGACAGCGGTATGCGCAGCGCGTGCGGCAGGCCCTCCACCGCTGAGGAGCTGCCAACCGAGACGAGCCGGTCGTTCAGGTACGTGTAGAGGATCCCGCCGAGCACGGCGCCCCAGCGCGAACCGGCGCCGCCGATCACGACCATGAGCAGGAGCGCCAGTGTGAAGTTGGGAGCGGTGACGGCGAGCGTCGACCCGTTGTACAACAGCATGTAGACGATGCCGCCGCCGGCCGCGAGGGTCGACGAGAGGACGAACGCCTGCAGCTTGTACAGATGCGGCCGCATGCCCAGCACTTCGACGCGCAGCTCGTTCTCCCTGATCGCCTGCCAGACGCGGCCCGGCGACGACTCGACCGCCCAGCGGACCGTGAAGAAGACGACGACGAGAAAGCCGAGCGCCAACCAGTACAGGTTCTTCGTGTTGAAAATGCCCACGAACACGTGCGGCAGCCTCGTGTAGTCCGCGCCGAGGCCTTCCTCGCCGTGCGTCCAGTGGTGAGGGTCCTTGAGCGCGAGCACCGCGCCTGCCTGCGCGAACGCGAGCGTCACCATCGCGAAGGCGATACCACCGACGCGGAGGCTGACGAAGCCCAGGACGTTCGCGAGCACGAACGCGACGCCCATCGTGAAGAGGATGGCAACCCAGAAGTTCCAGTGCCAGTCGGTGATCGCGATGTTCGACAGGTAGACCCCGACCGCGATGTACAGCGCGTGGCCGAACGAGAGCAGGCCGGTGTATCCGAACTGGATGTCGTACGTCAGCGCGAGCCCGCCGAAGAGCACGCACGCCGCGAGGAGCTGCAGCGTTCCCGGACTCGAGATCGGCTGGTCGAACAGCTTCGGGATCGAGAAGTGCAGCTCCGGGACGATCGCGAGCACGGCGAAGACGGCGAGCGGCACGAGCCAGTCGGAGAGGAGCTGCCTGCGCTTCACGCGCGCGCTCCGACGACCGCGCCCGCGAGGCCGCGCGGCCGCGCGAGCAGGACGAGTCCGAGCAGGAGGACGACGACCATGTCGCCGACCCCCGCCGACGCGTAGTAGTTCGTGTACTGCTGCGTCAGGGCGACGACCACGGCCGCAGCGGCGGAGCCGCCGATCGAGCCGAGGCCGCCAATGACGACCACGATGAATGCGAAGATCAGGAGGCTCGTCCCCTGGTCGGGCCCGACGACGTTGAAGTACACGCCGCTGAGCACGCCGGCGACGGCGGCCGCGATGCCGCCGATCGCGAACACGAGCGTGAACGCCTTGCGCACGTCGATGCCGAGCGCCTGCACCATCGCGCGGTTCTCGACGCCCGCGCGGATGATCAGCCCGTAGCGCGTTCGCCGGAGGAAGAGCTGCAGGAGGCCAAGCACGACGGCCGCGGTGCCGATCTCGATCCAGCGGTCGTTCGGGATGTGCGCGCCTGCGATCGTCGTCGTCTCATGCAGCCAAGGCGGGACGGCAAAGGCCTGCGGGTCCGGCCCCCAGATGCCCTGCACGAGCGCGACGAAGGCGATCGACAGGCCGACGGTCACGAGCACCTGCTCGATGTGGCGGTTGTAGAGGGGCCTGATGAGGATGAGCTCGACGAGGGCCGCGAACACACCGCCGACCAGCAGCCCCATGAGCGCCGCGAGGAGGAAGCGCAGCGTGATCGAGTGCACGCCGGAGAAGAGGTGTGCCTCCGTCCACCACGACGCGTAGGCGCCGACGGTGATGAACGCGCCGTGCGCGAAGTTGAGGACGCCCATCAGCCCGTAGATGAGCGACAGGCCCGAGGCGATGAGGAAGTACATCGCGCCGAGGCCGAGCCCGGTGATCGTGAGCAGGAGCCAGGTGCTCATGTGTGGCTCCCGACGCTGAGCAGGCGCCTGACGAGGTCCGGCTGTTCGAGCAGCTCCTTGGCGTCGCTCGTGTGCACGACCCGGCCCTGGTCGAGCACGATCGCGTCGCGAGCGATCCGGCGCACGACGCCGAGGTTCTGCTCGACGAGCAGCACCGTCGTCAGCTCTGCGAGCCGCTCGAGAACGTGCGCGACGTCGGCGACAAGCGCAGGCGCCAGGCCCTTCGTCGGCTCGTCCACGAGCAGAACGCGGTTGTCGTTCAGCAGCGCGCGTGCGATCGAGAGCATCTGCTGCTGGCCGCCCGAGAGCGTGCCCGCACGCTGGGCGCCGCGCGCCTCGAGATCGGGGAAGAGGTCGTAGACGAGGTCGTAGCGGGGCTCTCCGTCGCGCTCGGCGAGCCGGAGGTTCTCGGCCACGGTCAGCCCGGAGAACACGTCGCGGTCCTCCGGCACGTAGCCGACCCGCCGCTGCACGATGCGATGCGTCGGCAGCGACGTCAGCTCCTCCCCGTCGAGCTGGACCGAACCGCGCCGGCCGACCAGCCCCAGAATGGCGCGCAGCGTCGTCGTCTTGCCCACGCCGTTGCGGCCGAGCAACGCAGTGACGCCGCCTTCCGGCACGTCGAACGACACGCCCTGGAGGACGTGCGACTGCCCGAGATACACGTGCAGGTCACTGACCGACAGCAGCGTCCTCGTCGCAACCGCGCTCACAGCGCTTCTCCAAGGTATGCCGACTGGACGGTCGGGTTCGCCATGACGGCGGCCGGCGTGTCGCACGCGAGGAGCGCGCCGTGGTGCATGACTGCGATCCGCTGCGCGATGCCGGTGACCACCTCCATGTGATGCTCGACCATGAGCACGGTCTTGCGCTCCTCGGTGTGAACCGAGCGGATGAGCTCGACGAGCTGCGGCACGTGCTCCGCGGACAGGCCGGCCATCGGCTCGTCGAGGAGCAGCACCGGCTTGTTCGCGGCGAGGAGCATCGCGATCTCCAGCCGCCGCTTGTCGCCGTGCGAGAGGCCGCCCGCCGGCTGCGCGGCGCGAGCCTCGAGCCCGACACGTGCGAGCGCGGCGCGGGCTCCGTCTACGGCCTTCTTCACGCCGGACGCCCGCTGCCAGAGCCGGAGCGTGCCGCCGAGCGCCGACTGCGCGGCGAGGCGGACGTTCTCGAACGTCGTCAGCAGCGGGAAGACGCTCGACACCTGGAACGTCCGGCCGATTCCCTCCCGCGTTCGCAGGTACGTCGGCTGGTGCGTGATGTCGACGCCGTTCAGGTGGATCGAGCCCGAGGTGGGCCGATACAGGCCCGAGAAGAGGTTGAACAGCGACGTCTTGCCCGCGCCGTTCGGCCCGATGATCCCGAGGAGCTCGCCCTCGCTCACCTCGAGGCTGACATCGGCGACGATGGTCGCGCCGCCGATGTCGAGCCCGAGGTTTCGCGTGGCGAGGATCGGAGGGTTCACCTTGATCCGCCGGTCGCCGCTCCTACTTGAACGGCGTGACCGGAGGCTGGACGTTGCCGGGCGAGATCGTCTTCACGACCTTGGCGACGAAGTGGCCGCCGTTCCCGGGCACGAGCTGCACCTGGAACATCGGCTGGATCATCGCGTGGTCGGCCGCCCGGATGTACTGCTTGCCCTTCGGCGCGAGGAACTGCCAGCCCTCGAGCGCGCTGATCTGCTTCGAGGTGTCGGTGCCGCCCTTGGCGACCGCACGGCAGACCATCTGAGCGGTGACGAACCCGTCCGGGTCGAACAGGTCGGGCACCTGGTGGCGGTTCTTCGCCATCCACTTGATGAGGTAGGTGTTCGCCGCGTTGTGCGGCGCCTTGTAGACGTAGTGCGAGATCATCGTCACGCCCGGGACCAGCGGCCCGATCGCGTCGTAGCTGCCGCGGTTGGCGAGACCCGTGATGAGGGTCATCTTCTTCGCGACGCCCTGCTGCTGCAGCGCCTGCCACATCGCCGCCGCATTGGTCGTGTTGGCCCAGGCGACGAACGCGGCGTCGGCTCCCGAGTTGGCGAGCTGCTGCGCGTACGGCGTCAGATCGGGCGTGCCGAACGGCGACAGAATCTTCGTCACCGTCTGGCCCCTGGCGCCGAAGATGGCCGCGACCGCAGCGTAGTTGCCTGCGCCGAACGCCGTGTCCTCGGCGAAGACGACGACCTTCTTGCCCGTCGTCTTCGGTGGGAAGACGTTGGCGGCGTCGAGGACGTCCTGCAGGGTCTGCCGACCGGCGCGGAACGTGTTCCGGTTGAGCCCGGTGATCTGGTCGGCCGCCGCCGCGCCGGAGATGTACAGCACGTCGTTCTGCGCGGCGAGCGGCCCGAGCTGCAGCGCGATGCCCGACGAGCCCGTGCCGGTGATGATCTTGACGCCCTGGCCGACCTCGTTCTTGAAGGCCGCGATGGCGGTCGCCGGGTCGGTTGCGTCGTCGATGTAGGTCGGCTTGATGGTGTAGCCGCCGCACTTGCCGTTGACGTAGGCAAGCCCGGCCTGGAACCCATCGAGCTCCTCCTGGCCGAAGGCGGCGAGACCGCCGGTCTTCGGGTAGATGAAGGCGACGTTGACGCTTTTCCCGGCGCGCGTCCCCGCGCCGGCGGTGGCCGCGAATGCGGCGCAGAGCAGGGCAGCCGCGCCGAGCGGCAAAGCCCGCTTCCAGCCTCGTGCCATGATGACCCTCCGCTTCGAGAGAAATATGAGACCCGATTCAGGTGTCTTAAATCATGGGATCCGAGACATGTCAAGACATCCGCGAAAGCGGCGGCCACCTACGGGTCTCGGAGCCGAGAGGCTAGGCGGACTTCTCGACGGGCTCGTCGAGATCGGTGTCGGCCCCTGCGCTCGTGACGAGCGTCGGCCGGATGCCCTGCGCGATGCACTCCTTCGTGATCACGCACTTGGTGACGTCGCGGCGCGAGGGGAGCTCGAACATCACGTCGAGGAGCGCGCCCTCGATGATCGAGCGCAGTCCGCGGGCGCCGGTCTCGCGTGCGAGCGCCTTCTCGGCGATCTCCCACAGCCCGTCTTCGGTGAAGACGAGCTCGATGTTGTCGTAACCGAAGAAGCGCTGGTACTGCTTCGCGAGCGCGTTCTTCGGCTCGGTGAGGATCTGCACGAGATCTTCCTTGCGCAGCTGGTGCACTGCCGAGACGACCGGAAGCCGGCCGATGAACTCGGGGATGAGACCGAAGTTGAGCAGGTCTTCCGGCATCACCTGCGTGAGCAACTCGGAGGCCTCGGTCGAGTGCTTCGAGCGCACCTCGGCGCCGAAGCCGACGGCGTTCTTGCCGATGCGGCGCGCGATGATCTTGTCGAGGCCGGCGAACGCGCCGCCGCAGATGAACAGGATGTTCGTCGTGTCGATGGACAGGAACTCCTGGTGCGGGTGCTTGCGGCCGCCCTGCGGGGGCACCGAAGCGACCGTTCCCTCAAGGATCTTCAGCAGCGCCTGTTGCACGCCCTCGCCGGAGACGTCGCGCGTGATGGACGGGTTGTCCGCCTTGCGCGCGATCTTGTCGACCTCGTCGATGTAGATGATCCCGGTCTCGGCTTTCTTGATGTCGAAGTCGGCCGCCTGGATCAGCTTCAGCAGGATGTTCTCGACGTCTTCACCGACGTAGCCGGCCTCGGTGAGCGCGGTCGCGTCGGCGATCGCGAACGGAACGTTGAGGATGCGCGCCAGCGTCTGCGCCAGCAGCGTCTTGCCGCAACCGGTCGGGCCGAGCAGCAGGATGTTCGACTTCTGCAGCTCCACCTCGTCTTCGTCGGTGCCCATCTGCACGCGCTTGTAGTGGTTGTAGACCGCGACCGACAGCGTGCGCTTGGCCTCTTCCTGCGAGACGACGTAGTCGTTGAGGACGGTGTAGATGTCCCGCGGCCGCGGCAGGTTGTCGAGATCGAGCTGGGTCGGAGAGGTGAGCTCCTCGTCGATGATCTCGTTGCAGAGATCGATGCACTCGTCGCAGATGTAGACGCCGGGGCCGGCGATCAGTTTCTTGACCTGCCGCTGGCTCTTCCCGCAGAAGCTGCAGAGGAGCTGCTCGTTTCCTTCGCTGGCCCTTGCCACGGTGCTCTCCTTGTACCTCGGATCCCGCTTTTCGTCTACCGGTGGGCGACGACGTTGTCGACGATCCCGTATTCCTTGGCCTCTTCTGCGGTCATGTAGTAGTCGCGCTCCATGTCCTTCGAGACCTTTTCGACCGGCTGATTCGTGTGCTTACCGATGATCTCCTCCAGGCCGCGCTTGAGATTGATCGTCTCGCGCGCCTGGATCTCGATGTCGGTGCCTTGCCCTTGGAATCCACCGGAGACCTGGTGGATGAGGATCTTGGAGTTCGGCAGCGCCGACCGCTTTCCCTCCGTGCCGGCCGCAAGAAGGAGCGCGCCCATCGACATCGCGATGCCGACGCAGGTGGTCGCGACCTCGCAGCGGATGAACTGCATCGTGTCGTAGATGGCGAGCCCGGCATACACCGAGCCCCCCGGCGAGTTGATGTACAGCTGGATGTCCTTGTCGGGATCCTCCGACTCCAGATGGATCATCTGGGCGACGATGAGGTTCGCGACGACGTCGTCGATCGGCGTCCCGAGGAAGATGATGCGCTCGTTCAGGAGCCTCGAGTAGATGTCGAAGAAACGCTCGCCACGCGAGGTCTGCTCGATGACGGACGGTATGACGAGGTTCGACGGTGTCGGATTCATGTGGCTCCTCAGCTTCCCGGGGTCCAGAGTTTCGCTTCGGTCTGCGGCTTTTCCTTGTCGGGCGTCCAGATCGACTCGCGTGCCGCCGCCAGCTCACGCGGAATCCGCTTGACCTCCGAGGCGACGGTGTCGAGCGCCTTGCGCAGGCGCAGGTCCTCGCGCAGCGACTCGAAGCGGCCCGACTCGCGCAGGCGCAGCAGTTGATCCTCGGGGTCCTCGTCGAACGCCTCCGCCTGCTCGCGGATAAGCGCTTCGATCTCGGAATCCGGAATGTCGATGCCGAGCTTCTCGGCAGCCGCCTCGAGCACGAGCTCACGCGCAACCGAGCGCGTGGCTTCCTCGCGCAGGCGCTCGAGCAGGTCGTCGGCGGACTGGCCCGTCATCGTCAAATACGTCTCGAGCCGCACGCCGCGCGACTCAACCTGGCGGGCCAGCGAGCGCAGCAGCTCGCGCGTGCGCGACTCGACGAGCGGCCCGGAGGCATCGACCTTCGACGCCTCGACGAGCGCGTCGGCGACGTCCGAGCGGAACTGGGCGTCGATCTCGTCCTCGATCTGCTCGCGCAGGCGCGACTCGACGTCGGCGCGCAGATCGGCGAACGAATCGAACTCGCTCGCGGCGCGCGCCAGCTCGTCGTCGAGCGGCGGCAGCACCTTCTCCTTGATCTCCTTCACCGTCACCGAGACGTTCTGCTTCGACCCGTCGACGAGCTCGAACTCGATCTCCCTCGTCTCGCCGGCGTTCAGGCCGACGATGCCCTGCTCGATCTCCTCGACGACAGCGCCGCGATCGAGCTCGACGACGTAGTCGCGCCGCGTCTCGCCCTGGGGCGAGACCATGTCGACGATGACGGTGTCGTCGGGCCCGACGGGCCTGCCCTCGACGGGCACGAGCTCGGCGACGGTGGAGCGAAGCGCGTCCAGCTCTCGCTCGACGAGCTCCTCCGGGACCTCCGGCTCGTACGCGCCGACCTCGAGCTCCTTCCAGTCGGCGACTTCCGGCTTCGCCTGGACGGTCACCGTCGCGGTGAACTGCCAGTCCTGATCCTCGGAGTCGGGAAGCTGAAAGTCGTACTCGGGCTGCTCGACCGGGCGCACGCGCGACTGCGCGGCGGCGTTCCAGAACCAGCCGCCGATGTGGCTGTCGACCGCCTCCGCCATGAGGCGCTCGCGGCCGACGCGCTGCACGAGGACGCCCCGCGGCACCTTGCCTTTTCGGAAGCCGGGGATCTTCGCGCTCTTCGCGAGGTCGGAGGCGGCGTGCTCGACGGCGTGGTGGACGTCGTGCGACGGCACCTGCACGGTAATCCGGACCCGGTTCTCGGGCAGCTCTTCGACCTGTGTCTGCACCCGGCCATTCAAGCAGAGGGGGTGTAGCCTGCGGCCTCGGTTGCGCCTGTTCATCCTGACTCGGCACGCCCATTCCACCCTGAACGTCGAGGGTCGAATCAACGGCGACCCTGCCATCCCCGTGCCGCTGACGGACGAGGGGCGGGCCGAAGCGGCTCGCCTGGGGCACCAACTCGCACCGCTCGGGCTCCAGCTCTGCGTCCACACTCGCTTCGAGCGAACGAAGGAGACGGCCGAGTGCATTCTGCAGGGCAGGAACGTCCCGTTCCTCGTGGAGCCGCTGCTCGACGACATCGACGTCGGCGAGCTCGAGGGAGAGACGCTCGGCGAGTACCGGGCGTGGAAGCACGCGCACACGCGGGCCGATGCGTTCCCCGGCGGCGAAAGCCTCGACGACGCGGCACGGCGGTACGCCCGCGCCTTCCGGCGGCTGCTCGACCGGCACGAGACCGCGACGCTCGTCGTCTGTCACGAGATCCCCATCCGGTATGCGCTCAACGCCGCTGCCGGATCGCCCGACCTGGACGCGCCGGAGCACGCGATCCCGAATGCGACGCCGTATCTCTTCGACGACGACGCCCTGCGCCGCGCCGCCGAGCACATCGAGCGTGTCGTCCGGTAGGAGGACGCAGGATTTCTCCGGCGAATGGATCCAACCGAACGATGAACGCGTTGTCCTGGCTCCTCGTCGGCGTCGTCACGCTCCTCTGGGCGGCGATGGCCGGCGCGGTCGCATGGCGCGCGCGACTCGTCACTAGGCGGTGATCCACCTCCTCCACGAGCTTTGGCGCGCGCTGAGCTTCGCGTTCGGCATGACGTGGGAGATCCTGTGGGCGCTCGTGCTCGGCTTCGCGCTCTCGGCCGCAGTGCAGGCCGTGGTGTCGAAGCGGGAGATGCGCAAGCTGCTGCCGGACTCTTCGCCGCGAACGCTCGTCGTCGCGTCCGCCCTCGGCGCAGCGTCGTCGTCGTGCTCGTACGCGTCGGTGGCGCTCGCGCGGTCGCTCTTCCGCAAGGGCGCCGACTTCACCGCGGCGATGGCGTTCGAGATCGCGTCGACGAACCTCGTGATCGAGCTCGGGATCGTCATGGCACTCCTGCTCGGATGGCAGTTCGTCGTCGGCGAGTTCGTCGGCGGCCCGCTCATGATCGTGTTCGTCGCGCTGCTTTTCCGCGCGTTCCTGCGCCCACGTCTCGTCGCAGAGGCGCGCGCCGAGGCGGAGAAGGGCCGGCTCGGCTCGATGGAGGGGCACGCCGAGATGGATATGTCGATCGGTCCGGGGAAGCGACTGCTGTCGGCGGCGGGGCTGACGTCGACCGCGGACTACTTCGTCATGGACTGGGCGGCGGTCGGCCGCGACGTCTTCGGCGGGCTGCTCATCGCCGGCGCACTCGCCGCATGGGTGCCGGACTCGTTCTGGCGGGGGCTTTTCCTCGAGCACCACGGCACGCTCGGGAAGGTGTGGGGGCCGCTCATCGGGCCGGCGGTCGCGATGCTCAGCTTCGTGTGCTCGATCGGGAACGTCCCGCTCGCCGCCGTGCTGTGGAACGGCGGCATCAGCTTCGGCGGCGTGATCGCGTTCGTGTTCGCCGACCTGCTCATCCTCCCCATCCTCGACATCTACCGCCGCTACTACGGCAAGCGCATGGCCGTGTTCATCTTCGTCACCTTCTATGCCGCGATGGCCGCTGCGGGCCTCGTGGTCGAGTTCCTCTTCCAGGGGCTCGGCATCGAGCGGACGGCGCGCAACGCGAAGGTCATGACCGCGTCGGTGACGTGGAACTACACGACGTGGCTGAACATCGTCTTCCTGCTCGTGGCCGCGTCACTCATGTGGCGCTACTTCCGCCGCGGCGGCGGCATGGCGATGCTGAAGATGATGAACACGCCCATGGACGAGCACGCACACCACCACCACGAGCACGCGAGCGGTGGCTGACCTTCCCGTAGTCGAGGCTCATTCGCTCACCAAGAGCTACGGCTTGCACCGCGGTATCGACGATCTTGATTTCACGGTCGAGCCGGGCGAGGTGTTCGGCCTCCTTGGCCCGAACGGAGCCGGGAAGACGACAACGATCCGTCTGCTCCTCGACCTGATCCGTCCGACGAGCGGCAGCGTGCGGGTGCTTGGCGCCAGCCCCCGCAGTGGCTCCGCCCTCCGTCGTCGTATCGGCTATCTGCCCGGCGATCTACGCCTGTACGACCGGCTCACGGGACGCGCGCAGCTCACCTACTTCGCCGGGCTCCGTGGCCTGGACGGCCTCGGTCGAGCCGAGGAGCTCGCAGAGCGGCTCGATGTCGAGCTCGACCGGCCGTTGAAGACGCTCTCGAAGGGGAACCGGCAGAAGGTCGGGATCGTGCTGGCGTTCATGCACGACCCGGAGCTGCTGATCCTGGATGAGCCCACCTCTGGCCTCGATCCGCTCGTTCAGCAGCTCGTGTACGGGCTGCTCGACGAAACGAGGAAGGCCGGCAGGACGGTGCTGATCTCCTCGCACGTGCTTCCCGAGGTCCAGCGGGTCGCCGACCGAGTCGCACTTCTGCGCGACGGACGCCTCGTGCTCGAAGACACCGTCGAGGCGCTACGCGCGCACGCGCTCGTGCGGATCACGGTGACTCTCGCCGAACCGGCTACCCCGGATGCGTTCGCGAGCATCCCTGGTGTGCGCGAGCTCGACCGGCGCGACCGGACGATCGTCTTCGGGTTGCAGGGCGAGCCAGACGCGCTCGTGAAAGCGCTTGCCACCCATCACATCGTCGGACTGGAGAGCCGTGAGGCCGATCTCGAGGACGTCTTCCTCGCCCTCTACCAGGAACCGGTTGATGCCGCGTAGTGTCGTGACCAGGACCCTGCGCGACGGCTTCCGCAGCTTCGTCGGCTTTGCCGCCTACATCATCCTCATGGTGGCGGCAATCGTCGCCATCTACCCATCGATCGGGCACAACCCCAGTCTGAACAAGCTGGTCAAGAGCTACCCCGGCACGCTGAAGGCTTTCCTCGGCTTCGGCGGCGTCGTCGACTACAGCACCGCCACCGGTTATCTCGGCATCGAGCTGTTTTCGCTCGTGCTTCCCGCGTTGATGATCGCAGCGGCGGTCGCTGCCGGAGCACGTGCGATCGCGGGAGAAGAAGAGCAGCAGACCCTCGACCTGCTGCTTGCCAACCCGATCTCACGGAGGCGGGTTGTGCTGGAGAAAGCAGCCGCCGTCGCTGCCCTCGTGACGCTCCTCGCCATCGTCGCCTTCGCCTCGCTCGCGATCTCGACCGCAGCCGCAGGACTCAACATCAACACCGGCCACCTTGCAGCCGCCGCCGCAGCGACCGGACTGCTCGGACTCCTGTACGGCTCGATCGCGCTCGCCATCGGCGCCGCCAGCGGGCGGCGCGGGCTCGCGCTCGCGGTCGCCGGGGCCGCTGCCGGCGCCGCGTACATCGCCAACGCGCTCGGCTCACTGGTCAGCGCGCTGAAACCACTGCGAGACGCATCGCCCTTCTACCAGTACGGAACGGTCGACCCGCTCCGTCACGGCCTCACCTTCGCGCACGCCACACCCCTCGCTGTCGGCACGATCGTGTTCATCGCGGCCGCGGTCACCGCATTCACCAGACGCGATCTCACGTAGCGCAACCGCGCGAAGGGAGTGCGGGCGGAGGGACTTGAACCCCCACGGGCTTTCGCCCACCGGCTCCTAAGGCCGGCGCGTCTACCGTTTCGCCACGCCCGCGCGCGCGACTAACGGTACTCGGCCCGGATCGTGCCGAGCAGCGTCCCGCCGTGGGCGCGCGTCCCATCGCGATGGAGCACGTCCACCTCGAAGCCGGGGTAGCGCCCGCGGAAGCGTCCCTCGCGCCACGCCTTCACGTTCGCCGAGTCCGCCATCGCACGGCGGAACTGGTACGTCGGCATGTGCGTCCGGTCGCCGCGGACGTTCCGCCCATCCAGGTGGCGCACCGCGACACGGAACCCCTCCACCGACCGGACCTTCCGTTCCACCGCCTCGACCGTCGCCATGCGCCAATCGTCTCATGGCAACGGCCTCCGATCTATAGTCCCGCCTCGTGGCCGGAATGCGACCCGAGGACGTCTACGAGCTCACCGGCGTCGCCGATCCCCGCATCTCACCGGACGGGACGCGCGTCGCGTACCAGGTCTGGTCGATCGACAAGGACAAGAACGACTACCGCGGTGCGATCTGGATCACCCGGCTCGACGGATCCGAGGAGCCGGAGCAGTTCACCGCCGGCGACCGCCGCGACGGACTGCCGCGCTGGTCGCCCGACGGCCGGTGGCTCTCGTTCGTGTCCAACCGCGGCGAGGACAAGACGCCGGCGAGCCTCTACCTCATCCCGGCCGAGGGCGGCGAAGCGCGCAAGCTCACCGACCTGAAGGAGAGCGTCGAGAGCGCGGAGTGGTCGCCCGACTCGACACACATCGTCTTCACCGCGCGCGACCGCGACGAGGCCTACGACCAAGAGGACGACCGAAAGCGCACGCCGCGCCGATTCCGGCGTGTCTTCCACAAGCTCGACAGCGTCGGGTGGACAGGCGACCGCCGCAAGCACCTCTGGATCGTCGATCTCGACGGCGACACGCGCCAGCTCACGGACGGCGACTTCGAGGACGACACTCCGGCGTGGACGCCGGACGGGAAGCGCGTCTTCTTCGCTGCGCTACGCACGCCGGATTGGGACGTCGAGCTGGTCACACGGCTCTACGCCGTCGACGCGTCCGGCGGCGAGCCGGAGCAGATCACCGGCGACGACGCAGCGTGCGGCTGGCCGGCTTTCTCGGCCGACGGCCGGCTCGCGTACGACTGGACCGTCGAGGACGGCACCGATCCGCATCACACGCAGGTCGCCGTCGCGGAGATGCCCGGCGCCGCGGCGAAGGTCCTCACCGCCTCGCTCGACCGCCAGTGCGGGCCGTACCCGCCGATCCGCGGGCCGGTGTGGAACAACGACCGCATCGTGTTCGCGGTCGAGGACGGCGGCAATTGCCACCTCTACTCGGTCGCCGCGGACGGGAGCGGCGAGCCGGAGCTGCTCGTCGGCGGCGAGCAGGTGATCGGCGGCTTCGACATCGCCGGAGACGCGCTCGTCTACGTCGGCAGCACGCACACGACGATGCGGGAGCTCTACAGCGGGTGTGACGGCAAACAGCTCACGCACGTCGGCAAGGACTTCACCGCAGGACGCAAGCTGAGCGATCCCGAGCGCTTCACCGCGGTGTCGAAGGACGGCACCGAGGTCGACGCGTGGATCGTCCGGCCCCCGGGCTTCGATCCCAAGAAGCGCTACCCCGTCATCCTGACCATCCACGGTGGCCCGTTCACGCAATACGGCACCGGTTTCTTCGACGAGGTGCAGGTGATGGCCGCCGGCGGCTACGTCGTCCTGTTCTCGAACCCCCGCGGCGGGTCCGGCTACTCGGAGGAGTGGGGACGCGCGATCCGCGGACCGGTCGGAGACGCTGGGCCGGGCTGGGGCACCGTCGACTACGAGGACGTCATGGCCGTCGTCGACACCGCGCTCGAGAAGTTCGACTTCCTCGATGGCGAGCGCATGGGCGTGATCGGCGGCTCATACGGAGGATTCATGACGTCGTGGATCGTCGGGCACACGAATCGCTTCAAGGCCGCGATAACCGAGCGCAGCGTGAACAACCTCGTGAGCATGTTCGGCTCGAGCGACCTGTTCTGGGTGTTCGAGCGGCAATTCGGCGGCCCAATGTGGGACAACGTCGAGTCGCATCTCGAGAAGTCGCCGTCGACATACGCGAAGAACATCGAGACGCCGCTGCTCATCCTCCACTCCGAGAACGACCTGCGCTGTCCGGTCGAGCAGGGCGAGCACCTGTTCTCGCTGCTGCGCCTGCTCGGCAAAGAGGTCGAGCTCCTGCGCTTCCCGGCGGAGAGCCACGAGCTCACGCGCAGCGGTTCGCCCATTCACCGCGTCCAACGATTCGACGCGGTCCTCGAGTACTTCGGGCGCTACCTCTCGCCCTGACTCACCACTGGTCCCAGTGGACCATGGAGTCGAGGGACTTGCGCTTGCCGGGCTTGAAGTCCGTTCCGATCGTGTAGGCGACCGGGATGAGCGCCACCTGCGTGACCTCGTCATACGGGATGCCGAGGATCTCGGCCGCCTCGCGCTCGTGCATGAGATGGAACGTCGTCCAGCACGTGCCAAGCCCGCGCGAGCGAGCCGCCAGCATGAACGACCAGGCCGCCGGGACGATCGACCCGAACATCGAGGCAACGAGCGGGTTCGACTTCCCTTCGTAGCGGCCGATCACGCACGGAATCACATGCACCGGCACTTCGTGGATGTGGTCCGCGAGGTGCACGACGGCGTCGCCGATCCGGGCCATCTGCCCCTCGCGCGGCCCTCCGCCCCGCTGGAGATAGGGGAACGCGACCTCGCGCCAGAGCTCCCCGAGCTGCGCCCGCTTCTCGGCGTCGGTGACGACGACGAAGTGCCAGTTCTGCGAATAGCTCGCCGTGGGCGCCTGCTGCGCGAGCCGGAGGCACTCCTCCAGCACCTCGCGCTCGACCGGCCGGGTGAGGTCGAGGCGCTTGCGGACGGCGCGTGTGGTGGACAGAAGCTCGTCGGGCGTCAGCTCGAGCACGTGCCCAAACTACTCCCTTTGCAGGAGGGCACGCCGCCATACATCCCAGGTGAAAGTCCGGTTTCGGACGGATTCCGCTCGGCGCCGATCGCACACATCATGAGAGCGTGACCGGAAAGCCGATTCTCTGCGTCGACGACGACCCGCACGTCCGCTCGTGCATCAAGCGCGTGCTGAACGCGGCAGGCCACACGTGCGACTGCGCCGGGGACGCCTACGAGGCCCGGCGGCTCCTCGCCGTCCACGACTACGCGGTCGTCCTCTGCGACATCGGCCTCCCCGGGGAGTCCGGGCTCGTGCTCCTTTCCGAGCTCGCCCCCCTGCCGGCCACAGCCACGGTGATGGTGACCGGTGATGACGACCCCCACACGGCCGACCGCGCGCTCGCACTCGGCGCCCACGGCTACCTCACAAAGCCCTTCGTCCCGAACGACCTCCTCATCGCCGTCGCCGGCGCGGTCCATCGCAGCCGCCTCGAGGAGTCCCGCTCCGCGCAGCTCGAGCTGGCGTACGCGGCGATCGCAGTGTCGGAGGAAGAGCTGCGGCGCGCATACGCGGAAACGGTCGCCCGGCTCGGCCGCGCGATGGAGTTTCACGATTTCGAGACCGGCGAGCACGTCGAGCGCGTTGCCGAATCCGCGCGCCTGATCGCGGTCGAACTCGGACTGACCACCGTCGTCGCCGAGCGGCTACGTCTGGCCGGCCCCCTGCACGACATCGGCAAGATCGCGATCAGCGAGACGATCCTGCGCAAGCCGGGCGAGCTCTCCCCCGACGAGCGCGGCGCGATGGAGCGTCACACCGATGTCGGGCGGGAGCTGCTCGCCGGCTCCGGGAACGAGCTCCTCGAGTTGGCTGCGACCGTGGCCTGGACGCACCACGAGTGCTGGGACGGCTCGGGCTATCCGCGCGGGCTGGCCGGGAACGAGATTCCCCTCGCAGGGAGGATCGTCACCGTCGCCGACGTCTTCGACGCGCTCACGAGCGACCGCCCCTACCGCGGCGCGTGGACGCCGGAGGATGCCTTTGCATACGTCATCGAACAGCGTGGACGGAAATTCGATCCGGCAGTCGTCGACGCGTTCGCGCGCTCGCTCGTACGCCATGAGGAGGCAGTCGCCGTATGACCAAGCCCCGCCCCAACCGGTCGACGATCACCTGCATCGTCGCCGACGACCATCCGCCCATCATCGACTGCGTGGCGCGGTACCTCTCCGCGGCCGGATACGCCGTCGTCGCGACCGCAGGCGACGGGGAGCAGGCGCTCGCGGCGATCGAGCTGCACCGCCCGGCCGTCTGCGTCGCCGACCTCCGCATGCCGCGGATCGGCGGCCTCGAGCTCGCCCGGTCGGCCAAGTCGGTCTCGCCGGAGACCGCGGTGCTCCTGTACTCCGGGTTCGCCGACCGGGGCCTCGTCGCAGAGGCGCTCGAGGCCGGCGCACAGGGATTCGCCCTCAAGGACTCGCCGCTCGACGACCTCACGCGCGCGATCGACCTCATCGCCTCGGGGTCGGTGTACATCGACCCGGTCCTCGCCATCGACCTCGCGCGTACCGACCCGGCCGCTGCCAAGCGACTGAGCGGCCGCGAGCGCGAGGTGCTCCGGCTCCTCGCCGAAGGCGGCTCCTACGGGGAGATCGGCGCAGAGCTCTTCCTCTCTCCGGACACCGTCCGGGCGCACGCCCACCGGGCGATGACGAAGCTCGGCGCGAAGACCCGCACGCAGGCGGTCGCGGTTGCGCTGCGCGACGCCTTGATTGCCTGAGAACGCGGCCTATACTTTTGTCCAAATGGCCTTGCGGTGCTTTGTGGCCGACGACCATCCCGCGATCGTCGATGCGGTCTCCCGCTTCCTCGCGAGCGAGGAAGGGATCGAGATCGCCGGGACGGCAGGAGGAGGAGCGGACACGGTCGCCCGGGTCCAGGAGCTCCAGCCCGACGTCGCGGTCGTCGACGTGCAGATGCCCGGAATCGGAGGCATCGAGGCAGCGCGACAGCTCGCGGCCGCGGGATGCCCGACCGGAGTGATCATCTACACCGGGTACGCGGAGCGGGCCATCGTGATCGAGGCGATCGACGCCGGCGCGCGCGGCTTCGTGCTGAAGGAGTCGCCGCTATCGGACCTCGTGCGCGCGATCCGCACGGTCGCCGGAGGTCAGACGTATGTCGATCCGGTGCTCGCCGGCGTCCTCGCGGGACCGGATGCAACAGCCCGTATCCCCGGGCTGACGAAGCGCGAGCGCGAAGTGCTGCGACTCCTCGCTGACGGCATGCGGAACGAGCAGGTCGGGCTCGAGTTGGGCATCTCTCCGCTCACCGTGCGCACGCACATCGAGAAAGCGATGGCGAAGCTCGAAGCGGACACGCGAACGCAGGCGGTCGCCAACGCGCTGCGCATGTCGCTGATCGACTAGAGGGCTTCGCTAGTTGGCGTCGAGCAGCTCGCGGATCTTCTGTGCGAGCCGATCGGCGCCGAACGGCTTCTGGAGGAACGCGGTCCCCGGCGCGATGACGCCGCGCGCGATCACAGCGTCATCGGTGTAGCCGGACATGTACAGGACCTTGAGGTCACTCCGGTCGGCGAGGAGTCGCTCTGCAAGCTGGCGGCCGTTCATGATCGGCATGACGACGTCGGTGACGAGGAGGTCGAGCCTCCGTCCCGCGGCGAGCCGCAACGCCTCTTCCGGCCCGTCCGCTGCCACGACGTCGTATCCGAAGTCGGATAGGAGCCGCGCGACCGGCCGGCGAACCGCATCGTTGTCCTCGACGAGGAGGATGACGCCGCTTCCTACCGGGCGGTCTTGCGTCACCACACTCTCGGGCGCGCGCTCGGGCGCCGGAGCCGCGCCGCCGATCGGCATATACACCTTGAAGGTCGTGCCGACGCCGGGCTCGCTGTACACGCTGACGCGGCCGCCCGACTGCTCGACGATGCCGAGCACGGTGGAGAGGCCGAGACCGGTTCCCTTGCCGGGCTCCTTCGTCGTGAAGAACGGCTCGAAGACCCGATCGCGCGTCGCCGGCGTCATCCCGCAACCGGAGTCGCTGACGGCGAGCATCACGTGCGGCCCGCTCACGATCCCCGTCATCGTCGGAGCGCGGTCGAGATCGACGCTCTGCGTTTCGATGATGAGGATCCCGCCGTCGTCCGGCATCGCATCGCGCGCGTTGACGGCGAGGTTCATCACCACCTGCGCGAGCTGACCCTCGTCCATCGTCACTGCAGGAAGGTCGGGCTCGAGCGCGAGGCGGATGCTGACATCGTCGCCGAGCAGGCGCCGAAGCAACCGGGTCTGGTCGGAGACGGCCAAGTTGAGGTCGAGCGGCTTCAGCTCGAGCACCTGCCGCCGGCTGAAGGCGAGCAGCTGTTGCGTGACGTCGGCCGCGCGACCGGCCGCGCTGCGAATGCCGTCGACGCTGGCGTACAGCACCGGATTGCTGTCGTCCTCGAGCGCGTCTGACGCGAGGTCGCAGTAGCTCGCGACCGCCGTGAGCAGGTTGTTGAAGTCATGCGCGACGCCGCCGGCGAGCTGCCCGACCGCCTCCATGCGCTGGGACTGACGAAGTTGGTCCTCGAGCGCGCGGCGCTCGGTGATGTCGCCGAGAATGCCGATCGCGAGACGCGGGCCGCCGCCTGGATTGGGTAGCGCGAACGTGGTCAGGTGCCCCCAGACCACCCCGCCGTCCGGACGGAGGTAGCGCTTCTCCAGCTCGTAGTGCGTCCGCCGGCCTTCCATCAGCTCGGTGT
>Ga0208219_1000194_pt1 | contig 23479 bp, 23 predicted proteins | sample NGESurshal072012_7_FD_184469 | JGI IMG/M metagenome (GOLD analysis project Ga0208219, IMG submission 184469) | Arctic peat soil microbial communities from Barrow, Alaska - NGEE Surface sample 53-2 shallow-072012 (SPAdes) | ecosystem: Environmental > Terrestrial > Soil > Wetlands > Peat ... | reverse complement strand
TCGCTCTCGGCCTCGCCGGGGTCATCAACCTCTCCATGCTGGCGGTGGCGGCGAAGCTCTTCCACACGCCGGCACTGTCCGGGCTGAGCACGATTCCACAAGCGCATGCGGAGCTCGGCCGCCTCGTCGGCGGAACCGCGGCACTCGCGTTCGCGGTCGCGCTGCTCGCCTCGGGCGCGTCCTCGTCGAGCGTCGGCACCTACGCCGGGCAGGTGGTGATGGCCGGCTTCGTGAACCTGCGCATACCACTCATGCTTCGGCGGGCGGTGACGATGATTCCGGCGCTCGTCGTGCTCGCGATCGGCGTCAGCCCGACGAACGCGCTCGTCCTCAGCCAGGTCGTCCTCTCGTTCGGGATCCCGTTCGCCCTGATCCCGCTCGTCCTCCTCACGCGCCGGCGGGACGTCATGGGCGTCCAGGTCAACAGCCGCCTGATGAGCGCGGCGGCGATCGCCATCTCGGCCCTCATCGCCGGGCTGAACGTCTACCTGCTTGCCTCGTACGTCGTCTGAGGGTTACGGCAAGTAGCCGAGAGGATCGACGGGCGTGCCGTTCACGCGCACCTCGAAGTGGACGTGCGGGCCGGTGCAGAAGCCGGTGCAGCCGGAGAGCCCGATCACCTGGCCCTGCGCGACGTTCTCGTTACAGCTCACTTCGATCTTCGATTGATGCCCGTACGCGGTCGCGAGGCCGTTGTGGTGGTCGATGACGACGAGGTTGCCGTAGCCGCTCTCCCAGCCGCAGTAGATGACCGTGCCGGCCGCGGCGGCGTGGATCGGCGTGCCTTCCGGGACGCCAATGTCGATGCCCGGGTGGAAGCCGCCCCAGCGCGGGCCGAACGGGCTCGTGATCGGACCTTGCACGGGCCAGATGAGACCCGCCGCGCTCGGCGTCGCGACCGTCCCACTCGGATTGTCGCCGGGCGCTGCTGTGGCGGCACGGATCTTCGCCTCGATCGCAGCGCTCGCCGCCTGGATCGCATCCGATTCCCGCTGCGCCTCCTCTTCCTGCGCCTTCGTCTCCAGGAGCGCGTGCGACTTGCCCGCCTTCGCGCCCGTGAGCTTGCCCTGGTTCGCGAGCAGCGAGCTGCGTAGGAACGCCTCCTGCTGGACGTACGCGTTGATCTTGTTCGCCTCGTTCTCAACGGTCTGCCGGACCGCAACCGTCTTCTTGCGCGCCGCCGCGACCTGGGTCTTTGCGGTCTGCACCTGTGTCGCGATCGTGTTGTCCGCCTTCGCGAGCAGTCCGAGATAGTTGAGCTCGTCGAGCACGTCCTGGAAGCTCTTCGCCTGCAGGATGAGATCGATCGTTCCGGGCTCCGACTGCTTGTAGATGGACACGAGACGGTTGTCGAGCCGGATGACCGCGAGCGAGTACTCGTGCCGCAGGTCGCTGAAGCGCGACGTCTGCACCTGGTACAGGCGGTTGAGCGTGCTCAGACGTCGCTGGTGCAGCGCGAGGTCGGCGCGCAGCGAGGATAACTTCGAGGAGACGCCGCCGACGCGCGTCTCGAGCGTCTGGATCTGCGACGTCAGGCTGCCGATCTGCGTGTTCAGGGCTGACTCCCGCGTGCGTGCAGCCGCGATCTTCGCCTGCACCGATGCGAGCTTCGCGTCGAGGCTCGCCTTCTGCTGCCCGAGGTTGTCTCCGCCGAAGGCCGGCGCGGCTACGAGAGCGAATCCGAGGATGAGGAGGACACCGAGGCGTCTGGCCATCAAAAGACGGGTTTCGTCAGGACGCCCCGCGTCCCTGCCCGGTCACCGAACTCTACGCTGCTGGTCGGTGCGAATCGTCGTCCGAAGGCCGGACGATCACGGTCTGCTGGATGGACATCCGGACGCGCCGCACGCGCTCATCCCCCTGAGCGAGCCGAGCCGCCAGGCGGCCGTGCAGCGCTTCCTCGGCCCGGTCGAGCTCTGCCAGCCGCTCCCGCGCCGTCGCAGCCGTGGCCGCGTCCTCACTCTGGACGGCCTCGCCGAGGCGCAGGAGCGCCGCCTGGCGCTCGGCCTCGATCACCGCCTGGTCGCCGCGCAGGCGCTGTGCATCCGCCACCGTTCTCGACCGCGCAAGCAGGAGCTCCAGCCTCGGGCCTGCCCAGGAACGAGCGCCGATGACGGCGTCCGAGGGCCGACGGCGCGCAATCTCCAGGAACGCCGCTGTGAACAGCGCCGCGAGCCCGAGCAGGATGAGTCCGCCCGGCCAGCTCCCGCCGGCGAAGAGCGCGACGGCGAGCGCGAACGAGAAGACCGCGAGCCCGAGCAGGAGGAGCGGCGGCGGCACGCCGAACCATCGCGGCTCCGCACGGGCGAGCGAGACGGGAACCGGTCCCGTCTCGTCGGGCGGCAGCGGGACGCGCCGGGTGGGCTGGTCAGCGCGGTCGTGCGACGCGGGCATGACGGGCTTCTGCCCGCGGTTCCAGCGCACGTAACGCCTCGGCCGCACGCCGCCGAAGCGGCCCCACGAGAACGCGGTAGTCGTCGTCGGAAACCTTGCCCGTGCGATGGTCGAACTCGAGCTCTTTCAGCGCTGCGAGCGCCTGGTCGCGCTCCTCGCTGAGCGTGAGCCGACGGCGCTCCAGCTCGCCCGGCTCGTCGAGCACATCGCTCTCCGGCGCCGGCTCGCGCAGGAACGGCCGCGCGACCGCGACCACGACGAGCACCGCGAGGATGCCGCCGAGCACGAGCGCAAGGGTCATACCGGAACTGCGGCGTACCGGTCGGCGAGCTTGCGCTGCTCGACCGCGTCCGGCCACATGGCGACGAGGGAGCCGAACACGAAGACGAAGCCGGCCGCCCACACGAGGTTGACGAGCGGCTTCACGAGCACCTTCAGGTCGAGCGTGCCGTTCTTCGAGATGCCGTCGGCGATGGTGTACACGTCGCCGAGGCTGCGAGGGTCGTGATAGATCGAGACGTCGTTCGACGCCGACTGCTCGACCGGAAACCAGCTCTTGCCCGGGTGCAGCGTCGTCACGTGCGAGCCGCCGCGCGAGACGTCGATGACGGCGCTCGTCTGCTGCGCGTTCTGCAGCTGCCTCGTCTCGAGCGACTCGTACCTGAACGTGTAGCCGGCGGCCTGCATCGTCTGGCCGCGCTGGAGGCTACGCTCGCGAATGGTCTGGTACGCGCTCGAGCCCGCGATGCCGATTGCGAGCAGCACGATCGCGGCGTGGACGATGTAGCCGCCGTAGCGGCGTCGGTTGCGCGCCACGAGACGCGGCAGCGAGCCAGTGGCACGGCGCCCGCGGACGAACTCGAGCACGATCGACGCGGCGACGAACGCGGAGAACGTGTACGCCAGCAGGCCCGGCGTCGAGCTCCCGAAGCCGAGGGCGAGGAGCACGACCCCGGTCACGACCGACACCGCGGCCGGCACCGCGAACGTCTTCCCGAGCGCGCGCAGCGACGCGCGACGCCAGGCGACGAGAGGCCCGATCCCCATCAGCAGAAGGAGCGGGAGACCGAAGCTGTGCAGGAAGAAGTCGTAGTACGGCTTCGAGACCGAGCGCGTCTCGCCGTTCACCGCCTGCGTCAGCAGCGGGTAGACGACGCCCCACAGGATCGTGAGCGCGAGCGCGACGAGCAACAGGTTGTTGTAGAGGAACGTCGCTTCGCGCGAGACGAGCGACTCGAGCTTCGTCTTCGAACGCAGCAGCGGCAGGCGCAGGTAGATGAGCCCGACGGAGAACACGATGACGACCGCCAGGAAGCCGAGGAACCAGCCGCCGAGCGAGCTCTGCGAGAACGAGTGGATCGAGTTGATGACGCCGGAGCGCGTGAGGAACGTCCCGAAGATTGAGAGACAGAACGCGAGCGAGACGAGGGTCACGTTCCAGATCTTCAGCATGCCGCGCTTCTCCTGGATCATCACCGAGTGCAGGAACGCGGTAGCCGCGAGCCACGGCATGAGCGCCGCGTTCTCGACCGGATCCCACGCGTAGTAGCCGCCCCAGCCGATCTCGACGTACGCCCAGTGCGCGCCGAGCAGCTGGCCGACGCCGAGGAACGTCCAGGCCGCGAGCGTCCACCGGCGGGTCGCGACGATCCAGCGTTCGTCCGTGCGCCGCGCCAGCAGCGCGCCCATCGCGAACGCGAACGGAATCGTCAGCCCGACGTAGCCGAGGTACAGCATCGGCGGGTGCGCGAGCATGTACGGGTTCTGCAGGCTCGGGTCCATCCCGGCACCGTCCGCAGGAGCTGCCGCCGTCGCGAACGGGCTCGAGACGAAGCAGAGCATCATGGCGAAGAAGACGGCGATCCCGCCTAGCACGGGGACCGTCCATGCGATCAGCTCGCGCGAGCGGCGATTCAGCAAGACGGCGAGCGACGCATAGCCGGTGAGGACGAGCAGCCAGAGCAGCAGCGAGCCCTCCTGCCCGCCCCAGAACGCCGAGAGCGCGTAGCCAAGCGGAAGCGAGTGACTCGTGTGTTGCGCGACGTAGACGAACGAGAGGTCACGCCGGCCGAGCGCGATCAACAGCACGATCGCGGCGACGAGCGTGGTCACGAACGATGCGACGAGCGCGTTCTGCGCTGAAAGCGCGAGCCGGCGACGCCGCTTCCACGCCGCGAACGAGCCGCCGACGAGCGCGTACACGACGAGCCCGAAGCTGAGGAGGAGTGCGGCGCGACCGAGCAGCGCCAACGCTACGCGTCCAAGGTTGATTGCGGAGTGAGTACGCCTCGAAGCACTGCGGCCTGCCTCTAGGCGTTCGACTTCGCAGGCGTGTACTTCGACGGGCACTTCGTCACGAGCGATCCCGGCTTCGCGACGAACGTTCCGTTCCGGAGCGTGCCTTCGACGACGATCTGCCGGCCCGTCCGGAACAGGTCGGGGACGCTGCCCGAGTAGAGAACGCGCGTGCGTGCAACTGCGGCGCCGTGGTCGTCCTTGAGCAGGAAGCGCATGCCGCCTGCGTGCGCGTTGCCGCCGACGTGTCCGACGACGGTCCCGACGAGGAGAACGTCCTCGCCGACGTGCTGGCCGACGGTGCTCGGACCGATCTCCGGCGTGCCCGCGCCCGCGATCGACGTGTACAGGATGAAGACGGCGAGCACGGCTGCCACGGAGAGCGCGATCACCAGGCGAGCAGGGCTCCGCTTCACGCCCGGGATCGTATCGGGGCGCTAGTGCTGCTCGCCTGCAGTGACGCGCCGGGCCGGCACCCGATAGCCATGATCGTGACAAAGGGAGCCAGGAGCGTCCTCGGTGAGCGCGTCGCAGTAACCCTTGCCGTACGCGGCGCGGAGGAACGCGGCCACGACGTCGAGGTTCCACTCCGAGATGTCGGACGCCTCGCGCCAAAGGTCGACCAGCCGGAGGTCGATGTCCAGCTCCAGAAGGTCGATCCGCGACGGGTGCTTGGCCATGCCGAAAAGGTAGAAACTGCGTCGGACGGAATGGGCGCAATCAAGTTCGGACCGGCACGAATGCCCTCCCGCGAGAGCCCCGAGGCCGCGATCGACGCGCTCCAGGCGCGCGGGTTGACCGCCTGTGAGATCGACTTCGAGGGGAAGTTCTGGATGGACTACGGGTTCGCCGAGCGGCTCGGCGCGCTCGCGCGGGACGCCGGTGTCGCGCTCTCCGTCCATGCGCCGCTCGCGGGCTTCATGGGACACGCGGAACGCGGCAAGAAGCTGAACATGGCGATCGGCATGCTCGACCACTCGGCCGGTATCGCCGCCGCCTGCGGCGCAGAGGTCGTCGTGTTCCATCCCGGCTTCCTGCTCGGCCGCACGCGCGAGGAAGCGCTCCTCTCGATCGTCGAACAGCTGGGCGAGCTGCGCGCGCGGCTGGAGGAGAAGGGGCGCGCCGTGCCGTTCGGCGTCGAGGTGATGGGCCGCGTGCGCGAGATCGGATCGCTCGAGGACGTCGTCTTCATCGCGTCGCAGCTCGGCTGGGTCCGCCCCGTGCTCGACTTCGCGCACATGCACGCGACGAGCGACGGCGGCTTCGTCGGCGTCGACCCGTTCGCCGCCGCGCTCGAAGCGGTCGACGACGTGCTCGAACCGGGTGCACCGTTCCACATCCACTTCAGCGATATCGCCTACGCGAACCGAAACGAGACGAAGCATCTGCCGTACGGCGAAGGGACGTTGCGCGCGGAGCCGCTGCGTGATGCGCTCGCCCGCTTCGAGCGGCCTGCGACAGTGATCAGCGAGTCGCCCGACGTCGAGTCGACTCAGGCCATCCGCGCGGTGCTGCTCGGCGAGAGCTCGGCGAGCCGCGCCTCGTAGCCGATCGCCTCGTCCTCGCGGTCACGCTCGGCATAGAACGCGACGAGCCGGCGGAGGGCCCAGCGCTCGATCGCGCGCATCTGCAGCCGCTCGAGCTCGTCGACGCTTTCGCGCAGCAGATGCTCCGCCTCCTCGTCGCGGCCTTGCGCGGCGCGCACCGCCGCGAGCGAGATCTTGGTGGTGGAGATGGAGACACGGTCCTCTGGGCCGACCGACTCGCGCGCTTCGAGCGCGACGCGCTCCGCTTCCTCGAGCCTGCCGCCGTGGACGTAGACCTCGGCGAGCGAACGCTGCGCCTCGCATAGCCTCGCGCGGTCGTTCAGTCCCTTCATCGTGCGCACCGCGTCCGCGAGCAGCTTCTCCGCGCGCGCGAAGTCGCCGAGCACCATCGCGCAGCGGGCGATCTGCATCGACATGGCCGACTCGGCGGCCGTGTTTCCCACCTCGTGGTAGAGCTCGCGCGCGCCCGTGAAGGCGGCCTCGGCCACGGCCTCGTTGCCGCGCCAGTTTTCCAACGTGCCGCGCGCGAGCAGCGCGTCGGCTCGGCCGACGACGCTGCCGCTCTCCTCTGCGAGCTCGGCGACGCGTTCGACGAGCGGCTCTGCCTCGTCGAGCTCGAGCCGCAGGATGTAGGTCTGGGCGAGACCAATGGTGATCGCCACCTCCTGGTCCTTGCGCTCGGCCGCGCGCGACGCCTCGAGCGCGAGCTTCGCCCAGCGCTCGAACGACTCGCCGTCGCTGAGCCAAGCCGCCACGGTCGTCGCCGCGCGGAATGCCTCGAATCGGATGTCGGGCGGCTCGTCCGCGAGCACCGCGATCGCCTGCTCGGCGAGCTCTCGCGCGGCGATCGCGTCGGCGCGCTGGTTGAGCACCGCTTCGGCCAGCGCGGTCAGCGCCCGGCCTTGGAGCTGGCGCTCGCCGTGCGAGGCCGCCACCGCCGCGACGTCCTCCATCTCTACGATCACCGCCGTCATGTCCCCCAGCCGCCACGCAGCCCGGCCGGCGAAGTAGCGCCGCTCGAGTGTCGGCGCCAGCTCGGCAGCGCGCAAGAGCAGTTTGCGGGCGCTCCGGAATGCCTCACGCGAAAGCGCGCGCCGTCCCGCGTGCGTCAGCGCCGAAGCAGCCTCCTCGCTCAGGTCCGGCGGCGCAGAGCCGTCGAGCTCTGCGAGGAGTCGCGCAGCCTGGTCGAGATGGAACGCGCGGATCTCGACGAGCTCGTCCCCCGCGCGCTCCTTGAGCCAACCGGCGAACGCGCGGTGCAGCTCTGCGCGTGACATTTTCGAGAGACCGGCGTAGGCCACCTCGCGGATGAGCACGTGGCGGAACTTGTACGCCTGCTCGCCGCTGATTGTCGCGCGCGGCTCGCGCACGATCAGGTCGCGCAGGATCAAGCCGTCGAGCGGGTCGCTCACGTCGTCCAGCTCGGGCGAAAGCTGTGCGAGGGCACCCGCCATGAAGATGCGTCCCATCGCGGCCGCGCGCTGGAGCAGCACGCGCTCGGCGCCTGGCAGGCGGTCGATGCGGGCGGCGATCAGTGCCTGCAGCGTGTCCGGAATGCGCTCGGCGCCGTCACGCGGACGCTCCGCAAGCATGCGGATCGTCTCCTCGACGAACAGCGGGTTGCCCTCGCTCTTCGCGAGCACCGCCGCGATGTCGACCGGCAGCTCGAGCTCTGCGGTGAGCGCGGCGACGAGCTCGGCGCTCTCCTCGGGCTGAAGCGGCTCGAGCTCGAGCGTCGTCGACCGCACGCGTCCGCCGCCCCACGCCGGGCGAACGTCGAGCAGCTCCGGCCGCGCAATGCAGAGCAGGAGCAGCGGCTGCTCGCGCACCCAGGCGGCAAGATGCTCGATCAGCTCGAGCAACGGCTCCTCGCCCCAGTGCACGTCCTCGAAGACGAGCACGAGCGGCTGCGCCGCGGCAAGCTGCTCCGCCCACGCGCGTGCCGCCCACGTGATCTCCTGCTGGCTGCGCTCGCCCTCGACCGCTTCGAGCACGCCGACGGCGAGCCCGAGCAGGTCGGCGACGGCTTCGTCCTCGCAGCACTCACGGATCTTCCGCTGCGCCTCGTCGAGCGGGTCGTCGTCGGTGATGCCGGCAGATGACTTCACCATCTCGGCGAGCGGCCAGTACGTGACCCCCTCCCCGTACGGCAGGCACCGGCCGGAGAGCACGTTGGCGCGGTCGAGCCCGGAGACGAACTCGCGCGCGAGGCGACTCTTCCCCACGCCCGGGTCGCCGTAGATGGTGAGAAGCGTCGCGCGCTTGTCTCGAACCGTGCGCGCGAAGGTGTTCTCGAGTAGCTCGAGCTCCGAGTCGCGCCCGACGAGCGGCGCCGCGAGGGAGCGGAGCGGGCGGCCGAGCTCGATCGCGCACACGACGCGGTGCGCCACGACGGGCTGTCCGAAGCCTCGGATGTCGCGAGGCTCCAGCGGCTCGAGCTCCACCCGTCCGCGGACGAGGCTGGCGGTGCCCGGCCCGATGAGGATCTCGCCCGGCTTCGCCTCCTGCTGCAGGCGCGCTGCGAGGTTGACGGGCTCGCCGGTGGCGAAGGTCGAGTCGTGCCCGTCCTCGGAGACGACCTCGCCGGACTCGATTCCGACGCGGGCCTGGAGGTCGAGCTCCCGCACCTTGGCGAGCGTCGCGAGGCCGGCGCGCACGGCGCGCTCGGCGTCGTCCTCGTGCGCGAGCGGAATGCCGAAGGCGGCCATGACCGCGTCGCCGGCGAACTTCTCCACCGTGCCGCCGTGCGTGACGATGCAGTGCGCGACCTCGTCGAAGAAGCGCGTGACTTGGCGCCGCACGACCTCCGGATCGCGGCCGGCGAGCCGCTCGGTCGAGTCGACGAGGTCGACGAAAAGGACGGTGGCGAGCTTGCGCTCCATGCCCTTCATGGTAGTTGGGCGCTACGTGGCTAGGATCGCCGCGGGATGCTCGATCCGAAGATCTTCAAGGCGTACGACGTGCGCGGGCTCTACCCCTCCGAGTTGGACGAGGAAGGCGCGTACGCGATCGGCCGCGCGGTGGTGCAGCAGTTCGAGCCGAAGCGCTTCGCCGTCGGCCGTGACATGCGCCTCTCGAGCCCGGCGATGGCGGCGGCGGCGATCCGCGGCGTGGCCGACGGCGGCGCCGAGGTGCTCGACCTCGGGATGATCGGGACGGAGATGCTCTATTTCGCGGTCGGCGAGCTGGGGCTCGACGGCGGCCTCACCGTCACTGCCTCGCACAACCCGAAGCAGTACACGGGCATGAAGATTGTGCGGCGCGGGGCGCTGCCCGTCGGCGGCGAGTCCGGCCTGCTGGACGTGCGCGACCGAGCCGTCGCCGGGGGCTGGCCCCCCTCGGGTCCCGCAGGGCCGGTGACGGAATACGACATCTGGCCTGCGTACGTCGATCGGGTGATGTCCTTTATCGACCCGTCCGCGTTGCGGCCGCTGAAAGTCGTGATCGACGCCGCGAACGGGATGGCCGGCGCGATGCTCCCGCCCGTGCTCGACCGGCTACCGACCGTCGAGGCGGTGCGCTGCTTCTTCGAGCCGGACGGATCGTTCCCGAACCACGAGCCGAACCCGCTGCTCCCGGAGAACCGCGAGTTCATCGTCGGCAAGACGCTCGACGAGGGCGCCGACCTGGGCGTCGCGTTCGACGGGGACGCCGATCGATGCTTCTTCGTCGACGACACGGGCGAGTTCGTCCCGGGGGACTTCGTCACCGCGCTCTTCGCCGAGCTCGTGCTCGCGAAGGAGCCGGGCGCGAAGATCATCTACGACGTACGCGCGAGCTGGGCGGTGCCGGAGACGATCGAGCGCCTCGGCGGCGTTCCGCTCATGAATCGCGTCGGTCACGCGTTCATCAAGGCGCGCATGCGCAAGGATCACGCCGCGTTCGGCGGCGAGGTCTCGGGCCACTACTACTTCCGCGACTTCTCGCAGGCCGATACGGGGGTCGTCCCGTTCCTGCTCATGCTCGAGCTGATCTCGCGCAGAGGCCAGAAGCTGTCGGAGATCCTCGCGCCGTTCCGGAAGACGTTCTTCATCACCGGCGAGCTGAACACACCGGTCGGGGACGTCGCGCTCAAGCTGCAGGAGATCAAGGAGCGGTACGCGGGCGAGGCGAAGATCTCGCACCTCGACGGCGTCTCCGTCGACGGCCCGGACTGGCACTTCAACGTGCGGCCGTCGAACACGGAACCGCTGCTGCGCCTGAACCTCGAGGCGCGCTCGCAGGAGCTCATGGAGCAGAAGCGCGACGAGGTGCTCTCGTTGATCCGATCGTGACGGACGAGTACGCGTTCACCGCGCGGACGCGTGTCGGCTTCTCCGACACGGATGCGCAGGGGATCGTCTACTACGGGCGCTACAACCCGTATTTCGACCTGGCGCGCGTCGAGTACCTCCGCTCTGTCGGCCTACTGCGGTACGAGAGCGCCGGCGAGTTCGTGATGCGCGCGAACGACGTCGAGTACTTCGCGCCCGCGCGCTTCGACGACGAGCTCGAGATTCACGTGCGCGTCGCGCGACTCGGGCGGACGAGCATCACGTACGAGTTCGCTGCGCACAAGCTCCCCGAGGCGACGTTGATGGTCACCGCGCATCAGACGTTGGTCTACGTCGACCTCGCCAAGCGTGTGGCGCTGCCGATCCCAGACGACTACAAGGCGCGGCTCGGTGTCCGCTGACGCGGACGACGTCCTGCGGCAGACGGTCGCGACGCTCGCCGCGGGCGACGGCTGCACATGGGCGGGGATCTTCTTCGTCGAGGAAGGCGAGCTTGTGCTCGGGCCTCAGGCGGGCGCCGCGGACGACGCGCGGCGCGTGAGCGTCCCCGTGACGTGGAAGGGCGAGCGCGTCGCCGAGCTCGCCGCGGACGGCGACGTCGACCGCGCGCACCTCGAGCAGGTGGCGGCAGAAATCGCCGACCTCTGCCTCGTCGGCTGGGACACCGGCGGCGAGACCTGGGTTCCGTGACGCTTTCGTAGCGGGGCCAGACCCCTGCCTTAGGCCCCCGTGAGCACGAGTCTTGTCCCAAACCGACACGGCCGGGGCCAGGCCCTGTTACGAAAATGTCAGGACGGCGTGACGCCCTAGAGGCGGCTGCTCGGCATGTAGACGGTCGCGCCGCCGTCCACCATGAGCGTCGTTGCATTGACGTAGGCCGCGTCGTCCGAGGCGAGGAAGACCACAGCCTTTGCCACGTCCTCCGGGCGGCAGAGCCTCGGCATCGGATACAGCTTCGCCGCCGCCTCGACGTACCCCGGCGGCGCGTGCAGCTCGGCCCCGGGCGTGCGCACAAGGCCCGGCGCGACAGCGTTGCAGCGGATGCCCCGCGCGCCGTATTGCGATGCCACCGACTTCGTCAAGAGCACGACGCCGGCTTTCGAGGCTCCGTACGCGGCCCGCACGCCGCGCCCGACGAAGCCGTCGACCGACGCCGTGTTGACGATCGCGCCGCCGCCGCGTTCGAGCATGCGCGGGATTGCGTGCTTGCATCCCATGAACTGCCCTTTGAGATTGACGGCGACGAGCCGGTCGAAGATCGCCATGTCGAGCGTGACGATGTCGGTGTCGATCGCGTTCGTCGCTGAATCGGTCGCGTTGTTGTGCAGCACGTCGAGCCCGCCGAACGCCTCCACCGCCGTATCGATCATGCGTATGACGCTCTCCTCATCCGACACGTCGACCTCCGCCACGACGGCGGTCTCGAGCTCGCCTGCCACACGCTCCGCTTCACTCCTATTGAGGTCAGCAACGACGACCGAGGCGCCTTCGAGCGCCATCAGTCGCGCGGTCGCCTCGCCGATGCCGCGGCCGGCACCGGTGACGATCGCAACCTTGCCGTCGAGGCGCCCCATCCCCTAGCTCGGCGTGACGCGATAGGCGTCGAAGACGCCCTCAACGTTGCGGAGCGCCGTCAGCAGCGCTCGTAGCGCCTTCACCTCGCCGACCTCGGCGACGTACCAGTTGCGCGCCATCTGATCCTCGACGGTGCCGCCGTAGGCGACGATGTTCGCGCCGTGCTCGGCGAACGTCCGCGCGACGTCCTCGAGCAGCCGCGGGCGATCCCACGAGTCGAGCGCGATCTGGACGCGGAAGCTCTGCGTCGTGCCGCCCTCCCACTCCACCGCCGTGAACCGCTCCGGGTTGCGCTTGAGTGCGCGCGCGTTGGGACAGTCCTCGCGGTGGATGGTGATCCCGCGGCCGAGTGAGATGTAGCCGGCGATCGGGTCGCCGGGCACCGGCGTGCAGCACTTCGCCAGCCGGACGAGGACGTCCTCGACGCCGACGACCTTGATGCCGTAGGTCTCGCTCGCGAGCGCGTCGCGCGCCTTCGGCCGCTTGCGCGGGGTGACCGCCTCTTCCTCGGCGACCTCGTCCGTCTTCAGCCTCTGCAAGACCTTGTTGACGATGCTGCCGGCGGTGAGCTTGCCGGAGCCGAGCGCGACGTAGAATTCCTCGGCCTTCTTGAAGCCGGTCTCGCGGATGACGCCTGCGAGCACCGCCGAGCCGGCGAGCTTGCGATACGGGAGGTTCTGCCCCTTCAGCGCGTGCTCGAGCGTCTCGCGGCCCTTTGCCTCGAGATCCTCCTTCTGCTCGCGCGAGAAGAACTGGCGGATCTTGTTGCGCGCGCGCGAGGACTCGACGAGCGACAGCCAATCGCGTGACGGCCCGCGCCCGCTCTTCGACGTGAGGACCTCCACCCGGTCGCCGTTCACGAGCTTGTAGTGCAGCGGAACGATGCGACCGTTCACCTTCGCGCCGACCGTGCGGTGGCCGACGTCCGTGTGCACCGCATACGCGAAGTCGATCGGCGTCGCGCCCGCGGGCAGCGTCTTCACCTCGCCCTTCGGCGTGAAGACGAACACCTCCTCGTCAAAGAGATCGGTGCGGAACGACTTCACGAACTCGCGCGAGTCCGTCTCGTCGGCGTGGATGTCCATCAGCTGCTCCACCCACTTGAGCCACTCGGCGTCGGCAGTCGTCGCTTTGCCGCGCTTGTACGCCCAATGCGCAGCGATCCCGTACTCCGCCGTCTCGTGCATCTCGCGCGTGCGCACCTGGATCTCGAGCGGGCGCCCTTCGGGCCCGATCACCGTCGTGTGCAGCGAGCGATAGCCGTTGAACTTCGGCATCGCGACGTAGTCCTTGAAGCGGCCCGGCATCGGCTTCCACAACGAGTGGATGAGCCCGAGCGCGCCGTAACAGTCGCGCGTCCCCTCCTCCCCGCTGCGCTCGACCGTGACGCGCATCGCAGTGAGGTCGTAGATCTCGTTGAACTCGCGGCCGCGCTTCGCCATCTTGTCGTAGATGGAATAGAAGTGCTTCGCGCGCCCGGAGATCTCCGCCGGAATGTCGACCTTCACGAGCTCACGCTGGAGCACGTCCGCAGCCTCGGCAACGTGCCCTTCGCGATCGGCGCGGCGCTCGGCGACCATCGCCTTGATCTCCTCGAACTTGCGCGGGTGCAGCGTCTGGAACGAGAGATCCTCGAGCTCCCACTTCATCGCGTGGATGCCGAGACGGTGCGCGAGCGGCGCGTACACCTCGAGCGCCTCCTTCGCCTTCTGCACCTGCTTCTGTCGCCCCAGGTACTCGATGGTGCGCAGGTTGTGCAGACGGTCGGCGAGCTTGACGAGGATGACGCGCACGTCGGCCGCCATCGCGACGACCATCTTGCGGTAGTTCTCCGCCTCCGCTTGCTCGCGGCTCTGGAACTGCACGCGCGTCAGCTTCGTGACGCCGTCGACGAGCGCCGCGATCTCCTCGCCGAACTCGTCGCGCACGGTCGACAGCTCGGTGTTCGTGTCCTCGACGACGTCGTGCAGGAGCGCGGCGGCGATCGTCTGCTCGTCGAGACGGAGACCGGCGCAGATCGTCGCGACCCCGACGGGGTGCATGATGAACGGCTCGCCCGAGCGGCGCTGCTGCCCCTCGTGCGCCGCCGCGGCGAACGTGAATGCCCGGACGATCAGCTCGCGATCGAGCTCGCCGCTGTACCCGTCGAGCTCGGCGAGCAGCCCCTCCAGGAGCTCGAAATGCTGCTCTCCTGTCTGCACTGTCACCACGATTTCAGTGTACTCCCGGCCCTTTCAGGCGCACCTCCGAGGGAGGAACGGACGTTGAGAAGTCGAAGTGACGCGCCTCATGCTCCGACTCCGGCGACGTGACGCCCGCAAGGTCGAGAAGCTCGCGGCCGTCCTCGCCGCGCTCGCTCGCTAGCGGGTGCGTCCGTAAGTTCGGTCTTGCTCTGCCGAGCGAAAACCGAGCAGCCCAAGGACGCAGGGAGCGGCCGTAGCCGTAGCTACGGACGCGACCGAGGACGCAGGGATGCGACGCGTTTGCAGCCGGCAGAGCTGACCGCCACTTGCGGACGCACCCGCTCACCGTAGTCTTGCGGGCATGCCGTGGTACTTCGCCGTCGCCGAGCGCGACCACGAGATCCAGGACCCGACGAGGTCGGAGAAGATCCGCGACCTCGGGCGGCTGCTCCGCCTCGGCCCCGACTCGCGCGTCCTCGACGTCGCGTGCGGGAAGGCCGGCCCGGCGCTCGTCCTGGCAGCGGAGTTCGGCTGCAGCATCCTCGGCGTCGAGCGCGCGCCCGAGTTCGTCGCCGCCGGCCGCGAACGCATCGCCGCCGCGCACCTGGCGGGGCGCATCGAGATCGTCGAGGGCGACGCGCGTGCGTACCCGCTCGAGGCCGAGTCATGGGACGCCGCTCTCTGCCTCGGCGCGTCGTTCGTCTACGACGATCTGGACGGGACGCTCGCCGCGCTCGCGCCCGCGGTGCGCTCGGGCGGATTCGTCGCGGTCGGAGAGCCGTACTGGCGCGAGTGGCCGCTGCCGACCGAGGTCGAGGACGAGGGCTGGGTAACGCTCCCCGAGACCGTCGCGCGCTTCGAGGCCGCCGGCCTCGCCCTCGTCGGGCTCATCGCCGCATCGGAGGACGACTGGGACCGGTACGAGTCGTATCACTGGCGCGCGCTCGAGGAATGGCTCGCCGCCAACCCGGACGACCCTGACGCGCCTGGCATTCGCGAGCGTCACGAGCAAGGCCGCGACCACTACCTGCGTTTCCAGCGCCGCCTGCTCGGCTGGGCGATCTTCGTCGGCCGCAAGAGCTAGGCAGCGCGCGCAAGCACAGGCGGGCCTGCGAGGAGCGCGCGGAAGCGCTCCGACTCGAGCACGTGCCGCTTGCCCGGGCCGAGCTCCGCGAAGATCGCCGTCGCCTCTGCATCGCGCGCGGCCTCTGGCTTGCGGTACTCGCCGATGAGCCACTCGCGCAGCTCCTCGATCCGCGGGTCGGCCGCGAAGATCCGCCGCACGACGAGCTGCGGTGAAACGGTCCCGTTCCAGCGGTTCTCCGACAGGCGGAACGCGACGTCCCACCGGCCTTCCTGCCGGTAGACGTCGAGCCGGGAGCCGATCCCGAACGCGATCGCGCTGCCCGCGTCGGCGCCGTCGCGCCGCACGCGGAAGCGCAGGTGCTTGCCATCGCCGACGGTGGCGAGGTCGCCCAGCTCGCACCCGGGCGCGAGCAGCGTCACCTCCGGGTTCCCGAGGCCGAACGGCGCGAGCTGTGCAAGCTCCGTGCACAGGTCGAGCGTCAGCCGCGTCCCGCGCGGGACGATCCCGTCGACGCGCGTGACCGTGCGCAGGTCTTCCTCCTCGAGCAGCCCGGCCGCGTGCGCGGCGAAGCGCTCCGCGAAGGCAGGGATGTTCTCCGGCATGATCGAGAGACCGGCCGCCGCGCGATGTCCTCCCCAGCGCTCCAGCAGGTCCGCGCACGCGCCGAGGCCCGCATGGAGGTCGAACGACGCGATCGAACGGCCCGATCCCTTCCAGTCGCCCTCGCCGCCGGCGATGAGCACGACCGGACGGTTGAAGCGCTCGACGAGCCGCGACGCGACGATGCCGATCACGCCCTCGTGCCAGTCCTCCCCCGCGACGACGTACGCGCGACGGCGCTTGTCCGCCTCGGGCCACTGCTCGACCTGAGCGATCGCCTCGCGCACGATGCGGCCCTCGACGGCCTGCCGCTCGTGGTTCAGCTCCTCGAGCGTGTCCGCGAGGAGCCGCGCCTCTTCGGCGTCGTCCGTCAGCAGAAGATGGAGCGCTGCGCGCGGATGGCCGAGCCGGCCGGCGGCGTTGATGCGCGGCCCGAGCCGGAAGCCGACAGCGCCGGCGTCGATCGCGGCCGGATCGACGCCCGCCACCTTCATCAGTGCCTGCAGGCCAGGCTTCTGCGTGCGCGCGAGCGCGCGCAATCCCGCGATCGCCATCGTGCGGTTCTCATCCACCAGCGGGACGACGTCGGCAATCGTTGCCAACGCGACCAGGTCGAGATGCCGCTTCGGGATCTCCGAGTCGACGCCGAACAGCGCCTGGCCGAGCTTGTAGACGACACCGGTGCCGCACAGCTCGGGGAACGGATAGTCAGACGGCCGCGTCGCGACGATCGGGCAGTCGGGCAACGTCTCGCCGGGCCGGTGGTGGTCGGTGACGATCACCTCGAGGCCGCGTGCGCGCGCGTCGGCCACCTCCTCCACCGCCGTGATGCCGCAGTCGACCGTGAGCACGAGGCCGCAGCCTTCGTCGGCCAGCCGCGCAAGCGTCGCGGCGCTGACGCCGTACCCCTCGTCGAACCGGCTCGGCAGGTGCCAGTCGACGTCGGCGCCGAGCTCGCGCAGGAGATGGACGGCGAGCGCGGTGGCGGAGATGCCGTCGACGTCGTAGTCGCCGTGCACGCAGATCCGGCGGCCGTCGGCGATCGCGGCGCGGATGCGCTCGCAGGCGACGGCCATGTCGCCGAGGAGGAACGGGTCGTGCGGGGGCAGCTCGCCGGCGAGAAACGCCCGCGCAGCTGCGGGGTCGTCGTATCCGCGCCGAGCGAGAACGCCTGCCGTCAGCTCGCTCACCCCGAGTGAGGATGCGAGCTCGGCCTGCACCTCGTGCGACGCCGGACTCAGTGTCCAGCTGCCCTCGTGCATCGAGCAGCCACGCTACGGGCACCGTCGGACGGCATACGGTTGGCCCTGTGAGAGACCTGTTCCTCCTGGACCCCGAGGTGACGTTCCTCAACCACGGCTCCTTCGGGGCCACGCCGCAGGCCGTCTTCGAGCGCTACCAGGCCTGGCAGCGGGAGCTGGAGCGAGAGCCGGTCGACTTCATCGCGCGCCGGCTCGGCCCGCTGCTGGCGGAGGCGAGAGCCGAGCTGGGCGCCTTCGTCGGTGCCCGGGCGGACGACCTGACCTTCGTCCAGAACGCCACCACCGGCGTGAACATGGCCGCGCGCGCGCTCGACCTGCAGCCGGGCGACGAGGTGCTCTCGACGAACCTCGAGTACGGCGCGTGCGTTCTGACGTGGCAACGGATGTGCACCTTCGTCCAGGCAGACTTCGATGAGCTCTTCGAGCACGTGACCGAGCGGACGAAGGCGGTGTTCGTGTCGCACATCACCTCCGAGACCGCGCTCCTCCTCCCGGTCGAGGAGATCGTCGCCCACGCGCGTTCGCTCGGGCTCGCGACGATCGTCGACGGCGCGCACGCGGTTGCGCAGGTCGACCTCGATCTCGACGCGCTCGGCGCCGACTTCTACACGGGCAACTGCCACAAGTGGCTGTGCGCTCCGAAGGGCGCGGGCTTCCTGCACGTGCGGCCCGAGTGGCAGGAGCGCGTCGACGGCGCGATCACGAGCTGGGGCTACGAGGAGCCGGCGACGTTCATCTCCCGCACGGAGCGGCAGGGCACGCGCGACTCGTCCGCGTACCTCAGCGTCCCCGCAGCTATCAAGTTCTTCCGCGAGCACGACGAGCGTGAGCGATGCGTCGCGCTTGCCCGCGAGGCGCGGCGCGATCTGTGCGAGCTGTTCGCCATCGAGCCGATCGCGCCGGAGTCGATGGTGCTGCAGATGGCGAGCGTCCGTCTGCCGGAGCCCGATGTGGATCTCAATCGCCGGCTGTTCGACGAGCACCGCATCGAGATTCCCGTCTCGGACGACGGAGCGCTGCTGCGTCTCTCGATCGCGTCGTACAACGACCGCGCGGACGTCGACCGGCTGCTGGAAGCGTTGGCGTGATCCGCTTCGCGGCACGACCGGTTCTCGTCGTCGCCGCGCTCAAGTCCGCGCTCGACCTCGGCTTCGCGAACCACTACGGCTGGCAGCGCGACGAGCTCTACTACGCCGTCGCGGGGAAGCACCTGCAGGGCGGCTACGTCGAGTTCCCGCCGGTCACGGCGCTGCTCTCCGCGCTCGCGCGGTTCCTCTTCGGATACTCGCTCGTCGGCTTCCGCGTTTTCCCGGTCCTCGCCGGCGCGGCGAGCGTCGTCGTCGCGGCACTCGTCACGCGCGAGCTCGGCGGCGGACGGCGAGCACAGATCATCGCGGCGATCGCCGTCGGCTTCTCGCCGATCGTCCTGGCGACGAATGGGCTGTTTCAGCCCGTGTCGTTCGACTCGCTCGCGACGCTCGTCGTCCTGTGGCTCGCTCTGCGGCTCGCGCTCGGCCGCGGCTCGTGGACATGGATCGGCGTCGTCGTCGGCATCGGTCTCGAGACGAAGTACACGCTCTCGATCCCGCTCGTTCTCCTCGTCGCGACGTTCGCCGTTTGGCGACGCGATGCGCTGCAGCTCGCCGGCGTCGCCCGCGCGACGGCAATCGCAGTCGTGCTGCTCGTCCCGAATCTCGTGTGGGAGGCACAGCACGACTGGGTGAGCGTCCACTTCTTCGTGCACCCGCCGGGGAGCGCGACAGACGAGTCGCGGCCGCAGTTCATCGTGAACGTTCTGCTGCTCGTCGCGTTCGTCGGCGTCCCCGTCGTCGTCGCGGGCATCGTGCGGCTGCACCGGCTGCGCGTCGCGCGCCCGCTCGCCTGGACGGTCGTCGGGAGCGTTGTCGCGTACTTCGTGCTTGGCGGCAAGTCGTACTACGCCGCTCCGGAGGTGCTGTTCGCGCTCGCTGCGGGCGCCGTCCCGTTCGAGGCGTGGGCGACGCGACGCAGGCTGCGGATCGCAGGCGCGGCGTACGGAGCCGCCTTCCTCGTCGCGCTTCCGATCGCCGTCCCCGTCCTCCCGCTGACGACTGCGAATGCCCACGGCATCATCAAGGACCGAAGCGACTACCAGGACGAGATCGGCTGGCCCCAGCTCGCCGATCTGGTGTCGTTGAATGCGCGAGGCGTCGACGTCGTTCTAGCGAGCAACTACGGCGAGGCCAGTGCGCTCGAGCTGTTCGGCCACGACCTGCCGCCGGTTGCCTCCCCAGACGTCACCTTTCGCTACTGGCGGCCGGCGGTCGCCGGTCAGCGCGCGCTGCTCGTCGGCTTCTCGCCCACCGATGCGACGTTCTGCAGCCGCTATCTCATCGTCGCGCGGATTCTGATGCCGGTCGACAACCAGGAACGCGGAGAGCCGATCGCGCGGTGCGACCTCCGCTCGAGCTTGCCGAGCCTGTGGCCGGCGCTCGTCGCTCGCTTCGGCGAGTGATCAACCGCCTTCGCGCGGGAGCTTCACGCCGAGGAAGCTCAGCACGACGAGCAGCGCGAGTCCGACGACCCACAGCGTGAGCACGAGCCGCGGGCGCTTGGTCTCGCGCAACTGCTGCACCGCGACCTTGCCCCACAGGATGAGCAGGCCCGCGACGGCTGCGAATCCGACCACGATCACAGGCGCGAGATACGCCGCGCGCTGCACCGACCAGCCGAGCGCGAGGGCTGTCAACACGACGAGTGCGAGCACGACGGCAGCAGCTATGGGAATGCGGAGTGAGCGCACAGGGCAAGGGTACGCTTGGACGGTGGAGGCCGAGGCCCACTACAACTCGGGGGACGACTATCTCGTCGAGTTCCTCGGCTACAGCTTCAGCTTCAACGCGGAGGACTTCGAGCAGCGCGTCACGGCAGCCGCCGTCAAGCTCGGCCTCATTCCGGGGAACGAGCTCGACGGCGACGAGACGGCCGACCTGGTCGAGCTCGTGGAGCTCGGTTCCATCGAGGAACCGCGCAGCGCGCTCGGCCGCTATCTCGTTCGCCGCTGGGACGAAGTCTCCCTCGTCGGCGGCGAGTCGCTCCTCGACTGGTTGAAGCGGCTCGTCTTCCGCGGCGCGTGGCTCGACCATCACGTGAAAGAAGGCAAGCTCGAGGTCGGCTGGGATGACGACACCTCCGAGTTCTCGTACCGCGACCCGCACGGCGGGCGCGCGCTGCTCGAGCTGCTGCCGACGCCGAGCTGGCACGAGCTCCAGTACCGGCCGTGACGCCGCGCTTCTACGCGGCGGTGGGGCCCGCGTACCTCGCGGCGCTGCTCGCGGTGGACACGCAAGTGGGCTACGGCGGCCAGCTGGCGCTCGGCGCGCTGACGTGGATCGTCCTCGCGGCTGCACTGCGGCCGCTCGCGCCGCTTGCGCGCGCGCAGGCGCTCGGCGTCGTCGTCTTCGCAACCGTCGGCGAGGTCACGGGATCGCTCATCTGGGGCGTCTACCACTACCGGCTGCACAACCTGCCGTTGTTCATCCCGCCGGCGCACGGCGTCGTCTACCTCAGCGGGCTCGCGCTGACGCGGATCGTGCCGGCGCGCAGGCTCGTCGCGGCCGCCGCGATCGGCTCCGTCGGCTGGGGGCTCGCAGGGCTGACGTTGCTGCCCCGCCTCGACGTCGGCGGTGCGATCGGCGTCCCGCTGCTCTGCGTCTTCCTATGGCGGTCGCGCGCACGCGCGACGTACGCGGCGGTGTTCCTCGTCGTCGGCGCGCTCGAGCTATACGGCACGTCGATCGGCACGTGGCGCTGGGCGCGGACGATCCCCGGTCTCGGGATCGCGGACGGGAACCCGCCGAGCGGCGTCGCGAGCGGCTACGTCTGGTTCGACGTGATGGCGCTCCTCGTCGCGCCGTGGATCGTTGCCGCGGCATCGAGGCGGGCGCCGCTGCGAGGGAGTAGAGTCGCGGCGTGAAGCTTCCGTCGTTGGTAGCGAAGCTCTTCAAACGGCCCTCGCCGGGGACGGAACCTCCACGGCGCGATGAAATTCCCGCCGGCAAGACGGCCGACGCGAACACCATCCAGCGCGGTCGCTAGAACAGCTTCGCGTCGCCGGCCGCTGCGCCCACGTGCGCCCGTCCGAGCTTCGTGATCGTGCGGCCGCGCGGCGTGCGCTGGATGAAGCCGAGCTGGAGCAGATACGGCTCGTACACGTCCTCGATCGTGTCCGGCTCCTCGCCGAGCGAGACCGCAAGCGTGGACAGCCCGACGGGGCCGCCCTCGAACTTGCCGGCGATGGTGCGCAGCAGCTCGCGATCCGTCCGCTCGAGCCCGACCTGGTCGACCTCGAGCAGCTCGAGCGCCTCGGCTGCGATCGCGTTCGTGATCGAGCCTTCGTGCCGCACCTGGGCGACGTCGCGCACGCGCCGGAGGATACGGTTCGCGATGCGCGGCGTTCCGCGCGAGCGGCGCGCAATCTCCTGGGCGGCGTCGGCGGCGATCTCGACGCCGAGAATGCGCGCCGACCGGTGGACGATGGTCGTCAGCTCCGCCGGCTCGTAGTAGTCGAGGCGGAACGTCATGCCGAAGCGGTCGCGCAGCGGCGTCGTCAAGAGCCCTGTGCGCGTCGTCGCGCCGATGAGCGTGAAGTGCGGCAGGTCGAGCGTCAGCGTGCGCGCCGCCGGCCCCTGGCCGACGATGATGTCGAGGCGGAAGTCCTCGAGCGCGGGATAGAGGATCTCCTCGATCGCGCGGTTGAGCCGGTGGATCTCGTCCACGAACAGCACGTCGCGCGGCTCGAGCGCAGTGAGGATGGCCGCCATGTCGCCCTTGCGCTCGAGCGCGGGGCCGGCGACCGTGCGGATGCCGACGCCGAGCTCCTCGCGGACAATGAACGCGAGGCTCGTCTTGCCGAGACCCGGGGGCCCGACGAGGAGGACGTGGTCGAGCGCCTCGCCGCGCGCCTGCGCGGCCGTGAGCGCGATCGCGAGCTGCTCCTTGACCCGCTCCTGCCCGACGAACTCGTCCAGGCGGCGCGGGCGCAGCGTCTGCTCGAGCTCCTGGTCCTCCTCTGCGACGACGGGTGCGAGGAACTGCGTACTCATGCCGCCCTCCGGAGCGCGGCCCGGACCTGCTCTTCAACCGGCAGCGTCTCGTCGACGTCCTGCAGCGCGCGCTCCGCGTCGAGCACCGACCAGCCGAGCTCAACGAGTGCGTCGCGCGCGACGAGGTCACCCGTCGGCGCCATCGCCTCCAGCACGCCGACCTTCTCCTTGAGCTCGAGCACGATGCGCTCGGCCGTCTTCTTGCCGATCCCGGGGATGGCCACGAAGCGGGCGATGTCCTCGCGCACGATGGCGCGCCGGAGCTCGTCGGCCGGGGAGCCGGAGACGATCGCGAGCGCGACCTTGGGTCCGACGCCGTTCACGGTCAAGAGCTGGACGAACAGGTCGCGCTCGGCGCGCTCGGCGAAGCCGTAGAGCTGCAGTGCGTCCTCGCGCACGACCATGTACGTCTCGATCGTCACCTCGTCCACCCCGCTCGCCTTGCGCACGGCCGCAGGCGTGGCGGCAACGAGATAGCCGACGCCACCGACGTCGAGCACGAGACCTTCCGGGGTCGAGGCGACCGGCTTGCCGCGCAGCTGCGCGATCATCCGGCCATCTTCAACAGCCGCGGCGCGAGCGCATGGCAGATCGCGACCGCGAGCGCGTCAGCTGCGTGGTCGGGAGTCGGGAGCGCGTCGAGCCCGAGGATGGCCTTTACCATCCGCTGCACCTGAGACTTCTCGGCACGGCCGTATCCGCACACGGCGTTCTTCACGGCGGACGGCGCGTACTCCGCGCAGGGCAGGCCGGCGTGGGCGGCCGCGACGAGCACGGCGCCGCGCGCCTGTCCGACGGAGAGCGCGGTGCGGGCGTCGACGCCGACGAAGGACTCCTCGAGGACGACCGCATCCGGGGCGTACTCGGCGATGAGACCGGCCACCCCGTCGTAGATCGTCATGAGCCGAACCTCTGGGCGCTCGCGCGGCGACGTGGACCACCAGCCGTGGTGAATGCCCCGGAGGCGCCCGCCGCTTTCGTGGACGATCCCGTACCCGCAAGCAGCCGTCCCTGGATCGATGCCGACGACCTTCACGGGGAGAGGTTAGGCAGCGGGTCGGACGATCCTTCTACCCGAATGGGGTATCAGCCGGCGACCGCCTCGAGCACACGCTCGGGAATGTCGAAGTTCGCGAACACGTCCTGGACGTCGTCGTTGTCCTCCAGCTGGTCGATGA
>Ga0208219_1000190_pt1 | contig 23994 bp, 18 predicted proteins | sample NGESurshal072012_7_FD_184469 | JGI IMG/M metagenome (GOLD analysis project Ga0208219, IMG submission 184469) | Arctic peat soil microbial communities from Barrow, Alaska - NGEE Surface sample 53-2 shallow-072012 (SPAdes) | ecosystem: Environmental > Terrestrial > Soil > Wetlands > Peat ... | reverse complement strand
CGGCTTCGGCTATGCGCCGCAGCTGCCGCCCGGCTGGCCCGGCGTTCCCGGCGACGGCCCTTCCGGCGACGGCGTCTCCGACCACGGCGTCTCCGACCACGGCGTCTCCGACCACGGGGCCCCCAGGTCGGCGGCCGTGGGCACGCCGGTAGCCGGCGACGAGCCAGCGGAGCTGTTCCCGGCCGACAGCCAGGGCACGGCGAGCTGGCCGGAGCCGGATCTGGGCAGCGAGGAGCAGATCGCCGCCACCGAGGGCACCGGCCCCGGCTGGTCCGGACCAGGGCACGCGGCATCGCGCGCAGCCGGGCCGGATGAGGTCGCGACCGGACCGGCCCAGGCCAGGGCGGACCGCCCGCCGCCAGCTGACCCGGATCAGGCCGGCCCGAGCATCATGCGATCCAGCGGCGTCATGGCCATCGGGACCCTCGCCTCGCGCGGCAGCGGGCTGCTGCGGACCCTGGTCCAGGCCTACGCCCTGGGCGCCTTCGCCCTGGCCAACGCCTACAACAACGCCAACACGCTGCCGAACGCCGTCTACAACCTGGTCATCGGCGGCATCCTGACCAGCGTCATCGTGCCGCTGCTCGTGAACGCCGCCAAGCGGGACACCGACCGCGGCGAGGCCTACGACCAGCGGATGTTCACGCTGGTCACGGTCTCGCTCCTGGTCCTGACCGTGGTGGCGACCGGGGCGGCCGCGCTGCTCGTCGACCTGTACAAGGGCGCCATCAGCGGCCAGGAACTGCACCTGATGATGATCTTCGCCTATTTCTTCATCCCGCAGATCTTCTTCTACGGGGTGAGCTCGCTGGCCGGTGCCATCCTGAACGCGCGGGGCAGCTTCGCGGCGCCGATGTGGACGCCGGTCGTCAACAACATCGTCGTGATCGTGGTCCTGCTGATGTTCATCGGCGTCGCGGGATTCCACTCGAGCCCCCAGACCATTACCGGATCCCAGGTCGCGCTGCTGGGCCTCGGCACGACACTGGGCATCGTGGCGCAGACGGTGGCTCTGGTCCCGTCGCTGCGCCGGGTCGGCTTCAAGTGGCGGCCGCGATTCGACTTCCGCCGCGACGAGGTCAGCGAGATCGGCCGGATGGCAGGCTGGATGTTCGGCTACATCGCCTCGACCCAGATCGCCTTCCTCGTGACGACTCGCGTCGCGAACACCGCCGGCGTGGAGGCCGTCAAGGCCGGCGTCCACTACGGCGCAGGCTTCACCCCCTATACCTACGCCTGGCAGCTGTTCCAGATGCCCTACGCTATCGTCGGCATCTCGGTGATTACCGCCCTGCTGCCGCGGATGAGCGCCCACGCGGCCGAGCGGAAGGTCGGCCTGGTCCGGGACGACTTCTCGGTCGGGGTCCGGCTCTCGTCGGTCATCGTGGTCCCGTCGGCCCTGGTCCTGGCGGCCCTGGGCCCGGCGCTGGCCGAGACGTTCCTGGCCTACGGCTCCACGAACATCGCCGATGCCCACTACCTGGGCGAGGTCTTCGCGGTCTTCTGCCTCGGGCTGCTGCCCTACATGTTCTTCCAGCTGCAGCTGCGGGTGTTCTACGCGATGCACGACAGCCGCACCCCGGCGCTGATCGGCCTGGCGGCCATGGTCACGAACATCGCCGCCAACGTCATCGCGCTCAAGATCCTGCCCCCCGGCCAGGTGGTGGCGGGCCTGGGAGTGGGATTCGGGCTGGCCAACGTGGTCGGCATGGTGCTGGCCTCGCGCGTGCTCGGCCGCCGGATCGGCGGCCTCGACGGCAGGGCCGTCACCCGCAGCCTGGTCCGGATGCACGCGGCCGCGATCCCGCCGGCCCTCTTCGCGCTGGCCGTGTCGGTGACGGTCGGCGTAGTGCTGCCGGCCGGGCATCTCAACGCGGCGGTGACGGTGGTGCTCGCCGGGGCGGGCGGGCTGCTGCTGTACGTGATGTTCGCCAAGGCGTTCCGGGTGCAGGAACTGGCCGACGTGACCGACTCGGTGACCCGTCGTTTCCGGCGCTAGGGGGCCGCGGCCGTCCGCCCGGCAGCGACCGGATGCGCGCGGCACTGGCCGGACCGCGGCCGCGACGTGACATCCTGGAGCAAGTATCCGAGGGGTAACGGTTTGCGAAGCTGCGGTGTACAGGACTGCCGGCGGTTCGCGCGCCGCCTAGCATGTTGTGCAGCATCATTGTCTTATCTGGTCTTGTTGATCACTTACGGCCCAGGAGGGAGTCAGGGGTCAGTCGGCCGGCCCTTGAGTCGCGACGTATGAGCACGTTCACTTCTGAACCGGGCACGAGGCTGGGCGGCCGCTACCGTCTTGAGGACAGGGTCGCCGCTGCCAGTGGCTGGGCTGCCTGGAAGGCGATCGACGAGACGCTCGCCCGGGCCGTGACCGTCGTCACCTTCGCGGCCGGGTTCCCGCGCATCCGTGAGGTGCTCACCGCGGCCAGGGCCGCGAGCCGGCTGACTGACGCCCGGCTGGCGCAGGTCTTCGACGTGGAAGACGACTGGGATAACGCCTACATCGTGATGGAGTGGGCGGCCGGGGAGACGCTGGACGACCTGCTCGCCAACGGCCCCATCGAGCCGGTCGCGGGGGCCCGGATCATCGCCGAGGCCGCAGCCGCCCTGTCGGTGGCCCACGCCGCCGGCCTGCCGCATCTCTGCCTGACTCCCGAGTCGCTGCGCTGGACCTCGGGCGGCGGCGTGAAGGTGACCGGGATTGGCATTGACGCGGCACTGTCCGGGACGACGGCCGAGGACCCCGCCCTGGCGGATACGCACGGCCTGGGACGGCTCCTGTACGCCGCGATGACCGGCCTGTGGCCAGGCCCCGACTATCCGGCGCTCCCGCCAGCGCCATTCGCCGACGGCCAGCCGCGCAGGCCGCGGCAGATCCGGGCCGGCGTCCCCGCGGTACTGGACGAGGTGACCTGCCGGGCTATGCAGATGCCCGGCCGCGATGGGGGCATCCTGGCCACGCCCGGCCAGCTGGCCGGGGCGCTGGCGGCCGAGCTCCCGCCCGAGGAGGTCCCGCCGGCCGGCCCGGCTGACGAGGGGTCGAGGTCCATGACCCGGCCGCGCCAGCAGGCGAACGGTAACTACTGGAGTCCGGAGCGGACCTCCCCGGCCGGGCCGCCGCAGGACTGGCGGCCCCCGCGGCGCCGCCGGGCGGCATCCAGGGGCCGGGCCGCCATCGTCGTGCTGCTGGCCCTGGTCGTGGTGGCCGGCCTGGCTGCCGCGAGCTACCCGCTGTGGCACAAGTCGGCCGCCCCGGTCCAGGCCAAGGGCGGCAGCCACTCAAGCTCTCCGCCCGCGCCGCAGTTCACCCGCCTGACGCCGACCTCGGCGCAGGGCTTCGACGCGCTCAACCTGGCCGACAGCGGCGACGAGAACACCAGCCAGGCCCAGAATGTGCTCAACGGCAACCCGCAGGGCTGGAGCTCGCAGGAATACGCCAGCGCCGCGCTCGGCAACCTGAAGGCGGGCACGGGCCTGATCCTGGACATGGGCCGCGTCATCAAGATGCACTCCATCACCGTGCAGTTCGCCCCCGGCGTGGGCGCGGACGTGCAGATCAAGATGGGAAATTCCGCTACCCGCAGCGCCGCCAACCTCAACTCCATGGCCACCGTGGCCAGCGCGAGCAATGTCGGCGGCACCCACGCCTTTGCCGCGAGCAGCCGGGCCACCGGGCAGTACGTCGTGATCTGGTTCACGAAGCTGCCGCTGGCTACCAGCGGTCACTACATGGCACAGATTTTCACTATCATCGTGCAGGGCGCAGCCGCGTCCAGCTAGCCGGGCCACCCCGCTACGGCGCGAGCCGGGAGGGGAGGAGCGACGGAACGCCATGATGCGGGCGGCCCCCGTACCGGAGCTCCGCAGCCTGACCGATCACGGCCGGATACCGCGGTCCCGGAGACCACGATGCCGGAGCCCAGAGGGGCAGAGGAACCAGAAACTACGCTGCCGGACGCCGAGCTCCTCCGCCAGCACGTGGCCGGCGACCCGGATGCGTTCGGGCAGCTCTTCCGCCGCCACCGGAACCGGCTCTGGGCCATCGCCATCCGGACGCTCGGCGACCCGGAGGAGGCCGCCGACGCGCTGCAGGACGCCATGATCTCTGCGTTCCGGCGCGCGGGCAGCTTCCGCGGTGACTCGGCGGTGACCACCTGGCTGCACCGGATTGTCGTGAACGCCTGCCTGGACCGGATGCGGCGCAAGGCCGCGCGGCCCGCCGCGGCCGGCGGCGACCAGCAGGCGCTGGAGAACCTGGCCGGCACCCGGGACCGGCCCGACCCGTCGGCGGACAGCGATACCTCGCTGGACGTGATGTCCGCGCTGCGCAGGCTGCCGCCCGACCAGCAGGCGGCCCTGGTCCTGGTGGACATGCTCGGCTACCCGGTCGCGGACGCGGCCGAGGTCCTGGGGGTGTCGGCCGGCACGGTCAAGAGCCGGTGCTCACGGGGCCGGGCCCGGCTGCTGCCGCACCTGGCCCACCTGCGCCAGCGACCGGGCGGGGACGATTCCGGCCAGGGAGGCCGGAACCGATCAGCGGCCCGGCGCGTCGAACCTTCGCAGGAGGGGGGTAGCGACCAGTCATGACGCGCCATGTCAGCACCGAGAAACTGGCCCGGTTCCGGGACGGCGACCTGCGTCCCGCGGCCGCCAGGCGGGTCACGGCGCACCTGGCGGGCTGCACTCGCTGCCAGGAGGCCAGCGCCGCCCTGGCCGAGCTGCCTGCCCTGCTGGCCGCGGCCGACGTCCCGCCAATTCCGGCACACCTGGCGGCCAGGATTGAGATGGCGCTGGCCACGGAGTCGGCGCACCGGGCCGCGGGCTCGCCGTCGATGCGGACGGCCAGCCCTCGGTCGGCCGGCCATGCGACGCAGCGGCGGCGCCGGGGCCCGCTGCCCTTCCCGGCCCGGCGGATCCTGGCGGCGGCCGCCGTGCTCGTGGCCGTGGCCGGCGGCTACGAGCTGGTGAGCCGCGTGGCCGTCCCGCGCACGACGTCGGGAGCCTCGTCCTCCTCCGCGGGCCGGGCGCGCTCGGCGGCAGGCCAGCCGGCGGCAGGCTCAGCGGCAGGCTCGGCGCGATCGTCGGCAGTGGCCGGCCCCGCGGTGCCCGGCGTAGCCGGCGTCCCCGCGTTCGGGCCGCCGCTGCGCTACCAGCATGCGGGCCATGCCGCCGTTATCAGGCCGTTGCGCTCGGCCACGGACTACCAGCCCGCGCTCCTGGCTCAGCAGGTGTCGGCCGCCCTGGCCAGGAACGGAGTGGCGGCGACCGCGGCTCCCGGCCGTCAGGCCGGAGTCAGCCCGCAGCATCTGGCCACCTTCGGGCCGGCCCAGCTCACCCAGCTGGCGGGCTGCGTGAGCCGGGTCGCGGACGGACGGCTCGTGCTGCTCGTCGATGTGGCCCGGTACCGCGGCGCGCCCGCCACGGTCATCGTCACGGCCGGCCCGGCCCGGGCGGCCACGCCAGGCTCCGCAGCCACCCCGGGTGCGCTGCCGGGCTCAGCCACGACGCGGGCCTGGGTGGTCGGTCCCGGCTGCTCGCAGTCGGGCCGCGACATCCTTGCCCGGCAGGCGCTCCCCGGTCGCTGAGGTGCGCACGACGGGAATCTCCCAGCCCTAGGATCGGTTGACGCCGTTGCAGCCAAGAGGGGCAGGAAGCACGTGACCGAGGTTCGGGACGTCATCATCATCGGGTCGGGGCCGGCCGGCTACACGGCGGCGCTGTACGCGGCGCGGGGCAAGCTCAGCCCGCTGCTGTTCGAGGGCTCGGTCACGGCGGGCGGCGCCCTGATGAACACCACCGACGTCGAGAATTTCCCCGGCTTCCCGGACGGCATCCTCGGACCGGAGCTAATGGACAGCATCCGCAAGCAGGCCGAGCGCTTCGGCGCCGTGCTGGTCCCCGAGGACGTCACCGAGGTCGACCTGACCGCCAACCCCAAGGTCGTCCGGGTCGGCGACGACACCTACCTGGCCCGCACCGTCATCATCGCGACCGGCTCGCGCTACCGCGAGCTGGGCGTTCCTGGCGAGAAGCGGCTGGCCGGGCATGGCGTGTCCTGGTGCGCTACCTGTGACGGGTTCTTCTTCCGCGAGACCGACATCGCGGTGATCGGCGGCGGCGACTCCGCCATCGAGGAGGCCACCTTCCTGACCCGGTTCGCCCGCAGCGTTACCGTCGTGCACCGCCGGGACAAGCTGCGCGCATCCAAGATCATGCAGCAGCGTGCCTTCTCCAACCCCAAGATCAAGTTTGCCTGGGACAGCGAGGTCACCGAGGTCCTCGGCCAGGACCGGGTGTCCGGGGTGCGGCTGCGCAACGTCAGGACCAGCGAGGAGAGCGAGCTCCCGGTGACGGGCATGTTCGTGGCCATCGGCCATGACCCGCGCAGCGAGCTGTTCACCGGGCAGCTGCCCGTGAACCCCGAGGGTTACCTCCTGGTGGAGCACCCGACGTCGCGCACCGCCGCGGACGGCGTCTTCGCCGCCGGCGACGTGGTCGACCATATCTACCGGCAGGCAGTGACCGCCGCCGGGACTGGCTGTGCCGCCGCGCTTGACGCGGAGCGGTGGCTGGCTGATCACGAGGCCTAGATCCGCGCCAGCGCACGCCAGCACCGGCGTGCAACCTATGAGGGAAGGAAGTCCTGAACGTGGGCGTAACCAAGACCGTGACCGATGCGACCTTCGAGGTCGACGTGCTCAAGAACTCCAAGCCGGTCGTCGTTGACTACTGGGCCGAGTGGTGCGGGCCGTGTCGGCAGGTCAGTCCCGTGCTGGAGGAGATCGCCAGCGAGCACAGCGAGATCGACGTGGTCAAGCTGAACGTCGACGAGAACCCCGCGATCACCCAGCGGTACGGAATCATGAACATCCCGACCCTGAGCGTCTTCAAGGGCGGTGAGGTGGTCAAGGAGATCGTAGGCGCGAAGCCGAAGTCCGCCCTGCTCCGCGAGCTGGCTGACTTCCTGGCCTGAGACCGCTAGCAGGCCGGCCGGCCCCGTTCCCCGCCCACGGCAGGGGGACGGGGCCGAATCGTCTGCTCCTTCTGTCATAACGGACTTACGGGCTGTCTGATAGCCATGAATCGATTATGAGTTCGATCTGGCGGCCGACGCGCGCCTACCGGTACGGTCAGCTTCCGGCAGCTACGCCAGGCGCAGGGCTCGCTCCGGGGACATCGAGCCCAGCAGCCGCTCCAGGGCCACCTCGACATCCTCGCGCCAGGACAGCGCGGTCTTGAGCTCCAGCCGCAGCCGGGGGTAGCGGGCGTGCGGGCGCACCGTCTTGAACCCGACGGCTAGCAGGTAGTCGGCCGGCACGACGCAGGACGGTCCCGACCACTTGAGGTCCCCGAAGGCCTCGATCGCCTTGATGCCACGCCGCGTCAGGTCCTTGGCCAGTCCCTGCACGAGCATCCGCCCCAGGCCGCCGCCGGAGAACTCCGAGAGCACGTGGGCGGTCATGAGCAGGACCGCGTCCGCGCTGACCGGGCTGGTCGGGAAGGCCGCAGACCGGGGCACGTACTGCGGCGGTGCGTACATCATGTGCCCGGACGGGATGCCGTCCACGTAGATGATCTTCCCGCAGCTGCCCCACTCCAGCAGGACCGAGGAGATCCAGGACTCCTTCTCCAGGGCCGGGTCGCCCTCTTCCAGCGCCCGCGTCTGGCTGACCGGATCGAGTTCCCAGAAGACGCAGCGGCGGCATCGGGGCGTGAGGTCATCGAGATTGTCCAGCGTGATGCTCGCAAGCCGGCGCGACACGTGGCACCCCTATGCTCGAACCCGACTGACCCAGCATGGCCATAGCGACCTGGCCCCGGCCAGGGTCGCGGCTCTCGCCGCGGCTGGCCACGGGGGACATCGTACCCATCGTGGCCCGTCTGACTCCCGCGGATCCCCGGGCCATCAGGCGGCCGGACACTCGCTAGGCTCGCCTCGTGACAAGCCCGCAGCGCAAGAGCTTTGGCAGCGATAACCATGCCGGCGCCCACCCGGCCATTCTCAGCGCCGTGCTGGCGGCGAACGCCGGGGATGCGACCGCGTACGGCGATGACCCGCTGACCGAGCAGACCGTCAGCCGCCTGCGCGAGGCGTTCGGCGCGGCAGCTGCATTCCTGGTCTTCGGCGGCACCGCCGCCAACGTGCTCGGGCTAAGCCTGCTGGTGCGACCCTTCGAGGCCGTGATCTGCGCCGAGTCCGCTCACCTGAACGAGAACGAGTGCGGGGCGACCGAGCGGGCCCTCGGCAGCAAGCTGCTGGCGGTGCCCACGCCCGACGGCAAGCTCACGCCCGGGCTGATGGCCGCCCGGCTGGCCGGCCGCGGTGACGCTCACCATGCCCAGCCGCGCGCGGTCGAGATCGCGCAGGCGACCGAGGTCGGGACCTGCTACACGCTGCGCGAGCTGCAGGAGATCCGCGAGTTCTGCGACGAGCACGACCTGCTGCTGTACATGGACGGCGCCCGGCTGGCTAACGCCGCGGCCCACCTGGGCTGCACGCTGGCCGAGCTGGCCGGGCACGCGGACGTGCTGAGCCTCGGCGGTACGAAGAACGGCGCCCTCGGGGCCGAGGCCGTCATCGTGATGAACGAGGCCCATGCGGTGGCTGCCCCCTATCAGCGGATGCAGCTCATGCAGCTCGCCTCCAAGATGCGCTTCCTGGCGGCTCAGTTCGGCGCGCTACTCGATGACGGGCTCTGGCTGCGGAATGCCAGCCAGGCCAATCGCATGGCCCGGCGGCTGGCGGACGGGCTGGCGGGGATGCCCGGGTTCCGGCTCGCCTACCCGGCTGAGGCGAACGGGGTATTCGCGGTCCTGCCCGCAGCGCAGGCCAGCCGGCTGCAGCAGGACTGGAACTTTCACGTCTGGGCCGACCTCCCTGGCGGCGAGTGCGTGGCACGCTGGATGACGGCATTCGACACCACCGAGGCGGATGTCGACGAGTTCATCGCCGCCATCCGGGTTACCGCCGGGCACGGTCATCCCGTGGCCTGACGATTCATCAGCGATGGCGGCCGCCGCCTCGGCCGGTCAGCCCAGGCGCAGGGCTGGCGGGAGCTGTTTCACGTGAAACCAGGCCGCCCAGGACCGGGCGGGCGGCCTGGGCTCGCTGGCTAGCGACGGCGGTCAGGCTCCCCGGCCGCGGGTGATGCCCGGGGACATGCTCCGGACGATGCGCTCCAGGTCGTCGAGTGAGGCAAACTCGACCACGATCTTGCCCTTGCGCTGTCCGAGCTCGACTTTGACCCTGGTGTCGAAGACATCGGAGAGCTTGTCCGCCAGGTCCTTGAGGGCAGGCGCGACCGGCGCCTTGCCCGTCCGCCGCCGGGACGAGGGGGCAGACTGGTTTCCGGAGGTGCCCAGGGTCACGATTTCTTCCACGGCCCGGACCGAGAGTCCCTCGGCCACGATCCGGTGCGCGAGATGCTCCTGGACCGCGGGGTCATCCACCGACAGCAACGCCCGCGCGTGCCCGGCGCTCAGCACGCCGGCAGCGACCCGCTTCTGGACCGCGGCGGGCAGGTTGAGCAGCCTGATCGTGTTGGAGATGTGCGGCCGGGACCGGCCCACGCGCCGGGCCAGCTCATCGTGCGTGGCGGAGAAGTCGTCCAGTAGCTGCTGGTAGGCGGCCGCCTCCTCGAGCGGGTTGAGCTGCTCGCGGTGCAGGTTCTCGATCAGTGCATCGCGGAGCAGGTCAGTGTCGGCCGTCTCCCGGACAATGGCGGGCACGAACTCAAGCTGGGCTAGCTGGCAGGCCCGCCAGCGGCGCTCCCCCATGACGATCTCGTAGCGGCCCTGGTCAACCTTGCGCACCACCACGGGCTGCAGCAGGCCCACGATCCTGATGGAGTCCGCGAGCTCGGCCAGGAGCTCAGTGTCGAACACCTGCCGGGGCTGGCGAGGGTTAGGGGTAATCGCCGCGACCGGGATTTCCTCAAAGTAGGCGCCCGGGACCGGCTCCGCCTGCTGGTTTCCCAGCAACGCGGATCCGGCCGGGTCGTCGGGTGCCGATGCCGACGGCAGTGTCGTCGGCGGAGCAGTCGGGATCAGCGCCCCGAGTCCCTTGCCGAGTCCTCGCCTAGGTTGCGGCATCTTCTCTCCTCGCCTCGCGCTTCGCCACGCCGGGCGCTGGACAACACTGGCTGGCGCGGCAAAGCCTCCCGCCCGTCCGCCGGGCGTGCGACACCATCCTGCCAGCTACGGCGGTCCAGGCGAACAGGATCGGCGGGCGCTCGCCGTTACCGAGAATGATGGGACGTCACCGGATGCGGCGGCCGGCCGGTGTGGGGGCCCCAGTGCCGCGTCACGTAGTGTTTCGCCCTGGCGACGACCTTGCCCGGGCGCGGATCGGTGATGCGTCCGTTGCGCCAGGCGACGTAGCCGCGGATCATGCTGGCTTGCACCGGTGGCTGGGGGTTGGTCGGCGCCGCCCAGGGCGAGGTACCGCAGCGCGGTGATCGATCTCCCGGACCTGAACCCCTGTCGGCCATGCCGGCCAGTGTGCGCTGAACGCGCCGGCCGGGAGGGGGGTTCCGGCCGGCGCGTCACGGACGACAGGGGTATCAGCCCAGGTGCCGGGTGAAAAACCGCAGTGCGCTGTCCAGCTCGAACACCGGGAGGTCCCCGTGCTTGCCGGGGTTGGCGTGCAGCGTCTTCTCCGCTGAGGCGAAGGCGTCGAACAGCGCCAGACTCGCCGCCCGCGGCACCTGTTCATCGTCCCACTGCACCAGGAACTCCACCGGGACGGTGATCTGCGCGGCGGCCTCGGCCGAGGTCTCCGCCCCGTTCAAGCCCAGCACCGCCGCGCGAATGCGAGGCTCGGCGGCGATGAACGGAACGCCGAGTCCGCAGCCCATCGACATCCCCCAGTAGCCCGCCGGACCGGCGCCGACGTGGTCGAGTTGCTGGACCGCGTCCAGGACCGCCCGCCATTCCGGGACGGTCTGGCCGGCGAGGAGTGCATGGAACCCGGCGACCAGCGGAGTCAGTTCCCCTCCGGTCTGCGCGCGGGTCCGCATCTCGGCGATGATCCGGCCGTGTTCCTCATTCCCCGGCCGGTCGCCATGGCCGGGCACGTCGACGGCCGCCACCGCGAAGCCGCACTCGGCCGCGAAGCGGCGGGCACGCGCCACGATGCCGGGGGCCTTCTTGTGCTGCCCGCCGCCGTGTCCCATCAGGATCAGCGGGCGGGCCCCGGCGGCGGCGTCCGGCGTCCACAGCACGCCGGGGATCTCGCCGGAGGTGAAGGTGAGGGTGAGGGTGAACAGCTGCTCGGTGACGCCGTCGGACGACGTCCGGGAGGTGAAGCGCATTGCGTTTTCAGGCCTTTCGGGATGCCTTCTGCGGGCACTCCCTAGGCCATGCGAAGGAGGGAGCCCCGACCTGTCACAGCGTTGATCGGTCTCACCTCCTCAGTTCGCAGCACCGCACTACGACGATGAATGTATCAGAACGGGCTTCACCCGCATCTCGCCAGGGCGAGCGTTACCTGACACGGCACTAGCTCACGGCGAGCTGGCCGTCGCGGTAGGCCAGCTCCCGCGCCGCCTCCAGGTAGGCCTGAGCACCGGAGGAGCCCGGATCGTAGGTCATCACCGACTGCCCGTAGCTGGGCGCCTCGGACACCCGCACACTGCGCGGGATCACGGAGGTGAGCACCACGTCACCGAAGTGCTGGCGAACCTCGTCGGCGACCTGGGCGGCCAGCCTGGTGCGCGCGTCGTACATCGTCAGCACGATGGTGGTGACCGTCAGGCCCGGATTGAGGTGGCTCTTGACCAGCTCCACGGTGCGCAGCAGCTGCTCGAGTCCTTCGAGCGCGTAGTACTCGCACTGAATCGGGATCAGCACCTCGGGGGCGGCCACGAGCGCATTGACCGTGAGCAGGCCGAGCGAGGGCGGGCAGTCGATGAGGATGTAATCCAGGCCGGAGGCGTCGTACTGCGCCAGCGCCCTGGCCAGCCGGGACTCGCGGGCCGCCAGGGGTACCAGCTCGATCTCCGCGCCGGCCAGGTCGATGGTCGCGGGGGCGCAGTACAGGTGCGGGAAGCCCGCCACCCGGCAGACCACCGTCGACAGCGGCTGCCCCTCGACCAGCACGTTGTAGACGGAGCCGACACCAGAATGATGGTCCACGTCCAGCGCCGTGGACGCATTGCCCTGCGGATCAAGGTCCACCACGAGCACCCGGGCCCCGTGCATGGCCAGGCTGGCCGCCAGGTTCACGGCAGTGGTGGTCTTCCCGACGCCGCCCTTCTGGTTGGCGATCGTCATGATCCGGCAGGAGCCGGGCCGGGGCCACTGCTGGCCGCCCGACCTGGCCACGACAGCCGCCTGCGCCGCCCTCGCGATCGGCGTGTCCGCCGAGCCATCCGGTCCAGCCGCAATGGCCACATCGTCCTCGCTCTCGCCAGCTTCATCGTGTGCTTCGCCCGTGCTCGGCCCGGCTGACCGGGCCGCCTGCTGCCGGCCGTCCGCTGCTGCGGTCGCCATCGCCAGGCCCGGTGCCATGCGCGTGACGAGAGGCCCGCTGGCCGGAGCCGGGCCGGTCATGAGGTTCCCGGGCGGGCGCGGCGAGGCATCAGCGACCCGAGGCCGGCCAGCAGCCGCCCCAGGAAACTGTGTTTCACGTGAAACGGCTGCCACCGCCTGCCGGAGCCGCTCGGGCGGCCTCGACGGACCGGGTGCCTGGTCCTGCGCACCGGGAGCCGGCGGCCAGCCCAGGCCGACCGTCACGGCACCTGCCACGGGCGGGCCAGCGGTACCGGCGGTCAGATCCGGTCGCGGGACCTGGGCTGCCCGATGTGGCCAGCCCAGGCCGACCGTGGCCGCCATCATCAGCAGTTCACCTCATCCCCGCCGCTTCCGCGCCCCGGCCCGCCGCATCCCACCGCGCCCCATCTCCATCATGAGTCCTTGCCGGGCCGTCCGCACCCCGACTGCCGCGACTAGGTCGTGCCTAGCCGTCACCCCGTCGTTTCTCCGGCTCGCGGCTTCGCCCTGAGCCGCCCGGCGCGCCAGCCGCCCCGTGTCCCGACAGCTTCCGGCCCGAGCGCTTGTCGCCCGCTCGCGGCCCGCGGCCCCCTACAGCGAGGCGCTGTCGCGCCGGGGCGGCGAACTTCACCACCGTGACCGGCGGATCGACCTTCCCGCTGCCGACCTCGACCAGCGCCACATCGCTGACCCCGAGTCGCCGGAGTGCCAGCCGGGCCTGCGCCACCTCGTCTCGCGCGCTGGCCCCCTTGATGGCCAGCACGGTGCCACCCGGGCGGCACAGCCCGACCGCCCACCCGGCGAGCTTGCCGAGGGGGGCGACAGCCCGCGCGGTCACGATGTCGGCGGATAGCTGGCCGGCCAGGTCCTCCGCTCGCCCGCGGACCACCCGCACCCTGGCCAGGTCGAGGGTGTCCACGCACTCCTGCAGGAAGGCCACCCGGCGAGCCATGGGCTCCACCAGCGTGATGTCGGCCTCCGGCCGCAGCAGCGCGAGCACGATCCCGGGCAGGCCGGCACCGGAACCCAGGTCGATGAGCGTGCACCGGCGCGGTACCAGGTCGGCGATCGCCGCGCAGTTGAGGATGTGCCGGTCCCAGATCCGCCCGGCCTCGGCTGGCCCGACGAGCCCGCGTTCCACGCCGGGGCCGGTGAGCAGTTCCGCGTAGCGCACCGCGGCGGGTAGTGCGTCACCGAACATCCCGGCCGCACCCGGTGGGGTCACCTCCGGCACCATCTGCTCCGTTCCGGGACGTCAGCCAGCGGGCAGGACGACGACCCGGCGATCGGGCTCCTCGCCCTCGGACTCACTGCGCAGGCCGGCCGCCGCCACCGCGTCGTGCACGATCTTGCGCTCGAACGGGTTCATGGCCCATAGGCGCTTGGGCTGACCGGTCCGCTTGACCTCGTCCGCGGTGTCCTTGCCCGTCTCGGCCAGCTCGGTGCGCCGCCGCCGCCGGTACCCGCCGACGTCCAGCATCATCCGGGTGCGCACGCCCGTCTGCCGGTGCACCGCCAGCCGGGTCAGCTCCTGGAGCGCCTCCAGGACCTCGCCCCGCTGGCCGACGAGCTCGTCCAGGGTGGCACCGACCACCGAGACGAACGCCCGCTCGCCCTCGACGTCCATGTCGATATCGCCGTCCAGGTCCGCGACGTCCAGCAGGCCCTCGATGTAGTCGGCCGCTATCTCGCTCTCGGCCTCGAGATCGGCCAGGCTCGGGCCGCGCGCGGCCTCCGCGTCCGCCAGGTCGGCCTGCGGGGCGCCATTGTCTGAGCCCTCGTCCTCGAACTCGTCATCCCCGGACTCAGTGTCGTCCGCGGACTCAGTGTCGTCCGCGGACTCAGTGTCGTCCGCGGACTCGCCGCCCGCATCGGGTGCCTCCGCGACCATCACATCACCCGGGTCGGCTGGCTCGGCCACGGCCTGGGCCGACGCCTCCGACTCGCCGGACACGTGACGCTCCTCGTCAGGCTCGGCCACCACATTCTCCCCTTGCCTCACGCCAGGCCCTCCTCAGATCTGCATCTCCATGTGCTGGCCACCTCCGCGCGCGCTCACAGCCAGCCACGGCTGTCGGCAGGAGAGCGAAACTCTCCGCCGTCAGCCAGCTGGCCGGCCAGCGCCTCAGCGCTTGCCAGATCGCTTGCTGCGAGACTGGCGCTGCCGCTGCTGCCTCACGAGCTTAGCTTCGGGTGCCTCCGGCGGCGGCTCGGGCTCGGAACGACCCCGGCCAAGCTTGCGGAGCATCCCGCCACCCGAGGTACCGCCGCCGGCAGTCGCGCCGCCCGTGGCCGCACTCGGGGTCGTTGCGCCCTGCACCTTGCTGCTTTGCACCTTGCCGCCCTGCGGCTTGCCACCCTGCACCTTGCCGTTCTGCACCTTGCCGTTCTGCACCTTGCCGCCGGGGGCCTTGCCATCCTGGGCTACGCCGCCATTGTCGCCGGCCTGGCCTGCTCCGGACCCGTTGACGGCCGGGGATGCCCGGCCTGCGCGGGGCGCGAGCGCCCTGGCCCCGACGCCGCCCACCGCGGGGGCCGGGGTCACCGTGCCGTCGGCGGACGGCGGGGTGTAGGGGTAACGCTTGAACAGCGCCCACTGCTGGACCAGGGTCCACAAGTTGGTGGTCACCCAGTACAGGACCAGCCCGAACGGCCAGTACAGACCGGTCAGCGCGAAGAACGGCATGATGTAGGCCATGTACTTCTGCGACTGGCCCATCGGGTTGTCCGGGGTCGCAGCCGGCATCATGCCGCGCTTCATGCTCTGGCGGACGGTCAGGTAGGTCGTGATCATGCTGACCACGACCGCGCCGACGATGACCACCTTGGCGTGGAAGGGCACGTACAGGCCATGCGCGAACAGGACCTTGTCGGCGATGCTGACGCCCAGGATCTTGGCCTGCTTGGCGCTGCGCACCATGGCCAGCGGCATGCCGTACTTGGGGACCTGACCCGGAACCCAGTAGGCGATCGCCCGCAGCACGCTGAACAGCGAGAAGAACAACGGCAGCTGCGCCACGACCGGGAGGCACCCCATCAGCGGGTTGACCCCCGCCTCCTGGTAGAGCTTCATCGTCTCCTGGTTGAGCGTCTGCTTGTCGCCCTTATATCGCTTGCGCAGCGCCGCCATCTGCGGCTGCAGGGACGTCATCTTCCGGGTGGTGTGCATCTGCTTGATGAACAGCGGCACCATGATCAGCCGCATGGCGACCACGAGGATGACGATCGTCAGCGCCCAGGTCCACCCGCTGGTCGGACCGAAGATGGGGCTCAGGAAGTTGTAAATCTGCGTCAGGACCCAGGCAACGGCCTGATACAGGGCGTTCAGTGGATTACCCACCTGCTAGCTCCCTTGCGCTCTGTTCAGAAAATTCCGGGTCCGCAGCGTCCGCGCCGGCGGCGGCCCGGCCCCTGGCCGGCCTGGCGGGCGGGACCGGATCAAGGCCCCCGGCGTGGAACGGGTGGCAGCGGCCGAGCCGCCGGGCCGCCAGCCAGGAGCCGCGCAGGGCGCCGTGCACCTGCACTGCCTCCAGCGCGTAGGCGCTGCAGGAGGGGTAGAAACGGCACGATGGCCGCAGCAGCGGGCTGATCAGGCGCCGGTACCCCGTGATCAGCAATACCAGCACCCAGGCCGCGGCGGACTGCCTGCCTGGCGCCTGCCGGCTGCCTGTGCTTGTCCTGCCTGCGGTCGTCACCGACACAGTGCCCTATCCTGCCGCCGGAGCAGTGCTGTGATTACCAGGTCGAGTTCGGCGGCGAGATCCTCCTGGCGTGCCGTCGCGGCGCGGGGATTAGCGCGCAACACAAGCAGGCTACCTCCCGGAAGCGACGCCAGATGACCACGGGCCAGGTGCCTGAGCCGCCGGCGCACCCGGTTTCGCACCACAGCCGGGCCGACAGCGCGGCTGACGACGAAACCGACCCTGGCCGGCTCACCCGCCGGGCGGACCAGCAGATGCCCGGAGATCAAGGGCTTACCGGCCCGACTGCCCCCGCGGACGGCAGCGGAGAACTCGCGGCTGCGCCGCAGCCGGGCGGCCGCGGGAAGCATCGGCAGTCACCGTTCCGAGCCAGCGTCAGTCAGACGCTGACGCGCGCGCGGCCCTTCCGCCGCCTGGCGGCGAGGACAGCCCGGCCTGCCCGGGTGCGCATACGCAGCCGGAAGCCATGCGTCTTGGCACGGCGACGATTGTTCGGCTGGAACGTACGCTTACTCACCAGAACTCCAGGTGCTGCGGGTATCTAGGCTGCGGGTCAACCTGCGGGTCTACTTCAGGGCCGGTCCCCGGGCGGCATGAGGCCATGCTTCACCTGCGCGGGACTAGCCGGGCTAACAAACGCTACTCACCCCGGCCGCCCCGGTCAAACTGGCCGGGGCGGCGGCCCGGTGCCGGCTGGCCGGGGCAGTTTGACCGGGGCGGCTATTACCCCTGGCCGGCTATGACCCTGGCCGTTTGCCAACCGAGCCGGGAAAGGCGGCCCTAGGCTGTGGATAGCGGGGCCGGGCGCAGGGAGCAGTCATGTGTCCCGTGGCGTCAGCCATGTCCAGCCGGACAGCGCGCGCCCTGCTGCAGCAGCGCACCTCTGCAACGTGCACATGCTGTGGAAAAACCTGTTGATCATATGTGGGGGCGCGAGGTGAGCTGCTAGTGAGAGAAGACGACCTCGCGGAAGTCTGGGCCCGGTCCCTGGCCGATCTCGCGGACATGCAGATTGAGCCGCACCAGCGAGCATGGCTCCAGCTCACCCGGCCGCTGGGCCTGGTCGAGAACACCGCGCTCATCGCGGCGCCCAACGATTTCGTCAAGGAGCAGCTGGAGACGCGGCTGCGGGCCCTGATCACCAACGCGCTGTCTCGCGAGCTGGCCCGCAGCATCCAGCTCGCGGTCACCGTCGACCCGGCCGCGACCGCCGGTCCCGGCGGGATGGCACCGCCACCGCGGCACCCGGAGCCAGGCCAGCTGCGCCACGCGGCCGACTCCGACGAGGACCCCCGGCTGACCGCCCCGCGCGGCCTCGGGGCGAGCAGCGGCGGCTACGACGGTTCCGTTACAAGTGGTGATGGCAGTTCCGGCGGACACGGCCCCGGCACGCTCGATGATGGCCCCGAGGACCACGGGACCCTCGACCAGCACACCCCCGCCCACCGCACCGCTGACCAGCGCCACCCTGACCAGCGCCACCCTGACCACGGGGGGTCCGGCTACCGCCCCGGCGGACCCGGGAACAACGGCGGCCCTGACTTCCCGGGCGCCGGGCTGCGGCCGCAGATCCGGCCGGGCCGGCTGGATGACCTCGAGGCCGCCGGCTCGGCTCGCGGGAACGGCGCTGACCGCGCTCCTGGTGACCAGCGCCGGGGCCTGGGGCGTCCCGGCGACCTCGAGGACCACCGGCCGGGGCCGGCCGATCCCACCGGTCCCAGCAGCATCCCGTCGCTGGCCGGCGGCGCGGGCGGGCATGTCGGCGGGCACGCCGTGCCCCGCCCGGCCCAGGCCAGGCTGAACCCGAAGTACACCTTCGAGACCTTCGTGATCGGCTCCAGCAACCGGTTCGCTCACGCGGCCGCCGTCGCCGTCGCCGAGGCTCCCGCCAAGGCCTACAACCCGCTGTTCATCTACGGCGACTCCGGCCTGGGCAAGACGCACCTGCTGCACGCCATCGGACACTACGCTCAGAGCCTCTACCAGGGGCTCAAGGTGCGGTACGTGAGCTCGGAAGAGTTCACCAATGACTTCATCAACATGATCCGGGACGGCAAGCAGGACGGCTTCCGGCGCCGCTACCGGGATGTCGACGTCCTGCTGGTGGACGACATCCAGTTCCTGGAGAACAAGGAAGGCACCCAGGAGGAGTTCTTCCACACGTTCAACACGCTGCACAACGCGAGCAAGCAGATCGTCATCTCCAGTGACCGTGCCCCCAAGCGCCTGGTCACCCTGGAGGACCGGCTGCGCAGCCGGTTCGAGTGGGGACTGCTGACCGACGTGCAGCCGCCCGAGCTGGAGACGCGCATCGCGATCCTGCGCAAGAAGGCGGTGCAGGACCGGCTCAACGCGCCGCCCGAGGCCCTGGAGTACATCGCCAGCCGGATCTCCACGAACATCCGCGAGCTGGAGGGCGCGCTCATCCGGGTCACTGCCTTCGCCAGCCTGAACCGGCAGAGCGTCGACCTGCAGCTGGCCGAGTTCGTGCTCAAGGACCTGATCCCGGAGGCGCACGGGCCGGAGATCACCGCGGCCACCATCATGGGCCAGACCGCGTCCTACTTCGGGCTGTCCATCGACGACCTGTGCGGCACGTCGCGCTCCCGGGTGCTGGTGACGGCGCGGCAGATCGCCATGTACCTCTGCCGCGAGCTGACTGACCTGTCGCTCCCGAAGATCGGCCAGCAGTTCGGCGGCCGGGACCACACGACGGTGATGCACGCGGACCGTAAGATCCGGTCCCTGATGGCCGAGCGGCGCTCGATCTACAACCAGGTCACCGAGCTCACTAACCGGATCAAGCAGCAGGCTCTGTCGGGGTGATCGGGCAGTGACTGCTTCATCCACAGGCTGTTGCCGAAATGCTTCTAGCTGCAGGTATCACTCATCGTACGGTAATGACTACAGATTTCGGTCGGACCGCGCATACAGCGCACACAGGCTGTGGATGACGCTGTGGACGAGCTTGGGACATCCGGCGGATAACGTGGCCCAGCCCGGGGGTGACGGCGGGGTGGCCGTCCGCCGACAGCCTGGTGTCCACAGCGCCGCCACGGCCCGTACCCGGGTCCCGCGACCGGCTGTGGACGCGGCTCGCCGCGCTGACCTGGCCAGACCGCGACTGTCCCCGGGATCCACCGACCCTATGACGACTACGTTTCTCTCTCTATCAAAGAATCCACGTACCAAGCAGGCAGGCACCGGCCCGTGCCGAGCAGACCGCAGATCAGGAGGCGGCAGGTGAAGATCGTCCTCGAACGCGACGTGCTGGCCGAGGCGGTGGCCTGGACGGCACGAGCCCTCCCGGCCCGGCCCACGGTCCCGGTGCTGGCGGGCATCCGGCTGCACGCCGGAGCCGAGCTCACCCTGTCCAGCTTCGACTACGACGTGTCCGCGCAGGCGACGGTCCCGGTCACCACGCAGGAGGAGGGCTCCGCGCTGGTCTCGGGCCGGCTGCTGGCCGAGATCAGCCGCAGCCTGCCTGCCCGGCCGGTGCAGATCACCGCCGACGCGGGCCGGGCCGTGCTGACCTGCGGCAGTGCCACCTTCAACCTGCTGACGATGCCGGAGGACGAGTACCCGGCCCTGCCCGAGATGCCGCCCGCGGCCGGCTCGGTCGGCAGCGATGCCTTCGCCACGGCGGTCAGCCAGTCCGCCATCGCGGCCGGCCGCGACGACACCCTGCCCGCCCTGACCGGCGTGCGGATCGAGATTGAGGGCGACCGGCTGACCCTGGTCTCCACCGACCGCTACCGGCTGGCAGTCCGGGAACTGCGCTGGAACCCGCAGCGCCCCGACGAGTCCGCCGCGGTGCTAGTGCCGGCCCGCGCGCTCAGCGAGACCGCCCGGGCGCTGACCGCCGGCGCTGAGGTGTCGATCGCGCTGGGGCTCCCCGGTGGCGAGGAAGGCCAGGGCGGCGGCGACGGCATGATCGGGTTCGAGGGCGCCGGGCGGCGCACCACCACCCGGCTGCTGGGCGGCGAGTTCCCCCGTTATCAGGCGCTGCTGCCCGCCAGCCTGCAGACCACCGCGGAGCTGTCCACCAGCACCCTGGCCGAGGCCGTGAAGCGGGTGGCGCTGGTCGCCGAGCGCAATACCGCCGTCCGGCTGGCGTTCAGCTCCGGCCAGCTCGTGCTCGAGGCGGGCACCGGCGACGAGGCCCAGGCCCAGGAGGTCCTGGAGGCCAGCTTCGACGGGGACGACCTGGCCATCGCGTTCAACCCTGCCTACCTGCTCGACGGCCTGACCGCGATCGACTCCGACATCGTCCGGATCTCCTTCACCGAGCCCGGCAAGCCGGCGCTCATCACCGGCAAGCCGGGTCCCGACGGCCACCCCGACTACAGGTACCTGCTGATGCCGATCCGCCTCGGTGGCTAGGAAGCTCGGTGGCTAGGAAGCGGGCCGCTGGCGCCAGCCAGTACCCTCAGCAGGCGTGCACCTGACCCGGCTGGCGCTGACCGACTTCCGCTCCTACGCGGCGGCTGACGTGCGCCTGGAGCCAGGAGTGAGCACCTTTACCGGCTCGAACGGACAGGGCAAGACTAACCTGGTCGAGGCCGCCTGTTACGCGGCCGCCTTCGCCAGCCACCGGGTGGCCGCCGACGCGCCCCTGGTGCGCCATGGCGCGGAGCGGGCCATCATCCGCGCGGCCGTCACCGGCGGCGGCCGTGACAACCTGGTGGAGATCGAGGTCAACCCGGGCCGGGCGAACCGGGTCCGGCTCAACCGCACGCCGCTGCCGCGCCCGCGCGATGCCCTGGGCGTGCTGCGCTGCGTGCTGTTCGCGCCCGAGGATCTCGCGGTCGTCAAGGGCGACCCGGATCAGCGCCGCCGTTACCTGGACGACCTGCTGGTCGCGAACCGGCCCCGGTACGCCGGGATCCGCGCCGATTACGAGCGCGTGGTCCGGCAGCGGTCGGCGCTGCTCAAGTCGGCCAGGGCCCGGGGCGGCGGGGTGCCGCACGGCCTGGAGGTCTGGGACGACCAGCTGATCGCGGTCGGCGCGGAGCTCACCGCGGGGCGGCTGGAGCTCGTCCAGGCCATCCGCCCCCTGGTGGCCGCGGCGTACAGCGCGGTGTCGGGAGCGGACCTGGACACCACGATCGCCTACCGGCCGTCGTTCCGGGCCGACGAGGAGCCCGCGCCGGAGAAGGAGAAGCTCGCCGCCGCGATGCGCGAGGCGCTGGAGCGCAGCCGCCGGGCCGAGCTGGAGCGCGCCGTCTGCCTGGTCGGGCCGCACCGCGATGAGCTGGAGATACGGATCAGCGACCTGCCGGCGCGGGGTTATGCCAGCCACGGCGAGTCCTGGTCCATGGCGCTCGCGCTGCGGCTGGCCGCGTTCGAGGTGCTGCGGGCGGGCGGCGAGGACCCGGTGCTGATCCTCGATGACGTCTTCGCTGAGCTGGACGTCGGCCGCCGGGGCCGCCTGGCCGACCTGGTCGCCGGGACCGACCAGGTCCTGGTGACCGCCGCGGTCGGCGCCGATGTCCCGGCGGAACTGTCCGGGCGCAGGTTTACCGTGGCAGGCGGGGTGATCACCGATGGCTGAGGACGGGGCGGCGGCCGGGGCCCGGCCGGCTGGCACCGACCGGGCCCGGCTGGCCCGCGAGGCACTGGCGGGCGTGAAGGCCGATGCCCTGGCCAGGGGGAACCGGCCCGCGGCACCGGACCGGACCGGGAAGGAACGGAACTCAGGTGCCGGTGCGCCGCCGAGGCCGGGCCGCCGGGAGCGCCGCGAGGACCCGCAGCCGCTGACGGCCGCCCTTGACGGCCTCATCAGTGATCAGGGCTGGGCCCTGGCCGCCGCCACCGGGTCGGTTTTCGGCCGGTGGGCGGAAATTGTCGGAGCGGACCTGGCCGCGCATACCACGCCCGACTCGCTGACCGACGGCGAGCTGACCGTGACCGCCGACTCCACCGCGTGGGCGACTCAGCTGCGCCTGCTGGCCGGTCAGCTGGTGCGCCGGCTCAACGTGGAACTGGGCGACGGCGCCGTGCGCCGGGTCAAGGTCCGCGGCCCGGCGAGCGCTCCGCGGCGCCCCGGGGAGTGGAGGGTACGCGGTAGTCGCGGCCCACGTGACACGTACGGCTGAGCCTGACGGTTCGCCCAGGTAAAATAGCGATGCGCACCTGGGCGGACGCACCACGGAGTTCGGCGTCTGCCTGGTGTTTGCCTGTTCCAGGAGGAGCTTCGACTTTGTCCTATGACGCGCGTTCCATCACGGTTTTGGAGGGCCTGGAGGCTGTTCGTAAGCGCCCGGGTATGTACATCGGCTCAACGGGTGAGCGCGGACTGCATCATCTGGTCCAAGAGGTCGTCGATAACGCCGTTGACGAGGCACTGGCGGGCTACTGCGACCACATCGAGGTCACGCTGCTGCCCGACGGTGGCGTCCGGGTCTCCGACAATGGCCGCGGCATCCCGGTCGACAACCACCCGATCGAGAACCGCCCGGCGCTGGAGATCGTGCTGACCACCCTGCACGCGGGCGGGAAGTTCGACAGCAAGTCCTACGCGGTCTCCGGCGGCCTGCACGGCGTCGGGGTCTCGGTGGTGAACGCGCTGTCCTGGCGGCTCGAGGTGGAGGTCCGGCGCGACGGCTACGTCTGGTACCAGAGCTACGAGCGCAGCGAGCCGACCGGCCCGGTGCGGCGCGACGAGCCGACCGACGAGCACGGGACGACCATCACGTTCTGGCCGGATCCGGACATCTTCGAGACCACCGAGTGGTCGTTCGAGACGCTGTCGCGCCGCCTGCAGGAAATGGCCTTCCTCAACCGGGGCCTGGCCATCACGATCACTGACGAGCGTCCCGATCACATCGACGGCGACCTGCACATGGTCCTGTACCGCTACGACGGCGGCATCGCGGATTTCGTGCGCTACCTCAACGCGTCCAAGGAGCCGGTCCACGACTCAGTGATCGAGTTCGGCGAGGACGGGCCCGGGATCGCGGCCGAGGTGGCGATGCAGTGGACCGGGGCCTTCTCCGAGTCGGTGCACACCTTCGCCAACACGATCAACACCGCTGAGGGCGGCACGCACGAGGAGGGCTTCCGCTCGGCGCTGACGACGATCGTCAACCGGTACGCCCGGGAGCAGAAGCTGATCCGGGAGAAGGACGAGAACCTCACCGGTGACGACGTCCGCGAGGGCCTGACGGCCATCATCCACGTCAAGCTGGCCGAGCCCCAGTTCGAGGGCCAGACCAAGACCAAGCTCGGCAACACCGAGGCCAAGTCGTTCGTCCAGCGCGTCTGCAACGACCACCTGCGGGCCTGGTTCGAGAGCAACCCCGGTGAGGCCAAGGCCATCATCATCAAGTGCACGCAGGCGGCACGGGCCCGGGTCGCGGCCCGGCAGGCCCGTGACCTGACCCGCAAGAGCCTGATGGGCGGCTCGGGGCTGCCTGGCAAGCTGGCCGACTGCCAGTCTGGTGACCCGTCGCAGTGCGAGATTTACGTGGTCGAGGGCGACTCGGCAGGCGGCTCGGCCAAGGGCGGCCGGGACCCGCATTTCCAGGCCATCCTGCCGATCCGCGGCAAGATCCTGAACGTCGAGAAGGCCCGGATCGACCGGGTGCTCAAGAACACCGAGGTCCAGGCGATGATCACCGCGCTGGGCACCGGCATTCACGACGAGTTCGACATCGCCAAGCTGCGTTACCACCGGATCATTCTGATGGCGGACGCTGACGTGGACGGCCAGCACATCACCACGCTGCTGCTGACGCTGCTGTTCCGGTTCATGAAGCCGCTGATCGAGGCCGGTCACGTCTACCTGGCCCAGCCG
>Ga0208219_1000188_pt1 | contig 24136 bp, 31 predicted proteins | sample NGESurshal072012_7_FD_184469 | JGI IMG/M metagenome (GOLD analysis project Ga0208219, IMG submission 184469) | Arctic peat soil microbial communities from Barrow, Alaska - NGEE Surface sample 53-2 shallow-072012 (SPAdes) | ecosystem: Environmental > Terrestrial > Soil > Wetlands > Peat ... | reverse complement strand
GGGCGAGGGGCCACCGGAATGCAGCACCGATGATCGCCGTATCAAGCAGGCAATCCCTCTCACGCGACTTGCGGCGCACGAGAGGGCACAACGGTCACACGGCTGTGTCCGCCTGCAGACCAAGTCCAAAAGGGAGCGCTAAACCAAAATGTCCAAGAATCGGCTCAAGCAGTGCTTGATGCTTCTGACAGTGGTCGGCCTGGTGGCCGTTGCTGCAGGCGGCGGCTCAGGTACATTCGCCAGCTTCACAGCGGAGACAACGAACACCGGGAACTCGTTCGCGACCGGAACGATCGTGCTCTCCAACACGGTCAACGGCGGCACGGCCTGCCTTTCGACCAACGGCGGCGCGACCGACACCAACATCAACGGCGCCTGCGCGGCGGCCTACAGCGTCGCATTGAAGAAACCCGGCGACTCGTACGTCGGCGACCAGATCGATATCAAGAACGTCGGCTCGCTCAGCTCCAGCGACCTGATCTTCACCGGCGGCTCCTGCACAGACAGCAACGCCGTCGGCGAGACCTACCACGGCACAGGCAGCCTCTGTGGCGCCCTTGACGTGTACGTCCAGGAGTGGACGAGCAACACGTACGCGACTCCGTCGCACTGCTCGTACGGCGGCGGGACGGCCACGACGTGCGCCTTCAGCGACACCAAGACGCTGACGACATTGGCGGGCGCCGGCGCACAGACCCTGACCGGCGCGCTCCCGGCCGGCACCGACCGGTACTTCACCGTCGGCGTGCAGATGCAGAGCGGCGCAGGCAACAACATGCAAGGCCGCGCGACCTCGTCTGCCGTCACCTGGCACGTCGACCAGTAACAGGCAAGAGCGCAACAGTTCGGGGCGTAACACAAGGCCGGATCCGCTCCTGAGTCCGCCTGACCAAAGCGCGACAGACGCCGCCCGCAAGCGCGGCGTCTGTCGCAGTTTTGGGCATCATTCGCGAGTACTGGCGCCATGCGACAAGCCTCGCCAGAGCAGCGGATGCCGCACACCGCCACGCCGAACGCGTGCGCGGGTCGAGTGCACAGCGACGCGAGGCAAGCCAGGCGGCCATCGCGGCGGCGGCGGCGACTACCAGGACCACGCACTGGTCGAGCATCGGGTGGTTCACACCGCCCCCGGAGAACTCCCAGATGGCGTATACGACCAGCCCGAGGCCCACCGAGCCCAGCAATGGGGGCCAGATCGCCCACCTCGCCCTCTCAGGCCAAGACCTCATACCTATCAGTCTCGGCCTCGGCAGGTCCGGCCTACAGGTCCCCAGTGCTAAGATCGGCTGTAGCGGCGCCTCATCAATTGGCGCAGCGAGTCAATAGCGGTCGCCACAGTCATCGGCAGCCGCAAGAAGGTCCGCCCTCAGCAGAGCAGGTCGGAGCAAGCCGACGGACGGCTTAGTCTTGTCGGCGATGAACTCAGGCTGAAGGAGACCGAAGAGACGCATGATCTGGCTACTCGTATTTGTGCTCCTGCTTCTTGCGGTTGGCGGAGGCATCTTCATTTCGAAGTTTCTGTTCGTCGTGTTGATCGTTGTGCTCGCCGTAGCCCTGCTCGGCCGCCGGTCGAGGGCGTGAGCCTTGGTGCTTGACGACGAGACTCAGCACTTACGTGTCCTGATCGCAAACGAGCGTCGCGATCGCCTCGAGTTGGTGGCCCAGGTCATCACAGGGCTCGGGCACGAGGTGATCGCGAGCGAGGTCGAGGTGGAGACGATCGCGGAGGTGACGGCTCGCGAGCATCCTGATGTCGCGCTTGTCGGTCTCGGCCTGTCAACGGATCACGCGCTCCATATGATCGAATTGATCGTCCGGGAATCCTTCTGTCCGGTGATCGCGTTGCTTGCCGCCGAGGAGCCGGCGTACATCCACGAGGCGGCCAAACGCGGCGTCTTCGCCTACATCGTCGACACCACGCCGGAGGAGCTGCAGAGCGCGATCGACATCACCCTGCAGCGCTTCGCGGAGTATCACAGCCTGCAAGGAGCGTTCGGGCGCAGGGCGGTGATCGAGCAGGCGAAAGGGATCCTGATGGCCCGCCACTCGATCGATGCCGACAAGGCGTTCGAGATGCTGCGCGACCACTCCCAGCACACCGGTCGCAAGCTCTCAGACGTCGCCACCGCGATGGTCGACAGCCACCTTCTCCTTCTGCCGCAGACAACGCATGCGGGGTCGCTGCAGTTGAAGAATGGCACTCCAAGAGAACTCGCTGCGGTGGACGTATTCGCTGTGCCGGCTGAAGCGCTCGACCTTCCGAAATGACCGAGATCGCTGCCGCCTCCGAGGAGCCCGTCCCCCCGACGCCTGCTGAAACGGGGCCGATCCGCGTGCACGAAGAAGCCGGAGGCTGGCAGGTCGACTATGGCAGCTACGCCCAGAGCTACCACGCCAGTCGCCAAGAAGCGATCGAGAAGGCCACGGTCGCAGCCGCGCGAGAAGACCGCGAACTCACAATCGAGGACGCCAAAACGACCTCCGATTAGGAACCTGCGCAGAGGCGCCCTCAGCCCGATCTTCGGGCTTCCTCCGCCGCCTCCACTTTTTGGACAATTGCGCAAGCGGCGGGGACGATGCATGCTCGTCCTAGACTTGGGAACGATGGCTACATCGCGTGAGTTCGAGGTCGTCCTGACGCCGGAAGAGGGCGGCAGATACAGCGTCAGCGTGCCGGCCCTACCGGGCTGCACGAGCCAGGGTGAGACGCGCGAGGAGGCCTTGACGATGATTCGTGAGGCGATCGAGCTGTATCTCGAGTCGCTCAACGCGCACGGCGATCCGCTACCGAGTCCGATCGAGATCGAGCGAGTGACAGTCGAGGGCTGATGCCACGGCTTCCCGCGGTGACGCCGCGCCAGGCGATCCGCGCGTTGCAACGGTGCGGCTGGGAGCTCGATCGCACGAAGGGAAGCCATCAGGTGTTCCGTCACCCGGAGTACCGCCATCGGGTCGTCGTGCCGATTCACGCGCGCGATCTGGCGTCGGGCACGCTGCACCAAATCATTCACGCGTCCCGCATCTCGCGGGACGAATTCCTACGACTGCTCTGATGGATTGCGCCAGCGTCGTCGAAGCGATTCGCTCAGCGACTCCTCCTGCCGGAATGAAGACGCGGGTCGTCGCAATCGACGGACCGGGTGGCGCCGGCAAGAGCACGCTCGCCGCACACCTTGCGCGAGAGCTCGATGCCCCGATCGTCCACACCGACGACTTCGCGAGCTGGGACAACCCGCTCGAATGGTGGCCCGACCTGATCGAGACCGTCCTACGGCCTATCGCAGCCGCGCAGCCCGCCAGGTACACACCGACCAGCTGGGGCGGTCCCGCAAAGGCGCAGGTCGTGATCGAGCCCGGTGACTTCGTGGTCCTCGACGGCGTGAGCGCGTCGCGCGCGGCCTTCCGGCCGTTCCTCGCGTTTTCCATCTGGGTCGAGACGCCTCGGAACGTACGCCTTCGTCGAGGCCTGCAACGAGACGGCGCGCACGCCCGGGCCGACTGGGACCGGTGGATGGCTGAGGAAGACGCGTACGTCGAGCGGGAGCAGCCGGCCGCTCGCGCGGACCTCGTCTTACGAGGCGACGTCTCGTCTTAACCGGCCGTCGGCGGCGCGAGCAGCACGACTCCCTCGATCGCATCGACGTCGACCTCGCTCGACGGAACCTTTCTCGACGGCACGCCGAGCGCTGCGATGAACTCGTCTGGCGGTTCGAGGAAGTTCACCGCCGGCGTCCGGTAGTGCATCGGCACGACGACCCGCGGCGCGATCATCCGCACGACGTCAGCTGCGCCTTCGCCGCCGATCGTCGGACCGCCGCCCACTGGAATGAACAAGACGTCGACTTCGCCGATCGCCTCGTGCTGCTCGGGGCGAAGCGTCCGCTGCCCGAAGTCGCCGAGATGGCAGCAGCGCACGCTGTCGAGCTCGAAGCGAAAGATCGTGTTCGGCCCGCGCACCGTTCCGGCCGCGTCGTCGTGCTCCGAGGCGATCGCGACGACCTCGCCGATCGGCGACTCGAACCGGCCCGCGGTCGACCGGATCGTCACCGGGTCGCCCCCGACGGCCTCGACGACGTTGTGGTCGCCATGCTCGTGGGTCACGAGCAACAGGTCTGCGGTCACGCCCGCGACCGGCGGGTAGTTGAACTCGATGCCTCGCGCGGCCAGACCGCTCATCTCGCCGAACGGATCGATGAACACCGTGTGGTCGCCCGAGAGCAGGAATGCGGACTGTCCATACCAGCGAATGCGCACTGCGTCCTCCTTAGATGGTGTCGGGCTCGGAGCTGTCCGTTAGGACTGCGGCGCGCCGCTCGGGGCGGCGTGCGCCTCTCGACCACGACATGACCGCCGCGAGCGCGCACGCAACGATCGCAAACGCGAACGCCTTGTGCAGCCCCGAGTGGAACGGCGCAGCGATGAGGTTGGGGAAGAAGCTGTGGTTCGTGATCGCCGCGGCGTTTGCCGGTGACAGGTGCGAGATCACGTGGGGCCCGATCAGGGAGCGTACGGGGTCGTAACCGAGGAACGCCGCGAACAGCACCGAGACTGGGGGTAGATGCGCGGCATGCGTCGCGGCGGCAGCCGGCACGCCGTGCGCCTCGAGCCCGGCCGCGAGCGACGACGGCAGCGTCGCCGCGAGCCCGACGATCATGAGCGTGAAAAAGATCCCGATCGACAGCACCTGCGCGGAGTTCTGGAACGTCTGGTTCATCGCGCCTCCGGCGCCGCGGTCGCCGGCCGGCAGGCTGTTCATCACGCCCGCGCGGTTCGGCGCCGCGAACGCGCCCATCGAGAGCCCCATCAACAGCAGCGCGCCGGCGAAGACCGGATACGAGAAGTTCACCGGCAACATGTCGAGCAGGACGAAGCTGAGCGCCGAGCCGATCATCCCGCTCGTCGCGAACGGGCGCGAACCGAAACGGTCGGACAGGAATCCCGACACAGGCCCCGCCGCGAGGAACCCGACGGTGAGCGGGAGCATGTAGATCCCCGCCCACAGCGGCGTGCGGCTGAAGCTGTATCCGTGCTGCGGCAGCCAGATGCCCTGCAGCCAGATGATCAGCATGAACATGAGCCCGCCGCGCGCGACCGCGGACAGGAAGCTCGAGAGCACGCCGAACGTGAAGGCGCGGATGCGGAACAGCGGCAGCTTGAACATCGGGTGCGCGATGTGCGCCTCGACGAACGCAAACCACGTGAGTAGGAGGACGCCCGCCGCCATGCAGCCGAGCACGAAGGGGCTCGTCCAGCCCATCGGGCTGGAGCCGTGCGGGCGGATGCCGTACGTGATCCCGATCATGATCAGGACGAGGCCGACCGCGAACGTCGCGTTCCCGATCCAGTCGATCGGCGCCCGGTTGCGCACACCGATCTCCTTGAGCTTGCGATGCGACCACACCGTCCCGACGAGGCCGAACGGCACGGAGACGAGAAACACGAGCCGCCAATCGATAGGCGCGAGCAGTCCGCCCACGAGAAGGCCGATGAACTGGCCGCTGATCCCGACGACGTTGTTGAGGCCGAGCGCAAGGCCGCGCTGGTTCGCTGGGAAAGCATCGGTGAGGATCGCCGCCGAGTTCGCGATCAGGAACGCGGCTCCAACGCCCTGCACGAGCCGAAAGCCGATCAGCCAGTCCGCGCCTGCCGAGCCGTGCATCCAGTCGATCGTGAGCAGGAGCGACGCGACGGTGTAGATCGCGAAGCCGAGCGTGTACATCCGCACGCGCCCGAACAGATCGCCGAGCCTGCCGAGGCCGACGACGAGCACGCTCGTCACGACGAGGTACCCGAGGATCATCCAGAGGAGGTAGAAGCTGTTCCCCGGTTGCAGCGGGCTCAGGTGGATGCCCCGGAAGATGTCCGGCATCGCGATCAGGACGATGGACGCATCGAGTGTCGCGAGCAGCACCCCCAGCGTGACGTTCGAGAGCGCGATCCACTTGTAGCGCGGCCCGGCGTCCATCCAAATAGACAGGCTACCTGAACATCCCTATCATGGTCGCATGCGGCGGAGCGCCGATGCGATCAGCGCGGCAACCGAGCTGCGCGCGGTGCTGGGACAGCTCATGCGCCGGCTTCGGTCGGAGAACACACGGCCGCAGGCGCAGCTGGCGGTGCTGAGCCGCCTCGACCGTGGTGGCCCGCACACGACGAGCGGTCTCGCGGCGGCGGAGCACATGCGGCCGCAGTCCATGGCCGAGGTGGTCGCCGAGCTGCAGGGCGAAGGCCTCGTCGACCGCACCCCGGACACAGCCGACCGCCGGCAGCTGCTCGTCGCGCTCACGCTGGAAGGCAGGGAGTTCGTCAAGGCCGAGCGACGCAGACGAGAGGACTGGCTCTCACAGGCGATCGCGGACGAGCTCAGTCCCGAGGAACAGGCATTGCTCGTCGAGGCCGCGGGGCTGCTGCGCCGCCTCGCCGAGCTTCAGCCCGACTGAGTTTCGAAATCCAGGGCACACTAAGGCCGATGCGCTTTGTCGTCGCAGGCGTCCTCGCCGCCCTGTCGGTTCAGGCCTACCACGCGTCCTCGCAGCCGCTCACGCCGACCGCGAAGCAGGAACTGATCGCGAGCAAGCACTGGTACTCGAAGTGCCCGGTCCCGCTCTCCGGCCTGCGGCTCATGACGTTGAACTACTGGGGCTTCGACGGCAACGTACACACGGGGCAGCTCGTCACCAACGCGAGCTCGGTCGGACCGCTCACGAGCGTCTTCCGGACGCTGTACGCCATGCACTTTCCGATCCACCACATGAAGCTGACCGACGCGTACGGCCCGGTGAGCGAGTGGCCGAAAGACCTGGACGTCACCTACTCGTTCTCGTGTCGTCAGGCGGTTCCGTCACCGTGCAGCGGCGGGACGGGCACCGGCAGCTGGTCGATGCATGCCTATGGCGAGGCGATCGACGTCAACCCGGTGGAGAACCCCTACGTCGGCTGCGGGCAGACGCGCGACAAGACGGCCGTGTCGTTCATGAAGCGCACGCCGATCCGCAAAGGAATGGTGACGCCGGCCGTGCTCGCGGCGTTCCGCGCCGTCGGCTGGGGCTGGGGCGGGTCGTGGTACGGCTCGACGAAGGACTACATGCACTTCTCGTCCAACGGCCACTAGCGCGGCGCGCAGCGGCTACTTCAGCGTCTTGAGGTAGGCGATCAGAGACTGCACGTCCTGGGGCGGGATGATGCCTCCCCAGTGCGGCATGCTCACGATCGGCGCGCGGCCGATGACGCTGCCGCTCCTGATCACCGCGGCGATGGCCTTGTCGGTCGGGAAGTCGTGGCGGAAGCCGCCGCCGGAGAGCGGCGGGATGCTCTTGTCGGCAGACAGGGGGTTGGCGACGCCGCCGAGCCCGTTCGGGCCGTGGCAGTTGATGCAGCCGTAGCGGACGTAGAGTGCTGCGCCGGCGACTGCCGGCCCTTGTCCCTGCGGGATGACGACCGGCTGCGTGTCAGGCACCGCCGGAAGCCCGGCACGGATGTACGCGACGAGGTCGTGCACCTGCGTGCCCGAGATGACCTCGCCCCAGACCGGCATGTACGGCTTCGTCGGGTTCTTCGACTCGCCGAGCCCGTGATTGATGATGTGCGTCAGCTGCTGCACGGTGAGCGCGCGGCCGATGGTCGTCAGCGCGGGAACGTCGGGCGAGACGCCGCCGCGGCCGAGCGCGCCGTGACATTGCGCGCACGCGAACTGAACGAACGTGTGCGCCCCGGCGGCGACGGTGGGATCGACCGCCGTGGCCGGCTGCGTCGCTGATGCAGGGGCAGCAGCGACGACGGTCGTGACCGTCGTGACCCGCGAGGTGTAGTGGCCGGCGGCGAAGCCCACTACGACGCCGGCGACGACCATCCCCACAAGGCCGAAGAGAATCGCTGGAAGGAGCGCTTTCCCGCGCATCTGTGAAGGCGAGAGTACAGTTCCTGCCGTGAGGATCGCCAGGATCGCGCCTCTCGCGGCGGCTCTCGTCTTCACCGCGCCGGCGGCCGCGTCGATCTGGCCGCCCCCGCAGCCGCTGACGTTGCCCGCGTCGAAGGTCGCTCACGTGCGCTCGCCCGTACAGGGGCATTCCTGCATGGCGCGGGAGGCCCGCCTGAAGGTCGCACGCTGGCTCGCGCCGGTGGCGTGCGAGCAGCCGCCCCGTTCGGAGCTGCTGCTCGTCGCGCCGTTGTTCGGCGGGGCCTAGCTAGCTGGAGGCGGCGGCTGCTCGACGGTCGTCGCGGTCGCCGTCAGATCGCTCGTCGCCTGCAGGAACTCGTCACGTGTCATCTGACCGCTGGCGAAGCGCATGCGCAGGATCTCGAGCGGGTCCGGCCGGCCACCGCCGCCGCGCATCCGCATCATCGGCGGGCCGAAGTGCCTGCCGTGACGTCGGCCACCGCGCGAGAAGCGTGCGACGAGCAGGACCCCGACGGTTAGGACGAGTAGGAGGACGAGCGCGAACGTCGCCCAGGCGAGCGGGGAGTTGGCCATGTGCTCGTGGACGCTGAACGAGCCGCCGTAACCGAAGCCACGACCCCGGAGCTGAAATGGGGGAGAGGGATTCATGCCTGCACGGTACGACGTTCCGGTGAGCACTTGCTAAGAGACCGCAGTCAGTCCGACCGACGCCTTTGTCAAACTCCCGGACGTGGGATCCCTGTCGACGCCGCTCTTGGTGGTCGTCTTCGGGGCAGGCGCGATCGCGACGTGGATCGCCGGGACGGCACTCTCGAAGACGACGGACGTCATCGACCGGCGCTTCGGCCTCGGTGAGGCGCTCGGCGGCGTCATTCTGCTCGCGATCGCCGGCAGCCTCCCCGAGCTCGCGATCACCATCTCGGCCGCCTCGAGTGGCCACCTCGGCCTTGCCGCTGGCAACCTCATCGGCGGCATCGCCGTGCAGACGATGGTGCTCGTCATCTGCGACGGGGTGGCGTCGAGGACGCAGTCGCTCACGTACCTCGTCGGCTCGCTCGTGCCGGTGCTCGAGGGCTTGCTCGTCATCTTCGTCGTCAGCGGCGTCCTCATGGGTGCCCTCCTTCCGGAGTCGACGAGCATCGGACCGGTCAGCCCCGCGTCGATCGGCATCACGCTCGCGTGGTTCTCGGGCATCTACGCGCTGAACGTGGCTCGGAAGAAGCCGCGCTGGGAGTGTGCGATGGTCGGAAGCCGCCCGGGGCGCCCGCACCGCCGGATCGCGCACCCCGCTGAGAAGCTGAGCCCGATCGCCGCGTCGACGGCACGGGCCATCACGTTCTTCGTCGTGGGCTGCGTCGTCACGCTCGTCGCAGGCGTTGTCCTCGAGGTCGCGGGCAACCAGCTCGCCAACCGCGCCGGCATCAACGGGGTCATCTTCGGGGCTACCGTCCTCGCGGTCGCGACCGCGCTGCCGGAGATCAGCTCCGGCATCGCCGCGGTGCGCCTCGGCGACAACGAGCTCGCAGTCGCAGACATCTTCGGCGGGAACTCGTTCCAGGTCGTACTCTTCCTCCTCGCCGACCTGATCGCGGGCAAGCCCGTCCTGCCCGGCTCCGGACGCCAGAACAGCTGGCTCGCAATCCTCGGGATTGCGCTCACGGTCATCTACCTGTACGGGGTGATCCTCCGCCACGAGCGCGCCTACGCGCGCCTCGGCCGGGACTCGATTCTCGCGGTGATCATCTTCGGGCTCGGGATCGCCGGGCTCGTCGTCGTCCACGCCTGAGCGCGATGTAATGTCGCACAGATGCTCACCCTGGAGGAGCTGAGGGCGGACGCCGCGACCGGCGAGGTGGACACGGTCATCGCTGCGTTCACGGACATGCAGGGCCGCCTGATGGGCAAGCGCCTCGACGCGGAGTTCTTCCTGCACGAGCTCGAGGGTGGCCACGGCAGCGAGGGGTGCAACTACCTGCTCGCGCTGGAGATGGAGATGGACCCGGTGCCGGGGTACGCGATCGCGAGCTGGGAGCGCGGCTACGGCGACTTCGGGCTCATTCCCGACCTGGCGACGCTGCGGCGGATCCCGTGGCACGAGGCGACGGTGATGGTGCAGTGCGACGTCGAGTGGCACGACGGGACGCCGGTCGCGCCGTCGCCGCGGCAGGTGCTGAAGGCGCAGGTGGAGAAGGCGCGCGCGCTCGGTTACGAGCCGATGTTCGGGTCGGAGCTCGAGTTCTTCCTCTTCCGCGAGAGCTACGAGGAAGCGCACGCGAAGCACTACCACGACCTGACGCCGTCGGTGCCGTACGTGCTCGACTACCACGTCCTCGCCTCGAGCTACGACGAGCCGTTCCTGCGCGAGGTGCGCACGTCGATGAAGGCCGCGGGGATGATCGTCGAGTCGTCGAAGGGCGAGGCGTGGGCGGGGCAGCACGAGATCAACTTCCGCTTCGCGGACGCGCTGAAGGCCGCGGACGACCACGTCGTCTACAAGACGGGGATCAAGGAGATCGCCTATCAGAACGACTGCTCGGTGACGTTCATGGCGAAGCCGCACCACGAGTGGGTCGGCTCCTCGTGCCACATCCACTCCTCGCTGTGGCAGGACGGGAAGGCCGCGTTCGCCGGGGAGTCGGAGACGTTCAAGAGCTACCTCGCCGGGCAGATCGCGTGCGCCGCCGACCTCGCTGTGTTCATCGCGCCGACGATCAACTCGTACAAGCGTTTTGCGGCGGGAAGCTGGGCGCCGACGACGCTCGCATGGGGATACGACAACCGCACGTGCGGCTTCCGCGTCGTCGGCAAGGGATCGGCGCTGCGCGCCGAGACGCGCATCCCGGGCGCGGACGCGAACCCGTACCTCGCATTCTCGGCCCTGCTCGCGGCAGGCCTGTACGGCATCGAGCAGAAGCTCGAGCTCGGCCCAGCGCTCGAGGGCAACGCGTACATCTCAGATGCCGAGCGCTTCCCGCACGCGATGCGGGAGGCGATCGCCAGACTCGAGCAGAGCACGGTCGCGCGGCAGCTCCTCGGCGACGAGGTGATCGACCACTATCTGCACTACGCGCGCACCGAGCAGGAGCTGTTCGACAAGACGGTGACCGGTTACGAGCGGGAGCGGATGTTCGAGCGTGGTTAGACCTGTAGTGGGTATCACCTCCTACGTCGAGCCGGCGTCGTGGGGTGCATGGCAGCTCGACGCGGCGCTCATCCCCCTCATGTACGTGCAGGCGCTCGAGCGGGCGGGAGCGCGGCCGCTGCTCGTGCCGCCGAGCGTCGACGGGGTTGAGGAGACGCTCGACGCGCTCGACGGGCTGCTCTTCTCCGGCGGCTCCGACCTCGGCCCGGAGACGTACGGCGCCGAGGCACATCCGGCGACCAACGGCGTGCGTGCTGAACGCGACCGCGCCGAGCTGGCGCTGCTCGAGGCTGCGCTCGCGCGCGACATGCCCGTGCTCGCGGTCTGCCGCGGGTCGCAGGTGCTCAACGTCGCGCGCGGCGGAGACATCGTCCAGCATCTCCCCGAAGTCGTCGGCCACGAGGAACATCGCGCCGTCCTCGGCACGTTCTCCGAGCATCCGGTGCGCATCGAGGACGACTCGCGGCTCGGCGCGCTGCTGGGCGAGCGCGCACCGGTGAAGTCGCACCATCACCAGGGCATCGGCCGCCTCGGCGAGGGGCTGCGCGAAGTGGCCTGGGCCGACGACGGCATCGTCGAAGGCGTCGAGGATCCGTCGATGCGGTTCGCGGTCGGCGTCCTCTGGCACCCGGAGGCGGGCGAGGACGCGCGGCTCTTCGACGCGCTCGTCGCCGAGGCGCGAACGTACCGCGAGGAGCGCGGCCGGTGACCGCGGTCCTCAATCCGGCCACCGAGGAGACGATCGCCGAGGTCGAGGCGCACAGCGCCGAACAGACCGACGAGGTGATTGCGCGCGCGAAGGCCGCGTTCCCGGCGTGGCGCGCCGTCGCGCCCACCGACCGCGCCCGCCTGCTGCGCAGGCTCGCGACGCTCGTCGAGGAGCACCACGAGGAGCTCTCGCGCATCGAGTCCCGCAACGCCGGCAAGCCGATCGCCGGGGCGCGCGGCGAGATCGGGATGGTCGCGCAGGTCTTCCACTTCTACGCGGGCGCGGTGGACAAGCACTACGGCGAGACGATTCCCGTCGCCGGCGGCGTCGACATGACCTTCCGCGAGCCGCTCGGCGTCGTCGGCCTGATCGTGCCGTGGAACTTCCCGCTCAACATCTCGTCGTGGAAGCTCGGGCCGGCTCTCGCATGTGGCAACACCGTGGTGCTCAAGCCTGCGGAGCTGACGCCGCTCTCGGCGCTCCGTCTCGCCGAGCTCACGCTCGAGGCGGGCATCCCGGAGGGCGTCCTCAACGTCGTCACCGGCAAGGGCTCCGTCGTCGGGCAGCGGCTGATCGAGCATCCCGACGTGGCGAAGATCGGCTTCACCGGGTCGACCGAGGTGGGGCAGCAGGTCATGCGCGGCGCGGCCGGCACGATCAAGCGCGTGACGCTCGAGCTCGGCGGCAAGTCGGCGAACGTCGTCTTCGCGGACGCCGATCTCGAGAAGGCGGCCGCGTCGGCCCCCTATGCGGTGTTCGACAACGCCGGACAGGACTGCTGCGCACGATCGCGCATCCTGGTCGAGAAAACGGTCTACGACCGCTTCGCGGAGTTGCTCGTGACCGCGACGCACGGGGTGCGCGTCGGCGATCCGGAGCTGGACGACACGGAGATGGGGCCGCTCATTTCCGCTGCGCATCGCGAGACCGTCGCGTCGTTCGTCGAGGGCGAGCCGCTCTTCCGTGGCGACGTTCCCGGCGGCAAGGGCTACTGGTACCCCGCGACGCTCGTCGAGGCGCGGCCGGACGACCGGGTCGCGCGCGAGGAGGTCTTCGGGCCGGTCGCGGCGCTCATCCCGTTCACCGACGAGGCGGAGGCAGTGCGGATCGCGAACGCCTCCGTGTACGGGCTCTCCGGCTCGATCTGGACGCGCGACGGCGCCCGTGCGCTCCGCGTCGCCCGTGCGCTCGAGACCGGTGTGCTGTCCATCAACTCGAACTCGTCCGTCCGTGTCTCCACGCCGTTCGGCGGCTTCAAGCAGAGCGGCTTCGGCCGCGAGCTCGGCATGGAGGCGATGGCCGGCTACAGCGAGGTCAAGAACGTGTTCTACTCAACGGAATGAACAGGCTCGACGGAAAAGTGTGCGTGATCACCGGTGCCGGCGGCGGCATGGGCGCCGACGCTGCTCACCTCTTCACGGAAGAGGGAGCGAAGGTGTGCGTCGCCGACGTGAACCTCGAGGCAGCCGAGACCGTCGCCGGCGAGGTCGGCGGGCTCGCGGTGCAGGTGAACGTCGCCGACGAAGACTCCGTGCGCGCGATGTTTGCGGCCGCAAAGGAGAAGTTCGGCGGCATCGACATCCTGTACAACAACGCGGGCATCTCGCCGGCCGACGACGACTCCATCCTCGAGACCGACCTCGAGGCGTGGGAGCGCGTGCAGGCCGTCAATACCCGCGGCGTCTACCTGTGCTGCAAGCACGGCATTCCGTACCTGCTCGAGCGCGGCGGCGGATCGGTGATCAACGTCGCATCGTTCGTGGCGCTCGTCGGCGCGGCGACGTCGCAGATCTCCTACACGGCGTCGAAGGGCGCGGTGCTGTCGATGAGCCGCGAGCTCGGCGTGCAGTTCGCGCGGCAGGGCGTGCGCGTGAACGCGTTGTGCCCGGGCCCCGTCGAGACGCCGCTCCTGCTCCGCATCTGGAGCGAGACGGCCGGCGCAGCCGAGCGCCGCCTCGTGCACGTGCCGATGGGGCGGATGGCGAAGCCGCGCGAGATCGTCAACGCGGCGCTCTTCCTTGCGAGCGACGAGTCGTCCTACGTGAACGCGTCGACGTTCCTCGTCGACGGCGGCCTCACGGCCGCCTACGTCACTCCCGAGTAACCACTAGCTGCCGACGACCTGGACGAGCCAGCGCCGGTCGCGCTCGCGGTCCAGCTCGATGAAGAGCACACGCTGCCACGTTCCAAGCTGGAGCTCGCCTTCGCGCACCGGCACCGATTCGCCGGCGGTGCCGAGCAGCATCGCCATGCAGTGGGAGTGGCCGTTGCCGATCTCCATGTCCTCGGGGCAGATGTTCTCGGTGCGGCGGTCCCAGTCGTCGTGCGCGTAATAGGTGTCGTTGGGCACCAGTCGCCGCAGCAGCGCGGTGAAGTCCTCGAGAAAGCCTTCCTCGAGCTCGTTCACACGGACGCAGCAGGTGGTGTGCGGGGAGTACACGCACGCGATGCCGTCGGTGATCCCGCTCTCGCGGACGGCCGTCTGCACGTCCTCGGTGATGTCGGTGACCGTCAGCCCGCCGACGGTCCGGAGCTGCTTCTCGTGCTGAAAGACCTTCACAGGCTCGTATTCTGCTGGATGGCGCGGTGCGATCGGCGGGAGAATGCGATCCTCAAGAGAATCTGCGCCCGTCGGGCCCGTAGCTCAGCTGGTTAGAGCAGGGGACTCATAATCCCTTGGTCCCTGGTTCGAATCCAGGCGGGCCCATCACGACCGGTCGGCGCCGTGCCTGCTGGATGACGCTGAGGGACTGGTCGTTCGGGACGAAGAAGACGTTGAAGATCCCCGCTAGCGGGCCGACTCCGTCTTCGACGGATCGTTGGAGGACGCGGACTGGCGCATAGCCGATGCGGTGGAAAAACGCCGCTGCCGGCAGCGCTGTTGCACCGCTGACCTCGCACAAAACGAGAGGACGCTGGGATTCGAGGGTGCGCTCCGCACCTGCGAGCACGTGCAGCTCATGGCCCTCGACGTCGATCTTGACGAAGGACGGCCGTAACCCGCGCGCCTCGACCTCGGCGTCTATCGTCGTCGTCTCGACGGTCAGAGTCCCGCCCGGTTCAAATGTCCGCTGCTCAAGAGACGACCACGAGGGGTCCGGTGTCGCCGGCACCGTCAGCAAGCGAGGGCCGGACTCGTCGCTCGCGGCCATCTCTAGCACGACGACGTTGTCGCAGCCGTTCAAGAGAACGTTTGCGTCGAGCTGCTCTCGCGCGCGAGGGTTCGGCTCGAGTGCGAGCACACGGCTACCCACTGCCGCTGCCCGCGCGGCCGTCAGGCTGAACATTCCGATGTGCGCACCTACGTCGACCATGTCCCCACCCGTTTCCATCACCGCTTGCAGTGTCCTCAGCTCCCGCCGTTCGAAGAGCCCAAAGAAGAGGTCTTGTTGGTGGCGCTCACTGAGGTCGAGCTGAAGCAGAAGCCCGCTCGGATAGCGGACGACCCGCCGCCCCGATGTCGGTACACGGAGGAGCGGTCGAAGTCGGCCTTTGCCACGGAAGTCGACGCGCCGCAGCACCGCACAGGCGGCTCCGCGAATCGGCGTCGCGGCCGCCGGGTGGGCTGGCGAGTTGGCGAGCATTGGCGAGTGTAGACGCCTATTCACGACTCTCCCAAGACGCCCGCGCGAACGCAGGCTCATAATCCCTTGGTCCCTGGTTCGAATCCAGGCGGGCCCATAACCGTCCGGCCGACGCCATCTGCCGGCCTGCCGCTGTCGCCGTCACGAAGTGGGTTCGCATCGCTGCCTGCACCGAGGTTGCGAAGTCGTCGACTCTCGCTTCGATGAGCGGCTCGCCGATGACGTAGCTGAGACCCACGGCATTGAACGAGACGTCCAGGCGGCCGGTCCCGGCGAGGAGTCGGTGCAGATGGTCCGCGACGTCCTGCTCGTCATGCGCGTCGACTGGGGCGACCTCTGCACGACCGCCGTCCTGGACGATCTCCGCCATGACCTGCTCGAGCCGCTCCAGACTGCGTCCCGCCAGCGCGACGTGAGCGCCTTCGGCGGCGAACGACTTCGCCACGGCTGCGCCGATCGCCCCGCCCGCGCCGTAGACGACCGCACACTTGCCCTCGAGTAACACCTTGCCCCCTCGCGGAGTGGAATTGACCGAGTAAGGACGCTGACGCCCTAGCCACTACGTCTTCCGATTCGCACGGAACTCATCGGCCAACCGCGAAACGCCGTAGCGCGCTTAGGACTGGTCTTGCGAGGTCCAGGTGCCGGTCGACGTGCAGGTCGCGTCGTCGCCGCTGGTGAAGGTGACGCTGATCTTCAGCGTCCCCGTTCCGGTGCCGGTGGTCGTCAGGTTCCCGGCGAAGTCGGCCGCGCCGCTCGCATTGCTGTAGGTCAGCGGGATGTGCCCGGACACGGATCCGTCCGACCCGATCGCGAACGAGCCGTTCACGGTGGTGAGCGGCCCGGCGAGCGTGTCGCCGTCGGAGCACTCCCCGTTGAAGTCGAACGCGAGGTTCGTGAAGGTGGTGCCCTGCACGTCGAAGTTGAAGGTCGTCCCGTCCGAGTACGTGCCGACGTAGTGGCCGGCTTTGGCGGGCGGAGGCGGCGGCGGGGGAGGCGCCGGCGGCTTCGGCTCGGCCTTGAAGAACGCGTGCACCACGCGGGAGCCGGCGATCTTCACGGTGCACTTGAAGTTCGTCCCGCAGGGCGCGCTCCAGTGGGAGAACTCCGACCCCGAATTGGGCGAGGCCGTCAGCGTGACCTTCTCGCCCTTGCGCGCGTGCAGCTTGCACGACGGGTGGCAGTTGATCCCGGCCGGATGAGAGGTGACGGTGCCGGCGCCGCTGATCGCGATCGTGAGCGTCGGCTTTGGCGCCGCTCCGGCCGCGGCTCCGACGATCCCGAGCGCCGCGACAGCGATTCCTATCCGAACGAGTGTCTTCACCTGCCAGCCTCCCCTTGCCAATTGACGCTACTCCGACGTCCGGAAGGCGTCAAGGCGGTGCATACTCCTTGGGCGGTGGGTCGGGTCGCGATACGGCTCAACCCCGGCTCCGCTTCGGCCGGAGGCGCTTCGCCGACGCGCGCGGAACGGGCACGGTCATCCGCATCCTCTTTCTCCGCGTCTACGTGCACGACTAGCCGCGCGGCACGCTCAGGAACGCGTTCCACGCCGGCTTGTGGACGCCCGTGACGGTTTCCAGGCCCGACTGCCAGCCGCCGATCTGGGGCTGGTCGCGGACGAGGAACCAGAGCAGCATGTCGATGCGCGGGTTCTTCCGCGCGATCGCGTAGGCCTGCTTCAGGTCGGCCGCCTGCTTCGCCCAGCTCACGCCCATGATCGTCTTGTCGGGCGGGTTCGTCTCGTAGCCGTACTCGGTGATCCACAGATGCTTCGGCCCGTACAGCCGGGTGATCTCCGCCAGGAGCTGCGAGATGTTGCCGAGCTGCGTCCGCCGCTGCGTCTTGCCGGTCGGCACGAACGTCGGCGACTCGTTCCCTGCGGCCGGGTACGGGTTGTGTGCGTACACGTCGAACTTCTTCATCCCGTACTTGTGTGCCGCGAGGAGGAACGACAGCGGATCGACCGAGGCGCGGCTCGTGGCCGGCGCGTCGTTGCCCTTCGGGTCGGTCACGCCGCACGCAACCTTCTCACCGGACTGGGTGTGGATCCCGGCGTACACGGCATTGCAGATGCGCGCGTAGTTGTACGCGCTCTCGACCATCCACTTCCCGCCGACCTTCTTGTACTGCGGCGCGAGGAAGACCGGGTTGTTCGGCTCGTTCCAGGCGGTCCACATCTTGATCGCGGGGAGCGGGACGGTCGGGTCCCCGAGTGAGGGATCCTGCTGTGCCGCGGGCGGAACGTACGTGCCGCTGTAGCGCAGCGCCGCAGCGCGCGCGAACGACTGCAGGTTGGCGAAGCTCGTCGGCGCGTGGTTCTTGCCGGCGCCGTGGTTCGCCCACGAAGGCGTGCCGACGATCGAGAGCAGGAGCTTGATCCCGGAGTTTGCCGCGTAGATGTCGAGCCGGTCGTAGAGCGACCAGTTGTAGGCCGGGTCGCCCGGATTGGCTCCGTTCGCCGGCTTCGTGTTCGCGACCGCCCACTGGTTTCCGCCCCAGTACAGGTTCGCGCGCAGGACCTGCGTGTGCAGCGACTGCAGCGTCTCGAATGCCGAGGCGGGATCGCCGTACAGCGTGAACGCCTCGTCGTTGATCCCGACGAGCAAGTTGCTGGACTTCGTCGTCGCGTGCTTCTTGGTCGTCGCGGTCGCGCTCGCCGCGGCGAGCCCGGTCACGATCAGCGCGGCCACGGCGACGCGAATAATGCGCATCCTCACAAGTACCCCCTTGTTGGCTTGCAGCGACCGTACCCGTCAGAAAACGTTCAGAACGTAGATCGATGTAAATCCGTACCCTTTGCCCATGTTCTCGTTCATGAAGCCGGCACAGATGGTCACGCCGGAGGAGGCGCTCCCCGGCCGCAGCGACCCGATGCCCATCCCCGAGCGCCACGAGGTGCTCGGCACGCCGATCGCCCCGCCGTTCCCGGACGGCCTCGAGCAAGCGATCGTCGGAATGGGCTGCTTCTGGGGTGCCGAGCGCGTCTTCTGGCGCGCCCCGGGCGTCTACACCACCGCCGTCGGCTACGCGGGCGGATTCACGCCGAATCCGACGTACGAAGAGGTCTGTTCCGGCCGCACCGGCCACACGGAGGCGGTTCTCGTCGTCTTCGATCCGGCGCAGACGAGCTACGAGGAGATCCTCCGGCTCTTCTGGGAGAACCACGACCCGACGCAGGGGATGCGCCAGGGCAACGACGGCGGCACGCAGTACCGCTCCGCGATCTACTGGACGAACGACGCGCAGCGCGAAGCGGCTGAGGCGTCGCGCGAGATGTTTCAGCGAGAGCTCACGCGCGCCGGCTACGGCGAGATCACGACCGAGATCGCCGAGGCGGGGCCGTTCTACTACGCCGAGTCGTACCACCAGCAATACCTGGCGAAGAACCCGAACGGCTACTGCGGGCTGGGCGGGACCGGCGTCGCCTGCCCCGTCGGGCTGAAGACGGCTTAGGCCGTTTCTCCACCGTCGATCGCGATCGCAGCGCCCGTGATGTAGCGGGCGTCGTCGCTCGCGAGGAACGCGAAGAGCGCGGCGATCTCCGAGGGCTCGGCGTGGCGCTTCAGCGGAATCCCCTCGTTCACGGCGGCGAGCATCGCGTCGGTGTACTCGGCCCGCTGCATCGGCGTCAGCACGTAGCCCGGGCACACGGCGTTCACGCGGATGTGCGGCGCGAGCTCGCGCGCCATCGTCCGCGCGAGCAGGACCACCCCCGCCTTCGAGGCGTTGTAGTCGGCGTAGTTCTCGTGTCCGGTCAAGCCGTTCGTCGATGCAGTCACGAGGATCACGCCTTCGTCCATCCGGCGTGCCGCCTGCTGCGCGCAGTGGAAGATCCCGGTCAGGTTGACGTCGAGGACGCGGCGCCAGTCCTCCTCGCGGATCTCGAGGAACGGCGCGCGGATCGAGATGCCCGCGTTCGCGACGAGCACGTCGACGCCGCCGAGCAACTCGTCCACGCGCGCGAACGCGCGCTCCACCTGCGCGGCGTCGGCGACGTCGCAGACGATGTTCTCCTCTCCGTCGTCGACGGCCATGCTGACGACGCGCGCGCCCTCGTCGCGAAATCGGCGGCACGTCGCCTCGCCGATGCCGCTCGTGCCGCCCGTGACGACGACACGCTTGCCGCTGAGGCCGTTCACTGCAGGCGCTCGGCGAGGTACCGCAGCGCGATCGGGTAGCGGTATTCGATCGCGCTGTGCGTGGCCTCGAAGAGCTCGAAGAACACGTCGGTGACGCCGATCCGCTCGAGCGCGCGGCGGAATGCCTCGGCGCCGAGGTCGAGATAGAAGTCGTCCCGCTTCCCCGCGTCGATGTAGACGGCGCGCAGCCCGCGCAGCGAGTCCGCGTGCCCGTCGACCATGCGCACCGGATCCCACGCGAGCCAGCGTTCCCACACGTCCGGCTTCAGCTCGCCGGTCGCCGGGTCGAACGGCAGCTCCCCGGGCGAGTAGCACTCGGCCATCGCAAACGTGTTGATGAGCGCGTGATCGGTTGCCTTCGAGAATGCGGGCCGCGAGCGGAAGTCCTGCCAGAACGCGTCGAACGAGCCGTCGTAGTGGTCGCGCAAGGCTCGCACGGCATCGCGGAAGTCGGGCAGGTAGCAAAGCTCGAAGAGCGCGTCGCCGGCATGCGTCGCGAGACCGGCGAAGACGTCCGGGCGGAGCATCGCCGTCACCATCGCGCCGTACCCACCGCTCGACTTGCCTGCGATCGCCCGCGCGCTCGTCGGGTAGCGCTCGTCGACGAAGCCGACGACGTCCTCGCAGAGATACGTGTGGTAGTTCCCGACGCCGGGTGAGTCGAGGAACTGCGAGCCGCCGTACGACGTCCACGCGTCGACGAACACGACGCGCGCCGGCGCGCGGAGGTCGTCGACGAGCTCGAGCACGGTGGGCCGGAAGGCAGACCGGTTCCGCCACATGTCGACCTGGCCTGTGAAGCCCTGGATCAGATAGACGGCCGGCAGTGTCGCGCCCTCCGCCCCTGGCGGCTCGTACACCCAGAGGGGGCGCTGCGCCGGGTCGCCCAGGGGGTTACCGACGAGGGCGGCGCTGTCGAGCGCGTGCTCGTCCAGCCGCCCGGCGAGCTTCTTCGACCACGGCTCCATCGCCGCCGGACCCTACACTCGGGCCGTGCGCCGATTCCCCCTGCTCGCCGCGCTCCTACTCGTCTTGGTCCTGGCCGCCTGCGGCGGCGGATCGAGCAAGCCGTACACCGCGGCGGGGACGAAGGCCTGCCTGACCCAGAAGGGCTTCACCGGCGTCACGACCAACGCGGACACGGTCGGATTCATCGCCGCGTTCGCGGCCAACGGAGGCATCCAGGCGAAGTCGTCGACCGGCAACGTGCTGACGATCGCCTTCACGCAAGGCCCGGGGAGCGTCGCCGGGACGGAGAAGGCATTCCGCCGGAACGCACCGGCGAACCTCCGGCCGCACATGAGCGACATCATGGAAGCGCAGGGGAGCGCGGTGCTCGTGTGGACGGTGTCGCCGACCACGCAGGAGCTCTCCGACGCCGAAGGCTGCCTCGCCTCCTAGCTAGACTTTTCCGCATGGCCGAATACGGAACGATGCGGGTCAAGAGCGGCCTCGCCGAGATGCTCAAGGGCGGGGTGATCATGGACGTCGTCGACGCCGATCAGGCGAAGATCGCCGAGGCGTCAGGAGCGGTCGCGGTGATGGCACTCGAGCGTGTTCCCGCCGACATCCGCCGCGACGGCGGCGTCGCACGCATGTCCGACCCGGAGATGATCCGGGAGATCCAGGAGTCCGTCAGCATCCCCGTGATGGCGAAGTGCCGCATCGGCCACTTCGCCGAGGCGCAGATCCTCCAGGCCCTCGAGATCGACTACATCGACGAGTCCGAGGTGCTGACGCCCGCCGACCTCGAGCATCACGTCGACAAGTGGCGCTTCACCGTCCCGTTCGTCTGCGGCGCGACCAATCTGGGCGAGGCGCTCCGGCGCATCTCCGAGGGCGCGGCGATGATCCGCACGAAGGGCGAGGCGGGCACCGGCGACATCGTCAACGCGGTCACGCACATGCGCTCGGTCTTCGGGCACATCCGCAAGTTGAAGACGCTCGCCGAGGAAGAGCTCTACACCGAGGCGAAGAACCTGCAGGCGCCGTACGAGCTCGTGCGCTGGGTGGCCGAGAACGGGAAGCTCCCCGTCGTGACGTTCACGGCGGGCGGCATCGCGACGCCGGCCGACGCGGCCCTGTGCATGCAACTCGGCGCCGACGGCGTGTTCGTCGGCTCGGGCATCTTCAAGTCGGGCGACCCGGAACGGAGGGCGAAGGCGATCGTCGAGGCGACGACGCACTTCCAGGACGCAGAGATCCTGGCCCGCGTCTCCGCCGGCCTGGGCGAGCCGATGGTCGGTATCTCGACGGCATCGCTCGATCCGAGCGAGCTGCTCGAGTCGCGCGGCTGGTAGTCCGTCCGCCGCGAGGCGGATGATGCACCCGGTGCAGAAGCCCGTCTGGAAGACGTCGTCGTTCCTCGTCTACACGGGCGGCCTCACGGTGCTCGGCGCAGCCGTCGCGGCGCTCAGTTACCTGTCGGGGCACTACGGCAAGGGCGCGCTCACCGCGTGGGCGCTGCTCGTGCTCGTTGTCCTGTACACGATCGCGAACGGGTTCAGGCATCGCGGCCGCTGGGTCGCCGCCGGCCTCTTCGCGTACGCCTCGGTGATCGCGTGGGCCGCTTTCGTCGCCATCGCCTGGAGCTGGTTCGGATGGCTGCATTCGTCGACGTCCCTCTCCGATTTCTCGCTCGGGCGGCTTTCCCTCGAGCTCCTCGTGCTCATCACGGCGATCTACGACCGTCGCCGCTTCGAGTTCCCGTTCATCACGTCGATCGTGGCCGTCGTCCAGTGGGTGTTCGTCATCGATCTCATCTCGAGCGGCGGCACGTGGACGAAGGTGGTCACGCTGTTCGTCGGGCTCGCGTACTTCGTCGCCGGAGCCGTCTCGCGGTCGCCGTCGGCGTTCTGGCTCCATCTCGTCGGCGGTGCGCTGATCGGCGGCGTCCTCCTCGACTGGTGGCACTCGAGCGATACCGACTGGGCGCTCATCGCCGCGGTATCGCTCATCTACGTCTTCATCGCGTACATGACGAAGCGCTCGAGCTGGGCCGTGTACGGGACGATCGGCTTCGTCGGCGCGACCATCCACTACCTCTTCAGCACCGGGAGCAGCACGAGCATCGGCGGCCTGGGCTTGCAGGTCTCGGTGCCGTCGATCAGCGGCTGGTCGCCGTCGGTCGCCTTCGCGTGCCTCGGCTTCTGGCTCGTCCTGCTCGGGGTCGCAGGGCGCCGGTCTCGGTCCGAGTAACCGAACCTACAATGGCGGGGTGGAAGCGCCGCTCCGGATCGGTGTGCTCGCCGTGCAAGGGAACTTCCGAGAGCACGCGGCCGTGCTCCGGCGCCTCGGCGTGGAGCCGGTGGAGGTACGGCTCCCCGAGCAGCTGGAGGGCCTGGACGGCCTGATCCTGCCCGGCGGCGAGTCGACGGCGATCACGCGGCTCATGCGCCTGTACGGGCTCGACGAGGCGCTCCGCCGCTTCGAGGCGCCCGTCTTCGGAACTTGCGCCGGGATGATCGTCCTCGACCGGGACCATCTCGGGCTCGCAGACTTCCGCGTGCAGCGGAACGCGTTCGGCCGCCAGGTGCGCAGCTTCGAGGCCGACCTCGACGTCGGCCTGGGGGAGCCGGTGCGCGGGATCTTCATCCGTGCGCCGTGGATCGAGGACGCAGGCCCCGACGTCGAGGTGCTCGCCGAGGTGGACGGGCATCCGGTGCTCGCGCGGCAGGGGCGCGTGCTCGTCGCCGCGTTCCATCCCGAGCTCACGGACGACACGCGCATCCACGAGCTCTTCTTGAATCTCGTACGGGAGGCATCGAGTGTCCGGGCATAGCAAGTGGTCGTCGATCAAGCACAAGAAGGGCGCCGCCGACGCCAAGCGGGGCAAGCTCTTCTCGAAGCTGTCGCGCGCGATCATCGTCGCGGCGAAGGAGGGCGGCGGAGACCCATCCGGCAACCTCGCGCTGCAGAACGCGATCGAGAAGGCCAAGTCGTACTCCATGCCGAAGGACAACATCGACCGCGCGATCGCGAAGGGCTCCGGCGCCGACGCAGACGCGAGCGCGTTCGAGACGGTCGTGTACGAGGGCTTCGGCCCGAGCGGCGTCGCCGTGATCGTCGAGGCGCTCACCGACAACCGCAATCGCACCGCGTCCGACGTGCGCCACACCTTCGCGAAGAACGACGGGAACCTCGGCGGCTCGGGCGCCGTGGCGTGGCTGTTCGAGCGGCGCGGGCTCGTGGTGGTCGATGCCACGGGCGTCGACGAGGACGAGCTGATGCTCGCGGCCGCGGAGGGCGGGGCGGAGGACGTCGAGCTCGACGGTTCCAGCTACCAGGTGACCTGTGCGCCGGAGCAGTTGGCGGCGGTGCGGGAAGCGGTCGACACGGCCGGGTTCTCCGTCGATGCCGCCGAGCTGACGATGGTGCCGAAGACGACCGTCGAGGTCGCGGACGAGAACGAGGCGAAGAAGATCCTGCGCCTCATCGACCAGCTGGAGGACAACGACGACGTCCAGGACGTGTTCGCGAACTTCGACATTCCCGAGCGTGTGCTCGAGGCTGTGGCGGGCTAGGGCATCGGCCCCCGAAGGATGACGGGCGGTGTCAGACACCGATTCCGGTGTCTGACACCGAAAGAAGGATCGTCCGACCCGCTGCCTAACCTCTCCCCGTGAAGGTCGTCGGCATCGATCCAGGGACGGCTGCTTGCGG
>Ga0208219_1000186_pt1 | contig 24176 bp, 17 predicted proteins | sample NGESurshal072012_7_FD_184469 | JGI IMG/M metagenome (GOLD analysis project Ga0208219, IMG submission 184469) | Arctic peat soil microbial communities from Barrow, Alaska - NGEE Surface sample 53-2 shallow-072012 (SPAdes) | ecosystem: Environmental > Terrestrial > Soil > Wetlands > Peat ... | reverse complement strand
TGTCCGCGTACCAGAAGCGAGAGCTGTCGGGCGTATGGACTTCATCGATAAGGACGACGTCGTCGCCGAGGAGCCCGAACTCGTACTTCGTGTCCACCAGGATCAGCCCGCGCGCGGCCGCGACCTGCGTGCCTCGTGCAAACAGCTCGAAGCTAAGTGCGGCGATGCGGTCGAACAGCGCCTCGGTGATCAGGCTTTCGCCAATGGCGTCCGACCGACTGACATTGCGGTCGTGCTCTTCAAGCTTGGTCGTCGGCGTGAGGATGGGCCGGGGCAGGCGTTCGTTCTTGCGGAGCCCGTCGCCGAGCTGGTTGCCCGCGACCTCCCGCTTGCCTTGCTCGTAGTTGAACCACAACGAGGTCTTCGTCACCCCCGTGAGGTACGCGCGAACCACGAACTCGAGCGCGACCAGTTCACATTCGCGCGCCCGGATCACATTCGGGTCGGGCACCTCCAGGAGGTGGTTCGGCACGATGTCAGCCGTCGCTGCGAACCAGAAGTTCGCGATCTCGCTGAGGGCCTGGCCCTTGAATGGGATCGTCCCCAGGACACGGTCGAAGGCGGACTGCCGATCTGTCGTCACGATCGTGCGGATGCCCGAGTCGATGTAGCTGTCGCGGACCTTGCCTCGACGCGGCGCACCGAGATGAACGAACGAGGTGCTGTCAAGGGTCCCGCCCAGCTCCTTGGCCATGCGCTCATCGGAAACCACCAAGTCCTCCAAACTCTCGCTCGCCCTCGAACGTATGCCAGACGAGCGATCGACGTGCGCCAATTGGCCACGTCCACCAGATCTGCTCGGCCGATCGACGTACTGGCGCAGGACGTAGGCGTCCCGACATCGGTGGAGTGCTCGGTCCGTTGACACCGCGAGATCACATTGGCGGCGAATGGCTGAAGTAATGGCTGAAGTTGGAAGAATTCCGCGCAGCCGCAAAGCCGTGACGCGCAGTCGGTGGCTCTGATCAGGGCTTCCTCGGTGGGCCGTGCAGGACTTGAACCTGCGAGCCTTGCGTGTCATCGCCCCATCTGGCGTTCACGATTGTTCAGTTGCCAGTCACCGCAAGGGCTCAACTAGCTCAACTGTCCGCCGAAGTGCACCGGAATCCCGACTAGTTGCTCTACGCGTTGCTGAACTAACTCGCGAGCCGCTTACCTCACCCTCACCCCCGAGGGAGGCGGGTGCGCCCTCGGCTCGGCGAGCGGGCCGCCTCGCGCACCGGGCCGAAGCGTCACAATGGAGCGCAATCGGCAGTCGCGTAAGGTCAGGATCCCTGCAATGACAGGGCCACACAGGAGGACGCGATGCGCCGCAACCTGCTCACGGGGACGGCGCTCGTTGCCGCGATCGCGGTCGTCGCCGCGGCGACACCGGCGTGGGGCACACATCTCACGACCGGCACGGCGCCGACAGGCGCCTCAGACGTGCTGGTCTTCCTCCGCGGGCCTGTCTCGTCGAGGACCGCGCCCCGCGCCTACGCAGCGGAGCTCTCGACGCAGCGGGCAGCCACCAGCCTCGTCGCCGCCGCGGGAGCCCACGTGCTCGCGCTCTCGAGCGTCCCGGACGTCCTCTTCGTCCACGCGACCACCGCACAGGCGCGCGAGCTCGCCAACGCTCCCGGCGTCGAGGCGGTCCTCCCCAACACGAAGGTGCCCGGGCCGACCCTTCCGACAGCAGCGCGGATGGTCCCGATGCGCGCCGGCCGGAAAGGTGCCGCCCACGCAGGTCCCTGTGGTACCGCGTTGGCTCCCGAGTCAGACCCAGAGGCGCTCGCGAACATCGATGGCACCTCCGCTGACACTGCCGGCTACGACGGCGCCGGTGCGACCGTCGCGATCATCGGTGACGCACTGTCGCCAGCGAACCCGGACCTGCTCCGCAACGCGGCGTACGCCTCGGCCGGCTCCCCAGCGGGCTCCCACGTGGTCACTGACTACGGGGACTTCTCGGGCGACGGCCCCAACCGCGGCAACTTCGGGGCCGAGGCCTTCGGCGACGCCTCGTCGATCGCGGCACAGGGCAACGAGGTGTACAACCTGTCGAAGTACGCCCAGACCACCGGCGCGAACTATCCGCTGCCGAAGAACTGTGACATCCGGATCACAGGCGACGCCCCCGGCTCGAACTTGATCGCCTTAAAGCTGTTCGGTGGCGGCAACTTCGCCTACGCCGAGCAGGCCGTCCAGGCGATCAACTACGCCGTCGCCCACGGCGCCAGCGTCATCAGCGAGTCCTTCGGGTTCAACAACTTTCCTGACACCTCCGAGGACGCGATCAAGCTCGCCGACAGCGCCGCGGTCAGTGCCGGCGTCACCGTCGTCGTGAGCTCCGGTGACGCCGGCCCCAACTCGACGATCGCCTCGCCTGCATCGGACCCCGACGTGCTCACTGTCGGTGCGACGACCACCTACCGCGCCTACCAGCAGCTCACCTACGGGGGCATCAACGCGCTCGGTGGGACCCGGGGCTACGTCGACAACAACATCTCCTCTCTCTCTTCTGGCGGTGTCGCGTTCGACGGCAAGACGGTCAATCTGGTTGCCCCAGGCGACCTGAACTGGGCAATCTGCTCGGGGCACGACGGCTTCTTCGGCTGCGGCAACCACTCGCTCGAGCTCTTTGGGGGTACGAGCGAGTCGGCCCCGCTCACCGCAGGAGCCGCCGCGGACGTCATCCAGGCCTACAAGGCGACGCACGCCGGGGTCGCGCCGTCGCCGAGGACCGTGATGGGCGTCCTCACGAGCACTGCACGGGACGTCCACGCTCCTGCGGACCAGCAGGGCGCCGGCCTCCTGCAAGTGGGCGCCGCCGTGCAGCTCGCTGCCTCGCTCCCGGGCACGTCGGCCTCGGCGCCGCACGGAGGGATCCTCGCCGACACGTCCCAGTTCGATCTCACCGGGGCCCCCGGGTCGACGCAGTCGGCGGACCTGGGGTTCACCAACACCTCGGCGTCGCCCATGCATCTCGCCGTCGTGACGCGCGTGCTGATGCCAGCTGCTCGCCAGTTCGGGGTGGCGAAACTCGCAGATACTCCTCGGCACCCCAGAGCCCCTACCTTCATCGACACGAACGGCACCGTGATGTCGATGCGACGCATCCCGATCACGGTGACGTCGAACACGGCTCGGGTGCAGTTCCAGGCCACGTTCGCCCAGGACTTCTTCGATCAGACCGCGGTCTCGCTTTTCGACCCGCACGGCCGGCTCGCCGCGTACTCCCTTCCCCAGGGCAACGGCGGCTTCGCGGACGTCGAGGCGGCCACGAATGGCCCTGGCACGTGGACCGCGGTCGTCTACCGACCGGTCGGTGCCCCGCTTGGCGGCGCCGTACCGTGGTCGGTCACGTGGTGGCAGTTCCAGCACCGAGCCTCGTGCTCCCCGTCCTCCCTACTCATCAACCCTGGCCAGCAGGTCCACTGCGACCTCGCGCTCACGATGCCCGCCGTTGGCGGTGACTCGAGCCTCGCCGTCGTGGCGAGCACTGCCGCTGCACAGCTCACGATCCCGGTGACCTTGCGCACCCAGATCCCCGTGAGTCCCTACGCCACCACGCTCTTCAAGGGCATCGTGAGTGGCGGCAACGGGCGGGGCGGCGCCGCAGGACAAACCAACACCTACAGCTTCAACGTCACACCTGGCGAGCACGACCTGGACGTCGCCGTCGTGCTCGCGGGCGCGTTCCGCCGTGGCTTGTCGAACGCCGACGAGGTCGGCGGGATCCTCGTCGATCCCAACGGCGCCGTGGCCGCACGCAGCGACAACCTGGTGCGACGGCGAGCCTCTGTCACGGCCACCACGGCGCTGCAGCTGTATGCCGCGGATCCCATCGCCGGCACCTGGCAGCTCCTGCTCGTGGTGGGCCAGCCGGTCAATGGCGCCCACGTGCTGCTGCCCTTCACCGGCACGATCGCTTTCAACCAGCTGGGCATCTCCTCGACACTGCCCGACAGCGTGACAGCCAGAATTCCTGCGAGCGGCAGGACCTACTCCGTCGACGTGAACAACACCGGCGTCTCGCCGATGTCCGTCGCACTCGATCCGAGAGCCTCCAACGAAGCCACCGTCTCGCCGACCCTCGATCCCTTCGACGACGTCTTCTCCGCGTTCTTCGTTCCACCCATGACCGAGACGATCACGGTCGAGCAGACATCGCCTACGCCCTCGTCACTCGAGCTCGAGGCCTCGGGCGGGAATCCGGTGCTCACACCAGAGGGCAACATGCCCTTCGTCACCGGCTCCACCAGTCCCGAGGCGCCGTCACTCGAGTTCCAGCCCCCGACCCCGGTCGCCACGGGCGTCTGGGAGGTGTTCCCGGCTCTCCTCGGCCCGTTCACTCAGTTGTCGAAGAACGCTGGCATCACGGACACCGTGGCGCTCACGACGCTCGAGTTTGATCACACCGTGCGCACCAACGCCAACGACGTGGCGCAAGCCGAGACCATTGCTCCTTCGTCCCGGGACATCTTCGGTCGGTACCTTCCTGCGGGCACGGGTGTCCGGCTCGCCGTCGCGATTCGGCCGACGGCACCGCACGGCACCGTCGTGCAGGGCACGCTGCTCGTCGAGGACGTGGACGAAGAAACGGGAACACTCAACCTGATGGCCGCGATTCCCTACAAGTACGTCGCGCCATAGCGCGAGCCCAGTCGCCGTTGTTCTCGCCCCGTACGATCCGGGACATCGCCACGAGGCTCGGTTCGTGCCGGATGCGCTGCGGTACTTGCCAGTTGTCGGCGATTCACCAAGGTTCAGCAGGGAACGACGACCCCGCAGATCAGGACTATCTCGGTGGGCCGTACAGGACTTGAACCTGTTCGGGGGCAGTCCGGTCTAATCACGCTGGTGCGTACCGAACCATCCAGACAAATTCGCCATTTTCACCGGTACTGCTGTGATGTGCGTTGAACCCATTCTTTTCAAGAACTCTGAACGACGGTGCATTCCAGCTGCCAACTGTTGCCCAAAGACGTTCTCTGCCGGTCGCGAAAGCTGCTTCGACCACAGCGCCAGCGGCCTCTGTTGCGTAGCCGTGTCCCCGGAATTGAGGAAGGATCTCATATGCGATTTCCGGCTCATCAAAGGAGCCTCGACCAATATGCAGTCCGCAATATCCGATCGGGCGCTCCTCGTTGCACCGTCGAATACCCAGTATCCCGAAGCCTTCTGCTTGCGCTTGTATATTCCGCTCGGCCATCCGCTGCTCGACTTCACCGATCGACAGCGTCGTGCCCCCCTCGTGTTCTCGAAGGAGTTGGAGGTTGCACCCAGCGTCATCCTTCGTGCGCAGTCTCAATGACAATCGTTCGGTGTCGATCGAAAAGGCCATCGTTCGGAAGCGGTCCGCCATCTAAGCGCCGCCATTCAAAAGCATTCGGACTATCTGCACCGGCAATCAAGTTACAGGTTTTGGGTCGACCTCTAGCCCGAAAGCACTGGTCGCGGGCACTCAACTCCAGCAAGCACAGATCCATGAAAAACCGTGCACTCGACTGGGTCATGTACGCGGAGACAAATGAATGTTCTCGTAGGCTTCTTGTGTGCAGTGGAGCCATGGTTTCGTGAAGGTCCCTTTGGCTTTGGCGGCAACGATGAGTTTCGCGATGACCAAGCCCGTCGAAGCCTCCGCGTGGCGGATCATTCATGTTCCGAGTAGTCCGGGGGACGGTCTGCTGGCCGTGTCGTGTCCCTCGCGGACATTCTGCGTTGCTGTAGGTCAGACGAGCAGTAGCACGACCCTGGTCGAGTCCTGGAACGGGCACGTCTGGAAAGGTTCTCCAGGCGCCAGGTTGCGTCCGGGGACAAGTTGGTTGAGCGACGTGGACTGCATCTCAAGGAACTCATGCTGGGCAGTCGGATCGGCTCGGGGTGGACGCAACTTGGTCGAGCACTGGAACGGCACGAGTTGGCGTGTGGGAACGAGCCCCACCCAGCAATTCACGATGTACGGCTTGTCGTGCGCCGGCGCCGGGACCTGTGTGACCGTGGGGTCCACGAGAAGGGGAGCCGCGATGGAGGTATGGGACGGAGCGCGCTGGAAGGTGACTGCGGGCTCCGAGCCGAACGCACGCCCACTCGACGTGTCATGTGTCTCACGAGCATTCTGCGAAGCGGTCGGCGGCAAGCAGGGCACGGGGAGGCAGATGCCCGTGACAGAGTCGTGGAACGGAGTGCGCTGGACAGATTCATCCCCGATTATGGCGCGAGGCGGCGAGCTATTCGCAGTCTCATGTTGGGCGCGCTCAGGTTGCATTGCCGTCGGATACGCATTGACGGGCAGCGGCATCGTGGGACTCGTCGAGAAGTGGAATGGGCACATATGGTCAAACGTGCGGGTGCCTTTCTCCGGTAATGCCACGTTGCGAGATGTCGCCTGCACTAGCGCGAGTGACTGCGTGGTCGTAGGTCAATCGCCTTCTCGCCCGCCCCTTGCGTTCTCGTGGAATGGAAGGAACTTGACGCGCACGCCGACGCCTCGGCTCTCCGGTACTGGTGCTCTTGTCGCAGTAGCGCACGTCCAGGACTTGGCCGCCGCGGTCGGTGGGACAAGCGGGCGGGCTACGTCAGGGGTGCTGATCGAGATGAACTGAGCGCATGTCTTGCCAACAAGGAGACTCCCGTGACTGGACGGCGTCTCTCTCTGATGCCTCAGTAACCGCCAAGAGGTCGATTGCAAGGGTTGGAGCTCCTGGTCACGATGACGCGTTGCTGTACTTGCCCAATTTTGGAGATTCACCAAGGTTCAGCAGGGAACGACGCCCCCGCTGATCAGGGCTTCCTCGGTGGGCCTTAGCGGAAGGCCTACAAACCTTTCCAAGTCCCTTGATGAGCTCACAAACGGGTCTTGAGGCTTGGACCAGTTCCCTGGAGCCGTCCTCGGCGGGGAACATGCACTGATCGGACTGGGCAATTCCGCGAGGTCGGTGCAGCGACTTCGCTGCGAGGTCACCGGCGGGCAGTACGACTGAATCTGCAATGCTCGAGCAGTGATAGATCCGTCCTCGCACTTCCCGCAACGCGTGACACAAATGATGCAGGCACGCGACGGGAGGACGCTCTGCTTCGCTGATTGGAGTGACGGCGACGGCTACCCCGTGCTGTTCTTTCACGGAATACAGGGTTGTCGGTTGTCCATTCGTTCGACCGAGCTGGTCGAGTCGCTCGGGGGGAGGCTCATCACCTACGACCGACCTGGTTGCGGTCGATCCGATCGTCACCTCGGTCGGGTCATTGCCGATTGCACCTCCGACGTCGAGCTGATTGCGGACGCTCTCGGCCTGGAGGAATTTGCTGTTGTCGGCATGTCCTGTGGTGTACCGCATGCTCTCGCGGTAGCTGCCGGCCTTCGGTCTCGGGTGTCGAGAGTGGCGTGCTATGCGCCGATAGCCCCCTATCAGGAGCTCGGACACGACGAATGGTCGCGTGGACAGGACGAGGAGAGTCGTGAATACATTGAGACCTGCCTCGCGGGCGAGGACCAGACGATCTCTCTCCTCATCACACTCGAGGCAGAAGCACAAGCACACGCCTCACGCGAAGACCCGAAGGACGCGCACGTCTTCGAGCGCTCCATTTTCAGCGTCCTAGGCCAAGTCGACGACGAGCGGTGTCATCTCAAGTCGTGGGGTTTCGATGTCGGCGATGTAATTGCCCCAGCAGTGATCTACTTCGACCCAAAGGACACCGTGACACCTCCGCATCAGGCCGATTGGCTCGCCCGCACAATCCCGAACGCATTCCTCAAGCCATCGGACGCGCTCGGTCACGGGAGCACGGGCGACCCCGCCTATGACCGCGAGGAGATGTATTCCTTCTTGATCGGGTCTTAGGCCGAGAGGTGCAAAGTGAATTCGGCTTGCGCCCTGTCCGCTTCAGGTTCGCAATGACCTACTCAACCAGCATCTACTGCTCGAAGACAACGGTGGGATAGCTCAGGAACCAGTATCCAGGTTGCCTGAACCCTTCGCAGACAGCAGCTCACAAACGTTCGGCACGCTCGCGCCGACCGGGGGGATTAATCACCTACCGTTGGGTCGTGCAGAACGCGAAGGTACCCGAGTGACGTCTGAGAATGCGGCCTTCCTGTTCACCGACATGGTTGCATCAACGGAGCGCAACCAACTGCTGTCGCCGGAGGCTGCCGACGAGGATCGCCGGGGCCATTTTTCGATCCTGCGTCAGGCCATTGCCCAGTCAGGTGGGAGTGAGGTCAAGAACCTCGGTGACGGCCTCATGGTGGCCTTTGGTTCCACGTCGGCTGCCCTTGCCTGTGCGGTGGCCATGCAACAGGGAGTAGAGGTCGGCAACCGGGATCAGGATCGCGTCGCCGGCCTCCGGATTGGCCTCAGCATCGGCGAGGTCACCCAGGAGGAGCATGACTATTTCGGGGACGCCGTCGTCGAAGCGGCCCGGCTCTGCGCGTCGTGCGAAGGCGGCCAAATCCTGGCCACCGTCGTAGTGCGCGCGATGGCCGGCCGCAGGACCACGCAGGAGTTTCGCAGTATTGGACCCCTAAGCCTGAAGGGGCTTGCCGATCCTGTCGATGCGATCGAGGTGCTTTGGGATCCGGTCATCAACGAGAGCGCCGGCGCGACGATACCCCTCCCCGGTCGTTTGGCCGTGCGTCCTCCTGTGGGCGTCGTCGGCCGCGATGCTGAGCTGGCGGTGATCGCTGACGCCGTCAAGCGCTCCTCCGAGGGCGAAGGACGCGAGGTGCTCCTCGTCTCCGGCGAGGCCGGACTGGGCAAGACCACCCTCGTGGCCGAGGCGGCTAGAGGGGCATTCGCCAGCGGATCCTGTGTCCTGTTCGGACACTGCGAAGAGGGCCTCGCGACCCCGTACCAGCTCTTCACCGAGGCCCTCGGCCACTATGTGACGAACGCGCCCGAGTCTCAGCTCCTCGCGCACGTCGAACGGTTCGGATCGGAGTTGGCGCGGCTCGTCCCCGCCTTACGCAGCCGGATGCCGGAATTGCCGCCGTCCAGGATCACTGACGCAGACTCGGAGCGATACTTGCTCTTCGAAGCGGTGGTCGGACTGCTGGGAGCCGCAACCGCGGAGCAGCCGGTCGTCGTCGTACTCGATGATCTTCAGTGGGCTGACTCAGGAAGCCTGCAGCTCTTGCGCCACCTCACTGCGGCGGAGCAGGCCATGAGCGTGCTCCTGCTTGGGACCTACAGAGACAGCGAGCTGTCACACGCCCACAACCTGCTCGACACGCTGGCCGCGCTGCACCGGCAGCGCGGCGTCTCGCGCATCGACCTGAGCGGACTTGATGACACAGGGGTCCTGGCGATGCTGGAGGCGACAGCCGGCTACAAGCTGGACGACGCGGGCGTCAACCTCGCCCACGCGGTCTTCCGCGAGACCGACGGGAACCCATTCTTCGTGAGCGAGGTGCTCCGCAGCCTCGCGGAGACCGGCGACGTCTACCAAGACGCGTCTGGGCGGTGGGCGGCGCGGGCCGACCTGGAACAGATGGCGCTGCCTGAGAGCGTACGCATTGTCATCGGCGCGCGCGTAAGCCGCCTGGGACCTCAGGCCAGTCAAGTCCTGTCGGTGGCTTCCGTCATCGGTAGGGACTTCGACTTGGAGCTCCTGGCGCGCGTCACAGCGTCCTCGGAGGACGATCTGCTCGACATCCTTGAGGCCGCCGCAGCGGTTGCGCTCGTGCGCGAACCGACGAGTGCCTCGGGTCTGTACAGCTTCGCCCACGCGCTCATCCAGCACACCCTTTACGAGGACATGGGACCCAACCGGCAGGCTCGGGCTCACCTCCGAGTTGCTGAAGCGCTGGAGGACCTCTGCGGAGATCGTCCAGGCAGCAGGGTAGGAGAACTTGCACGTCACTGGGCCAGCGCGACCCAACCGATCAACGTCGAGAAGGCGGTGCGCTACGCGCGTCAGGCAGGTGACGCCGCACTCGCGGCGCTCGCCCCCGGCGATGCACTTCGCTACTACACCCAGGCCCTGCAGCTATATCCGCTAGCGACTGAACCCGATCCTCTTCTCGCAGTCGACCTCGGGATTGGGCTCGGCACCGCCCAGAGCCAGGTCGGCGACTCCACGTCCCGCCAGACGCTCCTCGATGCGGCCCGGCGGGCGGCAGACCTCGGTCACATTGACAGACTCGTGGCTGCCGCTCTAGCCAACGACCGGGGTTGGACCAGCAGCATGGGGGTTATCGACGCGGACAAGGTCGCCGTCCTGGAACTGGCCCTCGATCGATTGAACTCGGACACGCCCCAGCGGGCTCTCGTGCTCGCCACCTTGTGTTCTGAGCTCGCGTATGGGAGCACCTTCGATCGCCGCCTCGAGCTCGCCGACGAGGCGGTCACGATCGCGGAGTCCTCGAGCGACGACGCGATCGTCGTGTGGGTCCAGAACCACATCTCCGACCCGCTCTACGTGCCGTGGATGTTCGAGGCGAGGATGAGAGCCACGGCCGACGCACTCGAGCGGGCCGAGCGCATCGGTGACCCGTTCATGCTGTTCCATGCGGCACTCAACGCCATGGGTGAGTACGGAGTGAAGGGTGACATCAACAACGTCGACCGCTGCCTCGAGATCATGCGGACGGTTGCCGCTCGGATCGACCAGCCGTTCAACAACTGGAACCTCACGTTCCTACTCGCCGAGCGGGCCATGCTGTCGGGGAATATCGAGGAGGCCGAGCGGCTCTCTGAGTCCGCCTTCCAGATCGGAATCGAAAGTGGACAGCCCGACGCATCCTTCATTTACGAGGCTCAGCGCATCTACCTGAGCGTTCTGCGCGGGACGTTGGGCGAGGCCGTCACACCCATCGAGCGCTTGGTGGACGCCAACCCGGGCTTTCCCGCGTTCCGCGCATTCCTAGCCTCGGCGTACGCCGGGGCCGGCCAGACCGATGATGCATTGCGCATTCTCAAGGAGTTTGCCGCGGACGGATTCGAGCTCCCGTTGGATCTCATGTGGCTCACGGGAATGGTCCAGTACGCCGAGGTTGCCCTCGATATTCCGGAGGCTCAACGATTCGCAGGTCCACTGTTCGATCAGCTTGCGCCCTATGCCGATCTCTGTTGCTTCGTTGAGGCATGGGGCTCCGGTCCAGTCAGCCACTACCTCGGCTCCCTCGCCGCCGTGCTCGGCCGGCAGGACCAAGCCGACGCGCACTTTGACAAGGCCGCCGAGGCGAGCCGACGAATGGGGTCTGAGTTCTACATCGCTCGCACCGATGTGGCGCGCGCTTCGATGCTCTGGGAGCGCGGCACCCTTGACGATATCGAAAGGGCTAAGGAGCTTCTCGGCGAGGCTCGCACGACTGCGGCGTCGCGAGGGTTTGAGGGCCTCGTGCGTCGAGCTGATGAATTGCTCGAGTTTCTAGCTTGAAGTCCCTGAACCATTCTTTGTCGCATTCAGACCAGGATTTGAGCGGGGAGATCGTTGTGTTATCCACAACACCTGTGGGCCGTACAGGACTTGAACCTGTGACCCCTTGCGTGTCATTTGCCCCAATTGGATAAGTCAATGTCAATCCACGTAACGAATCCCGTGTTCAGAGGCACATTCCATTCCGTGTCGTGGGAGCCCTTGGAAGCCCTTGTAAGCGCGTCTCAACCAGCCATTGGCTCCGTAAATGGCTCCTCCCTCATAAGTACGCCCTCACGACGATGATCAAGAGCACCATGCCGCTGAACGCGGCGCCAAGCGTCCACCCGAGAGCCACCTGCCGGACCCGTCGAATTCGTTGCGCGAGAATCCCGATGATGGCCAACCCAACGATCGACGGGAGCGCGAGCTGCCAATGGCCGGAGGATCGGTTAATGAACAGCGATGCGTACAGGGCAGCGAGTGCGCCGAGCATCGGCGATAGGACCGACCGTATGAGGATGCTCCGTAATGGCGGTTGGTGCACAACTCCGCGTTTTGCGTCACCTGCATCGCGACGCTCGACGTGTGCCTTGATCGCCGTCACGATTTGCTCAATCTGAGCACTGTCGATGACCGCGGTATCAACCTCGCGCAGCCAATCGTGCAACCTGGATGCTGGGACGATGGTCACTCCGCCGCTCTCTCGGGCGCGCTCTTCCGTACGGGTTTGGTTCGACCAAAGGACGCAAACCGCCATTACGTACTCCTCCGGGATACCTCGAGCGAATGTGAGCCAGACAAGGTGGGAGTTTTCTCTTGCCTGATCCATCGCTTTGGAAAGTGCCAGCTTGCTGTACCAACTCCCGTGATCGCCGAGCCAGTCCTCGCCGCTCCACTTCGATTCAATGACCAAGACTCCGCCTGGACCAACTGCGACGTGATCGATGTCGGACTTACTACGGAGCATGACTCCATCGATCGAGTGCCAGCCGTATCGCCTCAATCGGCGCAGCTCCTGGGCCGTCCATTCTTCCGCCTGGACGCCCATCAGGCTGGGTCCGGCTCCACTGACCACAACGACCAGCAACACGGCCAGCCACAGACCGGAGATTCCTACAGCTCCAACAAGAACCCACCGCGCAGCTCCGCGGAGCAGTAACCCGGTCAAGAATGCGAATGGGACGGGAAGCGCGACAACGGCCAGGAGCACCGGCCAGTCCCGCCTCACCTCGTGCGTGCACCGCTCCCATGCGATGCCCCTAGCGAACCGGCCCGATCGTCCCGCCGTCTTCAGTCCGTTACTTCTTCTTGTCACCCTTGGGGGGCGGTTGCTTCGGTGGTGGCTTCGGAGCGACGAATCCCTTCGGCGGAGCCGTCGGCCTACCGCCTTGCCGCTGGAATGTGTCCCTACCACCGCTTCGCGGAGGTCGAGGAGGACGCGGCGGCCGGGGCGCAGTAGGCATTTCGTCTACTTCTTGGGCTTCGCAGGCGGCGGAGATTGCGCTGGCTTCTTTGCCGCGAAGCCAGATGCCGGTGCGGTGGGCTGTCCACCCTGTCGCTGCCCAGTCTTACGTTGCTTCTCGACCAGCTTCTTCTGGGGTGCCTTCGCCATACCCGCCGAGATTACCAGTCAGCTGCCCATCGGCTTGGGAACGAACACTTCCGATGACCACTCAATATCCCTCCGACGGATGCGCGTCTTGGCCCGCACGCATAAGACAACGCGCCAGCCGATGACATCGGAAGTTGGGATGCCAACCGGCAACAGTCTCTCCGTCACCAACTCCTCCCCGGGGAGGACCTTCTGACCCTCAAACACGGCGAACGGCGATTGGATCTGTTCCACGTTGACATTTTCGTCGTCGTCGCTTGACGACAACTGATCGACTTCGACAGTAGCGGCATTAAGTCGAGAAAGATCTACCCGCAGGAGACCAACGCACTTGACGCGCGAGCAAGCGGCGATGAATACGGAGCGGTCTTCATGTTCGTAGGTCTCGGCCGACAAGTCGAGTGTCAAGCGTGTGCTGAAGGCATTGAGAGCAACCGCGACTCCGCCTACTGCGGCTGCACTGCCGGCGTCGGTGAAGATCGTCGTATAGTCGATGTGCACCATTTCATTCTGACCGAGGGCTGTGAGACCCGCTTCGTGCCGACGCGTCGCCTCAATAGGAGCAGCCAGATGACCCTCGTCCGGTTCAGTACCAAGTCCAGGGGTCGAGATGGCGGGGGAACCCCTCCGCGGCATCGAAGAGCGATGGAGGGGTCACTGCTCCCCCCAACTCCTCGCTGAACTCCCGCCTCCATGCCTCGCCGACGGTCGCGTACCTCGGCTCGGTCGTGGCCCAACGACGGTGGTCCCAACTCGTCGTGTCGCATGGCTGATTTGGCTCAAGATTGTGAGCCCTACGAATAATCGGCTTGTACGCGCCTTCGACAAGGAGCTCCGGCGCTGGCCCCATCGCAACATGCGTCTTATCCAAGTGACACTCATGGCACAGAAGCTGCAAATTGCTCAGCTCCGCTGAGGATCCCATGATGTGATCCACCTCATTGGCGAGGGAACCACATATTGCGCACCTACCTTTCGCGGCTTCGATCACCTGTTGTCGAATCTGTACCGTTAGGCGCCTCGCCGTCTTGGGGTAGCCACCACCAAGGATCTGGGCAACCTTGATGTCGATCGCCTCTTGGATATCGCCATCCTCGATGCGCCCATCTTCTTGAGTCCGCCGGATGTATCGGATCACGCTAGGGATCTCGCTGCACAGGTCGCAACAAAATGCCTTCGCGCCGCCCACGAGTGGTAACCCGCAATTTGCGCAAGGCCTAGGCGAGAGACGCACTGCTCTTGGCTTGGCTACGAGACTTCGTAAACTTGGAGGACTTCATCCCCGTAGTGATTGATGACCTTCACGGCGATCCGCCCGGTACTCGGCTTCGGAAATGGACGAGACTCTGTCGAGTACAGCGAGTTCCAGAGCTCCTCGTCAATATCGGCATTCAATGCGCGCTGAAGCTTCTCGAAGGGCCTGTCCGCGCCAGTGAAGTATGCATGTCGCACGAAGAACTGCTCGCCGTCGTACTCAGTATCGATGAACCAGCAGGCAATGTCGTCGGTCGACGAGGCTCTAACGACACCTGTTGTTGGATCGTAAACATCAACACCATGAACTTCGACAGACACGCACTCTTCATCGATTGCGAGCGATACGTCGGGCTCGCCGAAGACTGTAAACAGGTTCCCAGTGCCTGTCTTCTTCAAGAGTTCGTTTGACATGGCGAGGTCAGGATTCATGTGCGCAAGAAGAACCCGAAGCTTCCCGAGTCTCCTCTCATCTTCTGTTGCGACAAAGCCATCCGTTGACGGGGAGAATTCCTTCGCGGTCTCCGATGCGTACGCTTCGAATGCGAAGCCACAGACCACCAGGATGTCGAAACCGGCTCCCTTGAGAGCCTCCCTCGCCGCGTCCTTCACCATGTCTGGGCTGACGGTGCCATGTTCAGGCCCGATCATGATCGCAACGGTGCGCTCCTCGTCCGATGCGTCGAGAGTCGTTCCGTGCGCATGAAGCACACCGTCCCCCGCGTATGGCTGAAGATTCGCAAACTTCAGGCGCTCGCCGCGAAATGTGTTCTGAACTCCCGACATCAGGAGATTCTCTAGAATGGTGGACACGAACGATGTCGAGTCGGTTCCTCCGTGCTTTCTGCTCACACCAAGATTCCGGTGCGGTGACAACGACTCGACCGTGAACCTACCGCTCACTCGAACCTTCCGTCGATCTTCGTACGGCCGGTCGACGAGCACCTCCGAGTCGGCCCCTCGCTTCACCAATTCCTCTACATCGGCCCCCTCGAGGCCATCGACGATCCGCTCATTTCGCGAGATAGAACTCAACATGATGTGAGGGACTCGCTCGCACACGAAACCATGTCGAATGTCGAGGGAGTGCTCCCGCGGAGCTTCTCCAACTCCGGTCAGCTCGCGCTCTTTCGCTGCTCCCTCAGGCGAGTCACTCAAGACATAAAACGGGTAGCGAGCGGACATCAGCCGACTACGGGCCAATGCCAGCGCCACTCGGCTTGTATCAATGGTTATCCATCGCCGTCCCCACTCCTCGGCGACGACGGCCGTTGTTCCGGATCCACAGGTCGGATCCAGCACAAGGTCACCGGGATCCGTGGACATCTGCATACACCGCTCTACAACCTTTGTCGTCGTTTGAACGACGTACTTCATGTCCATCTCTCCGCGCGTGTCCAACCACACGTTGTTCAGCTCACTCACTGGGAAGTCGTCATGGAAGCGCACGTAATAAGGAAGAGTCTTCGTCGCTTGAATGCGACGAGCGAGCTTGAGTCGCTCGACACCTACCACGTTTGTCTTCCAACTGTATTTCTGCGGTGGAAATGTTACGTCGTCGACCGTGATTGGGAAGAAGCACGTCTCCGTGTATCCGGAGGAACGCAGATTGTCGAGGCAGTAAGGACGGCTTCCACGTGGGAGAAGACTTGAGTCCTTCCTCTCCTCGGCTGTCATCTTCCTGCGACTCCCATCCGGCAGTTCAAGCCACGTGTACGTGGTGTCTGATCCGAAGGACTTCTGTTGGTATAGCGAGTGGATCTTGCAGTCAGGACCCGAACGGGCGTACCAGAGGATGAAGTCTGCCACGCTTGGCAAGCCAGTTGTTCCCAATGGCGATGTCTTGCGGAACGTGATCATGTTCATAAAGTTCTCGTCGCCAAACACTTCATCCAATATGCTCCGGACTAAGTGGAGATTCGCGTCACCAATTTGAAGGAAGAAGGATCCGGACAGCGTCAGCAGTTCCCTTGCCACAACAAATCGATCTCTGAGATACGAAAGATACGAATGAATGCCGTCCTGCCAGGTGTCGCGAAACGCCTTGACTTGCTCTGGCTGGCGACTGGCGTCGACGCCGTCCTTGACTTCGCGCTTTCGCGTTGACACCTGCCAGTTCGAACTGAATTCAATGCCGTACGGAGGGTCCATGTAGACCATCTGAACCTGGCCTCGGAGTTGCTCCTTCTCCGCCAGGCTGTTCATGACTAACAAACCATCACCGAGTATCATCCGATTGGACCAATTTGCCGCATGCTCATAGAACTCAACTTGCTCTAATCCACCGAGCCCGTCGAAATCTGCGAACAGCGACACCTCTTGCGACGGTTGTCTCGAACTCCTCCTCATCTCTTCGATCAGCGCTTTAGGGTTAATCTTCTCCTGGATGTAGAGGGGAACAGCGGGAACCGTGAGAGGCCCGGCATCTTGTTCGTCCTTCCCTCTCCACACGAGTTGAGGATCGCCGACAGGATCGCGAGGATAGAGAAGGGGTCGTTCGTAGACAACGGGCGTAGGGCTCCGTTCGTGATCCGCCACGAAATCGCGAAGCTCCTCGGTGGGGATGTTCGTCCTCTTGTCAGCGTGCTTGATGGCACGAATCTCTGGAGGAACCCTCGGGCTGCTTGACTTCCGTGCTGGCATCAGTCCGCTCCTACCGTAGTGACCGACTCCAACGCGATTGCCCGGAGCATGTCTGCACATTCATAGGGATCGGTTACTTCAACAAAACGCCACCGACCGAACTGCTCAGCGTTGTTCACTGAGGGAATCCAGAGTGTGCGCACCGTATCTACTTTGATCTGCTTCTCACGATCTCGTTCTCCCGAGACCTCGAGCACGAGATGCAAGGGATCGTCCGGCCCGCGCCCGTCATCAAGCTCAATTAGAAAGTCGGGGTAGTACGCCCGCACCTGGCCATCGATGTTGTATGGGACAACCAAACCCAATCCTTGATTCTTCGCGTAGCGCACTACCTCGTCAGCTTCCTCCAGAGCCACGTCCACAACGTGCTCCCAGCGGCTGTCGGCGACGGTGTAGTTCACATGACACTTGTCGGCGTCGGTGAGTCGCACCGGCTTCGAGGTGTCGAAATCGATCCAGTCGGACGATCCGATCACGTCGTAGGGCTTCAGCATTGCAACGAGGCGACGATTTCCTCCCGCCGTCCGGACGATCGAGTGGTAAATCTTGTCTGCCGCGTCGCTTCGATATTCGTGAAGTAACAGCAACTGCGGAAAAGCGTGATCCAAACAGGTAACGCAGTCAGTAACCCAAGACTGAGCAATCTCGACGAGGCGCGGAAACAGCCACGGCCGAGCGTCGCCCACGGCCTCGGCTTCATTGGGAGCGTCATCTGATTGGAAATATCGATCCAGAACTAGCTTCGCCAATTCGAAGGCTACCGACTTGAGACGCGTTGCCTTCAGATCATCAAGCGTGTGGATCTCGGTCGCTCCAACCACCCCTGCGACTTGCGTCCGAGTTGGAACGTGATGAGCTGCCAACAGCATCTTTGACTCGTCCGTCCAGTCCGCCCTGAGGTCCTCGTCTGGTATCTCCCACCGATAGCCATCGAGCCGTGGAAAAGTCACGCGCGCTGCCACACGCTCGGGCAGGGATCGAACGTGGGTTATCGGTTGCCGCGGGGGTGGCTCCTTCGTCGACCCTGACGCCGGGATGAAGGAGAACGGGACCCCGTAGACCTCGGCGTACTCCGGGAGGAAGTGTCCTTCATCGTCCAGCGCGAAGGATCGACGACGAAGCCCGCGCCCGACCACTTGTTCGCACAGCAATTGCGTGCCGAAGGCGCGAATACCCAGGATGTGCGTCACCGTCGTTGCATCCCAACCTTCGGTGAGCATCGAAACGGACACGACGCACCGCACGTTGCTTCCGAGCTTTCCCGGCTTGCCTACCGTATTCATCACTTCTCGGAGAATGTCTTCGTCGGTCAGCGTCGCAGCATCGGCACCCGGGAATCGCTGGCGGTATTCCCGCTTAAACCGCTCAATCTCCGCTCCGGCAGCGTGTTTGAATTCCGGCGACAGTGCATCTCCTCGATCGAGTTGCTGAGAATCCACCAAGATTGTGAGTGGGCGGTTCGTCCAACCATTGTCTTGCTCATTTGAGAGCAGCGGAAGCGCACCGGGCACGATGGTCACCGATCCATCGCGGCTGATCTTCTCGTAGCCCGAGATGTAGTCAAAGACGATTCTGGAGACGTTCGTGTTGTTGCAAACGGCTATGAACACAGGAGGGGTTGAGTCTTCCGCGCCATCGGCCTCCCAACTCGCGAATGCCTTCTCGTAGTTCGCATACAAGCTGTGGATTGCACCTTGGAGCGGAGCGGGTAGTTGCGGCGGTCCTTCGATCGCGTCGTGCTTCCGCCCCTTCTTCGGCAAGTCCTCCCTTATGCGCATCCAGAGATTGCGGTACGTGGGGGCACCACCAGCCTGAAGTGTGTCGTCTTCGATCGGAACTCGGGGAATCTTCACCAGTCCCGCCTCGATCGCGTCTACAAGGCCGAAGTCGGATACGACCCACGGGAACAGAGTGCCCTCGCTATAGCCCGATCCCTTTAGGAAGAAGGGGGTTGCAGACAAGTCGTAAGTGCTGCGTATGCCCACCTTGCGGTTCACTGCGCTGAGGCCAGTAATCCAGACTCTCGCCTCTTCTTCGCGCTGTCGGACTTCAGAGCGCTCATCTGCGGCGAGACGCTCTTCGGATTCATCCGGACGTCTTTGATAGCAGTGATGCGCCTCATCGTTCAGCACGATGATGTTCTTCTTCGGACCTAGATCCCGACATACGCGGGCGACCATCTGCTCAGATGTCTCGGTGAATGCACCCCGCTCGTCGGCACCGAGCAATTCTCGGGTCGCCTTTGGCAGTGAATCCTTCTCGCGCAGCTTGAACGCGTGGAAGTTGGTAACCACGATCCTCGCTCCGCCGAGTTGTTCGCGGAGGTGCGATGGAACGACATCTAACCCTCGGTAGTAGTTCTCAGAATCCGATGGGAACAGCACTCGAAGTCGATCCCGGATCGTGATACCTGGTGTCACTACAAGAAAGGCGTCAGTAAAGCGACCGTCATGCGAGCTTGCACACTTATTCAGGGTCTGCCAAGCAATGACCATCGACATGACAACGGTCTTGCCTGTCCCTGTGGCCATCTTGTGGGCAACTCGGAGCAGGCCGGGATTTGCATCCTTGTTGAAGCGCTGTAGTTCGTTGAGAAAGTACTGACCCTTACCGGATCTTCCCGCGATCTCTGAGAGCCAAATTGCAGTCTCTACTGCTTCTATCTGGCAGAAGAACAGCCGACGCTCCCGCTCCGGATCACTCCAGTGTTCCAGGAGCAGCCGAGTCGTCGCCGTGACCCCGGCCCAGCGCTCCATACGCCAACGGTCGATCGCGTGGCGCAGCTCGTTCACGAACCGGGTTTCTTCGATCCTGTCCTCTGTCCACTCGACGAACTCAAGCTCTGCCTGAGCCGCCTGGCGTCGTTTAGCGGCTGGTATCGGCATGAAATATGCTGACGGTCGCCGACCCTCCTTGATCTGGTCCGTGATCCCGTCGTCATCGAACTTCCAGTGTCTGGTAGGAGCCTCAAATGGCGAGTTCAGGATTGGATTCTCGATGACGTTCGCCACGGGCAAGCCTCCGAAGGAGGAGGCTACTCAAGGCTGAGATCCGGGGAGGTGTTCTCTCACTTCTCCGGTAGCCGCGTTCGCTCCTCCGGAGACGAGTGTCAACCCTGCCGGTGACACATAGACCAGTGTGTCTGCTGCCAACGCCATCTCGATCTTCCGTGCCAAGTCAGCGCGGCTCATGGTTGACGTCACTCCACATTGCAAGCATGACAGGACGCTCCGACTTTCGCGTATCTCAACGTCCGCGAACGCGAGACGAGTTCTGCTCCTGCTGCTTCGCCTCTGACCGAGACAGTCGAGCAACTCCTCCTCTACCTGCACATCCGTTAGATACGGCATCCGCTCCACAATGTCGCCTCGCAACTCTTCAGCGGAGACTCGTGGACTGTCCCTCACAAACTGATGCAACTGTCCGTAGGGCTTCTTCCAGGTTGTGGCTGTACCGATCAGTTCCTCCGGCGAGATTCCAAAGTCCTTCTCCCCAACAAATTCCGGGTCAAGCTCGGAGTCACTTAGGTGGAGCGTCACCTCGCGAAACTCTGTCGCAACGGTGCGCCCGGTCCCTTCTCCGATCATCGGCGGCGGTCGACCGGGATTCTTCTTCGCGCAGACGCCGCAGTAGATCGGGACCCACCTCGGGCGGGGTCCGAGCAGCTCCCGAAAAATGCGTTGCTGCGGCACCGGCTGGAACATAGGCTCAGGGTCTTACATACGCATGGGCCTTGACCCGTTCGGTTTCCGCGTTCTCTTCCGCGCGCCTCTGGCGAAGATGTGAAGGGCCACTCCCGGGAACATGACGGGAGACCGCCATGCCCAGAGGTCCCGAGAATCCGGGTCCTTCGCTTGAGCCGCCTGAAGGCGCGCTCCTGCTCACGGTCGCGCAGGTCTGCGAGCGGCTCCAGATCAGCCGCCCGACCTTCTACGGCCTCCTCCGTAGTGGGCGGCTCAAGTCCCTCACGATCGGGCGCGCTCGTCGCGTGCCGCTGGCAGCTCTCGAGGCGTTCATCGAAGAGGCCACGCGGGCTGGGTCACCCGGTGCCCCGAACGGGGAGACGTCGTGAGGCGCCGTCCGAGGGGCAAGTATCAGCTCTTCCCTGACCACAGCGCCGAGCAGTTCGCGGCGCTCAAGGAGGACATCAGACTGCGCGGCATCCAGGTGCCGATCGACGTCGATGAAGGCGGAGATCTTCTCGACGGTCACCATCGCCTCCGCGCCTACGAAGAGCTCCGAGCCGAGGGCTACAGGGTCCCGTCGTACAAGCGCCACGTGCTCCGGTTCGCCACCGAAGACGAGAAGCGCGCCCACGTCTACCGCGTGAACCTGCTGCGCCGACAGCTCGACACGAGTCAACGCAAAGCGGTCCTCGCCGCACTTCGAAGGAAGGGCATGAGCTTCCGAGAGATCTCGGACCTCACGGGGATACCGAAGACCACGGTTGCAACGTCGCTTGCAGGTGTCCCAGATGGGACACCTGGGCGCGTCCGGGGCAAAGACGGGAAGGACTATCCAGCGCTGCAATTGCGTCGTCCGACCGTCATTGCCGCCGCGAACGACAAGGAGGAGCGACGCGCCATGGCAGCGCTGCGCGAGATGGGTGACGCCGCTCCCCCACGCGCCATGCGGCTCCAGCGTGCGGAGCACAAAGTCCGTCAGACCCGCCTCGCGGCCCCGAAGGTACCCACGGGGGAATCCGCCGCAGGTGTTCGCTGGCGCATCGATTGTGACGATCTGCGTGACCTACGGCTTCGAAGCGGCTCGGTAGACCTGATCGTGACCGACCCGCCGTACACGAACGCCGGGCTCCCCATGTTCAGCGAGCTCAGCCAGTTCGCAGCACGGGTCCTCAAGCCAGGACGACTGTGCATCTGCTACGTCGGCAAGCTCGCACTGCCCGAGGAGATCGAGCGGTTGAGCACCCATCTCACGTACGTGTGGCTGGGGTCGATCTACCAGCCCGGCAGACACACGGCGTTCAATGGGCTTCGGATCCACGCGGCGCATCGGCCCTTCCTGATCTTCGCTCGCGGCAAGTACAAGCCCGACAAGTGGCTGCTCGACACGATCGAGAGCCGTGCGGTACCTGACAAGAGCCTCCACCCATGGCAGCAGGCCGACGGTCCCGTCTCCAAATTGATCGAGATGGGCTCACGTCCCGGTGGCCTCGTCGTGGACCCCTTCGTCGGGTCGGGGACGACGGGGGCAATGGCTGTGCGACTGGGTCGCAGATTCGCAGGCTGCGACGTCGACCCCGAAGCCGTGGCAACGGCCACTAGGCGCTTACGATCCGAGGAGGCTGCCCTCAGACGATGACGGGACCACGATGGCCTATCGAGAGTGGGGACGACGGGGACCGCCGCCGTGGGTAGCCCTGGCTCGCAATCTTCGGGCTCATCATCGGAATGCTCGTCGCCGCTGAACAAGTGGGACGAGGGTCCCGGTAGGGGCGACCATGCGCACTTTGTTCGGGAATCTCCCGGGCGATTCGGGCTGTGGACTCTTCGCGAGGGGGATCTCCGCACAATTCCTGGACATTTGCCCTGGTCAGGAGCTATCGGGGCGATTTTCCCCCAAAGGGACCCGCGTCGCATAGAGCGTTTCTGATTTCGCTCGATCTGAGGCACTCCCCGGCTCTACGATGCCGCTCCACTTTTGCGCCCGATCCTGACCTGGCGCCTGAACCCCGAGGAACCCGACGATGGCGAAGCCAACGCGAATGTCCCTCTGGGGTTTCTCTGCGGCCTGGTCCGGATCCTCTGCTGCGGGGACGCCATGAGTCCGCAGCGCGGCGACGGGAGCGTCTTCTGGGACCAGCGCAGGGGGCGGTGGGTCGGGATCTTCACTGTGGGGACGGACCTCTCAGGCAAGAGGGTCCGACGAAAGGTCCAGGGCAAGACCAAGACGGAGGCACGCGACAAGCTCCGGGTCCTCCAGCGCCAGGTCGCCGACGGTCGACCCGCACCGGATGGGTCGCTCCGTCTCGGGCCGTACCTGGAGCGGTGGCTCAACGAGACGCTCGCCCCCAAAGTCGAGTCCCCAAACACCCTTTCCAACTACCGCTGCATCGTGAACGCGCACCTGATCCCTGCTCTCGGTGCAAAACGACTCCGCGACCTCACCCCAGACGACGTGGACACGCTCATCCGACTCAAGTTCGAGGCGAAGTACTCGCACAGCACGCTGCTCAGGATCAAGATGATCCTTCAGAGGGCGCTCCGACACGCCGAGCGCTACGGGTACGTCACACGCAATGTCGCCCAATATGTCGACCTCCCGAGGAAGCCACAGCGCCAGGGGCGTTCCCTAACCTTGGAGCAAGCCGCAGCGCTCCTCGAGGCCGCGACGGGCGAGCGGCTGGAAGCCGCGATCGTCACCGGTCTCATGCTCGGGTTGCGGCCGGGCGAGCTGCTCGGACTCCAGTGGTCGGACATCGACTTCGAATCGGGGACGCTCTCGGTCTGTCGTTCCCTCAAGCGTGAGAACAACAAGCTCCTTCTCGGATCGACCAAGACACTCGCGTCGAACCGAACGGTCGACATGCCCTCACTCGTCGCGAGCGCTCTTCGCCAGCATCGTGTCCGCCAGCACCGAGAGCGTCTGTCTGCCGGAGCGGCGTGGCGCGACGCGGATCTTGTGTTCTCTACGGAAGTCGGTTCGTTGATCGACCCGAGCAACTTGCGGCGATCGTTCTCGCAAATGACGGAGCGGGCTGGACTTGGCCACTGGCACCCGCACGAGCTACGGCACTCGGCGGCGTCACTCCTCTCGGCCAGCGGAGTACCTATCGAACAGATAGCGGATCTACTCGGTCACGCAAGCATCCGCATGACCTCACTGGTCTACCGGCACAGAGTCACGGCCTCTGTCAGCGCGGCCGTCGAGCCCATGGAGCGACTCTTCGGATCGTCGTAGTCCTAACTGACCTGGCGCTTGAGTGTGCCACCTGCATAGATACCTATCCAGGCAGGAATTCGTGTAGTGGCATCGATGCTTCGACATACTTGATCCCCGTCGGGGAAAGCTCAACTGAGTCGCTCGCGCGATCAAACTCAATCAACCGATCTCGGTGAGCCTGTCCCAGGATCTCCTTCCTGAAACGCGAAGCGTTGCCGTACTCGAGCCAATCGATCAGAGATGCCGCCGAAACACTCCCAGCCGAACTGTAAAGCAGTAGGAACATCGAATCTCGAGTTGACAGGCCCGGGTTGAGCACACGACGATGCCCTCCCACTGTCGCTTGCCAGTCCTAAGGGACCACACCGTTGCCAGAAGCATGGGACCACCTCGTGTCCTTCGCGACCAGCTCTCTTGA
>Ga0208219_1000185_pt1 | contig 24181 bp, 40 predicted proteins | sample NGESurshal072012_7_FD_184469 | JGI IMG/M metagenome (GOLD analysis project Ga0208219, IMG submission 184469) | Arctic peat soil microbial communities from Barrow, Alaska - NGEE Surface sample 53-2 shallow-072012 (SPAdes) | ecosystem: Environmental > Terrestrial > Soil > Wetlands > Peat ... | reverse complement strand
GGGTGACGCGGAAGGTCACGCCCGGCGCCACGAGCGCGACAATCAGGGGCCGCTTCCCGGGGCGCGGATCGGTGCTCTGGTGCGGGCGGCTGATCGACGCCAGGCCGCGCCGCGTCTCCCGGGCCGGAGGCGACGCGACCGTCGCGGCGAGTTGGAAGGCAGCGAGGCGCACCGTGCGCGCCGGCGGCGCCGGGGGCAGAATGACCCGGGCGCGCGGCTGTCCCTGCGGAACGGCCGCGCCGGCGAGGGCGACGAGGAGGACCGCGCGGGGCACCCGAGACACCGGGGCCGCGGCGGCTCCTTGCGGCGCTCCGATCCACTGGGTGCCCCGGCTGCGCAGGGGGCGGGTATCTTTCAAAGCCGCCCCCTAATAAGCCGGGAACCGGTCGCCGCGCACCACCAGCGCCGGAGGCCCCGCCCCGGGGGTGTCCTGGTGCTGGACCGCTCCCAGGTCGAAAGATGAGGTCGTGCCGGTATTGCCCGGCCACGTGCCGGGTTGGCCGGCAGCGCGACAGGCCGCCCCGCCGCCGGCCGTGTTGTTCAGGGCGAAGTTGCTGCTGGTCCCGGTGGTGGGGCCGACGTAGGGGTTCGCCGTCAGCAGCACGTCATAGACGTTCGTATACGGAGCGACGGCGTAGATGCCTGTCGTATTGTCGAAGCCGTTCCGGGCCCCCGAGGTGTTGTTCCAGTACCCGTTGCCGTCATACAGCGGGTGGGCGGGCAGGTTGGCCCCCGAGACGGCGGACAGCCCATAGCGGCCGTTACTGGTCAGCAGGTTGTAGCGGAAGTCGTTGATGATGTCGTTATCCGCGATGAGCTGCAGCCCGTCCCGGCCATTGCCGTGAATGGTGTTGGCCATGACGAAGCAGCCGAAGGAAACCCGGATGCCATCCGCGCTGGCGCCGGTGTTATTGACTACCAGATTCCGCATCGCCATGCCTTGATCGCCGACAATGATTCCCGGGCAGGCGTTGTCGTGGACGAAGCAGCCGCGGATGAACCAGATGCTGTACCCCTTGATGCCCGCCGTGGCGGCGGACGTGCCGCCGGTCACTTCGCAGGCGTCAACCAGGCAGTCGTAAGCGCCGGAGTTGGAGATCCCCGCGCTGGTGAAATTGGCGACCTTGCAGTTGAGCACCCGCGAGTATTGCAGGCTGCCGAAGCTGATCCCGGTCGAAGTGGCCAGCGAGGCGCAGTCGACGGCGATCTGCTCCACCGAGAAACCGTTGCCGGACATCAAGATGCCGGTGAGGCCCGTATTCGTTTGGAGCGTCAGGGTTGCCTGCCCGCTATCCCCGCGCGTCGTGCCGTAACCGATCAGGCGTGTCATCGGGTCCGCTGAGTCGGACGTCACGGATTGAGCGAACGTGATCGTGGCGGTCGTCGTGAACGCTCCCGTGCCGTACGCCTTGTTGCGGGCGACCATGGCCCCGGCGAGTTTGTTGAGGGTCGCCAGCGCGCCGCCAACCGAGCCATGGCCCGCCGAGCCGGCCGCCGTCGTGGGCGCGCGGTCGAGGGTCACGGTGTTACTGTTCGTGCGCGCGGTGATCTGATAGAACCCGGCAGTGAAATTGGTCCCGCTGCCGATATTGATGACGTTGCCCACCATCGCCGCGGTGAACCCGCCCGTCGCGCTCGTCAGGGTGGTCACGACGCCGGTCGTCGCCAGATCGGTCAGGGAAAGCTGCGCGCTGTTCTGTTGCGAATAATCAGTTCCGGAGCCACCGGCGACGAAGCCGCCCCCATTGCTGTCGCTCGCTCCGGAGGCGCGGCATTCCCAAACCAAACTCGTCGACAACGCCATCTAAGAAGCTCCCCGGGCAGGCTAGAACTTGCCCTGACTGTTCACCGCGGCGGCCAGGACGGTGTTCAGCTTTGCTGAAGAGGTCGCCTCATAGTCCGCAATGATCTCCATGGCCCGCGTCACGACGGTCGTCGCCTGCGCGCCGGTGATCTGATTGCGGCCGTCCTGGGCGCTGCCGTCGACGATGAGGTCGGCGGTGTTCGTGATCTTGGCCGACATGGCGAGGGCGTTCCAGGCGTCGACCAGGGCTTTCGCGGTGAAGTAGGACTGGGCCATGGCGTCCGCCATGGGACGAATCTTTGTGTTAGCGAACGCGACGGCGGCGGGATCACTGATCGCGGCCATGCGGGTCTCCTTTTCTAGAGCAGCGGCCAGGGCGGGCGGGTTTCGGGCACGTACGAGGAGAACGGCCGCGCACTGGCGGCCAGCCCCCCGGTGACGCTCCCCTGCTGCCGCTCGGGCAGAAACATCCCAAACGGGTCCGCGGCGAGAAGCGCCACGTGATCGGCGGCCAGCGGGCGGTTATACAAAAGCGCCTGGTGCAGCCAGCCGTCGACGGCGGCCGTCGACGCGGGCCCGGAGCCCAGGTTCATGAACGCGAGGTTCGTGGCGGCGAGGTTCAGGGCCGGCGTGCCGGACGCCGTGCCGTTGGCCTGTCCATTGAGATAGCCCCGCAGGGTCTTGCCGTCAAAGGTCAGGCCGAAATGATACAGGGTGAAGGTCTTGATGGTGGACGGTGCCGTGGTCGCCGTCAGGGAGGTCGCCCCGTCCGAGACGTACGCCTTCATGTTGGGTCCGTTGGGGTTCAGGTAGATGCGAAAGCCGGCCACCGCGGCCGTGCGGTTGAAGATGTGGTTGTTGTTGGTCCCGTTCAGGCTGTGGAAGCTCACCAGCACGAACGCGGAGAGCAGCGGCGGATTGAAGGCGGGCGTGTCCGGCGCCGTGGTGACCGCACTCGTGATCGGCTGTTTGAGGCCGGTGTAGTTCCCGAAGGCGCTCCAGGTGACGCCCGCGCCTAACGTCGCGTTCGGACAGCCGCAGCTTTCACTCGCCTGGAGCCCGGCGCCGTCCGCGAAGTTGAAGGCCGCGACGAGCCCCAGGGCGAGCGGGTGCGCGAAGTCCAGGATCGCGCCCCCCGGCGGCTTGCCGGCGCCGCGCGGGTTCGGTCGCCGGTCCGCCATGGGTGCCTACCTCCTCAGATCCACGGCCGCTTGACGTGCTCCGAACAGATGGTCGTCTCCAGGTTCGGCTGCAGGATGTAGCCCTGCTGCAGCTTCTTCCCGCACTTCTTGCAGGAGCGGAAGTGGCCCGGCACGAACGTCTGCCAGCGGCTCCAGACCCGCCCCTTCTGGTCGAAGAGGTCTTCCGGGTGCGCGGCCATGTCGATGGCTGTCTGGAGTTCCTCATCGGTGAATGTCTCGGGCATGGTAACCAAGCCTATTCCTGGAATAGTGAGCCGGTAATTCGATCTCGCCACTTACTGCGGCGGTTCGATGACTGCTGGCTCTGCGGTATCCAGCAGCAGTTCGCCGGCTCATAGTTGCCGTCATTGTCCTTACGTTCTAAGGAGAGGCCTTCTGCATATCCGTTGGCTGTTGCCCAAGCTCGAAAGGTCCGGTAGTCAAGCCATGCATTGCAGACCTTGATGCCCCGGCCTCCGTAGTTTGCCCAGTCCTTGGTATTCGGATTGGCGCAGCGTCGCTTCATCCCGTTCCAGACCATGTAGAGCTTTGACTGCTTGCCGGCGGGGCTGTGCCCGTGCCGATAGTTACTGTTGGCCTCTCCCCGACTCCGGCAGCGAATGCAGTGCTTCGTCTGGCCTTTCAGCAGATCATAAAGGCCGACCATCCGAATCTCGCCGCAGTCACACTGGCATGGATAGAGTGCGGGGCGGTGCCCCGGCTGGCTTCGCTCGGGCGTTCCCACTACGGTCCAGTGATGAAAGCGCGTCCCGGCTGCCAGGAAGATGTCATGTTCGGCGGTGTCACAAGGGGATAATATAGGCATGTCAAGCCGCCTCCTACGGCTGGACCATGCTCCCGGTCGTTACTAGCGGCGCGGGAGCAATCTCTTACCCCTGTAAGTTCGCCAAACTGTGCCTAAATTCCTCCGGTAGTGTTATTCTGTCAATAGTCAAACTAACTATTCTTCCAGGTCAACTTCTGTGACACTGGAGTACGTCAGCGTGGCGCTGGTTGCTTTGAACCCGAGCCGTTCGCCGTTCGGGACGATGATCTCCTGGCCCATGGGATAGAAGACGCGGTAGCCCGTCTGCGGGTGGACTTCGAAGCTCTCGACGACGACGCCGGTGGTGGGCTCGACGGTGGCGTTGACCTGTGCGGTCGTCTGCACCGTTTCCGGGTCCGCGTCGTTCTTTTTGGCGACGGTGCCGGCGGTCATGGTGCCGGCGGTGGACTGGCGGACGACCTGCATCAGCACGGGCGGGTCGGTAGCGCTGGTGCCTTTGATGGCGACCCCCCAGCCCTGGATGCGGAGGCGGTCGTTCGTCGCGGCGACGATCTGCAGGAGCGTCTTGCCGTTGGCGATGGCGACCTCACCGGAGCTGACGTGAAGAAGAAGAGCAGCCATGTGATGTTATCCTTTCCGAACGATCAAACGATTTGGTCGCTTGAGTAGGTTTGAGCGAGCACCTGAACGACGGCACTCTCTCCCGTGCCGGCGGCGCCATAATCCGCGATCACTTCCCACAAAGAGCCGCCCGCTAGCCAGAGAGGCGCGAACACGTCGGCCTTGTTGCGGACGGTGTCAGCGCCCGCGGCGGTGTGCGTAAAGGCCAGGTTGCGATCCAGAGTCAGGACCCCGGCCGCTGTCTTCGAGACCCGCTGCCATTCCAGCCGGGTGAACCCGCCGCCTGAGTCCTGGACCAGGACCACGTCGCCGGCCGCGAAGCCGGTGACGGAGGTCACGTTCAGCGCCGGCTGTCCGGCCGCGGAGTCGCTCGTCGCGCACGTCGTCGAAGCCGCGGCGGCGATCTGCGAGGCCAGGGCCGGCGCTCCGACCGGATGGACGGACCCGGCGGCGGCCGTATCATTGTTCAGCACGCGGCTCAAGCGGAACGTCAGGCTGTTCGTCAGGGCCGTCGTCCCACCCCGGCCCAGCTTGACGAAGGCATACGCGCCGAAGGCGCTCCTGAGGTCGAGGGCCCCCCGCGCCGTGCTGCCCAGCGTCAAGGTCTGCGCGGCGATCACCGATTGGTTATCAAGAAAAACGGGACTGACGACCGCCACTTAGCGGACCTCCTTCAGATTTACGGCCATGACGACGCTGCTGCTCCGGGCGTCATTGTCACCCAACACCTCAAAAGTTCGTCCCGGATAAAAGGCGCTGCTCGTGATCGTCAGTTGATCGGTTGCCTTCACGTCGGTTCCGTGCGGCAGATAGGCCGTCCACTCCATCACCGAAACCACGCGCCCTGCTTCGGGCTGCTCGATCGGCGTCCGCCGCCGCGCCTCCAACCGGACGGGATACGGCCCCAGGGAGAGCGGCGTTCCTTGAGCCTTCCCGCCCTGTCCGTCATCGACGAACACCGGCCGCGAAACGATCGCACTGTCGGGCAAAAGCGCGCCGGTGATCGCCCGCATGAACGGCAGGCCGGTATCGAGAAGGGACGGCATCAAGCGCCGCGCCTTCCGGCCGCGAGCCACATGGCCGGCATAATGTGCGGCCGGAACGTGCCGTCCAGATAAGCCGCCAGTTCCCGTTCTGCCAGGGACCGCAAGCTCGCGTGCCGCCTGGCAGCGTCGAACCCGGTGCGCGTGTAGCGGGCGTCTCCCAGTTGCTGGGAGAGCAGCGCCGGCAGTGCCTGGGCGAGCCGGGCCGCCGTCAGGTAGATCGCCGCCTGCTCCCGGTGCAAGCCTTGCGCCACCGGGTCAATCGGCGTCGGATAGATCCTCGCTTCGCGCGCGAGGACCTCCTGCTCCGCGGCCGCGGCGAACCCGCCCTGGTCGATCACCTCGTTCGGCAGGGTGCTTTCATCTAACGCGCCGTCCAGCGCGCCGCGAATCTGGTCGTACGCGTCAGCCGTGAGGATGACCAGGGCTTGAGCCATGGCTTAACGCCGGGCATCCCGGCGCGGCTCCGGCGGCGTGAGTTCCGGCTGCGGCGGCTGGCGCGCCCCGGCCGGGGCTCCGGCGGCGGCAGCCGGCTCCGGGCGGCCTTCCGGCGGCTCCGGCAGGCGCTGACTGCCCTCCGGCTGATGGCGGGCGGCCGTCGCTTTCACGCGCGGCGGGTGCGGCCGCTCCGCGGGCGGCAGCAGGCCGATCCACGGCTGCTCCGGCTGCACTTCGGCCGGCTCGTCAGCCAGGCGCAGAAGGCCCAGCCGCAGGCGCAGCGCGACCTCGGGCGTCAGCGCCGCCAACCGCGGCGGTCCGGGCGCGAGGAACACTTCGCCGCCAGGATGCTGCGGGTGCGTTTCCCAGAGGACGACGCGGCCGTCCGTATTCGTCGCTTCCACCCAGTCGGTTTGCCAGGTCGGCTCCGGTACGTCGGCCATCTCACTCCTCCTTGGGCGCCTTGGCGTGCCCGGCGCACAACTGCTTCGCATAGTGCGCCAGCGTGTGCGCGTTGATATGCGGGTACCGGTCCATGACCGGGTTCTCCGCCAGCTTCAGGAGCTTCTCGCCCAGCTCCTTGACCTCGGACGCGGACAGTTCTTCGCTCATCTAGGCGTTCGCTTTCTTTAACTGGTATTGGGGCTCCTGGGCCAGCGCCCAGGCCCGGTGGATCTGAAACTGCGTGATGGCCTTGCGGGCGTACGGCGCGCTCTTGAAGTGCTCGGCCGTGTTCCCCTGCTGGAACCCGCTCTTGCTGAAGTTCACCGAGCCGCGCCAGATCGACGGCTCGCGCGGCGGGTCGAGGACAACCATCGTTTTCGCGTGCCATATGCCGGCCGGACAGCTCGATCCCGAGCCGGCGGTGGTAATCGTCACGTCGCTGTAGCGCAGCGCGTTGACCAGCGCCTGCAAAGGGGCGCGCTCGTATTCACTCACTGCTTGGCTGTGATCAAGAAGCATGTGGATCATGACCCCGGACGCGTCCGCCGCGATGATCGCGGCGAACAACGGCGCCAGGTTGCAGGCGTAGGCACTGATGTAAGTCTCACCCGGGCTGCGCAGCAGGGAGAGGAAGCACTGCTCCGCTTCCGCTCCGTCTTCGGGCAGAAAGTAACAGCTTTCCCATTTGAGGAACAGGTCGAGCATCAAGCCCGATCCTGGTCTCCCGCGCGCCCGGCGTCGCCGTGCGGGAACCGCTCGCGCCGCTTTTGCTCCTCTTCAGAAAGATCGCCCGCGGGAATGGAGGCGTCGACGGCTCGCGGCCCATCGGTGCCGGCGACTGCTGGAGCGCCGCCCATGGAGACCGTTGCCCGGTCCCCGGAGACGTTCGGGTGGCCGTCGGCGATCACGGTGGCCGGAACGGTGCCGCTCGTCGTCCCCGCCGCGTCACCCGGCCCGGCACAGCGGACGTGCAGGTAGGCCATCAGCGCCTGCCCCAGCGCCCCCAACAGTCCCTTGAGAACCGGCGACATTCCCCCCGGCGCTTCCTGCGGCCGGCCTTCGGCCTGGCCGTTGAGGTGCTCGGCTAACTGGCCCGCCTCGTCGCGGGTCAAGACCAGCTCGGTATCAGTTTTTAGCATGGATAGCTCCTGAAAAAAGGGAGCCGCCGGCCGGCCTGGAAGACGGCCGGCGGCCCGGAAGGAAGGTCACAGGAACAATAGGAACGCTGGCAGGCAGGAAACCGTCTAAGGAAGTGGTAGGTAAATGCCTCGCGGCAGCGTGAACTGCCCGAGGCGCGGCATCAGAAAGGTGGTTTTTGAGATGCAAGATAATTCTAACACGCCCAAGGGCAAGGTGGGGCGGCCGTTCACTCGCGTCCAACGGACGTGCGCCACCTGCGGCCGGACCTTTGAGACTTACCCCTCCGTACTCGCCAAGGGCGGCGGCCTTTACTGTTCCGTCCCCTGCCGCGCCAGCAATCCAGCGTCCCAGCCTCACGGTGAGTCTCACAAGAACAGCAAGGTCACTGTCGATATCGTGCGTGAGATTCGCCGCGCCTATGCCGTTGGCGACGTCAGCCAGAAAGCGCTGGCCGCTCGGTTTGGTATTACACAGGGAACTATCGGCGCTATTATCCTGCGGCGCGTCTGGGCTCACGTCGATCCCGATGGCACGACTCCCCCAGAAGTGAAGAAGCGACCGGACCGCGTCGAGAGAGTCTGTCAAGTGTGCGATGGCACGTTTACGTTGCAGCCAGCCAAGGCAGCACAGTATCGAACCGGCCTTTACTGCAGTCTGAAATGCCGCCATGAGGGGACAAAGAAGCCATGGCCACAGCGATTCTGGGACAAAGTAAACAAGAATGGACCCGTTCCGCCGCACCGTCCCGAACTGGGCCCCTGCTGGGAGTGGATCGGCGCTCGACACGAGCAAGGGTATGGGATCGCCCAGGGAGAGGACTGGCATCAGCAAACCTACGCCAGCCGTATCGACTGGGAGATGGTCCACGGTCCGGTTCCCAAGGGACAGTACGTCCTGCATCACTGCGACAATCCGCCGTGCGTTCGCGAAGAGCATCTCTTTCTTGGTACGAAGAAGGACAATGCACAGGACCGGCTTCGAAAGGGACGGCCAGGTTATAGCGGCCCGAAAGGGTCGGGTGAACTTAACCCAGTCGCAGTCCGCGTCATTCGCTATCTGTGGGAGCATCGGCTCGCCACACAGGCAGCGATGGCGAAGGCACACCGGGTCAGCCCCAGTACCATTCAGCGCGTCATTCGGAGGCGGGTTTGGTCTCATGTCGAGTGATAGAAGACACTCATGCATCAACTACTAAGTGAAAGCGTCTTCGCGCTGAATTGATCGAGGACTAGGAATCCCTCGACGATGCTGATCACGATCCGGTTCGTCTGCCTTTCGACGAATCGTGCAATCTCCGTGATGTCGCTGCCGATCTCGACGGCGCGCTCCAACGCGAACCGCGCGTCGAAGCCGAGCACGGTCGTGGCGGGCGCGTCCGCGGTGACCCCGAAGCGGACGCGGTCGCCGAGCTGCGGGTTGATGATCTCGAACTCGCCCAAACCCAGGGGCGTCTGGATGTGGGCCAGGGGAATGTTCGCGGTGCCGGTGTTCAGCAATTGCAAGGAGACGCCGGTGTCGCTCTGCACCAGGACGTGCGTCATCACGTAGGGGTTCAGCCATTTGAGTTTGAACGTGAGATAGGCTTTGATGGTCGGGTTCGGCGGCGTGGCCGCGGCGTCGAGGGCGGTCAGGTTGAAATTCGTGGCCGCGGTGCCCGTATTGCCGTCGCCGTTGATCATGGTGTTGATCCCGGCCGCGACCCGGTCGATTTCCGCCTGGATCGCGATGCGCGCGATGTGCAAGCCCACGAGGTCGATCCGCTGCCGCCGCAGTTGCTCGTAGGTGGCTTCCAGCGCGCGGCCGTACTTGTGCAGCCGCACCGGATGATCGGCGCCCACCAGCTTCGCGACGGGCACCTCCGCGCCCTGCGCCACACGGACGAACCGCTGCGAGGGCGCGTCCGAGGTCAGATAGAACGCCCGGTAGGCGTCCCCCACGATCGGCGTGGTGAGTGCGACGATCTCATTCAACGGGATGGCCGGGGCGATCTGCGTGTAGCGGGCTTGCGCCGCGGACACGAACGGCTCGATGACCGAGCCGGCCGGTTGATCGGTCGAAGCATACAGAGCGCGGGTGTTCACCGGCCGGCCGAGCGCGGTGCGGCGCCAGGTGCGGATGCACCACTCGGCGCACAAGGCCCGCTTCTGCTCCGTCTCCTGGAAGTCTTCCCAGGTGTTGGCGTAATAGCCGTGGTCCTCGGAAGAGTTCACCTTGATGCCGGCGATCTTCAGGAGCCGCTCGAAACTGTCGAGCCCGTCCCGGTAATTACTGGAGGGGTCCTGCATCTCCAGATACGCGGAGAGCTGCATCCCCTTATCGAAGGCGGCGCGGAACGTCTCCACGGAAAGCGTCTTGTAGATTTCCGCGGCGCGCGGCCGCATCTCGGTCACGGTGGCGCGGTCGGCGGGCAGATGTTCGCCGTGCAGCGCGGGAGCGGCAGCAGCCATGGAAAACCTCCACGATGTGGTGCGGGAGGCTCAGCGGCTCAAGACCCGAAGGAGACGAATGAGCGTCAGAAGTCAACGATGACGTTGGTGGCGTCGGTCGCGTCGATGATGCGGCCGGCCATCCGGCCCAGCTCCGCGGCCGTCGCCGTGTTCACCTCGCGAATGAAGCCGCGCGCCGCCGACGCGCCGGTCGCGCCGACGATTCTTTTGCCGACGGTCAACGCCGCCGCGAGGCCGCCCGGCAGGCGCATGAAGCCCTCGAACTGGACGTTGCACTTCAGATCGCTCTCGACTAAGATCAGCTTGCCGGAGACGCCGTCACCGTCATTGGTCAACTGCACGGTCGAGCCGGCGGACAGTGAGACGGCCTGCCCGATGATCGCGACGGCCGCGCCGTCGATCTGCGTGCCGTCGTAGACGATGCTCGTGCCGTCGGGAATGAAGGTCGCGTACGCCGCGTCGATGCTCTCGAAGGAGACGACGTTACGGGGGTCAGAAGGCATCGGGCTCTCCTCTCAGGCGCTGTAGGCCGAGTCAGGGACCTGCGCGGGCGGCCGGTCGCCCGGGGGCGGCGCGGCCACGTCAACCGTGACCCGGCCGCCGGGAAACTGGAGCGCCGCCTCTCTCGCCCAGGTGTCCCGCATGGTGCGGATCAAAGCGAGCGGCGTGGTCGCAAACATCTGTTCGTACACCGGGCGGTCGAAGCCGCTCCCCAGCGCCCGCACGCCTTCCGCGAGGGCGTCTTCCACGAGCGCGCTCCGGTACTGACGGCCCTCGTCGGCCAGGGCACGCAGCGCCTCCGACTCGCGGGCCAATTCCTTCAACCGCTGCCAATCTGTCACGAGCCAGCGGACGCCCGCCAGCAGATCGGCGCCGGCTTCGATGCCGGCTTCCTGGAGGAGGCCCCGCACGGCGCTGCCGGCTTCCAGCGCCCGGGTCGTCGCCTCCGGCAGGTTCGCGCTCGGGTCTTGGGCGGCCGGCATCCCCGCCCCGGCCTGCGTGGTGGGGGAGAGGCCGGCGGCGGTCGTGCCGGTGAGGGAGTCCAGGCCGCGGTTCTCTGCCATGTCAGGTTCCTCGTGACGGGGGAAAGCGGCGCCGGCCCAGCGCGGCTGGGAGGCCGGCAGCCGGATGCGATAGCGGCTCTCCAGCAGGCGGGCCACGGCCGGCGCTAACCGGCCGGCTTCCGACAGGCATCGCCCTTTGAGGATCGCCGCGCCGGGGGTGGCGCCGTCGTAGACCCCGGAAACTTCCGCAAGATGGGCGTCTTCCACCCAGGCGGCGGCCGGCTTTTCTTCCTCGCCCGTGTCGTCCGCGCTGCGCACCTTGTAGGAGATGCCGGGGATGTGCTCGCACGCCTGCCAGTCAGAGAGCATGTCCCGGCCGCACAGCGTGCACCGGAACTTGCCGCCGTAGAAGCCCACCGAAACGTCTTTGACGATTCCCCCGCGAATGCCGCGGATGAGGTCGTCAGAGTGGACCTCGTTCAGCTTCAAGCCCGGCAGGACGTAGAAGTCCGCGTGCGTCTTGGCGATGTTATCGCCTTGCGGGCCGATATATTTACCCGCGAATGAGCGGCCCATGGGCAATTCGTCACTGCGGTGGGAGTTTTGGAAGGCAACCCCGTCCTGGGCGTCGGCCGCGTAGTTCTTGAGGGTGGAGGGCGCCATGCGGGTATAATAGGCGTCCATCTGATTATTGCTGATCTGGGCGCGAAACGTGTACGGCGGATTTTGCGCGAAGATGTCGGGGTCTAAGGCGACCTTCTCCTGATCGGGAAGGGCGATCTCGGAGGCCCGCAAGAGCGGCGCGCGCGTCTGGAAGATGGTCAATTGGCCCCGGTTCTCATCGTCCAGGCCGGCGAGATCGTCTTCCGCGGCCGGGCGAGCGTTATCGCCGGAACCCATCCTGGCTTCGTAGGCGGTGATCACGGCCCGCGCCTTGGCCTTCACGTCATCGGGAACGCCGTCCGTTTGGGGCAGCCGGGAAGCAGCAGCCCGGATGCCGGCAGCGACGGCGGTCAGCTTGCCTTCGACGACTTTGGCGAAGGGGAGGTGGAAAGAGGATTGCTTATCGCCCGCGCTATTGTCCCAGCAGAGGAAACCCCGCGCGGCTTTCGCCGGGTCGGGATGATCGGGATAGCCGGCTGCGGCGAAGAGCGAGGCCTCGGCTGCGGCGCCGTTCCAGGCAGAGCCCTGATCGAGCGGCAGGTCTTTCGCGGCGCTGCAGATGACAGGCAACAAAGAGCCCTCTGGAACCGGTTGGCGGCTCAGAGGGCTCAGCGGAAAGGGAATCACGGGAGTACGATTGGCTTCAGTGTAGCAGATATCAGGGGCCGCTTGCAACCGCCGCTTTCAGCAGTCGCTGCAGATCGCCTTCACCGAGGAGCAGCAAGAGGAAGGTCAGCACGTCCGGCCAGCCCCAGCGGTGCTCGGCGCGGCAGTAGCGGCACCACAGCCAGATTCCCTCACGGTCGCAGCGCGCCATAAAGCGGGAGTGGGGGACCGCGTCCTCGGCCGCGGTGCTGCAGACGATGGCATGGCCCTTGAGGCCGCGATCCACCGTGCGGACGAAGCTCAACCGCTCCCTCCGTGCTCCTGCCGTGGATCGCTCTTGAAGGCCTGCCGCACGTCCGGCCGCTGCCGCAGCATCCGGTAATGCTCTTCGGCCGCGCGGTAGTCGCGCTCGGCCTGGGGCTCGGCATCGCTGCCGGCGGCGGCGTGATAGCGATCCCGGGCCTTTTCCATGGCGACTCGGGCTTTCTTCAGGGCTTGCTCACGCTCACTCAATGGGCACCCCCAGCGGCTTGGGGCGGAAGACGAGCCACGTCGCATGGACGCGATGCCGGTCGGCGGTACGGATCAAGGCAATGATTTCCGTCGCTTCGCTCTGGTTGAAGCATTTCAGCCTGACGTGTACCTCCGCATTCTCGTCGAGGAACTGTTGCACGCGCCCCGCGTCGGCGATGATATCCAGATCACTCATGGGGCGCTCTCTTCTGAAACAGCGGCTCCTTCAGCATATTTCCGCAGCCGGTGCAGTAATTGCCATCCTCCCAGGTCCAATCACCGCACCGCGGGCAGCGCATCTGCCAGCGTTCTTGGGCAGGTCCGTTCTCACTGACGACGTGACCCTCCTTACAGACAGTGATCGGGACGGCAAAAGCCTTGCGCCGCTCGGGAGCTTTCGCTTCGGGGCCAGGATCAGTCTTCACCGGCTCACTCATCGCCGCAGTGCCTCCAGCAGGTCGGGATGCCCGTTCGTGGGCATGGCCTGATCAGATTCTTTGATCAGGCCATCGACCCCATCAGGTATCCCGACCGACTCTGACGACATTCGTCGTCCGTTTCCAGCCATAGACTTCTTGCTGCCCGGTTCAGGTTCAATAGCTGCGGGTGATCCTGGTGAAGAGGGAGGTGGGGTGCTTCCTCCTTGCGTGCCAACTCCTTCGATACGAGGGGCGGCCTGGTCTGCTTTGGGTTTTCCTGTAGCTAGCTGGCAAGCTTCGTCTTGCGATAAATACCCCCTATCGTACTGCAGCGCGGCGTTCTGCGTCCGAAGTTGCTCGACCTGGCCGTCCCGCAAAAGCTCGCTGTTGCGCAGTTCATCGAAGCGGAACTCGACCGTGGCCTGCATGCCCTGCACGCGCAAGCCCACGGAGAGCATGTGTTCCATGAGCGACTCGTGCAGCCGCTGTACCGAGCGGATGCCGGCGACGTGGACCTCCCACTGGCGGTTCGCGTGCGTCTCGCTGGATGCCTCGTTCACGCCCATCAGCAGCGGCATGGTCTTCAGCGCCCGGACGACCTGGCGCTCCAGGAAATGCGTCAGGCCGTCCATCGCGCCCAGGCTGCTGCTGTCGAGGGTGCCGATCGGGCGGTTGACCTCGATCACGTCACTGTGAACGAAGGCGTCATCGGGCTCAAGAGACGCGTACGCCTTCCCGACTGAGGCCACAAACGCGTTCAGCCAGTCCTGATACTGCGCCGGATCGTCGGCTAAATCGGCCGGCATCGCTTTCGCCAACTCCTCCAGCTTGATCGCCACGTCGATGCGCGGGTAGCCCTGCTGCTGCACGACGCGCTTCAGGTCGTGCAGCAAGCCGAGCGAGAAGAGGGTGGTGAAGAGGGCCGGCGAGCACATCGGCCGCCCGTAGGGGGACGCCGGAAGCGGGTCTAACGGAATATAGCGGATCGTCTCCAGGATCAGCGGCACCGGGCGGCCGTGCTGGAACTGGTACGGCTGCCAGACGGGCCCGCGCTGCGGGTCGACCGCAATCCGAAAGTAGGTCCACTGCGCGTCCGGGACGGCGATGTCCAACGGGACCTTCCCCCGGTTGTCCAGCACCAGTTCCGCCATGAACGCGCCGCGCAGGAAAGCGTTCGTGTAAATGCGGTTGATCGGCACGTCGGGTGAGCCGTAGAGGCCTCGCAGTTGCCCGTTCAGAAACTGATCGAGCCACGCCTGCGCCTTCTTGTCCTCCGTCTCCGTGCCCGGCTTATAGGCGTGACACTGCCAGCCAGGGTTACACAGACGGAGCAAGTCCCAATGCGCGCGGCTGATCTCCGGGGACAGGTCGCAGAGGAGTTCCAGGATCTGCGCCGAGGACATCGTGTCCAGGCTGTTCTCGTCGAGCTGGAGGTTGCGCCAGCGGTTCTCCGGGTCGAAGGGGGCCAGGATGGTCAAGCCCTGGAGATAGTTGACGGTCGGGTTGTCCTCAGACAAGCGAAACCGCTTCTCGACTACGTGTGAGCCGGGACGGGTGGGCGTGGAGGGCGCAGCGCGGGGCGGTTCCGGCGGCGGGGGCGCGTCTTTGACGCCGAGCCAGTGACGAGCGCGTTCCTTGAGTGTCATCGTATCTCCGGCCCCGTGGCGATTAGGTCAACCTCGCCAGCGCGAGCATACCCAAGAGCGTCCCGTCCAGCAGCGGCAGCTTGCCCATCACCACGAACACAATCGCCAGCAGCAGGACGACCAGGGCGATCACTGAGCCCAACGAAACAGCCGGCCATGCGACGTTCATCGGCATGATTTCTCCTTTACCAGCCCCTCGCCTTCGTGAAACTCACCAGCCCCGCCAGCGGGTTCTCCGGTCTTGCTGATAATACCAGGAATGCTCCGCTCATGGCGTCGACGATATCGTCATGGACGCCCTCCGTGGGGAAGCTGCAAATTTCATCGAGCAGAGCCCGCACGTAGGGACCGTTCACCAGCCGCACGTTCCCCGCCTCCGCCTGCGAGGCCAGCGGTGCCGCCCGCGTGACCTTGTCCCCGGTACTGCGCTTCCCGCTCACCTTGTAGCCGGCCAGGAGCGCGACGAGCGAGTCGACCTGCGAGACGCCCGAAGAGCCCGGCTCCTGCTCGATCACCACCTCGCAGCCGATACCGTCCGCCTGCGCGGTTTGGAGGATCACTTGGTCGCGATCAAAGGGTGTCCACCGGCCATGGATGAGATGCTCCACGGTGTACAGACGGCCGTCCTTCGCCATCTTGATTCCAGCCGTATAGTCTCCCGTCAACGTACTGGATAAGTCCCAGAAGCGCACGTGCCTAGCCATCCCGCTTCATCTCCGTTTGGGCCGCGGCAGCCAGCCAATCCGGCATGGCTTCGATGTCTTCCGCAGCCAGCTCGTCCTGCCAGTCCATTCGCACGAGCCGGATCGCCCAGCACCGCGCCGCATCGCGCTCGGCTTCCGCTTTCTCGCACGCCAACCGCCAGCGATGCTCAGTGCCGTAGCTGCCGTGCAAAGCCTCTGCCAGTAATTCAGCCCGCCGGCGCTGCTGATCCCGCTCGCGGGTCAATACCGCGATGCTGCCGGCTTCTTTCGCGCTCATCTGACCTCCTTGAGCAGCGCGCAAAGCTCCGCGAACAGAGCTTTCTCTTCCGCCAGGTCCTGCGGATCGGCATCGGCTTGGGTCCCATAGCCGACCCGGCGAGAGAGCGCGACGAGCCGCGCCAGCTTGTCGCACGGCGTCCAGTCGGGGCGACCCGCGTCCAACGTGATCGGCGGGAAAATCGCTGTCCTCAATCGGCTGCCTCGATAAGGGGAAACCACTCCCGCTTGAAGAGTTTCCCTTCCGGCCGCACGTCCCAATCGCCTTCGAGCAACTGCTGGCGCGTCACCGGGTCGAGCTCAGCCAGCGCCAGCCGGTATTCATCGGCATCCAGAAACGGATTGTCAGCAAGTCGCGCCGGCACAAAGACGCGGCCGGCTGCCTCCCCTTCGACGATGAAACGCTGCTTGACCCATTCGCTGCCGGGATTGCTGGCAGCCCGCATCCGGATCGGGACGGGCACGCCTTCTTTGCGGCGCAGGCGGCTGAACAGGTAGCGATAGGAACTCTCACTGAATTGGCTCAGCTCATCGAACGCACAACACTGGAGCTCTGCCCCTTGATACCGGTACTTCGAATTCTCATTCTCCAAATAGCCGAACGTCAGCGAAGCGCCGGAGGGGAAGGTCCAGGTCTTCTCTGACTCGTGCCACCGTGCCGCCGTGGGCCGCAGCCAGTCCCCCGCCCGGTCCATCAGCGCTCCCGGCAGCGATAAGTCGGCATAGGTGCGCCGAAAGAGCAGCGCGGCGTAGCCCGGGGTTTCCACGTACTGGAGGGCTGCCATCAGTAAGCAATCACTCTTTCCCCCGCCGACGGCCCCGCCAAACAGCGCCTCACGGCCGCTCAGGGCCAGAAATTGGGCCTGCCGCGGGGTCGGAACGTGCGGGCAGAACGGGATCGGCCCCTTCACCGTCACTGCCTGCTTCGTCTGCGGCTGCTGCTTCTCCCGCTCCGAGAGCAGGCGCTCGATCAGTAACAGCCGGAAGTCGTCGGAGTACACGCTCGCGTTCACTGCGGAGTTCATCGTCGGTTAAGCTCATCAATTCCAAAACGAAGGAGGGCATTCCTTCCGCCGATCGCTCCAGCGCCACGCCTTCCTTGATGGCGCGGATCGCGTCACCCGCCTGCTCGATCTCGTGCTTGACGAAGTGCTCGGTGCCCCGGCGGCGGAGTAATTCCCCGGCTTTGCGCTGCTCTTGAAGGACAGCCGCGCGTCTTTTGATGGCCTCTCGCTCAGCTAACCGTGCTGCTTCAGCATCGCGGCCGTCGGCACGGTCATGCCAGTGGAACTCCCTGGCCCACTTCATCACTGATGTCTGTGAAATGCCAAACTCCTGCTGGACTTGGGCATAACTTCGGTCTGTACTGTGCCAAAGCTCAAAAGCAGACTGGTGACGCTGCGTTTCTCTCAACACCGGAACAGGATCTCATCCTTGACGTGTAATGCGATGGCCTTCATGAAGAGCGGCGGCACGCTGTTGCCGATCTGTTGCCAACGAGCACTGGGGCTTCCTACCAGTTGGAAGTGATCAGGAAATGAGGTCAAACGCTTTGCCTCATTGAAGGTCAGCGTCCGGTGCTCCGTGGGATGCCAATAATGATAAATACCCCCAATCAGACCAGCCATCAGCGTCGGTGACGGTCTGTGCAGCGGCAGCCGCAGATGAGAGTGATGTCCCGGCCGACGCTGACCGGCAGGAACGCTCTTCATCGCCTGAAAGATTCGGGTGTGCTTACCGACGATGAAAGCTGTTGGATCAGCCGGAACGCCGTGCAGTGCCTCTGCCACCGTTCGCGGCCGTGATAATGCGCGCGGATGACTGGGCAATACTCCCAGATCATGGCGCGTCCCGACAAAAATAAGCCGCTGTCGGCACTGTGGCACGTCAAAGTACATGGCATTCATGACTTGCATCCGGACATGATAGCCGCATGCAACTAACTCTTTGAAGATGACTTTTGCAATAAGCCGGTTCTTGCCCCGGATCATTCCGGGAACGTTTTCCATGATGAATGCTTTGGGCTGCAGTCCCTGCAACAGCCGACAGTACTCCTGAAACAACTGATTACGACTGTCAGATAAACGATTCTTTCCTTCTGTCGAGAATCCCTGACAGGGCGGTGAGCCATCTAATACGTCCAGTTCCCCTGGCTGCACGTCAGCCAACTGCAGGCACTGCGCAACGGACAGTAACTTAATGTCCCCGTGATGGACAGGGACCTCCGGAAAGTTCAGTCGGAATGTCATCACTGCATCGTCATTCCATTCTACGGCCAGTAATTCCCGGTATCCGGCCATCTGGTAACCCCAGGAGCTGCCACCACAGCCACTAAACAGGCTAATAAAAGTCGGCTCATCCCGCGAGTTCATCATCAGTCACCGTCGCCGCCAGCTGCACTAACCGTTCAAGTGCCATGCCTTTAGCCTTCTCCTTGAAGCCGCACACAGCACAGATACGTTCTACCTGCTGTTCAATAACGGGCACCGTTCCGAGGGGCACGCGGAACTTCACCTCTGTCCATTCATCCTCAATGCCCTGGAAACTCTCTTCATCAAACTCCTTAAAGGAGACATTTGGTGGTCCCAACTCTTCCAGCAGTGCGTCCAGGTCCCCTTGCTCCCAGCCCGCCGGCAGTCCTGCTTCCGTGGCTGCCAATTCCTGCAAGAGCGCCGCAAGCTGCTGCTCGTCCTGCAAGGCCAGCGATCCGATGCGATCGAACGAAGCCAGGATGCGGCGCTCCTGCTCCTCGGAAACGTCGATCACCCGCACGGGAATAGCCGGCTGTCCGTCAGCAGCCGCGATCTCCACCCGCAGGTGGCCGTCAAGTAAGCGCCCCGTGCGACGATTCCAGATCGGGGCCGCCAACCATGAATGCTCCCGGAGCGAAGCTGCCAGGGCATCCTTTTGGGGGGACGGGTGCCGGCGAAAGTTCAGCGGGTGTGGCGAAAGCTCAGCGGGCGCCCTATATTCGACCGTGAACTCCGGGGTGCTCACGCCGCTTTCTCCTCCTGCCGCCGCTGCCGCTTCGCGACCGTCCCGAAGCGCGCCGCGACCGTGCAGCCCGCGTGGTACGAGCGCCGCCAATTGGCGAGCATCGTCTCGCAGCCGCGGCAGTAGGTGCGCGGCCGCAGGCCGAGCTCGGCCCCGCACATCCGGCAGTGATCGTCACCCCGGTCCCGGCGCTGGCGGGCGAGGTCCCGAACGCGCCGCCGCTGACAATCGACGCAGCGCGCGCCGCGACGGCCCCGAGGCATCTTCACGCCGCATTCCCGGCAGGGGAGCGAGAGGGTCGCCCGCAGCCGGCAATCCGCTTCGTAGTCGGCGTGCAGGCAATCCGGACAGCGGCACGCGCGGCCGTTCACGACGCCGGTGGCGCAGGTCGGGCAGGGCCGGTTCCGGCGCGCGTAGAGGCGCTCGTGCTGGGCCGCCTGGCAGGCCGCGCACCAGCGGTCCGAACGCCCCTCGGGCAACTCGTCCTCGCACCGCGAGCAGAACCGGCGGATGTGCGCCGCGCACAGCAGCCGCTTCGTGTTCCCCGCGGCCGGCTGACCGCAGAGGCGACACACCCGGGGGACGCGGTCCTCCGGACGCAGGGACACGCCATACCGCTTGACGGCAGCCTTGACCGTCAGCGTCCACACTCGGAACGCCTGCGTCAACGCGGCCAGCGGCTCGCCCGCCGCGTAACGACGCGCGCACTCGCGGGCGTCAGCCGGCGAGAGCGGAGGGTTAACGCTGCGAGAGCCCATCCAAAACGTTTCCTTGCTCGCCTTAGCCGGAGTGGCTCAAGGCGCCGGCCATGCCGGCGGCGGATGCGGCACCAGTCCCGTCCCATCGACTCCGGCCGCCTGGACCGCCTCCGCCAACTGCGTCAGCATCTGGGTCGCCGCCGTGATGCGCTGCATCTCCGGCGCCATGTCCATCGCGGGCTCCACCTTCGCCGCCAGGTCCGAGACCGCCGTGCCAATCGTCGCGACCGTCGCGCGCAGGGCTGCCTCCAACTGCGTCAACGCCGAGTCCAGGTCCGCTCGCGTCGCCATGAGTAAGTGCGCCTCCTCATTGTGTTTGACCAGTTTGACGTGGGCCGCCGCCAGGGCGGCGACGTGATCCACCAGCGCCAGGACCGTGCTAGTCAGAGTCAAGGCCCGCTTCGCGCAAGAGGCGCTGCTCCTGGCGAATCGTCAGGCCGCGCACCGTCACCAGCCAGCGCAGGGGAATCAGCACGTTCGTGCCGCCCGGGAGGCGGACCTGCCGGGCCGGCATACACCGCACCTGCGCCGCGCCGCGGCCCCGGCCGGCTTTGTCCGCGAGGTCGAAGGCTGCCGCGGCATTCCTGCAGACGACCAGCATCACTCATCCTCGGTGATCGCGTCGGCCGGCCCCCAGTCGTCCGGCTCGGCCGCCTCCCCCGGCACGGGAGCTTCGACGGTCACGAAGTGCATGCCGCCCGCCACCAGGGTCGCGTGGATCAGCGCCACGCCCCGCTCCAGGTCCCGGTTGATACTGCGCCAGCAGCCGTGCGTGGGTATCCATGGGGGGCTCTGGATGGCCCGCAGTGGCTCCTGGAGGCCGCTGCCGCCGCCGTGCCAGCCGAGCCCGGCGCGGTGGTGCGCCGCGGCGGCGTCATGGCCCGGCGCGTCATGGATCGGGACGAACCACGGCCCGAACGGCGCTGTTCCTTTCGGGGCCGGGTACCCGAAGACGTATTCCCCCGGCGGACAATTACCGAAGTGCCCGAGTTGCCCGTCGGCGGTCGTTCTGTTCCTGGCTTCGCAGGCGAAGACCTCGCGGCCGGCGTTGTCATACGCTTTCAGCGTGCGGGCCGCCCGCGCGAACACCCAGTGAAGATCGTGCAGGCCGAGTTGCGTCACCGCGTGCATCAGGCAATCTTCGCGGTAGCCAGCCGGGCGGACAGGTCGGAGAGCAGCGCCTGCATATTCGCCAGTTGCTGCGCGAGCGCAGAGCCGCTGTCGGAGCCGAACGCGCCGCCCGTCCCGGTCTGCGGCGGCGAGGTGAGGGCCGTCTTCTCGAATTGCTGCGCCGCCGATAACGTGGCCTCCAGATTCGTTAACTTGTCCTGAATATCCGAGCCGATCTGCTTCGTGAAGGCCACCGCCTCCTCGGCACTGGTATCCAGCGCCATGCGGAGCGAGCGGACCGTGACCGCCTGCGCGATCTGCATCCCATTCTGCATCGCGTTCTGGGCGATGGTCAAGCCGTTCTGCAGGTTGGCGTTGACGATGCTCTGGATATACTGTTGGTTCGCCACACTGTTCTGGACACTGAGGCCCATGGCCGTCTGACTCATGTCTGCCAGGATCTTCAAATTTCCGGAATTTACAGTGTCAACTAATTGCTCGTTGGTCGTCAAAGGCACGGGACTACCCGCCTCTCTGCTCTCAATGAGAGCGATGTTTCGTCTCCTCCTCCGAACCGGAGGCTTTCCTCAAGAAACCGTCAGCCGCGCGGCGCCGCGGCGGCCGTCATCAGTCTGCACGTTGATCGTCACGCCGAGCCCCGCCGGCGGCGGGGGCTGCGGGAGCGGCTGCGGGAGCGGCTGCGGCAGCGGCTGCGGCTGCGGCAGCGGCTGCGGGAGCGGCTGGGGCTGCGGCACAGGGAGCGGCGTGGGGCTCGGAATAGCTATCGGGCTCACGGTGTAACTGAACACGTAGCCATTCAAGAGATTCTGCTGTTCGAGGTAGTCAAAGCTGACGCTCCCGACGCCGTTGTGCCCCCAACTCGCTCCCCAGCTATTGAGGCAAACCAGGTATCCATCCGTTGTATATCCACAAGCGCACACCTGGTGGTATCCCGAGGTGACGCTGCCGTGGCCGCTTTGCCAGCCCCAGTCCGTCGGCAGCAGCAGGGCGATGACCAGCGGCTGTTCCGCCGCGAGGGCAGCTTTGATCGTGTCGCGAAAGACCCCTGGCTGCTGCGGCACGAAAGCGTAGCTCTTCATGACCTTCACCCGATTACTCAGGCCCAACAGCGGCACACCGTTGTCCGTCGCTTGCTGCAGCACTAATCTCGTATCCACGCCATTCTGGCCTGTCCCGCCCGCCGCCTGGTACATCGCCCGCGCGTCCATTGTCTGCCACTGGCCGGTTTCCGCGACATCATCCATCGAGCAGAGCCCAGCGGTGCTATAGGCCACACAGGCGGACGTGCTGCCTTGATCGTAGATGGGGCCCCGGATGAGCCCGGTCAGATCGGCCGCCGCCGGCACTCCGGCGGCCAACTGGGCCGCTACTTTCGGCATCGAGCGCAGATCGAAATCTCGCGGATCGAGGGAGATCGGCGTCGCGCCCATTCCGCCCCAGTCGGGCGGAGGCTTCACTAAACCAGAAAGGAAAACGGGGTCAGGGTTCAAGCGGATTTCCCCCAAGAATGGGCCGATGGCGGGTCAGCGTTGAGGGCAGCCATCAGTTCTCCTCACCATGAGCATACCCGGAAATAGTTCTCCGCACAACGCCGCGTTCCTCCTCCAGCGGCAGCCGCGGTTGAATGCGGTCGCGTTTCGCCTGCCGGTTGCGGCGCTGCACCGCGAGATGGTGCGGACGGTCTTTTGACAGGTGACAGCGTTGACAATTGGCCGCGAGGTTGGCGTCGTCGCAGTTAGCCTTATTAGGGTCCGGATAGTGACTGATGGTCAAGACGACCTGGCTCCCGGTCACCGGGTGCGGCTCGTGGTTCTTCGCGCGGCAGTCGGGGTACAACGGGCTGCCTTCACAGCAGTTCCCCGCTCGCGCTAAGATGCGCGCGCGAATCTCCTGCCACTCCGGGGGGTAATCCTGCTTGTTGAACGCCATCCCTGGGCTCCCGCTTGCCGTTTCAACCGGCTCCGTCTTCTTCCTCCTTGAACCGCGCGCACCAGAGCTGAAACGTACTTTCGGCGACCCCGTATTGCCGCGCCAGTGCCCCCTGCGATCCAGCACCGGCTTGCCAGCGCCGCACGGCCTCCCGGCGATCCTGATCCGCGCGGGGCGGCGCCGTCTCCGGCTCAAACTGGGCGCACCAGCGGCGCACCGTGGAGAGGGCCACGCCGTACTCGGCGGCGAGGTCAGCCTGGGAGGCTTCGCCCAGATGCCAGCGCAGCGCGACTTCCTGGCGTGTTTCGGCGGCGAGGGGCGCGCGCCAGTTCCGGGCCCGGCCGCCTTCCCGGCCGGCCTCGCGGTGCGAAGCGCCGGCGCGCGGCGCGGTCTGTCGCCAGCGCCACGAGGGCGGCGCGAGTTCTCGCTGCTTAGCCGTCACGCTCCGTCCCCTCCCTATCCGTCTGCCGGCGCCTCTCCGGCGCGGCCTCCATCGCCGCTGCTTGCCGCTCCAGAGCCCCGGCCTGCCGCTCCAGCGCGGCGCCGATCCGGTGCAAGGACAGCGCGACTTCGTGGAGGCTGCCGCCGCTCGCCGCCGTCTCCATGGCGCCGGCCACATCGGTCAGCGCCTCGGCGATCCACTGGCAGCCCTGGCGCAGACTGCCGGCGAGCTCATCATCCGGCATGGTCGCCCCCCCCGTCCCCGTCCCCGTCCCCGAACCCGTACCAGGACCCGGACCCTAACCCGTAGCCGTCCCCGTCCCCGGACCCTAACCCGTAGCCGTCCCCGTCCCCGTCCCCGTCCCCGAACCCGTACCCGGACCCGAACCCGGACCCGTAGCCTTCCCCGTCCCCGTACCCGGACCCGTACCCGGACCCGTCCCCGGACCCGGACCCGTACGCGTCCCCGTTCCCGAACCCGTACCCGGACCCGAACCCGTAGCCGTCCCCGTCCCCGGACCCGTCTCCCCGCACGACAAGACGGATCGCCGGCGCATCGTCTGCAAATTCGTAACGGTCCGGATCACCCGCAATGACGCCGTGCCGGAGCACAAACCGCTGGACGCCTTCCCAACACAGGCCGGCTTCCAGCGCATCCACCACGGTCAACCGCTCCCGGTAATGCGGCCACTCCGGCGAAGCCATGTCACGCCTCCTTCCACCGGGACAAAGCCTCCGGAGAGACCTCGAACACCGCGGTCACGCCCCGAACCTCAATGTCAGCGGGCGCCGAAACCCGGCTTTTCGCCGTGGGGCCCGTGTGCGCCAGCTCCATCACCCCGCGCGTCGTGCCCCAGTAGATCGCCATTTTCGCTCCGCAGAGCTGCACACGGTCGCCCGTCGTGTCTGCCGCGTACCCGAAAAACACCCCGCGATAGCTTGTACACACAATCACCGGTCGCATATCAGTCCTCCTTTCTTTGATCCACGTCTCTTCCGGCATGGGCTTCGCCTTCAAGCACGGTGGCTTCCGCCAGGTCGCTCAAGCTGCCCGCGATCCACGGCGCGCCCCGCCTTGCCAGGCCGCGAACCCTGCCCTGCCTGGCCAAGCCGCGCCCCGCCCTGCCACGCCCTGCCCTGCCTTGCCTAGCCACGAACCCTGCCTCGCCTCGCCTTGCCCGGCCCTGCCCTG
>Ga0208219_1000183_pt1 | contig 24752 bp, 20 predicted proteins | sample NGESurshal072012_7_FD_184469 | JGI IMG/M metagenome (GOLD analysis project Ga0208219, IMG submission 184469) | Arctic peat soil microbial communities from Barrow, Alaska - NGEE Surface sample 53-2 shallow-072012 (SPAdes) | ecosystem: Environmental > Terrestrial > Soil > Wetlands > Peat ... | reverse complement strand
GCTGGCTCGTCGCCGGCTACCGGCGTGCCCACGGCCGCCGACCTGGGGGCCCCGTGGTCGGAGACGCCGTGGTCGGGGGCGCCGTCGCCGGAAGGGCCGTCGCCGGGAACGCCGGGCCAGCCGGGCGGCAGCTGCGGCGCATAGCCGAAGCCGTCGGGGTCCTGGCCGGGTGGCGAGTAGTCGTACTCGGGCTTACCAGCGGTGACGTAGCCGCGGGCCGGGTCCGCGTAGGGCCTGGCGAGGCCCTTTGGCGCGGCCCGGTCCGGAGAGCTGGGCCCGGAGCCGCCGTCAGCGGCGGTCTGCCCAGCCTGGGACCCGGGCGTAGTCATCCGCGTCCTCCGTCAGAACGTGGTCGGTGCCGGCCTCCCCGGACTCGGCGCGGTCATGACCGACGTTATCGGTTTCTTCGGGTTGCTCGTGCCCCGCTGTGCCGGTTCCGGCCGGCGCGTCCTGGCCGGGGGCCCCCACCGGGCCGCCGCCTGGCGGGGTGCGGCCCCGGCGGATGGCGCGCATGGCCGAGGTGACCACGAACACGCCCAGGGCCAGGGCCAGGACCGTGAGCCCGAGCGTGCCGAAGTGCGTGGCCGTCACCGTCATGGTGATAGGCCTGCTGGTCAGCGCCTGGCCATCGGGGGCGACCAGGCTCAGGCCGATGGTCGTCGAGCCGACGTCGGCCGCCCGCACCTTCACCTTCTCGGTGACGATCGTGTCGGCGGGAATCTGCACCACTGCGGGCTTGTCGATTACCGTGAACCCGCCCGCGGCGTGGCTGACATTGACCTGCACGCGGACCCGGACGGGATAATGGAGCTTGTTGTCGATGGGGACTGGGACGAGGCCGGTCTGGCCGCCGAGAGTGACCCGTCCGGGCCCGATGATGGACACGCCGCTGCCCTGGCGGGCGACGTAGTCGTTGACCCGGCTGAGCAGCGACCGGGCCCGGCGCTGCTGCGCGGGGCCGGCCCGCCAGGCCGACGACTCGATCCCGGCGATGGCCCGGTCCAGCTGCGGTGCGGAGCTGGGGCGGATGCTCTGCAGGAGCTGGACGCCCCGCTCGGCCGCCTGGACGCCCCGCAGCAGCGACTGGCTGAGCAGCCGCGGGCCGATGGCGGCGGGGTCGCTGCGCTGCACCTGGCCCGGTACGCGGGCCTGGGCAGCGAGGCTGCCCGCGCTGACGGGCGACAGCCACGGCGCGGTGGTCGTGTCGGTCAGCAGGCCGGCGGCCAGGCCGGCCGCCGGATTCCAGCGCCGCGGGGGGGCCACGACGATGGCCCGCGGCAGGTTAGGCTCCTCCGCCGCGATCATCGCGGTCTCCGCCAGGAAGCGCTGCCGTGTCGCGAACGTGGCGCCCGGCCCCGAGCCCGGTGGCAGCGAGCTGATCAGAGCGGTCAGGGTGGCGTCGGCGAGCAGGACATGCATGTTGCCGCCTTCCCCGTCCGCCGTGGCCGACACCCCGCTCGGCGTGGCCGGCTGCGGCGAGACCGGCGGCATGGCTGCGGTGCTGAGCACCACCGTCCGGATGCCGTCCACGGCGGCCAGGTTCTCCAGCATCGCGTAGTTGGCCAGGCCGCTGGCGGGCCAGGCCGCGGCGCTGGTCAGGCCCGCCGCCGACTGCGGGCCCGACGCGGGCGTGGTCGGCATGAAACTGCGCCCCAGGATCCTGCCCGCGACCGAGCGCCCGACAGTGAAGGCCCGGTCCACGTCGCCATAGAGGTTGTCCTGGGTCAGGGCGGCGATGTCCACGTCCGCGTACGGGGTGACGAACGCCGGCTGGCCGGACACCGTCGACCGCAGCCGGGCCAGCCAGGCAGCGGCGGCCGCGCTGGCCGGCCTGGTGGCGGCCTGGTGGCAGCTGGCGTTCGCGCCCACGGTGTAGGTGTGCGCGGCGTTCTGGGCCGTCATCACCTTCGCGCTGGACAGCAGAGCCGGGTCCAGGACCCAGGTCAGGTGCGCGGCCTGGCCCGCGGCCGAGCTGCCCGCACTGAGCAGTCCGGCTAGCCGTCCCCCGCTGCTCAGGCTGCCGGCCAGGCTGTTATTCAGCAGGCCCGCGCACGGGCCCTGGTCGGGAACGTCGATCAGCGGCCAGATCCAGGAGATGTCCTCCCGGGGGCGCACCTTGCCCTTGCCGGTCGGCCAGAACGGCAGGAAGGTATAGCTGGCTCCGAGCGTGCCCGCCGCGCTGGTGGCCTGCGCGGCCAGCGGGTAGACGCCGAAGACCGTCATGTGGACCTCGTTGACTGGCAGCACTGCCGTCCACCTGACGGTGGCGCGCGGCGGCAGCGTCCCCGGGATCACTGCGACGGCGCCCCGCTCCGGCGACGCCGCGCCCGGATCGCTGCCGCCGGCGAACTGCTGAAGCTGATCCCGGTTCATGAACCACGCGCTGGAGGAGCCCAGCTGGACCCGGAGGCCGGTCACCGCCGCCGGCGAGGCATTGGTCACCAATCCCTGGACCGTGACCTTCTGCCCGGGCCGGGCGTACGCCGGACTGACGGAGGTAATGACCACCGAGACCGGCGATCCGCCGTGCTGCGATCCGCTGTGCTGCGCGCCGCTGTGCTCCCTGGCCGTGATAGCGGCGTCTTGCCCCGCCAGGCCTGTGCCGGCCTGCTCGGTGCTGGCCGCAGCCGGTCCGGCCAGCGCCGCGGGCAGCGCCAGCGCGGCCAGGACGCCGCCGGCCAGCATCAGTCGCGTGGCTGCCGCGCGGCGAGATGGCATGGCGGAAATGCTATTGCCGTCGGGCGGGTGCATCGGGCAGTCTGGCGCGTAGCCGGTCGCAGCCGCACCCTGCCGCGAGAATGTCCTGCATCACCTCTCCGGCCTCCCCGGCTTTCGCCAGCTCATAGTCAGGGCTTACCCTCAATGCCCGTGCCCGATTCAGCGCCGATGAGCAAGCAGCAACTGCAGGCAGCCGCCGCACTGCTGGCTACTGTATCTCCGCTTGCTGATGATCTCGGGCGCCTGTTTGCCCGCCGGGGACATGAACTCGCCCTGGTCGGGGGCCCGGTGCGGGACATGTTCCTCGGCCGCCGGCCCGGCGACCTCGATCTCACGACTGACGCCACGCCGCAGCAGGTGCTGGAGATCACCCGCGGCTGGGCCGACCAGGTCTGGACCATCGGGATAGATTTCGGCACCGTCGGGATGACCAGGGACGGCACCGTCTTCGAGATCACGACCTACCGGAGCGAGCACTACAGCCGCGGCTCGCGAAAGCCGGACGTCGAGTACGGCGCGTCGCTGGAGGAGGACCTGTCGCGGCGCGATTTCACCGTGAACGCGATGGCCGCGCGGCTGCCCGGCTACCAGCTCGTGGATCCGTTCGGCGGCCTGGCCGACCTCCGCGCGGGGGTCCTGCGCACGCCCGCGAGCCCGCAGGAGTCCTTCGATGCCGATCCGCTGCGCATCCTGCGCGCGGCCAGGTTCGTCGCCCAGCTCGGCTTCATCCCGCGGCCCGGGCTTCGCGACGCCATGACCGAACTGGCGCCGCGGCTGGCCATCGTCTCGGCCGAGCGGATCTCGGCGGAGCTGGCCAAGCTCCTGCAGTCGCCGCTGCCTCGCGGTCCGTCCGCCGGGATCAGGCTGCTGGTCGACACGGGCGTCGCCGATCAGGTGCTGCCGGAGACCCCGAAGCTGCGCCTGGAGACCGACGAGCATTTCCGGCACAAGGACGTGTACCAGCACTCGCTGACAGTGCTGGACCAGGCCATCGAGCTGGAGGAGCAGTACGGCCTCCGGCAGGACCTGGTCCTGCGGCTGGCCGCGCTGCTGCACGACATCGGCAAGCCGAAAACCCGGTCCAGGCTGCCGGGCAACCGGGTGGCATTCCACCACCACGAGGTGGTCGGAGCCAAGATGGCCCGCAAGCGGCTGAGTGAGCTGCGTTTTCCCGGCGAGGTCGTCGCGGACGTCTCCCGGCTCATCGAGCTGCACCTGCGGTTCCACGGATACGGGACGGGAGAGTGGACCGACTCGGCAGTGCGCCGGTACGTCACCGACGCGGGGCCGCTGCTACCCCGGCTGCACGCGCTGACCAGGGCCGACTGCACCACCCGGAACCAGGCCAAGGCCCAGCGGCTGGCGCGCGCCTACGACAGCCTGGAGCAGCGGATCGCCGAGCTCGCCGAGCGCGAGGAGCTGGCGGCCATCCGGCCGGACCTGGACGGCAACGACGTCATGGAGATTCTCGGCGTGCCGCCCGGGCCGGTGATCGGCCGGGCCCTGGCCTACCTGCTGGACCTCCGCCTGGAGTACGGCCCGCTCGGCCGGGACCGCGCCACTCATGAGCTGCTGGGCTGGGTCGCGGGGGAGGGACTGCCCCTGCCATCGCCTCCCGAGCCATCGTCCTCTGAGCCGGGGGGGCCCGAGCCGGCGCCGTCCGAGCCCGAGCCGCCCGGCGACTCGTCCGCTGGCTGACGGCTGAGCAGCCAGTAGCCCCCGGCCGCGAGCAGGTAGCCGACGGTCACCAGCGCGAGCATTGCGTAGGACCGGCCGGTGGCGGGCATGAAGAGTGCGCTGAGCGCGGCGCCGAGGACGAAGGCGGCGTTGTAGAGCATGTCGTTAATAGAGAAAACGCGGCCGAGGAACTCGTCGGCGACTTCCTGCTGGACGATCGTGGTGGTGCAGATGGCCACCCCCTGCGCGACCACGCCGAGCAGGAACCCGATGACCAGGAAGCCCGGCTGGCGGTAGCCGGCGCCCAGCGCGCCGCTGGCGATGCCGCCCCCGGCCAGCAGGACGGTAATCCAGGTCGTCTTGGTCATCCGCCGGGTCGCGATAGGCGTCACTAGCGCGGCGGCCCCGTAGCCAAGCGCTGAGGCCACGATGATCACCAGGTAGTGCCCGAGCGCCGTGTTGCCGCCGCTGCTGCGGTAGAAGAAATTGCGGTACAGCAAGACCGACATCAGCAGCAGGATTCCGTACAGGAACCGGTGGCTCGCCGTCGCGACCAGCGCGCCAACGGCCCGCCGTCGGCGCAGGAGATGGGCGGTCCCGGCGGTCAGGCCCCGCACCACGTTGGCCAGGTCGGTGCGCAGGCCGCCGGGGGCGGGGTCGCCCAGGTCGGCCGATGGTCCCAGCAGCTGCCGCGGGATCCGGGTGGCCAGCAGCCCGGCGCCGACGTAGCACAGGCCGCCCGCGATGAGCGTGATGGCGGAGCCCACCTGGCCTCCGCCGGTGGCCAGGTGCACGCCGATGCCGGTAATCCCGCCGATGAAGGACGCGATGGTGCCCGACGTCGGCGCGACCGAGTTGGCCATGACTAGCTTGTCGGAGCTGACCACGTGCGGCAGCGCGGCCGAGAGCGCGGACAGGAAGAACCTGTTCACGCCGAGGACCAGCAGGGCTCCGACGTAGAGCGGGATCCCCAGCGCCCCCGCCGCCACGAAGACGGCAGTCAGTATGACGAAGGCGAAGCGCAGCAGCGCTGACCAGACCAGGATCTGCCGCCGTGACCAGCGGTCGATGAAGACCCCGGCGAACGGTCCGACCAGGGAGTACGGCAGGTAGAGGACGGCGAAGGCCGCCGCGGCCGCTCCTGGGTTAGGGAAGCTGGTGGCGTTGAAGAAGACGTACGCGCCGAGCCCGGCGTTGAAGACCCCGTCGCCAGCCTGGGAAACCAGCCGCGTGGCGAACAGCTGGCGGAAGTCGGGCTCGGCCAGGACGGACCGCAGGTCGGCGACGAACGATGACCGCGATCGCGGGCCGCGCATCCCCTGCTGGCCAGGGGCCCGGCCGGTCGGGCTATCCGCCTGAAGGGACACGCCGCCCAGCCTAGGCGACTCATCTGCGCTACCCATCTACATAGGAAGACTATATAGATGAGCTATAGTTCTCTGGTGGACGTGCATCTGGGAGTAATCGCCGCCGGGCAGCCGGATCCTGATGACGCCATCGCCGCGGCCATTGACGGCCTGGCGGGCGTGGCCATCCGCAGCGCCCCCCGCGACATCAGCCTGACCGCCGCCTCGACCCTCGCCACGCTGGACCGGAGCGGCCCCTGCCGGCTGACGGACCTGGCCGAGATCGAGGGCGTGGCCCAGCCGTCGATGACCACGCTCGTCACCGGGCTGGAGCGAGCCGGGCTGGCCGAGCGCCGCCCCAGCCCGGACGACGGCCGGGTGGTGCTCGTGGCGCTGACCCCGGCCGGCGCCGACTACCTGCGGGCCCGGCGGCGGGCCCGGGCCGCGAAGCTGGCCGACCTGATCGGGCAGCTTCCGGCCGCGCAGGCGGCCGCGCTCGCGGATGCGGTCCCGGCCATGGTCAGCCTGCGCGACCTCGATATCCGGCGCCGGACCGTGCTCAGGGACGGAAAGACCCACCAGGACAGCAAGACCGCTAGGGAAAGCGAAGGAGCCACGCTGTGACGAGCAGCCACAGTGGTACCAGCCACCAGGTCAGTCAGCACGGTGCTAGGCAGCACGGTGCTAGGCAGCACGGTGCTAGGCAGCACGGTGCTAGGCCGCACGGTGCTACCAACCACGGGCGCGCGCCCAGCCCGTTCCGCCAGCCCAGGGCGGTATGGGCGGTGGCCTTCGCCTGCGTGGTCTCGTTCATGGGGCTCGGCCTGGTCGACCCGATCTTGCCGGCCCTGTCCAAGCAGCTGCATGCCACGCCGAGCTCGGTCGAGCTGCTGTTCACCAGCTACCTCGTCGTGACCGCGGTCGCCATGCTGATCACGGGCTGGGTGTCCAGCCGGATCGGCGGCAAGCGCACCCTCGTGGCCGGCCTGGTCCTGATCGTTGCCTTCAGCGCGCTGGCCGGCTCCTCGCACTCGATCAGCGAGATCATCGGCTTCCGGGCCGGCTGGGGCCTGGGCAACGCGCTGTTCATCGCCACCTCGCTGGCGGTCATCGTCGGCGCCGCCTCCGGCGGGTTCAGCGGGGCCATCATCTTGTACGAGGCGGCGCTGGGCCTGGGCATCTCCCTGGGCCCGCTGATCGGCGGCGAGCTGGGCGGCATCAGCTGGCGCGGGCCGTTCTTCGGGGTCACCGTGCTGATGGCGATCGCCCTGATCGCCACGATCGCGTTCGTGGACCGGACGCCGCCGCCGGCCCGGCGCACCTCGATCACCGAGCCGCTGCGGGCCCTCAGGCACCGCAGCCTGGCCACCATGAGCGTCACGGCGCTGTGCTACAACTGGGGCTTTTTCACCCTCCTGGCCTACACGCCGTTCCCGATGCACCTGGGCATCCACGAGCTGGGCTACGTCTTCACCTGCTGGGGCATCATCCTGGCCATCTTTGCCGTGTTCGTGGCGCCGCGGTTTCAGCGCCGGTTTGGCACGCCGAAGACCCTGTACGTCAACCTGACCCTGCTCGCCGCCGACCTGGTGGTCATCGCGGTCTTCACGAACTCGCAGGCCACGCTCGTCGTCGCGGTCATCGTCTCGGGTGCCTTCATCGGCCTCAACAACACCCTGACCACTCAGGCCGTGATGCTCGTCGCGCCGGTTGAGCGACCGATCGCGTCGGCCGCCTACGGGTTCGTCCGCTTCATCGGCGGCGGCCTGGCCCCGTACTTCGCCGCGCGGATGGCCGCGAGCTTCAACGTGCACCTGCCGTTCTATGTCGGCGCGGTCGCGGTGATGCTAGGCGTGGGCGTGCTGGCCACCGGCCACGGGCCGCTCACCCGCGCGGAGCAGCAGGCCGAGGCGGCAGAGGAGGCAGCCGGGCTGCCCGAGGAGGGCCCGGAACCGCAGATCCTGGCTCCCGGCGGCGCCGAGATCCCCGGCTAGCCACTGGCCCGGTGCGGCTGGGTGGTAGCTTGCGGCCCGCCCCGGCGCGGTGCCTCCGGGTCGGCTCAGTCCGGCGCGGCTGGGCTGATGCCCGGCCCGGCCGACGGGTGCGGCCCAGCAGATCCCTCAGGACCCAGGTGCCTCCTTAGTCATCCCAGCCCTGCCTTAGTCACTCCAGCCCCGCCTTGAAACCGGACCAGGTCGGACGTCGGGCCGCCGGCCAGGGGCGGACGTCATGGCAGGGCCAGAGCTGTCGTGACAGCGACAGCAGGGACCCAGCGATGACGTTGCGGCGCGGAGCGCATGGCGGGCGGGCCGCACTGATGTGACAACAGTGACGGCCGGTGACCCTGATTTCCCAGAGCCGCCGACCGTCACGGCACGCGCGAGCAGAGGGCCGCCTTAGCGGTCGACCTCGCCGCGGATGAACTGGTCAACCGCGTCCCGGGCTTTGTCGTCGCTGTACTGCTCCGGCGGCGACTTCATGAAGTAGGACGAGGCCGAGAGCAGCGGGCCGCCAATGCCGCGGTCCAGGGCGATCTTGGCCGCGCGCACGGCGTCGATGATCACGCCGGCGGAGTTAGGCGAGTCCCAGACCTCGAGCTTGTACTCCAGGTTCAGTGGGGTGTCGCCGAAGGACTTGCCCTCGAGGCGGACGTACGCCCACTTGCGGTCGTCCAGCCACGGCACGTGGTCCGACGGGCCGATGTGCACGTCGGCCCTGGCCATCTCGTGCGGGATCTGGGAGGTCACCGACTGCGTCTTGGAGATCTTCTTGGACTGCAGGCGCTTGCGCTCCAGCATGTTCATGAAGTCCATGTTGCCGCCGAAGTTCAGCTGGTAGGTGCGCAGCAGCTCGACGCCGCGGTCCTCAAACAGCTTGGCCATCACCCGGTGCGTGATGGTGGCGCCGACCTGGGACTTGATGTCGTCACCCACGATCGGGATGCCAGCGTCGGTGAACTTCTGGGCCCAGGCCGGGTCGGAGGCGATGAACACCGGGAGGGCGTTCACAAAGGCCACCTTCGCGTCGAGCGCGCACTGGGCGTAGAAACGGTCGGCCTGCTCCGAGCCGACGGGCAGGTAGGACACCAGCACGTCGACCCGCGCGGCCCGGAGGGCCTCAACGACATCAACCGGCTGCTCGTCTGACTCGGTGATGATCTCCTGGTAGTACTCACCCAGGCCGTCCATGGTCGGACCGCGCTGCACGGTCACGCCCGTCGGCGCCACATCGCAGATCTTGATGGTGTTGTTCTCGCTGGCAACGATGGCCTCGGCGAGGTCACGCCCGACCTTCTTGGCATCAACGTCGAACGCGGCGACGAACTCGACGTCGCGTACGTGATAGGGGCCGAACTGGACATGCATGAGGCCCGGCACCCGGCTGCCCTGATCGGCGTCCCTGTAGTAATGCACGCCCTGGACCAGGGAACTTGCACAGTTCCCGACGCCCACGATCGCTACCCGAACCGAACCCATGTGGATTGCTCCTTATCTATGCCGCGTTTACGACAACGTCCCGACCGGCCCTAGCCGGCCGGGGTCGCTCCGCCGCCTTCTGTGTGATCCCCCGTGCTGCTGCCGGGTGCAGCGCCCGACTGCCGTTCCGACGCGATGAGCTCATTCAGCCAGCGGACCTCGCGCTCCACTGACTCCAATCCGTGCCGCTGCAGCTCGAGGGTGTAGCTGTCCACGCGCTCGCGGGTCCTCGTGGCTGCAGCCCGGAATGCCTCCAGCCGCTCTTCCAGCCGGCTGCGGCGGCCCTCCAGGATTCGCATCCGGATGTCGGCCTGCGTCAGGCCGAAGAACGCGAAGTGGACGCCGAAGCCGTCGTCCTCCCAGGAAGCCGGGCCCGACTGAGCGAGCAGGTCTTCCAGGCGCTCCTTGCCATCCGCGGTCAGCCGGTAGACGATCTTTGACCGGCGCCCGGCCAGCGGCTTGGCCGGACCGCCTACGGCATCGTCGGCGATCAGGCCCCTGGCCAGCAGGTCCTTGAGGCACGGGTACAGCGACCCGTAGCCGAAGGCGCGGAACGCTCCCAGCAGCGAGTTCAGTCGCTTGCGCAGCTCGTATCCGTGCAGCGGAGTCTCGTGCAGCAGTCCGAGAATTGCGAGCTCGAGCACTCCCGAGCGCTGGCCGCTCATGCCCGCCTGCACCTCCCCGACTTGCCGGGACTAACTAGCTGACCGTACGGCTCGATGTATCGAGTCGATACATCGTAAAGATATGCGCAGCGCAGCCACGGCGCAACCCAGCGCACTCTGGCCGATGCCGGCCAGGATGCCAATCACCAGGTCAGGACAACGGAAACCGGGTCAGGTATCGGCCTGGGCGCCGTTCCGTCGTAACCTGTCGGGCATGAGGCGATCGGTGGTGGACTACGGGCTGGCGCGGCGGGCGACGCTCGCTTCGGTGTTCGCCGGCCGCACGACGGTCACCGACGTCTGCGACGCCCACCCTTACCTGCTGCGCGCTGCGAAATTCCACGGCGAGCCGACCGACATTAAGTGCCCCATCTGCCGGAAGGTCAAGCTCACGCACGTCACGTACGTGTACGGCGATGAGCTCGGCCGGTATGAGGGGCGTGTCAAGCAAGGGCCAGAACTGGACGAAATGGCGGCGGAATACGCAGAGTTCCAGGTCTACGTGGTCGAGGTCTGTCAGAGTTGTGCCTGGAACCACCTCGCGTCGTCCTACGTTCTCGGCACGGGCGAGCCGTCCTCCCGGCGAGGTCGGCGAGCTCGAGCCGGCGAGTAAGCGGGCAGGTCAGCTGGTTCAGCGGGCCAATGGCGGTCGCTCTGGCAGCGCGAGGGACAGCTCACGGTTTATGCCGAGATGACTCATACCGCCGGGTAACGTGTTCCCGGATAGCAGCCCGTTTGCGACCGCACACCCCCGACCAGCGAGGACGCGTGAGTAACCCAGACGTGCCCGGCCCCTACTGGCAAGAGCCGGCTGGTGCTGACTACGGCCGTGCCGGCTATGGCGGCAACGGACGCGGCGGCGGCCGGGACGGCTATCTGGCCGATGGCGGCCGTGCCAGCCAGGGTGGTAGTGCCAGCCGGGCCGATGGCCGGGCGAACGGATGGGATTCGGCGGCCGTCCGGTCATCGGAGGACGCGCGCGGTGGCGGCGATCCCTGGGATCTTCAGCGTGGCCGCGGCGGCGGCCGGCGCTCGCGGCCCGAGCCCGTCGCCCGCGAGGCCGATGGCCGGGGCCGCGGCGGGTCACGGCGGGGCGGCAGCCAGCCGCCCGGTCCCGCCCCCCGCTCGCCGCAGGGCGCGCGCCGTGACCGCGGGTACGGACCCGAGCGGGAATCGGGCGCCGCGGAGGTGGCGCAGGACCTCCGGGACCGGCTGGGCCTGCGGGGACCGCGTAACGAGCGCGGCCCGGCTCCCGCGCCCGGTCCCGCCCGGAGCAACGGCGCCGCCAACAATGGTGCCGCCAACAATGGTGCCGCCAACAATGGTGCCGGCAACTACGGCGCGGGGTATGCGGGGTATAACGGGGCCGGCTATGCCCGGGATGGCAATGACCAGCGGGGGCAGGACAGGCCCGGCGTCAACGGTGCAGCGCGTCGCGGCGCGCGGGCCAACGGGGCCGCCCTGAATGGCGCGGCCCAGAGCGGCGGGCGTCACGGCACCGGGCGCGGCGCGGAGCTCAAGGGGGCCGGCGGCAACGGCGCGGGTTCACGGACCGGCCAGGGCTATGGCTCCCGAGGCGGCCGCACGGCGACCGGATACGCCGAGGATGATGACGGCCGGACGCTGCAGCGCGGCCGTCCCGGCGCGGCGGGCGGCCCGGCCTGGCCCGATGGCGAGGACGACCCGCGGGCCGAAGGCCCGGGACGCCGGTCCGGCTCCGGAAATGGCGGCCGCGGCGCGGGGCGCGGCGGCGGCGGTCCTGGTGGTCCTGGCCGTCCCGGCGGCGGACGCAGGGGTCTTAAGGAATGGTTCTTGTCCGGCACCTGGTGGCGCCGCTGGACCTGGAAGAAGGCACTGGGGGTCGCCGCCGCGATAATCGTCGGCATACCGGTCCTGCTTCTGGTGGCGTTCATCATTGAGTACACCCGGACGCCGCTTCCGACCGCGACGAAGGCGACCGCGACCGCCGAGCCCTCGCAGGTCTACTTCGGGAACGGGCACCTGATCGCCTCGTTCTCCGATGGCGGCCTGAACCGGCAGATCCTGACGGCGCAGCAGATCCCGGCCGTCATGAGCAACGCCGTCATCGCGGCGGAGGACCGGCATTTCTACAGCGAGGGCGGGATCTCGGTGACCGGCATCCTGCGGGCCGCCTACCACAACCTCAAGGGCGGCGCCGTCAGCCAGGGCGGATCGACCCTGACCGAGCAGCTCGTCAAGAACTACTACGCGGGCTTCGCCACCGCCAGCAACAGCACCGGATCGGCCAGCGTCAAGTTCAAGCAGATCCTGGTCGCGATCAAGCTGGCCCACACCAAGTCCAAGTCCTGGATCCTGACGCAGTACCTCAACACGGTCTACTTCGGCCAGAACGCCTACGGCGTGGGCGCCGCCGCGCAGGCCTACTTCAATGAGCCGGCCAGCAGCCTCACCGTCAGCCAGGCCGCCATGCTGGCCGCGATGGTCAACGAGCCCGGCTACTTCAGCCCGGACCCGCACGCCGGCTCGGCCTACACCGACCTGGTAGCGCGCTGGGATTACGTCCTGACGAACATGGTGCGCGACCGCGCACTGACCTCGGCACAGAAGGCACATGAGGCATTCCCCAAGGTCCATTTCCACCTGAGCAGTTCCCTGAACGGCTACAAGGGCTACCTGATGCAGATGGTGAACCAGGAGCTGACCTCCACCTATCACCTGACCCAGGCCCAGATCACCACCGGCGGCCTGAAGATCTACACGACCTTCAGCGAGTCGAAGATGAACGGGCTCTACCGGGCGGTGGCCGCGAACAAGGCGCAGATGGCCGCGGACGGGCATCCGCTGCCGTCCTACGCCTACATCGGGGCCGTCCTGGAGCGCCCGACCGACGGCTCGATCCTGGCCGTCTACGGCGGGCCCGGCTATACCTCGAACTACCAGGCCTGCCTGCGGGTCGACTGCCAGCTCAACATGGCCGAGGATCCCAAGCAGGTCGGATCCTCCTTCAAGCCCTACGTCCTGGCCACCGCGGTGTCCCAGGGCATGAACGTGCAGACCAGCAAGCTCAACGGGTACTCGCCGCTGTGGATCCCGGTGGGCCAGACCCCGGCCGACCAGCTCGCGCTGTCCCTCCGGACGCCGCCGACGAGCCAGGACTTGAACCAGCGGTACTACTTCCCCTTCAACGAGCCCAGCGAGGACAGCAAGCACCCGCTTACGGTCGCCACTGCCGCGGCCATCTCCTCTGACCCGGCGTTCGAGGACCTCGCCCATCGCGACGGGGTGCAGAACGTGATCGACATGACAAAGCAATTCGGGGTGGGCCAGACGCCGTTTACCCAGGGCACCACCAACGACTGGACCGCGATGAACGCCCAGTTCGGTAAGACCAGCAAGCTGAGCACGGGGGGCTCGGTGGCCATCGCGCTGGGCGAGAGCGACCTGACTGCCGTCGAGCAGGCCAGCACCTTCGCCACGCTGGCCGATGGCGGTGTCTATCACACGCCGCACGTGATCGCCAGGATCGTCGAGGGTGGCGGCTCGCTTCCCCTCCGGGTCGTGTCGCACACGGTGCTCCAGCCCGACCAGGCAGCCGACGTGGACTACGCCCTGTCCTTCGACAACGTCCCCGGTGGCACCGCCTACCCCAATGCGGCCTGGCCAGGCCAGCCGGTGATCGGCAAGACCGGTACCACGCAGACCGCCCAGGACGCCTGGTTCGTCGGTGCGATCCCCGGCTACTCGCTGGGGGTCACGATCTTCACCAACCGGCAGAACAGCAGTCTGAGCCCGGGCTCGCAGACCCTGGACGTCCTCCCTGTCCTGCCGGGCGGCAATCCCGTTGGCGGTTACGGCGGGGAGTGGCCGGCGGCAATCTGGCACACGTTCATGATGAATGAGTTCGCCACGATGGCGCCCCAGCCGCTGCCGACGCCGAACTTCAACGGGTTCGCCCTGTGGGACCAGGTCAACGGGGCGCAGTCGGCGACGCCCACGCCCACGCCCTCGGCAAACGCCCAGCCGACGCAGACGCCGACGCCAACCCCGACGCCGGGCTGTACGCCTGCGCCGGGATTCGTCTGTACTCCGGCCGGGAGCCTGAGTCCCTCGCCGCCATCGGTGTCCACCGCACCCCCAGGAGCGACGTCGTCGCCGACCTGCACGCCACAGCCTGGGCCGCAGCCCTGCCAGGTCACCACGCCCCCGGGTCAGCAAGGCCATACCGTCGCCGCCGTCATCCAGACCGCCGCCGGGACCAGCCGGACCCGCCGACTGCTCCGAGCCCAGGCGGTCCTGGCGGTGTAGCGCCGGCGGCTCAGCCGAGCTGGCCGCGCAGCCAGCGGATGTCGGTCGCCGGATCCGGCGTCTCACAGATGACTGGCGCGCCGGCGGCGCGGACGACGCCGACGATCAGGGCCGGGTCGATCTGGCCCGACTCCAGCCCGGCGTGCCGGTCCCGGCCGGAGCCGAACTCGTCCCGTGAGTTGTTGCAGTGCACGAGGTCAACCCGGCCGGTGATGGCCTTGACCCGGTCCACGATGTCGGCCAGGTCCTCGCCCGCGGCATGCGCATGGCAGGTATCCAGGCAGAAGCCGACCTCGCCACCGCCAAGGGCTGCGCCTGACACCGCATCCCAGAGCCGGGCGATGGCCTCGAGGCTGCGGGCCATCGCTCCGTCACCGCCGGCCGTGTTCTCGATCAGCATCGGCAGCGGCCGCTCGATCCGCTCGATGGCCTTTCGCCAGCTGTCGTAGCCGTCGGCCGGGTCCACGCCCGCCGTGACGTGGCCGCCGTGGACGATCAGGCCGCGCGCGCCGATGGACGCCGCGGCCTTGAGCTGCTGGTCCAGCAGCTTGCGGCTCGGGATCCGGATGCGGTTGTTGGGGGAGGCGACGTTGACGACGTACGGCGCGTGAATATAGGCACCCACCCCGGCGGCAGCGAAGGATGCCCGCAGCTCGGCTGGGTCGCCGGGGAAAACGGGCGCCTTCCAGCCCTGCGGGTCACCGAGAAAGAACTGCACCAGGTCGGCGCTCATGCCGAGCGCCTTCTCCAGCGGGTTGCCGTCGTGCAGATGCGCTCCGATCGCGGTCATTCCCCGAGCCTAGCGCCGGCTGGCGACAGTCTCGGAGGATCAGCGACCGCTAGGCGAAGCCGCCGTGCCCGATGCCCAGGGCCATGCCGACGAAGGCGGCGATGATCCCGGTCACCAGGACGATCCGCTCTTCCCTGGTCGCGGAGTTCAGCTGGGCTGCCAGCCCGACCCCGAAACCGATCATGCCCAGAATCGTGGCCGCCAGGTGCGTCTGGACGACCAGGCCAAGGGCGAAGGCCGCGATGCCGACGACGAGGGTGAACAGCGCGAGCACATTCAGCACCGGGTGCGCCTGCCCGTCGCTGTTGAGGGTCAGCCGGTAGGGCTGGCTGCGTGACTGGGCCTGGACGGCCTCGGGCATGACTGCCACCACCTTGACGAGTCCTTTATCGTTGACACGCAGTTCTAGTGCCTGGTGTTCAGGTGCCAGTGCCGGGTTCAGGTGCCCGTCCTGGCTGTTCCTAGTGTCTGCCCGCTGGCGCCCGAAGGGAATCATCGGCCGGCCGGACTGTCCGTCCCGGCTGGTAGTCTGGCTAAGCCACCAGCGGGCCGCCCGTATCGAGTGATTTCGGCGGCTGGCTCGTGGCCCCTCCTGTCACGGAGAGACCGTGACCGCGTGAGTCCAGAGGAGGCAGTAAGCGCATGCGCCGCTACGAGATGATGATCATTCTCGACCCCTCGCTTGAGGAGCGCACCGTCCAGCCGTCGCTCGACCAGTTTCTCAGGGTCGTCACGAACGCCGGCGGCAGCGTGGACAAGGTCGACGTCTGGGGACGGCGCCGGCTGTCCTATGAGATCGACAAGAAGTCCGAGGGCATCTACACCGTCGTCGACCTGATGGCGGAGCCGGATGCCGTAAAGGAACTGGACCGTCAGCTCAACCTGAATGAGGCTGTGCTGCGGACCAAGATCCTGCGGCCGGACGTGCACTAGCGCCTTCCGGCAACCCTGAGCTGACTGAACCAACCGACCGGGAGCACCCCGATGGCAGCAGGCGACACCCAGATCACCATCGTCGGCAACCTCGTTGACGACCCACAGCTTCGCTATACCCCCACGGGAAACGCGGTGGCCAACTTCCGGGTGGCCTCCACGCCCCGGTTCATGGACCGGGCCACCAACGAGTGGAAGGACGGCGACAGCCTCTTCCTGACCTGCAATGTCTGGCGGCAGCCGGCGGAGAACGTCGCCGAGAGCCTGCAGCGGGGCATGCGTGTCATCGTCTCGGGGAGGCTGCGGCAGCGCTCCTATGAGACCCGCGAGGGCGAGAAGCGCACCGTCTACGAGATCGAGGTCGACGAGGTCGGCCCCTCGCTGCGCAACGCCTCGGCCAAGGTCACCCGGTCTACCCGGTCCGGGGCTGGCGGCGGCGGGGGCGGCGGGGGCTTCGGCGGCGGCGGATCGTCGTCGGGCGGCGGTCAGGCCGGCGGTCAGGCCGGCGGACGCCCGGCGGCAGCCGATGACCCGTGGGCCTCGGATGCCGGCGGCGGGGACGCCCCGTTCGCTGACGAGCCGCCGTTCTAGCCGGGACGGTACCGCGAAGGACTACGACGATTTCCGTTACCAGCGACCAGACATTCACTAACCGACCATCCCCGCCAGCGGCGGGGCTCTGCTAAGGAGCACCAAGATGGCCAAGCCACCCATCCGCAAGCCTAAGAAGAAGGTTTGCCTGTTCTGCCAGGAGAAGATCACCCGCGTGGACTATAAGGACACCGGGCTGCTGCGGAAGTTCATCTCCGACCGCGGCAAGATCCGCGCCCGTCGGGTGTCTGGCAACTGCACGCAGCACCAGCGCGATGTCGCCACGGCGATCAAGAACGCGCGCGAGATGGCGCTGCTGCCCTACACGAGCACGGCTCGCTGAGACCGGGGAGGTAGGAACCGATGAGCGGTACGCCCATGAGGCTCATCCTGACCCAGGAGGTCTCCGGCCTGGGTGCCCCCGGCGACGTGGTGGAGGTAGCGCCGGGCTACGGCCGCAACTACCTGATTCCGCGCGGCCTGGCGATGCAGTGGACCCGAGGCGCTGAGAAGCAGATCGAGCTGATCAGGCGGGCCCGCTCGGCCCGCGAGATCCGCGGCTTCGACGACGCCCGGGAGGCCGCAGCCCGGCTTGCCTCGATGACCGTCCGGCTGCAGACGCGGGCGGGAAGCGGCGGCCGGCTGTTCGGCTCGGTGTCCACCTCGGACATCGTGGCCGCGGTCAAGGCCGCTGGCGGTCCTGCGCTCGACAAGCGCAAGATCGAGGTCAGGAACCCGATCAAGACAGTCGGGGCGCACCAGGTCGACGTCCGGCTGCACCCCGAGATCAGCGCGACGCTCAGCCTTGAGGTGTCCGCGGCCTAGCCAGGCCCGGGCGCGCCGCGCGGCTGCGCAGACTGTGATCCCCCGGCGGGAGATTCCGCCGGGGGATCACCTGTCTGCGGGGCAGGCGCTGGCCCCGGTCCTCAGCTCTCGTAGCCAGCCAGCCGCCGGGCGAGTTCCGGATCGAGATCGGCCACCATCTCCCAGACCCTAGCCAGGCGCGCCGCGACGTCCCGGACCGTGGCGTCCCGGGCCTGCGCCGCGGCGGCGAGCTCGTCGATAGCGCGGCCCAGCCGGTCGAGCTCACCCGGGCCGCCGGCCGGAGCGGGCCTCCCGCCAGGTATCGAACACATACTCGAACCCTAGGCAGCCGGGCCGTCGCGCGCCCGTCGTTTGACGAGATCGGATAGCCGAAGCCGTTATGGCTTCCGACTTGACATATAACGTTCGACGTTAACTTCTCAATGTGGATAACTTTCGGGCATCGACGTCCGACCGGCACGGCAGAAATATTTCTTTCCCACAGGGAGTGAAGGGCATCTCCGCAGGCAGAAGCCCTTCGAAGCCAGTTATCCCGGTCATTTCCACAGCTCCGTCCCCATGCTGCGCACAGTGCTAGCGGCGTGTCTGCACAGTCTGTCCACAGGCCTGTGCACACAGCGATTAGCTGCCGGCCCCAACCAGCGGGAGACTGTCGGAGCCGTTCGATAGAACGGTGGTGGGTCCCGCACGGGTGGCGGCGGCGAAACGGCGGATCGGATACGGGGAGGTGCGCTGGGTGAGCGTTGCTGAGATCACGCCACGCGGTAGTGAGGAGTTCGAGCGCACCCCGCCGCACGACATCGCCGCGGAGCAGTGCGTGCTCGGGGGGATGCTGCTGTCGAAGGACGCCATCTCGGACGTCCTGGAGGTGATCAAGGGGGCCGATTACTACCGACCCGCCCATCAGATCGTCCACGAGGTCATCCTCGACCTGTACGGGCGCGGGGAGCCGGCCGACGCCGTAACGGTCGCTGCCGAGCTGACCCGGCGCGGCGACATCGGCCGGATGGGTGGCGCGCCCTACCTGCATACGCTGATCGCGTCGGTGCCGACGGCCGCCAACGCGGGTTACTACGCCAAGATCGTCCGGGAGCGGGCCATCCTGCGCCGCCTGGTAGAGGTCGGGACGCGCATCGTCCAGCTCGGCTACTCCGGCGACGGAGACGCGGACGACCTCGTGGACCGCGCGGAGGCGGAGGTCTACGGCGTCACCGACCGCCGGGTCAGCGAGGACTACGCCCCGCTGTCGGAGATCATGCCCGGAGCGCTGGACGAGATTGAGGCCATCGGCAGCCGCGGCGGCTCGCTGACCGGGGTGCCGACCGGTTTCGCGGACCTGGACGCGCTGACCAACGGCCTGCACCCCGGCCAGATGGTCGTCATCGCGGCCAGGCCCGCGATCGGCAAGGCCCTCGCGCTGGATACTCCGCTGCCGACGCCCACCGGCTGGACCACCATGGGTCAGGTTCAGGTCGGCGACCAGCTCCTGGGGGCGGACGGCAAGTCGGCCCGGGTGATCGCGGCTACTGAGGTCATGACTAGTCGGCCGTGCTTTGCGGTGGAGTTCGACGACGGCACGGTAATCGTGGCCGATGCCCAGCATCAGTGGCGCACCTCCGGCAGGGCCAGCGCTGCGCGTTCGCGGGATGGCGGGGCGCCAGCCGGTTGCGGCGGCGTCGTGACCACCGCTGAGCTGGCCATGACGCTGCGGACGCCTCCCGATAGGCAGGTGGCCCACGCAGTTGCGGTCGCGCAGGCCGCTGACCTGCCATCTAGGGAGGTTCCCTTCCCTCCGTACGCCCTCGGCGCCTGGCTCGGTAACGGCCTGAGCCATGCGGCAGTCCTCGCCACGGCCGACCCGGAGATCATCTTGCAGATGGAGGCCGAGGGTCTCCGGGTGACCCCAGCGCCGGGAGGACGGCAGCGCTACCACATGAACCTGCCCGGGCAGCAAATGGCCCTGGAGGTTCTTGGCGGCCTGGGCGTGCTCGGTCGCAAGCACATCCCGGCGCAGTACCTGCGGACGTCCCAGGCGCAGCGCCGAGCCCTGCTGGCCGGTCTCCTCGACACCCGCGGACAGGCGGCCGGCAATGGCGCTGTCCGGTTCGCGGCGCCCGGGAAGCGGCTTGCCGCCGACACGCTGGAGCTTGTCCAGAGCCTTGGGTACCCGGCCCGGCTGATCAGGCGGGGCAGCAGCACCGGTGCGGCAGGCAGCCCCGCTCGTCACCTGGTCACGTTCACGCCAGAGGACAAGGTGTTCCGGGTGACGCGCAAGCTGGCGCGGCAGAGCATCCCGGCTCACCCCACGGCGCCCTCTCGCCTTATCACCGACGTCCGGCCCGTGCCGACTGTGCCGGTGCGATGTGTTCAGGTGGACGCCGCGGACCATATGTACCTCGCTGGCCCGTCATGGATACCGACACACAACTCGACCCTGGCGCTGGACCTGGCGCGGGCCGCCGCGGTCCATTCCTCGCTCACCACCGTGATCTTCAGCCTGGAGATGAGCCGGAATGAGATCACCATGCGGCTGCTGTCGGCCGAGGCGCGAGTCGCCCTGCATGCCATGCGAACCGGTCAGCTGGGCGACGACGACTGGTCCCGCCTGGCGCGCCGGATGAGCGAGGTCGCGGATGCCCCGCTGTTCATCGACGATTCGCCGAACATGTCCATGATGGAGATCCGGGCCAAGTGCCGGCGGCTGAAGCAGCGCAACGATCTCCGGCTGGTCATCGTCGACTACCTGCAGCTGATGAGCTCGCCCAAGCGCGTGGAGAACCGGCAGCAGGAGGTCTCCGAGCTATCCCGGTCGCTCAAGCTACTGGCCAAGGAGCTGAACGTGCCAGTCGTCGCGCTCTCCCAGCTCAACCGCGGACCCGAGCAGCGGACCGACAAGCGGCCCATGCTCTCTGATCTCCGCGAGAGCGGGTGCCTGACTGCGGACACCACCCTGCTTCGCGCTGACACCGGGGCTCCGGTCACGATGCGGGAGCTGCTCGACAACGGACACCAGGGTGTCTCTGTCTGGTCCGTAGACGAGCAGAACCGTATTGTCGCCGCTCCGGTCACCGCCATGTTCCCCTCAGGGGTCAAGGAGACGTACCGCCTCAAGCTGGCGTCCGGGCGTGAGGTCAAGGCATCCGGCAATCACCCGTTCTTGACCTTCGCCGGATGGCGACCGCTGGAGGAGCTGGCGGCCGGCGGCCGGATTGCCATCCCGCGGCGAGTCCCGGAGCCTATCGGCGCAGGCCTGGGGTGGACGGAGGGCCGGCTGGGCCTGCTCGCTCACCTCATCGGGGACGGCTGCGTTCTGCGCAGTCAGCCCGTTCACTACACCTCGAACGATGAAGCCAACCTCGACTTCGTCGAGAGTGCCGCTGCCGCTGAGTTCGGCATCACCCCGCGCCGGGTGCTGCAGAAGAGCTGGTGGCATAGCTACCTGCCGGCCCCATACCGTTGCACCCACGGTCGCTATAACCCCCTGCATACGTGGTTCCGCGAGCTGGGTATCGAGAACCTCCGGTCTTATGAGAAGCGCATACCGGCAGCCTTGTTCTCCGGCAGCGACCAGGAGATAGCCGTCTTTCTGCGGCATCTGTGGGCCACCGACGGGTGCGTCTGGAACCCCCGCCCTAGTGCCACGTCCGCCCCGAAGGTCTACTACGCATCATCCAGCCGTCAGCTGGCTGATGATGTGGCGCTGCTGCTGGCGCGACTCGGCATCGTGGCCCGGATCCGCCGGGTGGAAAAGGTCGGCTACCGGCCCGGCTACCACGTGATCGTGGCCGACGGGCCCAGCCTGCGCACGTTCTGCTCCGAGGTAGGAGTCCACGGGCGCCGCGGCGAGACCGCCCGTGAGCTGCTGGCCGCACTCCAGGGTCGTGCAGTTAACACCAATGCCGACACTCTGCCCATCGAGGTATGGGATCTGGTCAAGGCCGAGCGAGCGCGGGCGGGAATGTCCGAGCGTCAGTTCCAGGCGGCCATGGGCACCCATTACTGCGGTACGACTCTTTATAAGAGCTGTCCCTCCCGGGAACGACTGCTGCGGTGCGCGGCGGTACTTGCCTCCCCGCTCCTTGAAGCAGCCGCTACCAGCGATGTTTTCTGGGACCGGATCGAGAGCATCGAGCCACTCGGTCCCTGCCCGGTCTTCGACGCCACGGTCAAGGGAACGCACAACTTCATCGCTGACGGTATTTTCGCCCACAACAGCATCGAGCAGGACTCTGACATGGTCATCCTGCTGCACCGGGAGGATGCCTACGAGCGCGAGTCGCCGCGGGCAGGCGAGGCCGACTTCATCGTCGCCAAGCACCGGAACGGCCCGACTACCACCGTCACCGTCGCGTTCCAGGGCCACTACTCGCGCTTCGTGGACATGGCGATCTGACCGCCCCGGTCACTTACCACCTCGATGAGGGAGATCCGAGATCTATTTCTTCGCGACCGGGACCGTCACGCGGCCCGAGCAGATAGCGGCGCACCGGGAGGATGAGGATCGCGTCCTGGCCGAACTCCGAGCGGAAGGCGTCGTCCGGGAGGCGTTCCGGCGAACCGGCGGCCCGGGGGTGATCGGGATCTTCGAAGGGCCCAGCCTGGAGGAGGTCCAGGCTCAGATCGGCTGACCAGCCGCTTGCGCGCGATCCTGGCCATCGTGCTGATCGCCGATGTGCTGGACCTGATGGACTCGACGATCACTAACATCGCTGCCCCGTCCATCGTCAGGGACATCGGCGGCGGGGAGTCGCTGATCAAGTGGCTGGGGGCCAGCTACGCCCTGGCCATGGGCGTGCTGCTCGTGCTGGGCGGCCGTCTTGGCGACCGGTACGGCAAGCGGCGGCTGTTCCTCATCGGCATCGCCGGGTTCGCCGCCGCCTCGCTGCTGTGCGGGATCGCCGTTGCCCCGCCGATGCTGATCGCCGCTCGTCTCCTGCAAGGCGGCTTCGGCGCCCTGCTCATCCCGCAGGGGTTCGGCATCCTCACGACCACGTTCTCGCGCGCGCAGCTGCCTCGCGCCTTTGCCGCATTCGGCCCGGTCATGGGCGTCTCCGCGGTCCTGGGGCCGATCTTCGCCGGCTTCATCATCGACGCCAACATCGGCGGCCTGTCCTGGCGGCCGATGTTCCTGATCAACATCGTCATCGGCGGCATCGGCTTCGCCGCCGCGGCCAGCCTGCTGCCCCGCGACGAGCCAGCTGGCGAGGTCGCCATCGACGGGCTGGGCTCCGGGCTGCTCGCCGCGACCATGCTCGGCCTGATGTACGGGCTGATCGAGGGCTCCACTGCCGGCTGGACGGCGGCGCCCATCCTCAGCCTCATCGCCGGGGCAGTGGCGTTCGGCGCCTTCTGCGTGCGGCAGCGGGTGGCGGCGGCCCCGCTCATCCTGCCCTCGCTGCTGACCAACAAGGGGTTCACCTCCGGGCTGCTGCTGGGACTGGCGTTCTTCGCCGCCGTCAACGGCCTGGCTTACGTGGTCTCGCTGTTCTTCCAGACCGCTCTCGGCCGCACGCCCGCCCAGGCGGCGCTCGGCCTCGCTCCGATGGCCGTCGGCATCATCGCCGCGGCACTCGCCTGCCGCCCGCTGATCGAGTCGCTGGGGCGCCGGCTCGTCGTCATCGGCCTGGTCCTCACGCTCACCGGAGCCGCCGGTCTGTGGGGCACCGTCCTGGCCGAGGGCACCGCGGTGAGCACCTGGGCGCTGGCGCCCTCCATCCTCGTTCTCGGTGTCGGCATGGGCGCCTGCTTCAGCAGCATCTACGACGTGGCCATCGGGGACATCGCGGCCGACGAAGCGGGCGGCGCCAGCGGTTCCCTGAGCGCCATCCAGCAGCTGGCCGCCGCCATCGGCTCAGCCGTCGTTACTACCGTTTATTTCAGCGAGCGGGCACACGGCGCGAGCCATGCCATGACGGTGAGCGTCGCCGTCGTCGGCGCGATCGCCCTCCTGTGCCTCGGCCTCGTCTGGCTGATGCCCGCATCAGCGCCAAGCGAGCCCGCGGGCGAGCACTGACGGCCGGCAGCCGGTGCCAGAGCTTAAGCCCACCCCCTCCGGATCCCCCTCGGTCACCATGTTCATGACGGATTCCACTTGGCGACGAACTCGATCCGGTTTGCGCACTGCGTCTTCGCGAGGATGCTGCGTACGTGTGACTCCACTGTCCGCTCCGACAACACCAGCCGGGCCGCGATCTGCCGGTTGGACAGCGCCTCGGCGAGCAGGGCGGCGACCTCGCGTTCCCGGCTGGTCAGCGGATCCGCCTGGTCACAGTCGGCGGCTATCCGCGCGGCCAGCCGTCCGGCCGCCGCTACCGTGCCGGGCATGTCCAGCTGGGCCGCCAGGTCCAGTGCATCCTGCGCCAGCGTCGCGGCCTGGGCCATCTCGGCCCGGTTGCCGGTGCGCAGTAGCCGGGCCAGGCCCAGCAAAGGTAAAGGCCGTGTCCGGCCGGGCACCGATCGCCCGGTTGCGCGGCAGGGCCTCGCGCAGCAGCTCGATAGCCATCGCCTTGTCGCCGAAGACCGTGGCCAGCTCGCCGAGGTTACGGCTGATAGTGCCCATGAAGTAGACGGTCGAGGAACCCAGCGCCCGGATAGGGGCGGAACGGCAGCAGCTGCCGGTAAACGACCTCGGCCGTCGCCGCGTCGTCGAACCGCTGGATGAGCTCGACCATCTGGGTGAGCACCGCCATCCACGCCGGATGTTCAGCGGGGAAGGGCAGCATGTCGCACAACCTGTCGTACACGCCCCGTGCCTCGCGCATCGAGCCCGTCAACGCCAGCACGTTCGCACGCTCGACGTCGACGACGGGTATCGACGGCGCAACGGCCAGCGCCTCGCGGTAACCGTCGGGGAGGCAACCGGCCTCCTCGCGCACGAGCACCGATTTATTGGAGTGGGGGTGCCGAGAGGCGGGCGGCGAGCTCGTCGGCGCCTTCGCCGGAGAGTTGCGGCAGGACAGCGTGGCGGCCGGCGCATACCAGGAGGATGGCGACGATTGGGCCGCGGACTTCCGGGCCTTGGCCGGCGGACCAGGAGGTGTCGGTGGCGGTGAGCCGGAACCCGGCTACCTTGCGGGAAGCCGGCAGGGGCGGGGGCCAGCGCATGGAGAGCACGCGGCTGGCGGCGGTGGCTGCGGCTTGTGGCGGCATGTCGTGGCGGCGGCCGAGGGGGATGGCGATGTCTTGTCCATGGACAAGGATGTCGGTGAGCGTTTCCAGGTAGGTGACGCCGATGTTGTGGCGCCGGGAACCGGCCGTGTCCCGGATCTGGGCGATGATCTGCCGGGTCGGCAGCGCCAGGGCGCGGCGGCAGGCGGCGTCGTGGATTGTCCGGTCCAGGCTGCCGCGCCATCTGGCCATCATCCCGATTGTGCCGCTCAGGCCGAGCTGCTGCAGGGTCAGGTGCGCGGCGACGTCCCGGACGGTCCAGCCCGTGCATAGCGAG
>Ga0208219_1000182_pt1 | contig 24779 bp, 23 predicted proteins | sample NGESurshal072012_7_FD_184469 | JGI IMG/M metagenome (GOLD analysis project Ga0208219, IMG submission 184469) | Arctic peat soil microbial communities from Barrow, Alaska - NGEE Surface sample 53-2 shallow-072012 (SPAdes) | ecosystem: Environmental > Terrestrial > Soil > Wetlands > Peat ... | reverse complement strand
CCGCTGCCGGGTCCGCTGCCGCGTCCGCCGCCGCGTCTGCCGACGGGCGCGCATCGCCGCCCGGAAGATGGCTTGTCCGTGGAATTGCAGCTATCCACAGTGATATCTTCGTCACGCAACGTAGAAATTGGCGTCCTAATATCACCCTTTAGGGCTTTTGCGAGGTCATACCGTTGATCAAGATTCGATACGCAGAGCTGCCCGCCGGATTACACGTCCGGGCTGAGGCTCGCGGCCGGAGCACGATCATCTTCCTGCTGCCCGGCCTGACCCCGGCGCAGCGGCGGGCAGCACTGATACGGGCCCGCCGGAGCGCCAGCCTAGGCCACGGCCCGAGCCTGCCGGCGGCGGGCGTAGCGCTTGCCGTCACCGTCGACCAGATCAAGGCCACGCTGCGCAACGGCCTCCTAGCCTTCCGGGCGCATCCCCTGCTGCTGTTCCCGCCGGTGATCATCGCGGCGACGGCGACGCTCGTCTACATCATGCTGGCCTCGGGCACCCTCGTTATTCGCAGTCCGCAGGCCGGCGGCCCGTTCCCGCAGCCCGGCCCGGTGCCAGGACGCCCCGGGCCGTCGCGGTCCGCCGCGCCTGCCGATCGGCCGGCCTCAGGCGGCGGCCCCGGCAGCACGGTCGCAGCCGGTCACCGGCGGCCCGGACGGCCGGCCCCGTCGCCGCACCCGTCACGCTCCGCCGGCCACTCGACGTCCCCGTCGCCGAGCACCTCGCCATCGCCGTCGCCGTCACCGCAGCCGACCGGCCAGCCCGGCCCGACCAGCGCGCCTGGTTCGCCGTCGCCGTCGCCGACGTTTCCGCCGTCTCCGTCGCCGAGTAGCAGCTGCCTGAAACTCGGCGCGCTGGGGATCTGCCTGACGCTGTAAGCCCCGGGTGCGCAAGACCGTTCAAGACCTGTCCCCTCGCGGGCCGCATACTGGGGCATGCCGGCCGACTGAGGTAGCGGCAGGCTCGGACGAGGGGAGCGGCTGTGAGTCGCCGGGGCTGGCTGATGTTCGCCGCGATGAGCGTGATCTGGGGCCTTCCTTACCTGCTCATCAAGGTGGCCGTGGGCGGCGTCCCGGTGCCCGTGCTGGTCCTGGCGCGGGTCGGCATCGGCGCGGCGCTGCTGCTGCCCATCGCGATCCGGCGCCGCCAGCTCGGCGTCCTGCTGCCGCACTGGCGCTGGCTGGCCCTGTTCGCCTCGGTCGAGATCATCGTGCCCTGGCTGCTGCTGTCCGAGGCCGAGACCAGGCTGTCGAGCTCGCTGAGCGGCCTGCTGGTGGCGTCGGTCCCGATCCTGGTCGCCGTGCTGGGGCGGCTGACCGGCGGGACGGACCGGCTGACGCCCGTCCGGTGGGCCGGGCTGCTGGTCGGCCTGGCCGGGGTGGGCCTGCTCGCGGGACCCGGGACCCCCGGCGGCGACGCCGCAGCCGTCGGCGAGGTCCTGCTCGTAGCGCTGTGCTATGCCACCGGGCCGCTGATCGTCAGCCGGAAGCTCGCCGACCTGCCGCCGCTGGCCATGACGGCGGCCTGCCTGGCCTTCGCGTCGGTGGTGTACGCGCCGCTGGCTGCGCTGACCTGGCCGGACGCGCTGCCGTCGGCCAAGGTGCTGGCCGCCATCGCCGCCCTGGCCGTGGTGTGCACGGCCATCGCGTTCGTGATCTTCTTCGCCCTCATCGCGGCGGCCGGACCGGCCAGGGCCAGCGTGATCACCTATATCAACCCGGCCATCGCGGTGGCCGGCGGCGTCTGGCTGCTCGGCGAGCGGCTGACACCGGTGATGGCGGTGGCGTTCGCGGCGATCCTGAGCGGCTCCGTGCTGGCGACGAGGCCCGGGCGGCGCGACGACCGGCGCGCGGGGTCGCCGGGCCCGCCTCCCGCGGCACAACCGAGCTGCCGCCCGGCGGGGGCCCGGCTAGACTCGCGCCCGTGATTGACGTCAAGGCGGCACGGCAGGAACCCGACCGGTACCGGACGGCGCTCGCGCGCCGCGGCGCGGCGGCCGACTTCGACGCGCTGCTGGCCGCGGACGCCAGCTGGCGGTCGCATACCGAGCGGGCCGAGGCGCTGCGCGCCGCGCAGAAGAGGTCGTCCAAGGGCAGGCCGCCGGGGCCGGCCGAGATCGAGGAGCTGCGCCAGCTCAAGGAGGAGCTGGCGGCCGCCGAGGCCGACCAGGCCGCCGCGGGGCGCGAGCGTGACGAGCTGCTGTCCCGGATCCCTAACCTGCCCGACCCGGCCGCTGCTGACGGCATGGACGAGGAAGACGCCCAGCTCGTCCGGACCTGGGGAGAGCCGCCGCAGTTCGGGTTCGCGCCGCGGGATGCCACCGAGCTCGGCTCGCCGCGAGGCTGGATCGACATGGCCCGGGGGGCCCGGCTGTCCGGCTCCCGGTTCGTCTACCGGATCGGCGATGTCGCGCTGGCGGAGATGGCCCTGTACCGCTACGTCATCGACAAGCTGACTGCGAAGGGCTTCCTGCTCGTCCTGCCGCCTGTCCTCGTCGGCGAGCGGGCGATGTACGGCACCGGCTTCCTGCCGACCGAGGAGTCGAACCTCTACCAGCTGGAGAAGGACGGCCTCTACCTGACCGGCACCTCCGAGGTGGCCCTGGCCGGCATCCATGCCGACGAGGTCCTCGACGAGGAGCAGCTGCCCGCCCGGTACGCCGCGTTCAGCACGAACTTCCGGCGGGAGGCCGGCGCGGCCGGCAAGGACACCAAGGGCATGTTCCGGGTGCATCAGTTCGACAAGGTCGAGATGTATGTCTACTGCCGGCCTGAGCAGTCCGCCGAGCTTCATGACGAGCTGCTGGCCGTTGAGGAAGAGATCGCTCAGGAGCTGGGCCTCCCCTACCGGGTCATGAACATCGCGGTCGGTGACCTGGGCGCGCCCGCGGCGAAGAAGTACGACATCGAGGCGTGGTTCCCGGTCCAGCGGCGGTACCGGGAGATCACCTCCTGCTCCAACACCACCGACTACCAGGCCCGCCGGCTCAACATCCGGTTCCGGCGGGACGGCAAGCCGGAGTTCGCGCACACGCTCAACGGGACCGGCGCCACCGCCCGGGCGCTGCTGTCGATCATGGAGAACTTCCAGGACGAGAGGGGCGCCGTGGCCGTGCCGGAAGTGCTGCGGCCCTTCGGCGCCCCGGCCGTGCTCGGCAACGCGCCGGGCGGCTGAGCCTCGTCCGCCCGTGACGCCGTTACCCGGCGGGTGCGGCACTGACCTGGGTCAGCAGCGCCGGGCCGTCCGGCGATCCGAGGCCCGTGCAGGCGTCCCAGCCTGGCCCGGCCTGATAGGCCCCGTTGTTCCCGCTGGTGATATCGCGGAGCCCGGCGGCCGGCTGGCCGGGCACGACGCCCGCGTACAGGATCTGCTGGATCAGGCCGAGGGAATGGCCGGTCGCCTGGGCCAGCCGGCAGGCCAGCGCGGCCCACAGCGGCGCCACCGCGCTGGTCCCGCCGATCACCGCCGGCTGGCCGTCGATCTGGATCTGGTAGCCGGTGTTCGGGTCGGCATTGCCGGCCACGTCGGGGACGCCGCGTCCGGAGTTGCCCGCCGGGCTGGCCGGGACCCCGGCGCTGGCCTGCCAGGCCGGCCGGGCGAAGTCATCGCTGACCCCGCCGCCGCCCGCGCCGCCCCGGCCGCCGTCGTTCCACACCGTCTCGGAGGTGATCGTGCCCGTCTGCGGGTCGGCCTGCAGGCTCGTCCCGCCGCAGGCCAGCACGTGCGGGCTCGACGCCGGGAAGTCGCAGTGCGGCTGGCCGTCGGCGGCGCCGTCGCCGCTGCCGTTGTCTCCCGACGCCACGCACACCGTGATGCCGATCGCGACCGCGTCGGCCATGGCCGAGTCCAGGCTCGCGGCGCCCTGCGCGGTCCAGGAGTCCTCCGACTGGCCCCAGCTGATGCTGATCGCCGCCGGCGTCGGGGTAGCGTGCACCGCCGCGGTGGCCGCCGCGACGAATCCCTGGTCAGTGTTGGGCGCGAAGTACACCAGCTGGGCCGCGCCCGGCGCGACCGAGCCCACCACCTCGATGTCCAGCAGGACCTCCCCGTCCGCGCCGGACGGGTCCTGGCCGGCCACATTCTGGCCGCCCGCCACGCTCACGGCGGTGACCGAGGGCGGGGTAATGCCCAGGCCGGTGAAGTAGGCGTCCAGGTCGCTGGTCGCGAAGCCGCCGCCGAGCTCAACAATGGCCACGTACTGACCGCTGCCGTCGGTGCCGGCCGGGAACTGGTAGGCCGCCGCGACCTGCGGCGGGGTGTAGGACGCGGCCGCGGCGGCCTCGGTCACGGTCCGCAGCCTGAAGTGCGCCCGGGCCTGCGGCCGGTCGTCCAGGCCGAGCACGGCGACGATGATGCCGGCCAGCTGCACGGGCACCCGGAGGCCGCCCTCGCGGTACCGGTGCCGGACCGGAGTGCCGCCGGGGCCGGGGCTGGTGACCACGCTGAGCGAGGCGCCGAAGGCGGCCGACAGCGCGGAGACGGTTCCCCTGATGGTCATCAGGCGCGCGGCGGGATCCCGGCTCACCACCTCGATGCCGGTGCCCAGGCCTGTCAGCACCTCGGCGACCAGGGCCTGGTCGGCCGGGTCGGAGCCGTGCTGCTGCTCCAGCTCGTCGCGGGAAATCCGGGCCGGCGCCCCCGACGCCGTGCGGGGCAGATCCGCCATCCGCCGGGTCACCAGCGTGACCTCGATGCGCTCGGTCCCCTCCAGGGTGCCCGCCGGCTCGGCGGCGCTCAGCGGGGCGCGCTCGCTGCCCGGCAGCGGCACGAACGATGCGTCGGCCATGATCTTCTAGCTCCTTGCGATCGCGGTCACGATGATGGGGCTCTCACCGGAACAAAGGGGGTGTCCGCCCGTTGTCCCAGTGAATAACAGCCGGCCCCGCCATGGCTGGCTAACCGGCAGGCTCGCAGCGCCCGGTGACCGGCCGGGCTAGCGCGGCGCCGCTATCCGCACGGGCATGCCGCCATTCGGCGGCGGATTGCCGCCGTTCGGCAACGGGGCTCAGGGCTCGGGATCGGTGACGTCGGCGACCGTGGCTTCCAGAGCGCGGACGAGGTCGTCCGCGCCGAGCACGATCGCCGTCCCGGGCTCGCCGGCGCCGAGCGAGATCTGCCGGCCGGCGAGCCGCTCGTCGGCGATCACCGGCCACGCCACCGTCGACCCGAGCGGGGTGATGGTGCCGCGCTCATAGCCGGTCACGTCCCGGGCGACCGCCGCGTCGGGCATGGACAGCCGGCTGACCCGCAGCAGCGCGCGCAGCTTGGGCCAGGAGATGGTCCGGTCGCCGGGGACCAGGACGAACAGGAAGTCATCCGGCCCGCGCCGCACCACCATTGTCTTCACCACGTCGGCCGGGGCCACGCCGCGGGCCGCGGCTGCCTCGGCCAGGCTTCGCACGGGGCCGTGCCTGATGACGCGGTGGGCCAGGCCCGCGGACTCGACGGCGGCGATCGCCTGACTGGTCATGGTCCAGTATCCGCCGGCCCTCGCCGCCGGAGCGGCGGCGACCCGCGCGGCTGGCTGCCGCGCCCGCGGGGCGAACGATCCGCCCAGCCGGCCGGAAGAGTCCAGGCCAGAACGCGTCGTCTAGTTAATGAAGGCAGGTAGCCAGCGCTGATCCTGCTGCGGCAGGGCCGAGCTGGCGCAGCCGACGGTCATGATGTATATTCTAGACGGAGCGTCTAGAAAATAGGCAGGAGCCGGGGAACCGGGCAGCCGATCCAGGGGGAGCGCTAGTGACCACGACACCGACGACCAGCCTGCCGCCCTGCGACCGCGACAGCGGCCAGGGGCCAGCCGGCGGCCGCCGCCAGGCCGGGCTGAACGTCGTGATCTTGACTATGGCCATCGCCTGCGGGCTGACGGTCGCCAACCTGTATTACGCCCAGCCGCTGCTGGTCCTGATCGCCCGGTCCTTTGCCGTCAGCCAGGGCACCGCGGCGATCGTGGTGACGGCGACCCAGCTCGGCTACGCAGCGGGCCTGGCGTTCCTCGTCCCGCTGGGCGACGTGCTGGCTAACCGCAAGCTGTCCTGCCGGACACTGCTGATCACGGCTGTCGCGCTGGCCGTGGCGGCGTTCTCGCCGGACTTCACGCTCTTCCTGGTCATGTCGGTCTGCATCGGCGTGACGTCGGTGGTCGTGCAGGTACTGGTCCCGTTCGCGGCCTACCTCGCGCCCGCCGATCAGCGCGGTAAGTACGTCGGGCGGGTCATGAGCGGCCTGCTGCTCGGCGTCCTGCTCGCTCGCTCCCTGGCCAGCGTGACCGCGGCCGCCTGGGGCTGGCGCAGCATCTACCTCATCTCGGCCGGGGCCATGCTGCTGCTGTCGCTGGCCCTGTGGCGGATCCTGCCCGAGCGCCGGCCTGGAACGGCCGTCCGGTACGGGAAGCTGCTGCGCTCGGCGCTTCAGCTGGTCGCGCAGGAGCCGGTGCTGCGCCGCCGGTCGGCGTCACAGGCGCTGATGTTCGGTGCCTTCAGCTGCTTCTGGACGTCGATCGCCTACGAACTTATTAACGCCCATCACCTGTCTCAGCTGCATATCGCGGTCTTCGCCCTTGTCGGCGCGGGAGGCGCAGCCGCCGCGCTGGTCGCCGGGGTCATCGGGGACCGCGGATTCGGCCGCCTGGGCCGGGGCGTGGCCATCGCCGCGGCGGTCGCCGCGTTCGTGCTGGCCGGGGCCGGATCGGGCAGCATCATCGCGCTGGCCGGCGCCGCCGTCCTGCTCGATCTCGCCGTGCAGGGCCATCAGGTGCTCAGCCAGCGCGACGTCTACGCGCTGCGCGAGGATGCCCGCGCCCGCCTCAACACCGTCTACATGACGTCGGCGTTTATCGGCGGGTCGATCGCGTCCGCGGTGTCAGGCTGGCTCTATGACACCCACGGCTGGGCCGGCGTTACCGTCTTCGGTGCCGTACTCCCGCTGCTGGCCGGGTGCATCTTCGGCTACGATCTCGCGCGCCAGCGCGGCGACGCCCGTCGCGCCGGGACCGGGCGCGGTGTGGCCGGTCCCGGCGGGATGCCGGCGGCTTCGCGGCCGGGTCACGGGAGCTAGGGCTGGACATGACCGGAACTGAGCCCGCGCTGCGCCGGCCGCGCGGCCGGCCGCGCAGTGAGAAGGCCCGGCTGGCCATCCTGGCCGCGGCCGGCGACCTGATGCTGAGCGGCGGCCTGGCCGCGGCCACGATGGACGCCATCGCGGCCCGGGCGGGAGTCGGCAAGGCGACGATCTACAAGTGGTGGCCGTCACGCGGGGCCGTGGCGCTGGACGGGTTTCTCGACCGTGTGTCGGGCACGCTGGCCATCCCCGAGGGGCTGTCCACCAGCGAGGCGCTGACCTGGCAGCTCGGCGCCCTGATCACGCTGCTACGGGATACCACCGCCGGGCCGCTGATGCGCGCCCTCGTGGCCGCCGCCCAGTCCGATCCGGACATCGCCCGGTCGCTGCGCGAGCGCTGGCTGGCTCCGCGCCGGGCGGTGGCCCTGGAGGTCCTGCGGTCCGGGATAGAGCGCGGCGAGATACGCCCGGATACCGACCTGGAGGCCGCGCTGGACGAGCTGTACGCGCCCGTCTACTACCGGCTCTTCTTTGGCCACGGGCTGCTGGACGACGAGCTGGCGCCCACCATGGTCCGCCAGCTGCTGGGCGGGATCAGCGCGGCGCCATAGCCAGGCTGGAGCCCGCCTGCGCCAGGCCGCCCGCGAAGAACCGGCGGGTGGCATCGAGCAGCTCGTCCAGGGGCGGCCACCACGGGCCGTGGCGCAGCGAGCGGAGCGCGTCACGGACCCCGGTCGCCTGCTCGGGTCCTCCGGCGGCGGGGACCACCGCGACCCGGTGCGGGCGCGCCGCGCGCAGCGGTCCCAGGTAGAAGTCCGGGAGGGCCGGGGGTGCGCTGTTGCCGGCGAGGACCAGGTAGTAGTCGGGCAGCTCGAACCGCCGGGCCCGCCAGGCGGCCAGGGCATGCGCGGCCTGCTCGTCAAACAGCACCGCCGCGGTAATCCCGTTGCGGGACAAGTCCCACATGGCCTGCCATTGCTCGGCTACGGCCGCGAGCGGATCGGCGGGCACGAGGGCGAACGGTGACGATCTGCGCGCCGCCTGGCCCAGCGCCAGGGCCGCCGACTCGACCACGTCATCCTCGGGCGCCGACGGCCGCACGATCGAGACGTTGGCCAGGCTGTCCAGCTCGGCCAGCAGCGGCTCGCCCACCGGGGCAGGAGCCGCGGTGACCAGGGCCACTACCGTGCAGGATTCGTGCCGCATGACCGCGATGCTAATACCCGCCCGGGGAACGGGGCTGCGTCCGGTTCTCGCCTGCGGGCCAGGAAAGGGCGGCGGGGCGGCCGGGTCCCAGCCCCGGCCGCCCCGCCACTCAGTCGCCCCGCTGCCCCGCTCCTCCTCGCTCGCCGGCTTACCAGGGGCCTCCCGGCGGCGATGCGCTCGATGTCGGGGCGGGCGCCGGCGTCGACGGCGGCGCGGCTGACGGCATGGTCGTCGGGGACATCGTCGGCATCGCCGACTTGCTCGGCATCGGGGTCATGGTGGGCATCGGAGTCATGGTCGGCATGGCTGACATGGTCGGGGCGGGCATCATGGTGGGGCTGGCGGGCGGCATCGGAGCGAACGGCGCCCTATGATGCCTGGTGGCCCAGAGAAAGCCGTCGGTGTTCCCGGCGGCGTCCGTGTAGAAGCCGACCAGGTCGCCCGCGTTATTCACGCCATTGACGGTCGTGGCGCCGACGCCGCGCGGATCGCTGATCGAGCGGAAGCCGCGCCGGCGGGTCCAGGTGAATCCGTAGGTCTTGGCGCTGCTGCCGCTGCCGGTCGTGTAGCTGCCGGCTACCTCACCGAAGTCGTTAATGCCGAAGGCCTGGGTTGCGGAGGCGCCCGGATAAGCCAGCGTGGTGCGCCTGCCGAACCAGTGGCGGACGAACGCCTTAGTCATCCCGGCGGCGTCGGTGTAGAAGCCGACGATGTCGTCGCGGTTATTGATGCCCGAAGCGGTTGCGCTGGTCGCGCCAATGATCTTGACAATGCGGAACCTGTGCCGGGCAATGTTGTAGATATAACCGTGGTTTTTCCCCTGCGCGTCGGTGTAGAAGCCGACCGCGATGTTGGAGTCATTCACTCCGAGGAGCTGATTGACGGGCGGCGACGCGTTGTTCGCGGTCGGGAAGTTGACCGTGGCGAAGTGGCCGCCCCAGCGGTAAAAGCCGAAGTTGTCGTTGCTCTGGCTGGCAGTGTTCTGGCCTGACCAGAAGCCGACCGTGACGCCAAGGTCGTTCAGCCCGGTGACCTGCGTTTGCAGGGCGCCGGGAGCGTTCTCGTTCTGGTAGCGCGTCCGGTGGCGTCCCATGATCAGCAGGTAGCCCTTGTTCGGGTGCCCCGCTGCGCCGGATCCGAAGTACCCGGAGATCTGGCCGCGGTTGTTGATGCCCAGCAGCTGATTGAACGTGGGATCATTCGCATTGTTGATCGTGCTGAACACCCAGTGGCTCCGGCGATGCCGCTGGCTCATCTGGCTGTCCGTCTCACGGCGCTGGGACATGTGCCGCTCATGGGCCCGGCTCGCATCAGCTGACAGGCTGATCTTGGCTGGCCCGTGCGGGACGAGGACGCTGACGAGTATCCCGCCGAGCGCGACGCCGCCCGCGCCGATGGCCGCTATCGCCATCTTCCGGCTGACCCTGGGCCCGTGCCCGAATGCACCGTGCCCGAATGCACCGTGCCCGAATGCACCGCGCCGGTGTGGACGCTCTCCTTCATGTCTCGCTTTCACGAAGATCCCTTTCCCATCTGATACCTCGCTTCTGGGTCCGCTCCCCAAGCTGGCATCACAACTGCGGCTAGCGTCATCCACCTCCTCCGCAACGGCTGACAGCCGTTCACGGTGATCCACTGCTGTGTGCATAACTGATCGCGTGAATGACGTTAGTAGTGCAGCGGGTCATTCAGGGCTTATCCGCGCATGGGTTCGCGGATCGTAAGATCTAGCCCGCGCGCGTCATTTCCGGCGGCGCGGCCGGAAATGCTCATGGCGCGGCGGTCCAGGGATATCCCTGGACCGCCGCGCCATGAGGGTGATGCTGCCCGGATCGGGCAGGCGGGTTACATCCCGGACGGGTCCATCAGCCGGTGGTGGTGGCGGCCCCGCCGATGCCTCGGCCCGGGCGGCCCGCCCGGCCCGCCCGGGCCGGTCCCGCCGCCCGGTCCCGCGGTCGCCGTCTGCGGCATGGTGGTGAACGTCGCCGCCGTCGCCACGCCGTTGACGTCGAGGGTGACCGTCACCGGATTGGTCAGCCCGTAGTTCTGGCAGCCGAGGTTGGCGAAGGACATGCTGAGCCGGTTGGCCAGGAAGGTGAACAGGTTGTTGCCCACCGCCGGCACCGGTGAGGCATCGGTGGCCAGCAGGGCCTGGCTGGTGTTCAGGAACGGGGTCTGGATGTTGACCATGTTCTGGCAGAACATGGCCGGGGTGTCCCTCCGGCTGTTCCGGAACCGGATCAGCGGCTGGCCGATCTCCGACCGGTACAGGTTGGTCTTCGCGACGCTGAAGGCGTTGTTGACCAGCACCATCTCGTCGTTCTCGGGGATCAGCGCGGCGGGTGCCGCCTGGCTCCTGGCCGCCGACATCTCGTTCAGGACCTGCGAGGTGCCGGGCGTCCCGTCCGCGGACAGGTCCGGCGCCTGGAATGGCGTGCAGCCGAGAATCGGGTCAAGGAACGCGGCCAGCAGCTTGTTATCGCTGCCGTTGACGATGGGCGTTGCGCCGGCCAGGGCAGCGGCGTTGGCCGCGTTGTCCTGCGCGGTCAGCCCGGCCGCGGTGAGCAGGTACGCGGTCGTCACGTTGTCGCTCGGGTCCTGGTCGACCATGTTGAAGTCCCGCGTCGTCGGGCAGGCCTGGCCCGTCTTCGGCGAGATGCCGGCCGACGGCACCACGAGCTTGCCCTGCGCCTCGGCGCGATGGGCCGCCCGGAAGAAGGCGGCGCCGTTGCAGAAGGACACCTGGCCGAAGATCGACCCGTTCAGGCCGTCCACGCACTTGCCCTGCTGGAGGGCGTCGGGGGTGGCTCCCACCTGGCTGAGGCTGGTGCCGTTGAAGCCGACGTCAATCGTGACGATCGCGCCGGCCGGCAGGGTCGGCACTACTGGCGCGGCCGCTGGCGTCGTGCCCTGGGTGATGACCAGCGGCTCGTACACCTGCAGGGCCCCGTTGGCCGGGTTGAGGATGGTCGCCTGGACAAAGGCCCCGAGGTTCGCGTTGTTGGCCATGTTGCAGCCAGATGCCTCCGGCGTCGCGCCGTCCGTGCCGGTGAGCTGCCAGGGCGTGGCCAGCCCGGTCGCGCTCAGCGGGTCCGCCGGCACGATGATCGCGCAGCTCGTGTTCGCCGCCGCGACCGGCGTGGTCGGCGTCGGCGACGGGCAGGGCGTCGAGGCGGCCGTCGGCGTGGGCGCCGGGACAGCCGTGGTGGTCGGGGTGGCCGTGGCCGTGGTGGTCGGGGTGACTGTGGCGACGGCCGTCGAGGTCGGAGCGGCCGTGGCCGTGGTGCCGGGCGAGGTAGGAGCCGGAATGGCGGAGGCCGTGGTGGACGGCGCGGTGGTGGCCGGCGCGGTAGTGGCGGGTCCCGTGGTGGCCGGTGCGGTGGCGACAGGTGCGGTCAGGCTGGGGACGGCAATCGGGAAGTGCCGATGCCGGCCGCCGGGAACTCGCGCACCGGTCGCGGCTGCCGATGTGGCCGTGGCCCCCGCGATCGCCGTCGCCGGGGTCACCGAGGCACTCGCGGAAGGCGAGACCGACGCGCTCGCGGAAGGCGAGACGCAGGCACTGGCCAGGTTCGCGTTGCTCGAGGCGCTGAGCGTGGCCGCGAAGTGGGGAGCGATCAGGAGCGCCATTCCCACTGCCAGTACCACGACCATGAGTCCGGCCACCGCCGCCAGGCGACGCCGTGGCCGCTCCTCCAATTGCCGATAACGGCGGGCGATACTTCTCCGGTAAGACTTGGCGACTCGCCGATAAGACATGGCAACATCTCTCTCTCGGGACCCGCTCCCAGAAGGTCACAGTAGACCTAGGAGATAGCCGGTGATACCGAATCGAAATATTAGTAATTTTGTCTGATTTAGGACCAGATATCCGAATCACCGCTGCCACCTATAGTAAGCAATTCGGGACGCAAGGTAGTTACCCCAGCTAGGACTATGCGTCAGGGAAGCCGGGAAGGCGTGCCCGTTCGGACGGAGTCATGGTCCGCTGATCGCGCCAGCCGGAAGCTATTCGCCGGGGACGAGTCCCTAGCAGATTAGGAATGCTTGATGGCCCGGCTTGCCGCACTGGTCATACTTCGGTAATAACTTCATCATCCGGGGCTCTGATAATAGCGGCGTGCGGCCGTTATAGACTTACATGAAAGTGCCTATTGCGGTGGGCCATGTGGGTAAGAAGCCCCATGGCGGGTGCCGCTGGCCTGGCCCTCCCGTTACCTTGGCAGCTATGCACCACCATCGATCGCAGTCGGCGCGGCGCGCATGACAGCCTGGTTCCGCGGTCTGGCCCCCCGCCGCAGGTTCTTTCTCGCCGGAGTGGTTGCGCTGGTCGTCGCGGGCGGCTGCGCGCTGGCCGTGGCCGTCATCGCCGGCCGGCCCCGGCTGCCGGCCGGGTATCCGGCGCAGGGCAAGCCCGGACCAGTGCTGCTGGTCCCCGGCTATGGCGGCAGTACCAGTGCCCTGTCGGTGCTGGCCGGCCACATCCGGGCCACAGGCCGGAGGGCCACGGTGGTCCGCCTGCCCGGTAACGGCACGGGCAGCCTGGTGCGCGACGCCGGGGTGCTCGATGCCGCGGTCGCCCGCGCGCTGCGCGGCGGGGCGCCTTCCGTTGACGTCATCGGCTACTCAGCGGGCGGGGTCGCCACATTGGTGTGGGCCCGCGGGGACAACGGCGACCGCAAGGCCCGCCGGGTGATCACGCTCGGCTCTCCGTTCCACGGAACGACGCTCGCCACCACGGCGCAGGGATTCGCGCCCGGCGCCTGTCCCGCCGCCTGCGCCCAGCTGGTGCCCGGCAGCAGCCTGCTGGCCGGGCTGGCCGCCGGAGCACCCGGACATCTTCCCTGGCTGTCGCTGTGGACGACCGACGACCAGACCGTTACCCCGCCGGACTCAGCGCGGCTGGCAGGCGCGATCGACGTGCCCATCCAGTCGGTCTGCCCGGGGCAGCAGATCAGCCACTCGCAGCTGCCGACCAGCCCGGCGGTCACCGCGATGGTGCTCCAGGCCATCGGGGCGGGCCCGATCCGGCACCCGGCCCGGGCGGACTGCCCAGGCTGACGACCGCGGCGGGCTGCCCGCGATCAGCTCGCGATGTCCTTCGTCGCGAAGTGGGCCCAGGCGGCGGCCAGGAACACCGCGACGTAGACCGCCTGGACGGCCAGGCCGCGGTCGATGTTGCGCCACAGGATCGGGTCGCGGAAGAAGTCGAGCCAGGCCAGCCAGTACCGGGTGGGCATGTACGGAGCGATGGCCGAGGCGGAGTTCAGCGTGACCAGCACCTGGCTGGTGATCAGGGCGGCCAGCGCGCCCAGGGCGGCTCCGAGCGAGGAGTCGGTGACGGTGGACAGGAACAGCGCGATCGCCCCGACTCCGAGCATGGACACCGCGATGAACGCCACCGCGCCCAGGATGCGCAGCAGTAGCTCGGCCGGCGTGATCCCGGAGCCCGACAGCGAGGTTGCGGCAATGTTCGGCGCCGTCACGCCGCCGGGGGAGGCCGCGACCGGCTGCGAGCCGAACAGCAGGATCCCGGTCACGTAGGAGGTCACCGCGACCAGGACCACTGCCGTCAGCACGTACGCCATGACCGCGACGAGCTTGGCCGTGAGCAGCCGGGCCCGGCCGACCGGCCTGGCCAGCAGGTACCGGAGCATGCCCGACCCGGCCTCGCCGGCGATGGAGTCACCGCCGATGACGGCGACGGCGATCGGCAGGAAGACCGGCAGCACGATGGCGAGCGCCGCCGCGGGGTACAGCGATCCGCTGGACAGCACATCCGAGAGCAGGGCCGGTCCCTGACCGGGCGGCGGCGCCAGGTGAGTGACGGCGACGAACACCGCGACGAGCACCGGCAGGCCGCACAGGAGGGCCAGGCTGACCCAGTTCCGCGGCCGGCGGGCCAGCTTCACGAGCTCGACCCTGATCATCTGGAGCCGCCCTCCGTCAGGTCAGCCGCGGTTGCTTCGCCGGGCCCGGCCTCGGGCCCGGAGCTGGCCCCGTCCTCCGGCTCGGAGCCAGCCGCGGCCGCGGGCCCGGCGGGCCGGTCCACGCGGTCCGCGCCGGCGCTGGTCAGGGAGAGCACCAGGTCTTCCAGCGAGCGCCGCTCAGGTCGCAGCTCGTCGACCGGGATGCCGGCCGCGACCAGGCGGGCATTGAGCGCCGCCGGGTCCGGCGCAGCCACGATCAGCAGGTCGCCGTCGCGGTGCTGCACCTGTCCGTCCAGCGCCGCGGCCACCCGGCCCGGGTCGGTGCTGCGCACCACGATCCGGCCGGTCGGTGCCTGCAGCGCCGCCAGGTCCTCTTGCAGGATGAGCCGCCCGCGGTCGATGATGCCGACCCGGGTGCACAGCTGCTCGACCTCGGTGAGCTGGTGGCTGGACAGGAAGATGGTGGTGCCAGCCTGGTTGAGGGCGGTCATCAGGTCGCGCATCTCGCGGATGCCGCGGGGGTCCAGGCCGTTGGCCGGCTCGTCCAGGATCAGCAGGCGGGGCGCCCGCAGCAGCGCCGCGGCCAGCCCGAGCCGCTGCCGCATGCCGAGGGAGTACTTGGCCACCGCGCGGTTGTCGATCCCGGCCAGTCCCACCCGGTCGAGCGCCTCCTCGATCCGGGTCCGGCGGCTGCGCCGCCCGCCGCCCGGTCCGGCGGCGTCGATGAGGACGAGATTCGCCCGCCCCGACAGATGCCGGTAAGCAGACGGGCCCTCGACCAGCGAGCCGACCTGGGCCAGCACCTGCGGCCCGCTGGCCGGCATCGGCTGGCCCAGGACCTCGATCTGGCCGCTGGTGGCGTAGACCAGGCCGAGCAGCATCCGGATCACCGTCGTCTTGCCGGATCCGTTGGGACCCAGGAATCCGTACCGGTCGCCTTCACGGACGTCCAGGCTGACCTGATCGACGGCCAGGAAGCTCCCGAACCGCTTCGTCAGCGACCGTGTGATGATCATGGTGCCCTCGCGATCAGTGTCAGCAGGTCACCCGCGGCATGCTCCAGCGCCGCCGCCGTCACGGGCCCGGCGAACAGGAACGTCAGCCCGCCGAACCGCTGCGAGCTGGCCAGCAGCACGGTCAGCAGCGGTGTCTGCACGAGCACGCCGGTTCCGCCGGGCAGCGTGACCGCGCCGGCGCCGGCCGAGGTGGCAGCCCGCACCAGCTGCGGGCCGGTCCGTTCGGGAAGCGGCAGCAGGGCCAGGCGGGCGAACCCGCTGCCGTAGAACGCCACGCCGTCGAGCGCCGCAGGCGTCGCGGTCAGCCGCAGGCCGCCCAGCTCCGGCGGCCACGGATGCCCGCCGCCGTCCAGGATGCCGTTCAGCGACGAGAGCCGGGCCGTGGCCTGGTCGACGCCCGGCGCCGGGTGCGGGATGACGGTGGTCAGCGCCGGGCGGTGGTAGCTGAACTGGAGGAAGCTGCTGGCCAGGACCGGCTGGCTGGCGCCGCGCGGGTAGATCTTCACCGCGACGGGCAGGCCGGTAGCCGGGTCGGCCCAGACCTCGATCGCGCCCACCGTCGTGATCGGGCTCACCGGCACGAGCCGCAGCCCGGCGGCGTCCACCCCCGCGATCCGCAGCGAGGGGAGCCGGGACAGGTGATCGGCGGGAGCGGCCAGCCTGAGCAGGCGGACGGCCAGCGCCGGGGGCAGCAGGTCGGCCGCACGCGGCAGCCGGACGGGCTGGCTGCCGGCCACCCGGGTGAGCAGGTTGCCCGCCTGGTACCACAGGTAGGTGTGGTGGCAGACCTGATAGACGTCGTTCTCCGCGGCTGTCCCGAGAGTGTCGGCGCGCCAGTGGGCGGGTGAGCGGTACCAGGCGTACTGCTCGGTGGTGCCATCCAGGAGCTTGCTGACGTCGGACAGGTCCGGCAGCGACGGCAGGCCGAAGTTCGCCGTGCTCTCGACGTATCCCTCGTAGGGCAGCCTGCCGGAAGCCAGGATGCGGGCGCGCAGCGCGGCGGCGGTGATCGGCGAACCGGGAACCGGGAGCGCCGCCACGATCCCCGGGATGGCGCACAGTACCGCGACGCCGCAGACCACGACGACCCAGCGCCAGCGCACCCGGGGGCTCAGGAAGCGCACGGCTGGCTCACTCTCGGTGCGACGGCCACTACTCCATCGTCACATCGCGGCGCCCCTGACGAAACCCGCACGTCAGCGACCGCGCCCCGCCGTGACGGCCGCTGCCTGCGCTCGCGTCCGGGCCGCGGCCCGGCGCAGCGCGACAGCGTAGGCGGCGGCCGACGCGAGGAACAGCAAGCCCGTGACCGCCAGCCAGCGCCCGAGGTAGGGCGCGGCGGTCAGGCCGCTGGCGCGGTGATACGTGCCTGCCGACAGGCCCAGGATCAGCGGGAACCACACCAGCAGGAGCAGCAGCGAGAACGCGGCCGGCACGCGCACGTAGTTGAGGACCGGCGGCCAGGGTGGCTCCGGCGCTGATGGCCGCGCGCCCTCGCTCCGGCCGGGCCGCCCGGGCAGCAGGCGGCGCAGCGACAGGTCGGCGAGCGAGTACAGCGGGAAGAGCAGCAGGTCGTGAGCCACGATGGCGACCAGGAACCAGGCGGCGAAGCCGCGCCACTGGCCTGCGGCGACGACGGCGCTGAGCGCGTAGCCGGCCAGGGCGAAGGCCGCCAGCAGGGCCAGCAAGTGCAGCGGATGCGCGCCGTACCAGCGGCGCACCCGGCCGGTCAGGCCCCTCATGCCTGCTCCGTGAAAGTAATCTTGTTAACCCACTTCGTGTTGTGCACGCCGGGCGCGGCCGGGATGACCGTCCGGGCCGGGTAGCCATGGTCGCGCGGCAGGTCCGCGCCGTTGACCCGCAGCGCGAGCATCGACCGCGGGTCGTTGACCTGTGCGGCGGACAGGTCGGCCGTCCTGAAGGAGCCCTTCCGCTCGATGGACTCAACGAGCGCGCCGACGGGATAGTTCACGCCCGCCAGCCGCGCCAGGTCTGTCAGTGCCACGCCGGACCACCGGGCGGCCACCGACCAGCCCTCCACGCAGGCGATCGGCAGTACCGCCGACTGCTGCGGCAGGGCCGCGACCTGGTCCCGGGTCAGCGAGACCTGCCGGGAGCCGACGAGCACCAGCCGGTAGGCCGGGCCGACGTCGGCATCGGTCAGGCCGATGGTGGCCGCCGTCCGGTTGACGGGCAGCTCGCCTGACTGGGCGGCCGACAGGCCGCGCGGCGCGAACAGGGCGGTTCGCCGCGTCCAGCCCCCGATGGACTGGCCGGCCGCCAGCCCGGCCAGGGTGAGCGATCCGCCGGTCACCGCGGCCAGCAGCCCGCGCCGCGAGATGGTGGGCGCCGCGGGTGCCGCCGCCCGCAGGCCGGCCGGGTCCGGGGTCTCGGGCCGGGTCGCCGACAGCGGCGTGCGCAGCTCCCGCCGCAGGCTGCGGGACCGCAGCCCGGCCCGCAGGTGCGGGAACTTGAGGATGACGTGGGTCACGAACCCGGCGATGAAGACCCAGGCGCCGTACAGGTGGGCGGTGTAGAAGGAAAACGGGAAGACGTAGAAGTTCTGGATGTCCGCGATCCCGGTGGCGAACTCGAACAGCACGCCGCCGACGATCATGACCAGGCTCAGTCGTTCCACGGCCTGGGCTGGCGACCGGACCGGCGGCCAGGAGAAGAGCTTGGGCAGCACCGACCACAGCTTGGTGAGCACCACCGGCAGCAGCGCGAGGCCGAGCGTGACGTGGAGCCCCTGGTTGACCCGGTACAGCCAGGCCGGGTCGGTGGGCCAGGAAAAGAGGTAGAACTTCAGCAGCTGGCCGCCGGGCGTCTGGTCGTTGCCGGGCAGCCGGGGATTGTAGGAGGCGTAGGACAGCAGCCCGGTGATGGCCACGACGGCCAGGCCGCCCAGCAGGACCAGGCCCAGCACTGAGGTCAGCCACAGGCCGCGCAGCGGGCTGCGCCAGGTGCTGGGCCGGAACGGGCCGGGCGGCGGGTAGCTCAGCAGCCGGGACAGGACGGCCCCGGCGCTCCGGGGACCCGGTGCTGGGTTCTGCGGGGCCGCCGCTGTGTTCGGTAGCTCCCTGGCCCGGTCCGGCTGGCCGGTGGCAGGGCGTCGCGCGGCGGCCGCGCGACGCGTCGGCGCCCGGGCGCGCCGCGCCGCGCCTGCGGCGGCCAGCCCGGCGGCGGCCCCGGCGAGCAGCACCAGGAACGCCTCGCGGCCGGCTGCGCGCAGCCGGCCGGGCCGCCGTGCGCGAGTAGCCGGGCGGTCTCCTTCCCGGCCGGCCGCCTGTGGCCGAGCAGGCCGCCGCTCGGCACGGCCGGCCGCGCGGCGGCGGCCGGGTCCCCGCTTCCCCGTCATGACCTCGAAGCTAGCCACAATGCCGGCCCGGGAGCAGCTGGCGAGCCGCCCGGTAACAATGTCGTAAGGCCTGGCCGCTCCTAGGGGTGCAATCCATCGGTGGTTCGGATCGGACTGGTCCCCACCAGCCCAAGCCGAACCACTGATGAAATCGGCCTCGCTACGCCGCCGGTTGTTGCTCCATCGCCTGCAAGGTGGCGGCGAAGCGGCTGTACGGGATCTGCCGGGCAACCGCTGCCGCGTCGGCCGCCGTGTCCACGTCCAGGCGCCGGGGCAGCTGGCGGATCCGCAGGCCGGCCGCGCGCAGCAGGGCCAGCTGTGCCGCCCCGGTATGCGCCGTGGACATGGGGACCCCCAGCACCAGCCGCGGGTCCGGCCGCCGCAGCCCCAGCAGCCAGAAGCCGCCGTCGTCGGCGGGCCCGAATGCGGCGTCCGCGGTGCCGGCGGCCAGCGGGCGGATGGCCGACTCCAGCAGCTCGGGGGTGACCTGGGGGGTGTCCATCCCGATCAGCACGACCGGTACGGGCAGCCACGCGTACGCCTGCGTGACGGCGGCGGCGATCCGCTGGTCCAGCCCGCCGCCTCGCTGGGCGATCACGTCCCAGCCGCCCGGAACGCAGCCGCCCGGTGCGCCGTCGAGCGCGACCACGTGCCGGACCGCGGGCACCTGGAACGCCGCCTCCAGTGTGTCGGCGAGCGCCGCCGCCGCCAGCCGCGCCGCCTGCGCCGGGCTGAACGGGGGCGTCAGCCGGGTCTTGACGCGGCCTGGCACAGGTTCCTTGGCCAGGACGACGACCTGCGCGCGCAGGCCGGCCGGCCCTCCGGCCGGTACTCCGGCGGGTACTCCGGCGGGTACTCCGGCGCCGGTCATGCCGCCGCCAGGACCTTGCGCATGTCGCGCACGGTCCGCAGCGTCCCGCCCACCGTGCCGGTGACCTTCGACTTGCCGGTCCGCGGCCGGTAGGGCACCTGCAGCTCGGCGATCCGCCAGCCGTCCGCGGCGGCCCTGACGACCATCTCGAGCGGGTAGCCGAACCTGCGGTCGCGGATGCCCAGGCCGACCAGGTCGGCGCGGCGGGCCGCGCGCATGGGGCCGAGATCCCTCAGCCGCACTCCGCTGCGGCGGCGGACCGCGCCGGCGATGGCCCGGTTGCCGAGGCGGGCGTGCAGCGGCCAGGCACCGTGGCCCTCCGGGCGGCGAGCCCCGAGGGTGAGATCCGCGGAGCCGTCCCGGACCGGGCCGGCGATCAGCGGGAGTTCCGCCGGGTCGAGCGATCCGTCCGCGTCCATGATGCAGACCAGGTCGCTGGTCGCGGCGAGCAGGCCGCCGTGGCAGGCTGCGCCGAAGCCGCGCTGGGGAACGTGCACCACCTGGGCCCCGTGCCGGGCGGCGATCTCGGGCGAGCCGTCGTCGGAGCCGTTGTCGGCCACGATCGCCCGGTAGCCGGGCGGCATCCTGTCCAGCACCCACGGCAGGGCGCCCGCCTCGTTGAGGCAGGGGAGAATCACGTCGGTCAGCATGATCGGCACCCTAGTGGCGGCGGAGCGTCATCGACCCTTACGGAATTGTGACGGATCTTGCGGCGCCGCAGCGGCCGGCGCCCGGCCATGCTTGCCTGCAGGCATGCGCATCCTCATCACCGGCGCGGCCGGGTTCATCGGCTCGCACGTTACTGACGCCGCCCTGGCCGCCGGCCATGACGTCCGCGGGCTCGACTCGCTGACTCCGGAGGTGCACGACGGCCGGCCGGCTTACTGGCCGCCCGAGGCGGAGCTGGTCACCGGGGACATCCGGGATCCGCGGGTGGTCGAGCGGGCTCTCGACAGCGTGGACGCTGTGTGTCATCAGGCCGCCCTGGTCGGACTGGGCGTGGACCTCTCCGACCTGCCGCCCTACTGCGGCGTCAATGTCACGGGCACCGCCGTGCTGCTGGAGGCCATGGGACGGCGCGAGGTGCCGCGGCTGGTCCTGGCGTCCTCGATGGTCGTTTACGGCGAGGGCGGCTACGCCTGCCCGGAGCACGGGGCGGTGCGGCCGCCGGCGCGCGAGCGGGCAGACCTGGAGCAGGGCCGGTTCGAGCCCCGTTGCTCGCGCTGCGGCTCGGACCTGCGCATGACGGTCGTGCCTGAGTCGGCGCCGCTGGACCCGCGTAACGTCTACGCGATCAGCAAGGTGGCCCAGGAGCAGCTAGCCGGAGTCTGGACCGGGCTGACGGGTGGCTCGGCGGTAGCTCTCCGTTACCACAATGTTTACGGCCCGCGTATGCCGCGGGATACGCCGTACTCGGGGGTCGCGGCCATCTTCCGGTCGGCGCTGGAGGCGGGCCGGGCGCCGCGGGTGTTCGAGGACGGGGCGCAGCGGCGGGACTTCGTGCACGTCGCCGACGTGGCCGCGGCGAACCTGGCCGCCCTGGAAGCCGGCCAGCCCGGCCGCCTGCGCGCCTACAACGTCGCCAGCGGCCAGCCGCACACCATCGGCGAGATGGCGGCCGCGCTGGCCGACGCCTTCGGCGGGCCGGCCCCGCAGGTCACCGGCGAGTTCCGGCTGGGTGACGTCCGGCACGTCGTGGCCTCGCCGGAGCTGGCCGCCGCGGAGCTGGGCTTCCGCGCGCGGACCGCGTTCAGCGACGGGATGGCGCAGTTCGCCCGCGCGCAGCTGCGCGGCCCGTCCCGCACGCCGCAGCTCGGCCTGCGGGCCGGCTAGCCCGCGGGCCGCGGCTCGGCGTCGGCGGGGGGCCCCGCATCGCGGTGCCGCCGGGCGTAATTGCGCACCCGGGCCCGGTTGCCGCAGTCGAGCGGGTCGCACCACCGCCGGCTGTGGTTGCGGGTGGTGTCGAGGAACAGCCACCCGCAGCCAGCGCCGTCGCAGCGGCGCAGCGCGGACAGGTCCGGGCCGCCGAGCAGGTCGGCCGCGGACTGGGCCAGGCTGGCCGCGACCAGCGGCGCGGTCGACGGGTCGATGGCCGGGCGCAGCGGCAGCGAGGCCGGGAAGTCAGCGTCGGCCAGCGCGGCCCGCCAGGCGCGGGACACCGTGGCGATGTCCTCGGGCCGGGCCGGGGCTGAGTCCAGATGAGCGTCGACGAGGCGGATCGTCGCCTCGCGCAGCTCCCGCACGTCCGCAAGCGCCTGGGCCGCCCGGCCGGGATGGGCGGCCAGGTCCGCGGTCAGCCGGGTCCGGGCAGCGCTGTCGGCGGCGATGCCGGTCAGCGCGCAGAACCAGTCGATCAGGACCGCCGGGTCGGTGAGGCGCTCGATCGCGGCGGCGGCGTCCAGCCGCCAGGACACGGTGTTGCAGAGGTCGAGCGCGAGATGGCCGCCGATCCGGCTCCAGGTGTAGGCCCGCTGATCAGTGCCGCTCATGGCCACTACCTTACATGGTCTAAATAGCTTTAGAGCATGTATGGTGCAGAGATGACTACCACCTCGCTGCCCGCCGGCGGCTGGCGCGCGGGCTTCAGGGTCGGAGCCGGGCTGGCCGCCGGCTCGTTCCTGCTGGCCGTCAGCTTCGGCGCGTTCGCCGTCACCCATGGCTGGCCGGCGGCCCTGACGATCGCGATGTCGCTGCTGGTGTTCTCCGGCTCGGCCCAGTTCGCGCTGGTGACGGGGCTGGCGGGCGGTGGCCTCGTCACCGCCCTGGCCAGCGCGTCGCTGATCAACCTGCGCTTCGTGCCGATGGCCGCGGCCACCGCGCGCCAGCTGCGCGGCGGACGCTGGCGGCGGGCGGTCGAGGGGCAGGCTGTTGTCGATGGCTCCTGGGTGGCCGCGCAGCGTCCCGACGGGAGCATCGACCGCGCCGTGCTGATCGCGGCCACGCTGGTGCAGTGGCCGGCCTGGGTGGCGGGCACGGCGATCGGCGCGCTGGCCGTGCCGTCCACGTCGGTCATCCACACGGCCGGCTTCGACCTGGTGTTTCCCGGCTTCTTCGCCGTGCTGCTGATCGACGCGCTGGCGGCCCGGCCGCGGCTCGTGCCAGTCGCGCTCACGGCGGCGGCCGTCGCCGGCGTCGCGAGCCGGTTCCTGCCGGGCGGCGCAGCGCTGCTGCTGGCCGCGTCGGCCGTGCTGCTCACCCTGGTGGCTCACCGGGAACCCCGCGCGGGCCAGGCCAGGACGGACCAGTCGCCATGATGATCATGATCGTGGCCGTGGTCGCGCTCGCGGTCATCAACTTCGGCTACAAGGCGGCCGGGCCGGCCGTGCTGGCCGACCGCGAGTTCTCCCCCTGGGCCCAGTCGCTGGTCGAGGCCCTGCCGGCCGCGCTGCTGGCCGGCCTGCTGGTCGTCGACCTGCTCGGGCAGTACTGGCAGGCCTTCGACTGGACGGTGCTGCCCGGCCTGGGCGTCGCCGTCGGGCTGCGCGTCGCCCGGCGGTCGCACCTGACCTGCATCGTGGCCGCGGTGGCCTGCACCGCCCTGCTGCGCGCTGTGCTGTAACGCCCAGGATCGTCAGCGGTCGACCAGGCCGGCGGAGCGGTCGAGGAAGTCGTACCCGGCCGGCTGGGCCAGCCGCGGCGGGGCCGGGCGCGCCGGGCGGGGGAACCCGGCCGCGGACACCAGCGGCAGCCGGATCATGAACTGGCAGCCGGTGCCCGCGTTGCGCACCGCGATCTGCCCGGCATGAGCCTCAATGATGCCGCGGGCGATGCTAAGTCCGAGGCCGGCGCCCTCGGTAGGCCCCGGTGTCCGGGCGGTCTCGCCCCGGAAGGCCACGTCGAAGACCCGCGGCAGGTGCTCGGCGGGAATCCCGCCGCAGGAGTCGGATACGCTGACCGTCGCCATGCCGGAGTCCTCGTCCCCCAGCACCTCGATCGCGCCGTCCGATGGCGTGTGCCGGATCGCGTTGGTGACCAGGTTGCGCAGGGCCCGGCCGACCTCGGCGGTATCGGCCATAACCGGACGGCAGGCCCCCCACGACCCGTGCAGCCGCACTCCTTTAGCCCGCGCCAGCGGCTCCGCGCTGGTCAGCGCCTCGCCGATCAGCTCGCCGAGGCCGACGGGCCGCCGCGACAGCCGCAGGGCGCCGGCGTGGATACGAGACAGCTCAAACAGGTCATCGATCATGAGCGTCAGCCGGTCGGTTTCCTTGCGGATCTGGGTGTGATAGCTGCCGACCGTCAGGCGATCGGAGACCACGCCGTCCTCCAGCGCCTCGGCCATGGCCCGCAGGCCCGCCAGCGGCGTTCGCAGATCGTGGCTGACCCACGCGACCAGCTCCCGGCGGCTGGCTTCCAGCGCGCGCTCGCGGTCCCTGGCCTCGGCCAGCCGGGTGTGGGCCAGGGCCAGGGCGTCCGACAGGCCGGTCAGCTCGGCCGGGAGCACGGCTGACGGCCGGTGATACTCCCCGCTGCGGCCCACCTCCTGCACCGCGCCCAGCAGCAGGCGGCTGGCCGCCGACAGCCGCCTGCCGATCAGCAGGCAGACGCCGAAGCCCGCGATGCCCGCGATGACGACCACCGCCATGACCACGTCCAGGTCGCTCTGCTTGATCAGCATCTCGCGGGCGATGAGGACCACGCCGACCAGCGTGGCCGCGACCGTGACCGCCGCGATCACGGTCAGGATCGTCGCGACCGACCGGGCCGCGACCAGCCGCAGGACGACCAGGCCGGTGAGGGTTACCACGAGCGCGACCCCGCCGACTGTGTAGCAGACGGTCCACAGGTCGGACGCTGAGATCATGCTTCCTCCGGTTCGTACCTGTAACCCACGCCCCAGACCGTGACGATCCGCCGCGGCAGCGTCGGGTCGGCCTCGAGCTTCTCGCGGAGCCGGCGCACATGCACGGTGACCGTCGAGGTGTCGCCGAACGACCAGTTCCACACCTGTTCCAGCAGCTCCTCGCGGGTGAACGCCTGCCGCGGATGGCGCATGAAGAACACCAGCAGGTCGTACTCGCGCGAGGTCAGGGCGATGAACGCCGAGCCGAGCCGGGCCTCGTGGGCCCCCAGGTCGACCTCGAGGTCGCCATCGCTGAGCACGCCCAGGGGCGGCGTTCCGGGCAGGCCGCCGCCCCTGGCCCGGCGCAGCACCGACCGGACGCGCATGGTGAGCTCGCGCGGGCTGAACGGCTTGGTCACGTAATCGTCAGCACCCGTCTCGAAGCCGACGACCTTGTCGGTCTCCTCGCCGAGGGCTGTCAGCATCACGATCGGGATCGGCCAATGCTCCCGCAGCCGCCGGCACACCTCCAGGCCGCTGATGCCCGGCAGCATCA